>Ga0302123_10000242_pt1 | contig 44635 bp, 38 predicted proteins | sample CB21_321_MG_FD_203109 | JGI IMG/M metagenome (GOLD analysis project Ga0302123, IMG submission 203109) | Marine microbial communities from Western Arctic Ocean, Canada - CB21_32.1 | ecosystem: Environmental > Aquatic > Marine > Oceanic | place: Canada: Western Arctic Ocean | collected 2017-09-28 | reverse complement strand
ACCGGGGCAGAGCCGGATCGTCACGCCGCGGGACGAGCCGGACGTGCCCGAGATTCTCTCGGGCGTGTTCGAGGGCCAGACCACCGGCACCAGCATTGCCGTGCTGATTCGCAACCAGGACCAGCGCAGTCGCGACTACACCGACATCAAGGACACGTACCGGCCGGGGCACGCCGACTTCACCTACGACGCCAAGTACGGTGCACGCGACTACCGGGGTGGCGGACGGTCGAGCGCCCGTGAGACGACGGTGCGGGTCGCCGCTGGCGTGGTGGCGAAGAAGCTGATTGCGTCGGCGTTCGGCGGCCGGGTCGTCGGCTATGTGCGGCAGGTCGGCGGCATTGTGGCCGACATCGCCGACCCAGCCGCGGTGACCCTCGAGCAGGTCGAGCGCTTGGCCGACGGCGCACCAAACATCGTGCGGTGTCCAGACCCCGACCGGGCGGCCGAGATGGTGGCGCTGATCGAGCAGGTGCGCGCGGCGCGCGACTCGATCGGCGGGGTGGCCGAGGTCGTGGCCACCGGTGTGCCGGCCGGACTCGGCGAGCCAGTGTTCGACAAGTTGAAGGCGGACCTGGCGAAGGCGATCTTCAGCCTGCCGGCCGTGCTGGGCGTTGAATACGGGGTCGGATTCGGCTGTGCGGTGCTGCGTGGTAGCGAGAACAACGATCCCTTTTACGCCATCGGGGACGGTACACGGCTCTCAGACCGCCGGATCGCCACACGCACCAATCGGCACGGCGGCATGCTGGGCGGCATCTCGAGCGGGATGCCGATCGTGCTGCGTGCTGCTGTGAAGCCGACCAGCAGCCTACCGAGGGAGCAGGAGACCGTTACCGCGAGCGGCGAGCCGACCACCGTCATCACCAAGGGACGTCACGACCCCTGCCTGCTCCCGCGGTTCGTGCCGATGGCCGAGGCGATGGTCGCGATCGTGCTCGCCGACCACTGGTTGCGGTGGCGGGCGTCTGGCCGGGCATCCGCCTGAGATACCTCGCGGACGGCCGTCTGGCCGTGTCACAGGTCGGCCCAGCCTGTGAGTCCTGTCGTCTTGCGTGCCGCGGACCATCGCGTCGTCCGTCACCCCACATCGCGCCCGGCCGGCTCAGGGCCAGGTCAAGAACAGCTTCATATTGGAGGCACCGGGTCTATAATCCAGACTTGGACCCTAGGCGAATCGTTATCGTGGAGGCCGTCTGATCATGCGCAAGTCAGTCGTAGTTCTCGTGGCTGTCGTCGTGGGATGCTTGTGCGCCTGGCCTGCGTCGCTTCAGGACCTCGGGCCGACCGGGCCGAGTCCGTATGCGGTCGTCAACGGCTGGCTGAAGCCGTTTGCCGAGTCGGGTTTCGCGTGGGGCGGGAACACCGGCGTGTTCCCCGAGTCGCCAGACCGCATCTTCGTGGTCCAGCGAGGTGAGACCCGTTTACCCGATCCGGTTCCGCCCGGCTTCGCCGGTTTCGCTGGGTCAATCGGGATCAACACACTCCGGGAGGCCGACCGCCGGACCTGGCAGCACTGCATCTTTGTCGTTGATGGTGACGGCAACCTGATCGAAGTCTGGGACCAGTGGGACCACCTGTTCGAAGGGTCGGATGGCCCCGGGCCGCACCGGATCAGAGTCAGTCCCTACGACCCCGAGCGCCGAGTGTGGGTGGTGCACGAGTCGGGGCATCAAATTTTCGTGTTCTCGAACGACGGGGCCGAGTTACTGATGACGCTTGGCGAAAAAAACGTCAGCGGCGACGATGAGACGCATCTGGGGGGGCCGCAAGACGTGGCGTTTATGCCAGATGGGAGGGTGCTGGTTGCCGACGGCCTCATCAATTCACGTGTGATCATCCTGGATGCCGACGGCAACTACATCACCGAGTTTGGCGAACGCGGGACTGGGCGCGGTGAGTTCAACGGTGTCCACGGGCTGGCCGTCGGCCCCGAAGGGCAGATCTACGTGGCCGATCGTGACAACCGACGGGTGCAGGTCTTCAACGAGACCACCCGAGCCGCGGTGTGGTATCACCCGAACATTGCGCCGATCGGGGTCTGGCCAGGGTTCGACCTTCCGGTCGATATCATCGTCAGCGGGTATTCCGTCTGGGTGGCCGATGTGGGTCCGGCCAAGGTCGTCAAGCTCGATCTGAACGGCAATCGGCAATACACGTGGATGGCGGACAGTGATGGCCCCGGACGGTTTATCGAAATGCACTCGTTCGCCGTCGATTCCGATGGCAACCTCTACGGTTCCGACAACCAGCTTGGGCGTACCCAGAAGCTTGTGCCGAAGGCGGACGCCGATCCGGCCCTGTTGATTGGACAACCCTACGTCGCCGCCGCTGGCGAGCGGTAACCGACGCCGGGCCAGGTGGTGGTGGGAGCTGCGGTGGCGCGTGTCACGCCATCGGTCCGTGGCCTGAAGCCATAGAAAATAAAAGGGGTCGAGAGCTCTTGCTCCCGACCCCTTTGTTCTTGTCCCGAAGCGCCACAAGCCTCGAGCCCAAACCTGGGCCCGTCAGGCTCACTAGTTTCCGGCGCCTGCCAGTGTGCCGTCGAATCCCTGGAACGGCGAGATCCCGTTGCCTTGTACCTCGAACGTTCCCTGGATCGCGCCGTCGGCATCGACCGTGCCGGTAACCGCGAAGTCGCTCTTGATCGGCCCCAGCCGCAGCTTCATATCGAAGTTGAAGGCATTGTCGTCCCACGCGAGGTTCTCGGCGGGGATGGACAAGAGTTGCCCCTGCATCGGGATGTACCACATGCCCTCTCCATTCTTGGGAAGGTGGAGCGCGGTCGGGATTGCGTTCCCCATCATCGGGAGCCCGACGCTGAAGGCCGAGCCGGTCGGCAGCGAGGAGAGCAGTGCGTCACGACGCGTCTCATCGTTCGCGGGCTTCGGGCTGACGCCTTCGTCGGCGATGAACTCGAACACGTTGAACACCATCTCGTCGGTCGTCTGCAGCCCGAACCCCACTGCCTTGTCTGGATCGGGGTTGTCAGGATTCGCCACCGAGTTGTCGAAGTTCGCGACGACGTCGAGCCGTGTGCCGGCGGGTAGCGGTACGTACTTCTCAGGGTAGTAGAACAGCTGCCAGTCAAAATCGTACTCCGGCACGTTGATGAGCGACTGGCTTTCGCCGTTCGGATAATTGGCGATCAGATCCATGGCCTGTCCCCGCACGTGCATGTGAGGGAAGAAGGAGAGGACACTGATGTCCTGGTCGATGATGTACGACGCGCGTATCTCATGGTTCGCGGTGTTGGGCGGGATCTCGAAGGACATCGAGCCGGCGATCGCCGCCATGACCTCTTTCTGCATCTCGCCTTCACCGAAATAGAGGCCGGCCTCGGTCTGGTCTGATTCGGCCGTGCCGCTGGGATGGTAATGCGCGTTGATGGTCCACTGCTGGTCCGGATACACCCAGCGCCCCATGCCCTCGGGGAACACGTGCGGGTTGGTGCCGACCGACCAGACGGCGAGCACGTCGAAGAAGCCGCTCTCGGTGCTGGCCGTCTGGACGCCGCCGCCGGAGGAGGTGAAGATGACCTGGTGGTGGGTCACCTTGCGGTTACTGGGGCGAACCTCAATCGCCCGGATCCAGCGTTTTTCAGGCAGGTCGAGCGTGAGCGTGAGGTCGGGATAGTAGTCGTCGCCGGTCGCGGGGACTTCGACCAACGGGAACGTCACGATCATGTCCGGCTCGCCGAGCTGCCAGCCATCGGTGAAGGTCGGAACCTCGGGAAGGAGGTTCGGGTCGCCCTGCGGCGCGCCGGCGTCGACCCACTGCGCGATGGTGTCGACCTCGGATTGCATTAGCCGCGTGTCGTTCTTGAAGTAGCCATGCCGAGCGTCTGAGAAAAAGGGTGGCATCTTGCGGCCGACCACCTGTTCCTTGACGAGCCGAGCCCACGGTCGCACTTCGGCATACGTGCGCAGGGCCATTGGTGCCAGTTCACCCGGACGGTGGCAGGACACGCAGTTTTCGTAGAGGATTGGGGCGACGTCTTTCGTGAACGTGACCTCGCCCTGCGCCGACGCGGTGCTCGACGCACCAGAAACGAGTATAGCCAGAGCCAATGCCGCGACGATGAGCGCTGGGCGACCGAGTTGGCGAATCCGCATTGTTTTACCCCGTTTCGTTCGAATGTCGAACTAGTAATAGAAAAACAGGATAGCACAATCTGACGCTCGTCAACGCAAGCTCGGGGAGGCCAGCTGGCCGGTGTGCGCGGCGTCGCTCTCGACGACCCGCGGGGCGACGCTAGACCGGCACCGAAACCTGCTAATGTGGGTCGGCTCGACGACCGACACTCTGTGTGTCATTCGGCCCACAGCAGTGGAGGACTTCAAGCGTATCGTGCGAACAATACTAGAAGGCTGCGAGCGGCGGCATCATTATCACCGGCTGGTTCTTACCTGCGTCACGATCGTCTGCCTGCAGGGTGGAACCTCAGCGCAGAGTCTGCGGGGGAGTGCGTCATCGCTGAACCGGCAGACCGCTCAGGCCGTTCAGCACGACTTCACATATCTGCGCGGAACGGCACAATTGCGGCGCTTCGTGGATGCGGGTCTACTGGTGTCGGTTGGAGGCAATCGGGACTACACGCTCACGGATGTCTCGTTCCCGTTTGCTCGTCCCGCGGCGAAGCTGTTCATCGAGCGGCTCGCGGGACAGTATTTGCGTGCCTGCGGTGAACGGCTGGTCGTGACCAGTCTGACCCGCCCACGGTCACACCAGCCTCGCAACGCGTCACGCCGCTCGGTGCATCCGACGGGAATGGCACTCGACCTGCGCCGTCCACACGGGTCGTGCCGATCCTGGCTGGAGCGCACGCTCCTCAGCCTGGAGGGCCAAGCTGTGCTCGAAGCGACCGCCGAGCGGAACCCGCCGCATTATCACGTGGCGGTCTTTCCCGGCCTGTACCTGGCCTATGTGGACCGGCTGACGGGCAGCGGGGCAGGCCGTGCGAGGCCGTCGAGCGTCTACACGGTCCGTCAGGGGGACACGGTCTGGGCAATCGCACGACGGCACGGCACCTCGACTCGCGCGCTCAGGCGGACCAACGGACTGGCATCGACGCGGATTTTCCCGGGCCAAAGGCTGAGCGTGCCGGTCGAACCCTAAATCTTGGCTGGTCGGACCCTGTCCGGCACCTTACAATACAGTTTTACGACGGGACGGGCGTCATTCGAGTCCCAGGCGGGCAGTCGCGCGTACGCGGGTTCCCATGGAGTGTCGCATGAGATTACCGGTTTGTGTCTTCGCTTTGGTCGTGGGGCTGGTCGGAGCGGCGCACCCGGCCGTTGCGCAGGACGTGCCGCGGTTGTCGGATGGACGTCCCGATATGAACGGCATCTGGCAGGTGCTGAATGAGGCGAACTACGATCTCGAACCGCACGTGGCCCGTCATTCGCTGCAGTTGCGGGAGGGCCCGGTGGGGCCAGTCCCGTCCATCCCGACACTGCGAATGGGCGCGGTCGGTGCGGTGCCGGGAAGTCTCGGCGTGATCGTTGGTGGCGGAAAGATTCCCTATACACCAGAGGCGCGGGCTCTCAAGGAGGAAAACGCCGCGAACTGGGTCGATCGCGACCCCGAGGTGAGGTGCAACATGCCGGGCGTGCCGCGCGCCACCTACATCCCGATGCCGTTCCAGATCATCCAAAGTGAAAAGGATGTCTTCATCGCCTACCAGTTCGCCGGCGCGGTGCGTGACATCTACATGGATAACCCGGGTCCGTCACAGGTCGACTCCTGGATGGGGTGGTCGGTCGGGCACTGGGAGGGTGACACGCTGGTCGTCGATGTGACCGGGATCGGCGATGGGAGTTGGCTGGACCGGGCCGGCAGTCATCACAGCTACCGGCTCCACGTGGTGGAGCGGTATACGATGATCGGGCCGAACCACATTCAGTATGAAGCGACGATCGAGGATCCCGCGGTGCTGACCGAGCCGTTTACGATCGCTATGCCCTTGTATCGTCGAATCGAAGAAAACGTCCGGTTGATGGACTTCCGGTGCGTTGAGTTCGTGGAAGAGTTGTTGTATGGCGAGTGGCGCAGGACTCCGCTGCCACGGTGATCGAGGCATCGGATATCCAGGGGAGATGAGATGGGCAGTCGAGTCACGACGTGTCTGGCGGTTCTGGCGGGCGTCGGCCTGGCGCTGGCGCCCGGCGCCGCGGCGCCGGGCGGCGACATTCCCAGAACACCGAGTGGGCGTCCGGATCTGTCCGGCACCTACGACGTCTCGACGCTGACACCGATGCAGCGTCCGAGCGAGTTTGGTGAAGAGAAGTTCTTGACCGACGAGAGAGCAGCCGAGATCGCCGCCGAGGAGCTGCAGCGGAACATCGGTCGGCAGCAAGACAGCGACCCGAACCGTGGCGCGCCGCCCGAGGGTGGCGATGGGTCGACCGGCGCCTCCGGCAATGTCGGCGGCTACAACACGTTCTGGATCGACCGCGGCTCCGGGGGCTTCCAGATTGACGGGGAGTGGCGCACGTCGATTCTCATCGACCCGCCGGACGGCCAGTTCCCGCCTCGGACCGAGGAGCGGATCGCCGCTCAGCGTGCCCGATCCGCAGGCCGGACCGGTCAGGTCCGGAGGGTGCAGAATGACGGCACTGCGTACTGGATGGAGGCCGGTCTTGATGCGCCTGGCCCCTACGACGACATGGAGCAGCGACCCTTCGCCGAGCGCTGCCTCCTCTCGTTCAGCTCGACGGCTGGCCCGCCAATGATGCCGGCGCTCTACAACAACCACAAGCGGATTGTGCAGGGCGAGGACACGGTAGTGATTCTCGTCGAGATGGTGCACGATGCGAGAATCGTCAGGATGAATGCCGAGCACGACCCGCCGGAGATCCAGAAGTGGCTGGGCGATTCGATCGGGTGGTGGGAGGGCGACACGCTGGTCGTCGAGACGACCAACTTTCGCGACCGACCGGCGTATGCGCAGGGCTCGAAGCACATGACGGTGACCGAACGCTTCCGGATGCAGAGCGCTGACAGCCTGGTCTACACCTTCACCGTCGAGGATCCGACGGTCTGGACGACGCCGTTCACCGGCGAGTATGCGTGGCCGCGAAGCGACAACAGAGTGTTCGAGTATGCCTGCCACGAGGCGAATTACGCGCTGGAGGGCATTATGCGTGGCGCGCGATTGCTCGAGGCGGATTTCCGTGGTGAAGAACCCGCAGGGATCGCGAACCCGACCCGGTAAGCGGGTCGTCTCACGGCAAGCCCTGTGTCTACTCTGTCAGGAGACGTACGATGCCCAAGCAGACTCGTGTGATGTTGAAGGTCGGTGCGGCGGCGATCGTCGTGGCCGCCCTCGTGGTGGCGGTTGAGGTGCCGGTGAGTGCCCATCACGCCTTCGGTGCTGAGTTCGACCCGAACAGGCCGGTCGTGCTGCGTGGTCCCGTGGTCAAGGTGGAATGGGTGAATCCCCACACCTGGATCCACGTGGAGGTTGCCGGCGAGGACGGGAGCACGAACGTATGGATGGTCGAGGGCGGCACACCGAATACGTTATTGCGGAGAGGCCTGTCGCGGGACTCGATCCCGATCGGCGCGGTGATCGTCGTCGACGGCTACCAGAGCAAGGACCGCACCGCCAGGGCCAACGGGCGGGACGTGACCTTTGAGGACGGGCGGAAGTTTTTCATGGGGTCGTCAGGGACCGGGGCGCCGCGTGACGGCAGGGACGCCACGGAGCCGTCGCGGTAGCTCGCCCCCGCGCCAACCGGACGGTCCGTGTGTCGTCTTCGTACTTGTAGGCGCCTGGGAATCTGTTCCCAGGCGCCTTTTTCTTTGTGCTCCCGCGTCAGTTCTGCGTGAAGATCACGCTCACGGTCAGCACGACCGACACCGGCACGTCGTTCAGCAGGGTCGGCGTGTGCCCAGACTGCTGCACCGTCGCGACCGCGCCTCGTCGAGTAGCGGGACCGAGCGCAGCACCCGCAGGTCGGTTGCCCGGCCGTCGGAACTGATCACCGCCTCGAGAATGACCACCCCAGACACCCGCGCCGCCCGGGCGACGTTAACTAGACCGGCGCGGCCGGTTCGCCGCGCTCTGCCACCACGGCGTCGAGCGAGATCTAGTCCGATTGTCTCCGTCGTCATCACCAGCGCTGCTTGTGGCGTGCCTGGTTGATGACGATCCGGTAGCTCCACGTTTGTAGCGTCGAGTCACCGCGGAACCGGTGGAGCGATCGAAAGACCGTGAGAAACACGTCCTGAGACAGATCCAGGGCGTCGTCGTGGATTCCGAGCAGCTGGAGCGCCAGGTGATAGGCCATTTGCTGATGACCGTCGACGAACTCCTGAAAGGCCTCGCTGTCGCCGGCGGCACAGCGCTCGATTAGGTCACCCTCAGTGGCGGTGGTGTTCGACCAGTCGATGGCTCCAGCTGATTGCACCGTGATTCCCCTGTGGCTCTGGTTCGAGTATGCGCGTACCTGCCGGGTCTCACGCTATCTGTGACCAGTTGGACTCCGGCCAAGCGAAAAAGTATCGGGGAATCGACGGCAGCGACATCACACGTTGAACCGGCCGACATCGCACTGTAAAATGAGCGGCCACCGGCCGCAGGCACCTTCACTCCATGGATTGGACTCCCTTTTCGGACTTCCTGCGTAACCGCGCACAGGAACTCGTCGGCACCGACGTCAACCAGATTCGGTACACGGACATCGGCATGACCTACTGGTTGTCGATCGCCGTGATACTGGTCGCGGTCCTCACGCTGATTCGACTGTGGCTCACGTCACCCAGACACCGCCGGGAGCACTCCGGTCATCTGATCGCGCGGCGACATCAGCGAGGACTGTGGGGCCGGACGTTCTACAACCTACCCAAGCTGATGCTGGGACTGGCGCTGGCGGTGCTGCTAGTTGCAATGGCCGACCCGTATCTGACGGCGACCGAGGAGGTGACCGGCGACATGGAGTCGCGCGTGCGCATCGATCTCGTCGACACGTCGCTCTCGATGGCGTGGGAGTTTCCCGGCAGCGGAAAGTCGCGGGCCCAGGTGGCCCGCGAGGCGCATCTCGAATTTCTCGACATGCGGCGCGACAAGAACGATCGGGTGGCGCTGTGGTTGTTCTCGTCGTATCCGTACATGGTGGACGACTTTGTCATTGATGACGAGCTGTACTACTTCCAGGTCATGGACGCCCCGTATGCGATCGTCCGGATCCTCGCGGCGCAGTCCGGAACAGCAGCCAACCAGATGTTCGTGCCCGAGGACAAAGTTCGAATTATCGACAGCGAGGGAAACACTAATATCATCAGGGCGCTGCAATCGATACTGAAGCACTTCGACCGGGACGTGGCGAGCGTGGCTGCTGGCGCCAACCCGCATCGGGCCGTGCTCATCGTCACCGATGCGGACGTGGATGAAATCCCCGAGGCGGAGTTCGTCGAGCTGAACCAGCGCAACATCGTGCCGTACATGATTTACATCAACGCGGCCGGGCAGTTGCCGATTCGCACATCGGCCGTCAGCACGCCAACGGGCAATACTCAGGCGTTGATCGAAACGATTCGCGAGTTCGGGGGAGACTACTTCGATGTGACCGACGGCGACGGACTGGCGCGCGCCTATCAGGCAATCGACGAGGCAGAGACGGTGCGAGTCGAGTTGTCACACCGAGCCGTCAAGGTGCCGATATACTCACGATTCCTGCTGATCAGCATGGCGCTCCTGGTGGTGGGGATCCCCGCCGGCCTTGTCGCCGAGTTGATGTGGGGGACGCATCCATAATTAGACGGGGCTGCGCTCCGAACCCCCGCGGGTGCTGCGCGGGGACCCTTGCGGCCTGTCGCAAGACCCCCCTTCGCGCCTGGCTACTGGTCGCGGGCCTTGGGCAGTTCGAATTCGGCTTCGACCTTCATCAGCGTCGCTTTGATGGTCGCCGCCCAGATGCGGTTGCCCTTGTCGTTGAGGTGCAGGCCGTCGTCGACGAAGACGTCGTTCATCACTGTGCCGTCCGCCTTCAGGAAGGGGGTGGCAACGTCGATGAAGTGAAGTCGGTCGTCACCGGCGATGATCTTCTTGTAGAGCTCGGTGGTCTTCTGCGCCTCGTTCCAGACCGACACCCGAGCCAGGCTCGGCTTCACCGAGAGGACGTACACGCGGGTCGCGGGTGAGGCGGCGTGGATCTTCGTGATGATCTGCTTGAGTTGACCGGCGATCGTCTCCGCCGGCACCTCGTAGAACGTGTCGTTGTCGCCTTCGTAGATGACGACCGCCCGTGGCTTGTAGGGCATCACCAGCCGGTCGACCCAGTGGAGCACGTCGGCCATGGTGCTGCCGCCGAACCCACGAGGGACGACGGTGAGTGGAGCCAGATCCGCCTCCATGGTTCGCCAGCGCGTAAAGCTGGAGCTACCGGTGAGCACGATGGCGCCCTCGGGACGCGAGGCGGCGTCGGCGTCAAACGCTGCGATGGCGTCCGCCCACCCCGTCGGGGCGCTCGACCGTTGTGCCGTTGCGGTCGACACGAAACCGACGACGAGCAGAACCGCCGCGAGCGCAGACGCAAGGCGTATGCTCATGTAAACCTCCTGATCATCGATGTGGAGCTTCGAACGCAGAGAGAGATTATAGGGTCTCTTTGGTATTGCCGGATAGTCCGTGTGCCGGTCGACCACCGTGCGGACGATGGCGATGTGCTTGATGTCATCCGGATTCACCGCATGCGGCTAACGATGCAGCATCACACCGGCGGCCAGTAGCGCGCTCAGCCCGAGAAACTCTGACCTGGACCCCGACTCAAAACGCAGCCGGATGGTCCCGATATCCGAGGTGTCGAGTCGTCTTGGAGCGCCGCCGACGGAGTTGGTCTGCGCCGTTTCGATGGGGGATTGCTGGGCGACCGGCAGCCACTCGATGATGGCCGACGCTGCCAACACCAGCGCGAGCCTGCCGCACTCTCCAGAAGCGGAAAAGTCGATAAACGTTAAGACCCCAGGTGTGCGCGCGGTCAGGCCGGTACCGGAGTGACTTGAATGAGACGGCCATCACGACCGACCACCAGTCGTTGACGCGTTCCGCGCTTAGGTCGCAGGCCTGGTTCCAGTCTCCGTTGCACGGAGTGGCGATTATCGGGTGGCGTAGCGGGCGATCCGATCGCCACGCATGCTGCCGATCCAGATCTCGTCCTCGACCTGAAGCGCCGAGGTCGAGGTGTAGAAAAACTCGCTCGCAGGGAAGTTGACGATCTCCTCTATGGTCATGGTGTCTGGATCTATTCTCGCGACATGCGAGGACATGTCCTCACAGAACGTCGTGAGGCATCCCTGGGTCCGGGCGAAGGTGGCGGCATTGTGACCGGCCGTGAAAAGCGACCCATCCGCTTGCCAGTGAACATTGTCGGGGTGGAACGAGAGCTCAAAGACCTCCTTCTCGACCGGTGTCTGACCTCGAGACAGCCGCATGACCTGTGAGGAGGCCCAGAGGTTGACGTAGAGCCAGCGCCCGTCACGTGAGGCCTCGATGCCGTTGGGCCCGGGTGATTCGCTGCCCGCGACTATGCTCCAGCCATCCGTTGGACTCCATTCCCAGACTACGCCGTAGCGATCGCCTCCGGCTGGCTCCGCATTCGTCAGTTCAGGTGGCATGTACACGACCGTCGCGACGAAGCCGCCACCCGGAAGCGGGCTCACCGAGTTCAGTGTCACGAATTCTGGTGCGATCACACATCCGACCCACGCGAATCCAGGCACTGTTGTGCCGGACTCGCCTCCTTGGGTTCGGGTGTCTATCTCGAAAAATTCTATCGATTCGCGAAACCCGTGATGGACGACGTACAGCAGGTAACGGCCATCCTCGATGCGGCGGATGTTGAGCCCGTGCGCGCTGAACTGTTCACCCTCGCCCGAGTCGATCGGTCCTGGACATGATCCGAAGTTGTCGGTGTCGTGGGCGAGGGTCGGGTTGTCAATAGGGAATACTTGGACGCGCGACAGGTCGCGCGTGCTCACGTAGTGAATCGCGCCGCCTGCATATCCGGACGCCACAACGAATGGCGTGCCCGGAATGGCGACGAGGTCCTCCGGGCTCGGGACGTTGCAGATGAACTCGACGTCGCCCGTACCCTCACAGTTGGCGTTGGCCACCGGCAGATCTCCGGTTGGTCCTCCGGAGTCGGCCATCGGAATTTCGCTACTGGCTCCGCCACATGCACCGAGAGTCAAGGCTGCCAGCATGGCCCCGCAGGTCGTTGCCGTTCGCTTCATAGAGTCCTCCACGCGGCTCATCAGCCGTCAAATCGCGCACCACTGTGTCATCCGCTCAGGTGAAGACGATGACGTGCCAGCCACCCGTGTCGAAGCACGGGTTCACGACGTTGTTGAAGATCGAGCCAGAGTCCCAGACGACGGGCTCCGGTGTCTCGCCGCCCGACATCATGAGCGGCCAGCGCAGGAACGCCATACGGGCAACGAAGACATCCAGCGAGCGATAGTCTGGATACGACAGGCCGCCGTTGTCTGGCGCGGGCGTGGCGCCTCGGGTGCTGAACAGCGACACGCGTTGGCCACTGTTGCGCATACAACTCGAAGGCCGGAACAGCACGGCGTCGATCAGGCTGAACACGGCGGTATGCACCCCGATTCCGAGGGTGAGCGAAATCAGGGCGACGAGCGTGAACCCGGGCGAACGGCGAAGCTGGCGCAGCGCGTCGCGAAGGTGACGGGCGACGTCATTCATGCACGCCCCGACCGCGGCGGAGCGCTAGCTCTCAGTCACACGGACATCACCGGCGCGAGGACCCTTGGTCGACTCTTCGATGGTGAACTCGACCCGCTGCCCTTCCCGAAGCGACTCGAACACTGCATCCTGTACGGCGGTCTGATGGAAGAAATGCTCGACTCCGCTCTCGTCGCTGATGAAGCCGAAGCCTTTGTCGATCAAGATACGCACAATTGTGCCGCTGGCCATGTGAACTTCTCCTCTGCTCGGTTTCCGCTGCAGCCACGCTTGGTGCAGTCCTAGTGAGTAACGGCAGGCTAATGTAGGTCATCCAGCCTGTCAACCCACCAGCGGGCGGTGGGGAGCTACCGCTTGGCTGTCCTCCCCGCTCGAGCCTGCCCCGGAAGGCAGACGCACATCCGGCACGGGCAGCCCTGGTGTATAATCCCGACGGTCGCTCTGTTCCCTCGTTGCTTCTGTCGTGATGACGGACTGAATTATGTCGAGCGGTCGACTGGAACGTGCGGCCCGAGTCGGGTCGGGCGTCTCTCGGAACCGTTATCGAATCTCGGGCGTAGACCCCGCGCGCCAGAGAAATGTGGCGAATACGGTGCCCAACGTGATACGCGGCCAAGGCCCACGACGACGAGGCGATCAGTGGCGGATGCCAGAGCTGTCACGCCGCACACCGCGAGGGCCCACGGGGTGGACCCTACACGATCAAGTAACAGCGTAATGGTCCGACCGGGCCGAACCCGCTCGTTGTCGGCACAGACAGGGTGCAGCGCTTCACGCACGTCGCCGCTCGGCGCCACTAGAGAGAGCTGACGCAGGTGCACAGACGAGGGCGGGAGGTCGTAGTTGCCGCGCTGGTGATGAGTGGACTGCTGCCTGGACTGGCCGGCGCACAGCACGGTGCGACCCTCGGTGAGTGGCGCAGCTACGGCGGCGATGTCGGCAGTACGAAATACTCCGCGCTGGACCAGATTACGGCTGACAACTTCGAGGAGTTGGAGATCGCCTGGCGCTGGAGGTCTGTCGACACACACCTCTCGAAGAGCGAAGGCGGTGGGTCGTGGTTCGGTCCAGCCACCGAGATATTCGAGGCGTTGGTCCAGGATGATCCCGAACGGTGGCAAACCGAGATCTATAGCGAGAGACCGGGCACGTCACTCTTGATCGCGACGCCGCTCATGGTCGACGGTGTGTTGTATCTCAGCACGCCCCTCTATCAAGCTGCGGCGATCGATGCGCGTACCGGGCAGACCCTGTGGGTCTATGACCCGAAGGCATACGAGTCTGGGACGCCGGCCGTCATTCCATGGCGCCATCGAGGTGTGGCGTACTGGGCGAACGACGACGACGCCAGGATCGTGTGGGCGACGGGAGACGGCTTCCTGATCGCGGTTGACGCTGAGACCGGCCGACCGGCGGCTGACTTCGGGGACGGCGGCCGGATTGATCTCATGGACGGGATTCCCAGGGCATCGCGTGAATCTCGATCGGTGCAGAACCTGCTGGCCCTCTCGTCGCAGTCACCACCCCTGGTGCTGCGGGACACCGTGCTGGTCGGGTCGTCGATGACCGACATGGTGTTGACGAAGGAGATGCCGCCCGGGTGGGTCCGTGCCTACGACGCCAGAACTGGACGGCACAAGTGGGATTTCCACACCATACCCCAAAGCCCTGACGAGTTCGGCGCCGATACATGGCTGGACGAGTCGTGGCGATACTCGGGTGCCGCGAATGTCTGGTCGATGATGAGCGGCGATGAGGAGCTTGGCTACGCCTATCTTCCCACGGGCACGCCGACAGGGGACTACTATGGCGGACATCGGCTGGGCAATAACCTGTTTGCCGAGAGTCTCGTTGCTGTCGACATCGAGACCGGTCAGCGCGTGTGGCACTTCCAGGCGGTGCACCACGGGCTCTGGGATTACGATTTTCCAGCGGCGCCCAACCTGCTCGACATCGTGGTGGATAGTCGTGCGGTCAAGGCCGTGGCCCAGGTAAGCAAGCAGGGGTTTGTCTACGCGTTCGACCGTGTGACAGGTGAGCCGCTGTGGCCAATCGAAGAGCGGCCGGTCCCAACGGACACAGATCTGGCGGGTGAGTCCCCGTCACCGACACAACCGTTTCCGAGCAAGCCACCAGCCTTCGAATATCAGGGCACGTCGATCGATGATCTCGTCGATTTCACGCCTGCGATCAGGCAAATGGCGGTCGATGCGGTCGCGCGTTTCCGCCTGGGACCACTCTTCACGCCACACACGAGCCAAGGCACGCTGGTACGCCCCAGCGTGGGCGGTGGCGCCAACTGGTCTGGTGCGGCCGTCGACCCGGAGACGGGGCTGCTCTACGTCCCGTCGGTCAACGGGCACACGGTAGTCCCGATCGTCCCCAGTGACCCGACTTCGTTGGCGACCCTGCGGTACGTCACCCGCTGGGGGCAGGGAGGAGGCGGTCCGACGATGCCGCAGGGCCTGCCGCTCTGGAAACCGCCGTACTCGCGGATGACCGCTATCGACATGAACGTCGGCGAGCATCGGTGGATGATTCCACTCGGCAACGGCGACCGGATCCGCAATCTCCCGATGTTGAGGGATCTCGATCTCCCGCCGCTGGGTGGCGATGGTCGGGGCGGTCCGCTGCTGACCAAGACGTTGCTGATCAGCGCGCTGACGGCCGGTGGTACCGATGGCGGACCGCGGCTCGTGGCGTACGACAAGGCGACCGGTGAGAGCCTGGGGTCGGTCGATCTTCCGGGGGGGGCGTTGGGGACACCGATGACCTACATGCTCGACGGTCAGCAATACATTGCGCTCACGGTCGGAGGTCGCGTGCCGGAGCTGATCACCTTCAGATTGCCTTCCTGACGGCGTCACCCGTTCAACAGCTACGGTCCGCTGACACGCGGCGCGAAATCCGGGTGACACTGGGACCAACCAACCGAGGTGCGCGCTGTTCGAGGCGCAGCAATTCCGTTCGAGCCGAGACCAGGCACGCTCCGTCATCTTCGATATCGGCCATGAACGGTGCACGCCGGATCGCCGCCTGCCACGGCAACGAGGCCGACGCGTGGTCTCGCAGGTGGTGAATCAGCTTCAGCGTGCGGAATCCATCAAACCAGTCGTGCAGATGACGAAGTCGTGCTTCGGGATTTGGGGCCTGCGCACAGATCCCCCGCCAGGCATCGGGCGCACCCTGTGCCTCGAGGAAGCGCCGCACTGGAGCACGCAAGCGGGCAAGCAGCGCGGAGACCGCCGCCCGGGAAGGCGACTGTCCCGAAGTGCATCCATCGCGCGAGAGGCGATGGAGCCCTTGCATGATCTCCCGCACGGCCGCGAAGCAGTCGGGATGGTACAGCTCGAACGCAGCGCCACGAGCGAGCTTGGCGCTCTCCGAACCAGTCCCGAACGGCACCCGCTCGGACAGGCGGCTGCGAAGACGAACGGGCTTGCCTCGGAGGTAGGCGAGGGGCCGCAGCTTGCTCAGCTTGCCCAGGAGGTAGAAGTCTTCTCCCGCCCGGCGCCTAGGCATGCCCCGGACCAGGGCATAGTCGATCGCATGCACCACCATGGTGCTGCCCACGGTGTGAAACGCGTACGGTGAGTGTGCCCACCGGAGACCGCACTGGAAGTACCGGAGGCGGATTTCGTAGAGCGCCGTGGCGCGGTCCATGTCACGCTGCCCCCCTGGCTCGTGCCAGAACGGAAACACCGCAGCCGAGCACTCTGGCTCAACGTTCGCGATACGTGCGAAGTAGTCCTCTGGTAGTCGTGCATCGGCATCCGTCATCGCAATAAACGGGTGGCGCACCTGTCCCTTCGCGATGAGCTCGAGGGCCACGTCCGCACCGATCTTGCGAGCCAGGCCAACGCCGTGACGCATCGGCAAGCGCTGATCGGCGGTGAAACGGTCGACGACGAGCACGCTCAAACCGGCATCGTGGCCCAACCATGCGCCGCGTCCGACCTCCTGCTGCGAAAACCGGGTGCTGAGCTCACGAAAGCAGTCCGCGTTCGACGCATGAACCGACGCGGCCGCCCCGGCTCTGCCGTTGAGCACGACGATGACCAGCAGGCGGCCGGCGTTGTGCGCCGCGGCTCGGTACCCGTCAACGAAGGCCGGCGACTCGGCGTACGCCGGCACGACCATGACGAAGTCGAACGCCTCCGGACACAGCGATGCCACGCTCGATTCGGGTTCGGCGTGGCGATGCCGGTATTGCGCTGACGCGTCGGCGATGCTCCTCACAGTGATTCGCTCGCCGGCCGGGACCGACGGTTGTCGGTCGGGCCAGTGCTAGAGATGAGGGGCATGGTCTGGTGGTGGCGCAGATCACGTCATTCTACGCCCAAGCGGTCAACCGCTCTACCTCGTCATGCCAGTCGATGGCACCCGTAGAACTACGATGCGTGTTAAACCTGAACCATGGTGGCAAGTGATAGTAAATAAATTTGTTATAGGACATCTAGAGCGTCAGATCGATGGCGTGAGATCTCGCACGTTGTGAGATCTTGCGAGTCAATGTCGCGGATTCGAGCGAACGCCGGAGGCAGGCTAGTCGGGTCGACGGATGTCGAGGACCTTCATGCGCGACCGCAGGGTCGACGGATTCATGCCCAGCAGGGGCGCCGCGCCGTGTTCGCCGGATATTTTCAGCTCGACGCGTTCGAAATCGACCGCAAAGAGCCGGGACTTTCCCGCCAGGCGCTCTTTGACTTTCCGCTCGAAGTCGAAGGACCCACGGGTGTCGATGCTACCGAAGGGTTGGATGATGGCGACGTCCCCAACCGTGCTGTCTTGGATCTCCATGTCCGGGTTCCGGACGTTAGCCTGTGCGAGAAGGGCTTGCAGCGGGCGCACGAGTGGCAGAGGTCAGGTAGAACGGAAAATCATCTCGATGTCCCCGAGGCGAATGCAATCTCCGTCACTCACGGAGCATTCCGTGATCCGCTCGTCGTTCACGAACGTTCCGTTTCGGGACTTCAGATCCTTCAGCGTGAAGCCGGTGAGGTCCGCGGTCAGCAGCGCGTGCTTGAGCGATACCCCGCCTTCGGAGACGACGATCTGATTTTCCTCGCCGCGGCCGATGCCGCTGATGGCGCCGAGGGCATGCTCCGTCGGTATGGCATTGTCCAGATCACTGATCAGGATACCCGGGGGCACCATCACCGTTGCGTCTTTCGAGCCATTCTCGACCTGGCTGCTCGCGGGGTCGGTTTCAGCGTCCAGCGCCGCCGCATCAGGTAGACTTGCGCCGGGGGGCATCAGCATCGTCGCGTCGGACATGTCAACTCCCAACTCGACTTCCACCGGCTTCTTCGTTTCCGGCTCTTCCTGTTGGGGACCGCTTTCATCCTCGGCGGTCAGGACCTCCAGAAATCTGGCCCTGAGGCGGTCGACTTCGGCCAGTTCTTTCTTGCACTTCTTCAGCACCCACTGTGCTTTCGGTAAGCGCTTCTCGGCTTCTTCTTTCTGAAGCTCTCCGACCGCTTGTCGGAATTCGATCTCCTCTTTGTTCAGGCAGGCTGCCTCGTGGGCAGTGTTGAGCTCATCGAAGATGGATCGCAGCTTGTGGTACTCGCGACGGGCTTCGGCTTGCAAAGGTGCGGCCTGCGTGTCGAGTTCCATGCGGCGCTTCTCGTAATCGGCGAGCACCCTGCTATAGACGGAGTCGCTCGTCTTGGCCTTTATCGACTCCGCCTTGCTCCGATACTCGTCGAGCAGAGCCTGGTCTTTCTTGATCTCAACCAGCTTGTCGACAGCAGAAACCTCGATTGCACTGAGTGTGTCCACTGTTGCTCCTTCAGCCATCCTGGGGGCTCCAGCCATGTAGCTACACAACCCTGAATCCCGTCGGTGATGGTACCAGGAAGCGCGCGGGTCGAACAATCTCATGGGCCGCGCAGACGCGCATGGCAAGGTCTATGGTCCTCATGCCAAGGCTCACCAAAATCAGCGGCTGATTTCGCGGCTGCACGGAGTATGACTTCGAACGGTCCATGTGGTTGGTCGCGGCCAGATGGAAGATCTGTCGCTCGACCATCCGTCGGTGTCCCATCGCCACGCGATGCTGCGCTGGGTGGTCGACCTCAAGAGTCGTAACGGAACCTCTGTCAACAACCGGGCTATTTCGGAACCGACGCGACTGCGGGCTCGTGACCTCGTCAGCGTGGGCCTCCTGTCTGCCGTATATCGCGCGCCCGTAGCCTCCAGCCTGGCCTCTTCTTCAGATCACTCGTTCGTCCGCATCGAGGAGGCGCCGGTAGTTCACGCGCGAATAGGGGTCGTCCGGGCGGTCTGGAGCGTCGCTCATGTCAGATGATCCAGTCGGTTCGCCCGAGCAGTATAGATGCAGCCGGAAACGGAACTCCCGACTGACCCACGGGAGCGCGTGGCCGGCCGAGCGCGTCCAGCAAGGTCAAGCGAAGCAGCACCTGCAAGGAAACGGCTTGGTGTTAGTGGACGACGGTGGTAGAGTGCGACCGTCCAGCCAGCCAGTGGGGGCATCGAAAGCATCCCCCACTGGCTGGCTGGCGGGTCAGAACGATGTCGGTCTCGTCGACCCGAACGGAGCGACGGAATGAGGCACTGGTGCGGGCCCTGCTTGACCGTCTCCAACGGGCCTCGGTGATATTGCTTAGCCGGAAGGACATCAAGTGATGGCAGACATCCAACAAGCTCAAGAGATGCCCACGGGGATTTCGCGGCGACAATTCATCAAGGGAGCGATTGCTGGCGGTGCAGTAGCGTCGGCGACCGGCTACCTCTTCCGGACGTCCCTGCTGAGCCAGAGCGCCGGGCGGCTCGAACAGCTGCTCTCACTTTCGGTCAACGGACAGCAGCGTCGCGTGGAGGTTCCGGCGGAAGAGACGCTCGCGATGACACTGCGCTACAAGCTGGGCTTGACGGGAACGAAGCTGGGGTGTGACAGGGCCGAGTGCGGGGCCTGCACCGTGCTAATTGACGACGTGCCCCACTATTCGTGCTCGGTGTTGACCCACACGGTCCGGACGCGGCAGGTCACGACCATCGAGGGATTGGCGGCGGCCGACGGAACGCTGCATCCGGTGCAACAGGCGGTGGTGGATAACCAAGCGTTCCAGTGTGCCTTCTGCATGCCGGGGTTTGTGATGGCGACGACGGGGTATCTGCGAGGGACCCCGAACCCGTCGCGGGCCGAGCTGGCACGGGGGATCTCGGGCAACCTCTGCCGGTGCGGAGACTACAACAAGATCTTGAACGCCATGATGGAGGCCGCGGCTACGCTGCGGAGTTAATATGGCCGATATCACCAAGAAGTTGATCGGACAGAACTACACGACGCCTGACCTGGTCGCGAAGGTGACCGGCAAAGCGAAGTATGCGGAGGACTTCCGGGCGGAAGGCATGCTGTTTACCAAGCTGCTGTTGAGCCCGATGCCGCATGCGCGGGTGCGCAGCATCGACACGAGTGCGGCCCTGGCGATGCCAGGGGTGCACGCCGTGCTGAGGGAGGCGGACTGTCCGCATCCCGGGAGCGCGATGCTCGGTGAGGGCGTCGTCATCTCCGACGAGCAGAACATCACGCCGGAGATGATCGTCTCCGACGAACCGCACTTCCAGGGCCAGCCCATTCTCGCCGTCGCGGCTGAAAGCGAGGCACTGGCCGCCGAGGCGATCGAGCGGATCGTCATCGACCTCGAGCCGCTGCCTTTCAGAATCGATCCGGTCGAGGCGTTGCGGCCGGGGTCGCCGAACCCGCGGGTCGAGGGCAATGTGTGGGTTGGGAACCACGTCGAGGAGATCAAGTGGACCGACGAGGACTTCCGGGAGGTCGACGCGGGACGCCTGCCGTTTCGTGAGACGCCGGAGACATGGGAGATCGGGGACGTGGACGCGGCCTTCGAGGCGGCCGACCTCGTCGTGGACCACACGGTGGTGCTCTCGTCGAACTCGCACGAACCACTCGAGTCGCGCAGCGCGATGGCGTACTGGCAGAACGGCAAGGTCTATCTGCACTCGTCAACGCAGTCGATCGTGATGGTCCATCCGATCATGGCCGCCTTCATCGGCGTGACTCCCGATGAAGTGGTGCTCATCAGTGAATATACCGGTGGCGGGTTCGGTAGCAAGTATGCGGGGACGCCACCGTCGGCGATTCCGGCGCTGCTGTCGAAGAAGACGAACCGACCGGTGATGATGCGAATCAGCCGGGAAGAAGAGCACTACATGGGACGCGGTCGAGCCGGGCTGCACGTCCGGGCCAAGATGGGCTTGCGGGGCGACGGCCGGATTACCGCGATCGACATGATCGTCGTGCAGGACAACGGTCCGTACGCCAAGCAGAACGATCACCGGATGTTTTCCGAGTGCGTCTCGGCGAACTACGGCCCCGAGAACATGCGGTACCGGGGCATCTCGGTCATGACGAACACGCTGCAGCGGCTGTCCCGGCGGGGCCCTGGCGGGGTGCAGGCTTCGATCATGATCGACCCACTCGTGAACGACGCGGCCAATCAACTGGGGATCGATCAGGTCGAAATACGGAAGCTCAACGCGCCAGAAAGCGGTGCCGAGTACGGTGGTGTCTCGGCCCGAGGCGGCCGCGCGCGCATGACGAGCTGCCATCTGCGCGAGTCGCTGGAGATCGGGGCCGAGCGGTTCAACTGGAGCGAGCGCATACAGCGGAACGGTCGGCGCAACGGCAGCAAGGTAACCGGAGTCGGGGTCGGTGTTGGGAACTTCGGGGCCGGCGTGGTCGGGTTCGATGGGCTGATGACACTGCGGCCCGATGGACGGCTCTATATCCAGCAGGGTGTCGGTAACCTCGGTACGTTCTCGGTGTTTGACACGGCTCGGGTCGCCCCGGAGGTATTGGGGATGCCGTGGGAGCGGTGCGAGGTCATCTGGGGCCGCACCGACAGGCACCTGCCGTGGACCATGATTCAGGGCGGCAGCATGACGACCCAGACGATGTCCAGGGCGAACTACGCTGGCGCGATGGATCTGAAGACGAAGCTGCAGGAGATCGCGGCGGCCGAGTTGGGCGGTGACCCGGACGACTACGAGCTGGCGGAGGAGCGGGTCTTCCGCAGTGGCAATCCGGGGCGGGGCCTGACGTTCGCGCGGGCGGCCGCCATCGCCATCGAGCGGGGGGGGCACTTTGACGGGCACGAGCTGCCAGATGGCCTCAACCCTGTTACGCGCGCCTCGGCGACCGCCCTGGCTGGACGCGGCCTCATGGGCGTAGCGAGTGACCGATACGGCACGACGGGCGCGACACGCTCCCATGGCGCAGGGTTCGTCGAACTCGAGGTGGACGTGGAGACCGGCCAGGTCAGAATCCTGGACTATCTCGCGTCAGCGGATGTGGGTGTGGTGCTCAACCCCCGCGGTCTCGAGGGCCAGCTCCATGGGGCGGCCTCCCAGGCTTTCCAGGAAGTGCGGGGCAATAAGTGGGTGTTCGACCCGCAATTCGGCGTGGCGCTGGGCAAGCGCTTCTACGATACGAAGCCGGCCACGATACTCGATGGTCCGCTCGAGATGGACTGGGTCGCGGTAGGAATACCGGATCCGGCCACGCCGGTCGGCGCGAAAGGCGTCGGCGAAATGGCTGAGTGCATTGCGGCGGCGGCCATCCGCAACGCCCTGGCCAACGCGGTGGGGGACGAGCTGTTGCGGCGCACGCCGATTACGGTGGACATGCTGGTCGCCTCGCTCGACGCCGGTCACCGCGTCGATGCTGGTCTGGAAACGCACATCTAGAGGAGATAAGCAATGGCGGTGATTCACGATGTGATGCCGGCCTTCGAGCTGGCGCAGCCGACCAGCGTGGACGACGCGGTGGCGCTGCTGGAGCAGCACGGGACGCAAGCCTGGGTGCTGGCGGGTGGCATGGACTCGTTCGACTGGTTGAAGGACCGGGTGAAACGGCCATCGGTCGTCGTGGATCTGAGCGGCGTGTCGGAGCTGCGGGGCATACGACCCTATCCGGGTGGGCTCGAGATCGGCGCGATGACGACGCTGACCGAGGTGGCGTCGGATGCGACGGTGCGGCAGGAGTACGCGCTGCTGAGGGAGGCGGCCGACCTGGTGGCGTCGCCGCAGATCCGGAACCAGGGAACGCTCGGCGGCAACATCAGCCAGGACACCCGGTGCTGGTATTACCGCGGAGGCTGGAGTTGTTATCGGGCTGGCGGCAACATCTGCTACGCCGATACGCCCACGGCGATGAACCGGGAGCATGCAATTCTCGGGGCGAGTCGGTGTGTGGCGGTGAGCCCGTCGGATACGGCGCCGGCGCTGGTGGCGCTGGGGGCAGAGATGGTCATCCGGCGCGGGAATCGCGAGCGGGTCGTTCTGGCGGAGGACTTCTTTCTTGGCCCTGGGGTGGACATCATGCGAATGACCGTGCTGCGGCCGGGCGAGTTGCTGACGGCGATTCGGCTACCGGAGACGTGGGCAGGGGCGAATTTCTACTTCGAGAAGGTGCGCGATCGGGAAGTGTGGGACTTCCCGCTCGTGAACGTGGCCTCGGCAATCCGTCCGGCGGCGAACCGGATTGAGCGGATGCGGCTGGTGGTGGGCGCCGTGGCGGCGCAGCCGTGGCGATTGGCTGATGTGGAAGAGGCGGTGGCTGGGCTGGAGATCAACGAAGAGACAGCCGAGTTGGCCGGCCAGTTGGCTATCGAGGCGGCGGAGCCGTTGCGACACAACGGATACAAGATTCCGTTGATGCGCAATCTAGTGAAGCGGGCCATCCTGGGAGCCGCGCCGTGGACGTCCTGACGTCCGGCCGGGACCCCTGGGGGCAGGCGATCTTCACGCACATTTCGTGGGACCTGCTCTGGGTCGCGATCATCGCCGGCGTGGCGTTTCTCCTCGCGCATGCCACCTACATGGTGCTGTCGGCGCATCGAAAGCGTTCCAGCGACGAGACCGACGCCCTGGAGGAGGCACACAAAGACCTCCCCGAGCGGATTGATCGGCACTCCGTCATGGCACGCCTGTTCCATTGGGTGATGGCGGCCTCCATGTTCGTGCTGCTCATCACGGCCTTCTTTCCGATCGCCGGAATCCAGTTCCCGTGGGTCACCTGGCACTGGGTAGCCGGTGTCGTGCTGACCGTCTCGGTGCTCTACCACATCATCCACGCCACCTTCTGGCTGGATTTTTGGTCGATGTGGGTCGGGCCAAGCGACATCCCTGAGCTCAAGGCCGAGCTCATGCGCGAGCTCGGACACGAAGTCGAGGGGCCAAAACCTGGCAAGTATCCGCTTGGGAACCGGTTGTATCACTTCGCGATCTTCGTTGTGGGGACAGCGGTCATCGCGACCGGGTGGCTCATGATGCCCCGGATTCGGACCCCCTTGTTCGAGCGCAACCCGTATTATCTGAGTGACGTGACGTGGGGCTGGACCTATGTCGTGCACGGGCTCACGGGCATCGGCTTGGTGGGTCTGGTCATCGCCCACGTCTACTTTGCGGTGCGGCCCGACAAGCTGTGGATCACCAAGGCGATGATTCGAGGCTGGATCACCCGTCGGCAGTATCTCCAGCATCACGAGCCCAGCCGCTGGAAGACCAAGCCTCGAAAAGTGTAACGGTCAACCCGCCGAAGTTGATGTTGTGGCGCAGTTCTTCAGGCCTGCGGGGCAAGTCCAGCCGCCTTCGCTGATGCTACGCTGAAATCTCACCATAGGTCGCGTTGGGTACGGGCGACCGGAGGCCCGAATCCTCGCCAGCCTCAACCACCCGAACATCGCGGCCAACTGCGATCGCCGAAGAGGCGCTCGCGCATGGGAACCCGTGACTCAACGACCGGGAGTGTCGTGTGCAGCCCGCTCGCGTGCGCCAGCCAGTATGTTGATTATTGCGTAATTGCCTTCGTGGCACGCGTACTCAAAGAGTGTCCCCGTCGCCTTGGCAATCGGAATCGCCGCCGTGAACGGCCGCGTAAAGGTGACCGGATCGTCAACCGTGAACTCGTACAGCAGCGTGTTTGCGTCCACCCGCGTGAAGCGTTCGACCAGATGGAGTGTGAGGGCCGATCCCATCGCGACACCTGCCGCACTGAAACTCCCGGTCTTGTCCGTGAAGTTCGTGCTGTCCACCACTAGCGTGTCCCCGTCCCAGCGACCGCGTGCGTCACCATGCCACTGGCGGAACTGCGGTGGAAGATGTGGTCGACCGTCCAGTGGCACAACGCGCACCTGATGCACCATCTCCGCCAGTATCACGACGTAATCGGGAGTCTGGAACACCTGCACGTTGCTGTTGTACCCACCAGGTGTGAACGGTGGGCCCGAGCTGAGACCCACGAGACAGCGTTCTGACAGGCCGAGATCCCAGGGCGCGTGCGCCGGCGACATGCCCCTGACCCGCTCACGTATAGGGTGTTTAGGGCGCAGCCACGTCTCGCGTGCGCGACTGGCGCGTTGCTGCGCGTCAGCGGTGAGAGCCGGAATCTTGCCGTCGGGGGGGATCCACGATCAACGACGTGCGCCGGTCCGGCACCACCGTCGTCCCCGCGTCAACCCAGAAGTCGTCGTATGGGACACGATCGACCTCCGAGAGACCGTCGCGGTGCTCAACCGACCGATCCCGTCGCTGCACACGACGCTGTTGGGCACGTGTTTCGTACTCTGCCGCTTCCTCGTCTGTCAGGACGGGTTTTCCAGCAAGGTCAGCGGGGCGTTGGAGTGGCGTAGCCGTACGCACGTCCCAGACTCCCTAAAGGTCGGGCGCACCCCACGGTGTTCGTGGCGCGTCAGCGTCAGACGAAGAGGACTGCGCCGTGGCCCAACCAGCGGCACTGAGAAGGCACACCACACCGAGGCCGAGACGTCTCATGCTGTGTCCTTCGCCCTAGGGCAGCTCGTCATAGATCACCTTCAGAAATGGTGCCACCCGCTCGGTCGGCTGCGCATTGTAGCCGGCAAATCGTGCTGGGATCTCCCACGTGCTGGCGATCTTTTCGACCGACCGACCGGCCTGCTTGGCCTCCCCGACGAAGGCCACCAAGCTGTCCATGAACTCGGCGTATTCCCACAGTTCGTCTCGTGTCATCTGCGTGCTGTGGCCGGTGATGATGGTGTCGATGTCGGTCAGGGTCGCGTAGCCCTTCTTGAGCGTCGCCGGGAAGTCGACGCCGCTCCCGCCGTTGTTCGCATCCATGACCGGAATCTCCTTGGACGGGAACATGTCGCCGATATGCAGGGTCCGCAGGGATGGGAATACAACCCACGCATCACCACCAGTGTGTCCGCGACCGAAGTAATAGAGGTCGATCTGATCTGCTCCGCTTCCCAGCGTCATCGTGTCGGTGAACGTTCGCGTGGCGATCCCTCGGCCGTTGCTGGCCTCGAAGACGTTCTCTCCGGCGAAGTTGAACCCGGTGATCAGATTCCACTCGCGCATGAGCCTCTGGGTGTTTTCATGAGCCACGACGTCGACGGTCGGCGAAAATTCGACGTTGCCGCTCGCATGGTCGAAGTGGGTGTGGGTGTTGATGATCATGGTGACCGGATCAGGCGTCAGTTCCCTGATCGCATCGAGGATCGGCCGCCCCCAGCCAGCCATCTTGGTGTCGACGACCACCACCCCGTCGCTAGTCATGAACACGGCCGAGTTGCCGCCGCCACCCTTGAGCACGTACAGGTTGTCTTCCAGTTGCTCGACCTCGACGACCATCTCGCCTTGTGGTTGATTCGCCGTTACGATGAGCGGCAGCACGCCGACTGCTACCAGTACGCCCAGCACGATCCATCTCTTCATGCTCTGCCTCCTACTCAATTTACGATGGCTTGATAGACCGCCGCTATCTAATCGGCACTGAACCCGGGCGCGGCACCGCTGCGTTGGATGAAGCGCAGAAAGATCATGTCTTCGTGCGGGTCGGCCGTCCAGGCGACGCCGGTGGCGCTGTGCCATCAAAACGAACCGACCGATGGGCCCAGGTTGAATCTGTCGGTCGCCACCTTGACACCAAAGCCGAACCCAGCACCACGCCAAAAGTTCTCGTTGATGAAGAACCGCCTGTCCGAGTCCTCAGGCATATGGTCGGTCGTCATCAACTCAATGGACGTGCGCGACAGGATGCGCACGCCGTCGACCTGCCCCCTGTTCAACATCATGCGCGCGAACGTCAGGTCGTCGTCCACTGTGGACACCAGACCGCCAGCGCCCGAGGGAGGACCGTCGGCGACATCCTATGCGTTGGGCGACCGCGTGTAGAACCACACCGCGAGTGCCGTGAGGGTCGTCTCAAAGCCGAGCGCAATGAGGTGGAAGGCGGTCACGCTGCCATCTATCAAGAGACCGGTAACCCGGCTCAACAGGACGGCACCCAGCACCGACGCCGTGAGAAAAAGACCGGCTGACACACGGGAGCGGGCGCACCACGCGAGAAATAGGCCAAACCCGAGTTGAAACCCGCCATAGGTGGCTCGGATGTCAGTGAGACCGCCGGCATCGGCCGAGATCCCTGTGGCTTGCGTCATCGGAGCAGGTGACACCACAAATGTGAGGCCAGCGACCATAAAGATCGCGGCGACGATCCAGACAAACGCTCGAGCCATCAGGTGCCTCCCTGCATGCTACGGTCGCGTCCGCACCGGCCGTTCATTGCCCGTTCAACCAGTGCATCGAGGTGTCCGATGTGAACCGTCTTTCTTCTATGCGCCACCCCGCAGACGTCTTCACGTAGATGTCGTCGTAGTGGCCAGACCCTCCCAGGGCGGGTTGCCCACTGCTCACATCAACCCCAAGGAAATAGACACGCCCTGTGGCGCCGCCGGGGGTCTGTGTGATGACCCAACCGCTGTTCCAGTGGCGGGTCTGGCTCTCGGGAGGACGCGCAGCGAAGATCTGCGCGCGCCACTCCGTCAGGGCATCCATGCCCACGACATCGTCGGCGGCAGCGCCCGGCTGGAATACCGCATCATCAGTAAAGACAGACAGCCATAGCTCGGCCTCCCGAAAATCGGTGCCCTGCGCGTAACGTGCGTACAACTGGTAAATCTCGGCATAGTCCTGCCCAGTCAATGCGCCGGGCGCACTATCCGATCCTTCGAGGATTGCCTCTTGCTGCGCGGACATACAGCCGACCCCCGCACCGAGACCGATCGCGACGACCAGTACGCGCACATGCCATATCGACATAGCTTCCTCCTTGCGCCGCTTGCGTTGGCGCGGCAAGAGCGCACGGTAGCATACTCTCGTCAAACCAAGAAGGTGTTGCCGCTTGCCACCCAATTCTTCGCGGAAGCGGACCGCAGAGAATGTCACCGTGCCGCCTCCACAGCCCATTGTCCCATGTTGGATTCTCGCCGGGAAGGTGATGCAGTGCTCACGGAGGCGGGGCTAGATCTACGGCCAGCACTGGGGGTCGCACGACATGGAGGTACGCGAACTGGGCTCTGGGCTTATCTCCGGCGTCAGCATGCTCGACGTACGCCTCGGTCTACGCTTCGAGACTTGACCTCCGTCTACCGTCACGGCATTCTCGGCTCACGATGGGTGTCGCGGAGGCAATGGAACCCTGATGGATGGGTACTGAAGTGTCTGCCAGCAGAAGAGGTCGGCTGAGCGTGCGACTCGTGAAGATGTTCGTGGTCAGTCTGGTCCTGCTTGTCGGTGTGACGCTGGCGCGGTGCGGCGGCAGCGGCTTCAGCGATGAGGCACCGACCGATGGCCACCCAGGGCATCGGCAGCTGCTCATCGTGCTCGATGGGTTGCGGCCCGACTACGTGACCCCCGCGCTGATGCCCACCCTCCATGCGCTCGGTCAGCGTGGCCTGGTCATGACTCGGCATCACGCCGTGTACCCGACGGTCACCCGGGTCAACGCGGCGTCGATCTCGACCGGCGCGTATCCGGAGACGCACGGGTTGATGGGCAATTTGGTCTTCTTCCCAGAGGTCGAGTCGGCTCGGTTTCTCGGCACGAGCGACCGCGCGAACTTGTTGCTGGTCGAGGAGACCGGCGAGCGGCTTCTCACGGCGACGACGCTTGGCGAGCTGCTGCAGACCGCGGGGGAGCGGGTGCTGGTCATGAGCTCGGGCTCCAGCGGGTCGTCGTATCTGCTGCATCACACCGTCGCCAGCGGTGCGATCCTGCACTACGACTACGGCGTTCCACCTGAGCTCCGCGACCAGGCGCTGGAGCGGCTTGGCGCAGTCCCTGCACCGAGAACGCCGAACCATGTCAGGAACCGGTGGATCGTCGATGCGTTTCTCCAGATAGGTCTCACCGAAGTCGACCCGGCGGTGACGCTGATGTGGCTGAGCGACCCGGACACGACCGCGCACCGGCACGGTATTGGACACCCGACGACCGTCGACGCGCTGTTTCGTCTCGACGCAGAGATACAGCGGATTTTGGACGGTCTCGCCAATGCCGGGCTGCTCGAGACCACGAACATCTGGGTGACATCCGACCACGGGTTCTCCGAGGACACGGGGAGCATCGATCTAGACGAGCTGCTCGCGCCGTTCGCCGGTACGCTCGACGATGGCTCGCCAAGTATTGTCGCCGGCGCTGGCGCGATTTACGTGCGGGACGATGACCGGACGACGGTGACCGATATCGTCGCGGCGCTGCAGGCGGCCGAGGGTGTCGGGGCGGTGTTCACGCAGGGGGTGAGTTCCGGCGAGACGGACGGCTGGGTACCGGGCACCTTGTCGTTCGAGCTGGCCCGCTGGGATCACGACCGCGCCGCTCAGATTCTGTACTCGCCCGACTGGACCGACGCGGTCGGCGAGTTCGGCTACCCCGGCACGTCGGCGCAGGGTGGTGTGGCGGGGCACGGCAGCTCGAGCCCGTTTGACATTCACAACACGCTCGTCGCCATCGGCCCCGACCTCAAGACCGGTGTCACGGTGGATGTGCCCAGCGGCAGCATCGACTTCGCACCCACCTTCCTGCACCTGCTCGGAATCGACCGCCCCGTGTCGATGCAAGGACGGGTCCTGCACGAGGCGCTGCGAGATGGGCCGGACCCGACTGCGGTTGCCGTGGGGACGATGAATGTGACCGTAGAGAACGAGGACGCGTTCTACCGACAGACTGCCGTTGTGTCGACGGTCGCCGGCAGGACGTATCTGGACTACACGACCGTCGAACGCGGTGGTCGATAATCGCGGCCCTGTCCGGTAGACTGGCGGCATCACTGCACCGATGATCCCGCCTGACTGTTCTGTGCTCTGTCTCCCATGTCAGGACACTCGACCTGCTCTTCGATCCACGGGTCTGGCCTTGACAACCGGCCCTCCGGGGGGGCATTCTCACCGTATTGTGATGGATAATAGCTGTGCAGTTCCCTCATCGGAGGGGCCGCGCTTTCGCGCGCGCGTGCATGGGAGCTCATGACAGATGCTGACTAGGCGTTTTCTCGCCGCGACCGCGGCCTTGTTCGTTGTGCTCTGGGCGGCGTCAGGTCCCTTGGGCGCGGGTGCTCCGCTCGAGCAGGCCTCGACGTTGACGGCCGCCCAGCCGGCAACGCCGGTGCAGGCCGTGGACGCGCAGCACGCGTTGGTCAATAGGTACTGTGTCCGCTGCCACAACGATCGGAGGCGGTCGGGCGGGCTGGCTCTGGACTCGCTGGACATGGCGCAGGTCGGGGAGGATCCGGTCGTCTGGGAGAGCGTGGTCCGCAAGCTCCGCGCCGGGTTGATGCCGCCTGCCGGCCAGCCGCGGCCCGACGAGGCGACCTACGACGGCTTCCGGTCATGGGTCGAGTCGGAACTCGATCGCGCTGCCGCGCTCCACCCCGATCCGGGCCGTACAGAGGTCTTTCACCGCCTGAACCGTACCGAGTATCAGAACGCCGTCCGCGACCTGCTGGCTCTGGAGGTTGACGCCACCGAGTATCTGCCGGGGGACAACTCGAGCTACGGGTTCGACAACATCGCGGGTGTGCTCAGGATTTCGCCTGCGCTGACGGAGCGGTACCTGGCCGCCGCCAGCACCCTCAGCCGATTGGCGATGGGCACGCCTCCGCGGGCCGTCGATTCGAAGACCTTCCGGATGGCCGCCGACGGTCAGCAAGGCGAGCGCGCCGAGGGGTTGCCCTTAGGAACGCGCGGCGGGTTTCGCGTGTCGTACATTTTTCCGCAGGACGCCGAGTACGTGTTCAGGCTCGACGTGGGCGGGGCCAACCGGTTCGGGGAGCCCGAACGGGTTGAGATCACGATTGACGAGAATGAGGTCGGGTTGTTCACAGTGGAGCCCCGTGAAGACCGCGGAGACGGTGGCCGTGCGCAAGTCGGCGACCGGGACAACAAGCTCGAGATTCGCGTGGTCGTCGAAGCCGGCCTGCACCCGGTCGGTGTGGCCTTCTACGAGAAGCCCTCGGAGCTCCTGGAGCAGATCAGGCAGCCCTTCGAAAACCCCCGCGTCATGGGCAACGACGGTGGTCGAGCTGGGGCGCAGCTCCACCTTATCGGCCTGACGATTCTGGGGCCCTACGACGCCACCGGGCCTGGCGACACCGCCACCCGGCGCCGCATTCTTACCTGCCAACCCGCGGATCCAGCCGACGAGGCCGGCTGCGCCAGGACGATCCTTTCGACGCTCATGCGCCGCGGCTACCGCGGCATGGGCCTCGATGAGGATCTGCAGGTGCTCGTTGATTTCTACGACCGCGCGCGCGCCGAAGGCCGCACGTTCGAGGGCGGGATCGAATCCGCGATCGCTCGCCTGCTCGTCGACCCACTGTTTCTCTTCCGGATCGAGGCTGACCCGCGTGGCGTTACCACCATGGACGCCCCGGTCGTCTATGCCCTGAGCGATGTCCAGCTGGCGTCGCGTCTGTCATTTTTTATCTGGAGCAGCATTCCCGACGATGAGTTGCTGGATCTGGCCATGAACGGGCGACTGCGCGACGCCGGCGTGCTGGAGGCCCAGACGGCGCGGATGCTCGCCGACCCACGGTCTGAGTCACTGACCTCGAACTTCGCCGCGCAGTGGCTTCTTCTGCGGAACGTTGCGACCGTTCGACCGGCCGAGCCGTATTTGCTCGCGTTCGACGAGACGCTTCGGACGGCATTCCAGCGCGAGAGCGAGTTGTTTGTCGACAGCATTGTTCGCGAAGACCGGAGCGTCATCGAGTTGCTGACGGGGAACTTCACGTTCTTGAACGAACGGTTGGCCCGGCACTATGACATCCCGAACATCGAGGGCACGCACTTTCGTCGCGTGGCGCTCACTGCCGACAGTCCGAGACGCGGCCTGCTCGGGAAGGGCAGCATTCTGACGCTGACCTCTCATGCGATCCGCACCTCGCCGGTCATTCGAGGCAAGTGGGTGCTGAACAACATTCTCGGCACGCCGCCGCCCGATCCGCCGGCGGACGTTCCGGCGCTCGATGATAGGAAGACCCAGGCCAAGGTCAAGACCATGCGGGAGCGGATGCAACAGCATCAAGACAATCCCGCGTGCTCGGCCTGTCACAGCATGATCGATCCCGCAGGGTTTGCCCTGGAGAGCTTTGACGCGATCGGGCGGTGGCGGGAGGTCGACGAATCGTTCAACCCGATCGATACCGCTGGCGCGCTTCCCGATGGGTCCACGTTCGACGGCGTTGTTGGCCTGCGCGATGCGCTGGTGCGACGGCCGGAGCGTTTCGTGAATACCGTCACCGAGAAGCTGATGACGTACGCCCTGGGGCGCGGCCTGGAGGTTTACGACATGCCTGCCGTCCGGGGTATCGTGAGGGACACCGCGAGCGACGACTATCGGATGCAGTCGATTGTGCTGGGAGTCGTCAAGAGCTATCCGTTCTTGAATCAGCGGACGGAGGCGCCGGCCAAGGTCGCCGCTACCGCGCAGGGTCAGTAACGTCGAACGCGAGATTCCGTAGCGAAGGTTCAGCGCCTCGCAAGGCGACAATCAAGGAGTTCAGATGATCATTACGAAGAAGTCATTGCCCCGGCGGACGTTCTTGCGCGGGGCGGGCGTCGCCGTTGCGCTGCCCTTCCTCGACGCCATGGTGCCTGCGCTGGCGACCGCCGCAGAGTCCAGCGCGCCGATGCGGGTCGGCTTCTTCTATGTGCCAAACGGGATGTACCTGCCCAACTTCCATCCGCAAGGCGCCGGTGGCCGGCACTACGAGATGACGCCCATCCTGAAGCCGCTGGAGCCGTTGCGCGAACATGTGACGGTCTTGACCGGACTGAGCAATCGCGGCGTCATCAGCCACAACGAAGGCGGCGGTGTGCACACACGCGCGCACGCAGGATGGCTGAACGGCACCCTGCCGAAGCGGACGGAAGGGGCCGACATCGAGGTCGGGAAGACCATCGATCAGTATGCGGCAGACAAGCTCGGACAGGACACGGCGCTGCGCTCGTTGGAGCTGACGACTGAATCCAACTTCAGGGTTGGGAACTGCGAGAACGGGTATAGCTGCGCGTATCTCAACTCCACGTCGTGGCGGTCGGCAAACACGCCGTTGCCGCATGAACGCGACCCGCGCGTCGTGTTCCAGCGGTTGTTCGGCGACGGTGGCAGCGTCGAGGCTAGGCTGGCGCAGATGCAGCGGAATCGCAGCGTGCTCGACTCGATGGCCGAGAGCATGGCGCGGCTGAAGAAGCGCCTCGGCGTGAGTGACAGTGGAATGGTGACCGACTATGTGGATTCCGTTCGCGAAGTTGAGCAACGGATTCAGCGGGCCGAGCGAACGAACTCGACGACTCCGCTTCCGTCGGTGACTCAGCCCGAAGGCGTGCCGGAGGAATACGACGAGCACGCCAAGCTGCTGCTGGACATGCTCGCGCTGGCATACCAGGGTGACATCACGCGTGTGGCCTGCATGCAGATCGCCCGTGAGTCCAGCGGCCGGGCATACCCGGCCGTCGGCGTGCAGGAAGGGCACCACTTGGTATCGCACCATCAGAACGAGGCATACAACATTCAGCAGAACTCCAAGATCAACGCCTATCACCTGTCGCTGTACGGCCGGCTGGCCGAGAAACTTCGCGCCATTCCAGACGGGGACGGGACGCTGCTCGATCATTCGATGCTGGTGCATGGGGCCGGGATGGGTGACGGCAACCAGCACACGCCATACAACCTCCCGGTGGTCATCACCGGAAAGGGCTGCGGACAGGTCGCCGGCGGGCAACATCTCGTCTATGAGATGGACACGCCATTCATGAATGTCGGCCTCTCGCTCCTGGACAAAGTCGGCGTCGAGCTGGATAGCCTGTCTGACAGCACCGGCCGCTTGGCGGGACTCTGAGGATCGTCTTGGCGGCTGCCAAGGGAGGGAACCCATGACTTGCTTACGACCGGCATGTGTATCGTTATGTGTAATGGTTGTGCTCGTGGCGGGCGCCGCGCTGGGCGCCGCCGGGAGCGAGGCTCCGTTGGTCGATGCGGTGAAGCGGGGCGACACCGCGGCGGTGCGTTCGCTCGTGACGTCTGGTGTCGAGGTCAACGCCCCGACGCCGGATGGCTCCACCGCGCTGCACTGGGCGGTGCATCGTGACGACACCGCCATGGTGGAGATGCTCCTGGCGTCGGGTGCGCGCCCGGCGACTGCCAGCCGCTACGGGGTAACGCCCCTGGCCCTGGCTGCGGAGAACGGCAATGCCGCCATCATCGAAGATCTGCTGACCGCCGGCGCCGCGGCGGACACGGCGCCGGCGGAGGCCGACCTGCCGATCATGATTGCGGCGCGGACCGGAGCACCGGAGGCACTGAAGGTGCTGCTGGCGCATGGAGCTTCGCCAAATGTCAGGAACGTGCGGGACCAGACGCCGCTGATGTGGGCCGCCGCCCAGAATAACGGGGCGGCCGTACGCATCCTTATCGAGGCCGGCGCCCGTGTCGATGCGCGGACAACCGATGGCGCGGACGGCGCGGCACGTGCAGCCATGAAGAAGGCCGAATACACTCTTGGCGGCCCGTCAACACAGTCCCCGCCGCCGACGGCCTTTACGCCGCTGCTGTGGGCCGTGCGCGCGGGGGCGAGCGACGCCGTCGAGGTCCTGCTCGATGCGGGTGCGGACGTGAACGATACCGTGTCTGCCGGCGAGAGCGCTCTGGTCATCGCCCTGGCGAACGCACACTGGCAACTCGGTGACATGCTATTGGATCGCGGGGCCGATCCTAACCTCGCGGGCGCCGGATGGAACGCCCTCCATCAGGCGGTGCGGACCCGCCGGCCCAATACCGGATTCGGCACGCCTGGGCCGATCCCGACGGGTACGCTCGAGAGTATCGAGGTCATCAAGAAGATCATTGCGAAGGGCGTGAACGTAAACGCCCGCATGATGCAGGATGGGATGAAGGACGGCCAGCGTAACCGCCTGATTCGCACCGGCTCGACCGCGTTCCTCCTGGCGGCCAAGAACACCGATACCGAAGTGATGCACCTGCTACTCGCCGCGGGCGCCGACGCCATGATTCCCAATGGAGAGTTCTCGACGCCACTCATGGTCGCCGCTGGCTTGCATATCTGGAATCCTGGCGAAGATGGAGGTTCGCTTCCTGGCCAGGAGGAAGAGGTTCTCGAGGCCGTGAAGATCTGCGTCGAACAAGGCAACGACGTGCAGGGTGTGAACTATCAGGGATGGACCGCTTTGCATGGGGCTGCGTTTCGCGGCGTCAACTTGATCGTGGACTACCTCGTCGAGCAGGGTGCCAGGCTGGATGCCAAGACCGAGCAGGGTTGGACCCCGTGGAGCATCGCCTATGGGCTGACCTATTCAGAGTTCTACAAGAATCAGCCGCATACCGCCGAGTTGCTTGCCAAATTAATGCAGGAGCGTGGCCTCTCGACCGATGGGCAGGTTGTCGATCCGAAAGTGTGTCTCGACTGCGGCAGAGACGCGAGCGCACAGAACGAGTTGGACGCGCGCAAGCAGTTCGCACTCCAACAGGTAGCTGCCGACCAGGGGGCGAGGTAGGGGAGGAGCGGGCGATCTCGTGTCACCATTCTGCCGCCTTCCAACGGCTTTGAGGTGTCAATCCGACGCAGGGTCAGCCAGGACTTTGAGTCGGCCTTCATGACGCCTCGGACGCGTTCGGTGGACCTACGAATTAATGACGAAGACAAGCCGCCTCGCCGACCAACCTGAGCACCGCGCCCTGGGTGTCGCCTCCTGCCGAGTGGACTCGCGATCCCTCGTCGGCTGAGGGACCGCATCTCAATAACCACGGATCCGGCATAACCACTATGGCACGCCCCGCACCCACCCTCGCGGCGGTGGTGAGGACGTCCGCCGAGGTCTCCGCTATTCCGTGGTACTTGTGGGCGGTCGCGTTTGCCTCGACCAGCGTGATAGTCGGCGTCATCTGGGACATCTCCTGGCACCGCACGATCGGGCGCGACACCTTCTGGACCGCGGCCCACCTCGCGATTTATCTGGGCGGCGCCGTCGCCGGGCTCTCGTGCGGCTGGCTGGTGCTCGCGACCACGTTCGGCGGGACCGACAGCGACAAAGCCGGCGGTGTCAGCTTCTGGGGGTTCCGCTGACCACTGGGTGCCTGGGTGTGCATCTGGGGCTCGTTCGCGATGATCACATCGGGACCACTCGACGACTGGTGGCACAACGCGTACTGTCTCGATGTCGCAATCCTGAGCCCGCCGCACATCGTGCTTGGCGCCGGTATTCTGGCCATCCAGGTCGGCGCGATGCTCATGGCGCTCGTCCGCCAGAACGGCGCGCGTAGGGGCGCGCGGTCGGGGCAGCTCCTGTTCATCTACGCGGCCGGCGTGCTCACTCTGATGCTGGCGACGCTCGCCACCGAATACATCGCGTTCCCGAACGACCAACACGGCACGGCGTTCTTGCTAATCTCCGCCCTGATTTTTCCGTTCATCCTGGTGGGCCTCGCCCGCAGCGCGCTGTTTCGCTGGGGCGCGACCGGGGCCGCGGCGATCTACGTGGGCGCGACCGTGGTCATGATCTGGATTCTGCAGCTCTTCCCAGCGCAACCGATGCTCGCGCCGATCCTTCGGCAGGTGGACCACATGGTCCCGCCGGCGTTCCCGATTCTGCTCGTGATACCAGCGGCTGTCGTCGACGTCATCATGAATCGGATGCCCTCCGGCGCCCGGTGGCTTAGACAGTGGGGTACGGCGGTGAGTGCCGGCTTGGCGGCGATGCTGGTGCTCGGAGTTGCACAGTGGTATTTCTCGGCGTTCCTGCTCTCGGAAGGTGCCCGGAACTTTGTGTTCGCCGCCGACCAGTGGGACTACAACTTGGCTCCCGGCTCCTGGCAATACGAGTTTTGGAATGCGCCCGTCACCATGGCGGGCGCCGGCTGGACGGCGCTGGTCGCGGCGGTGTCGGCGAGCGCGGGTCTCTGGTGGGGCAACTGGATGACCCACGTTCGGCGGTAGCGGACCCTAGCGGTCCGTGGTGTATATCTAGCGTGGCACCGAGACTCGTCGTAAAGGATGCCGCGCCCGGTCATTACAAGGCGGGACGAGGGAAGATACCGGCAGTAGTTGATCGAGGACAAGGTTGTGGGGCACGGCTTTCGCTGTGTCATCGCAGGCCTGAAGGTCTGCGCCACGCCAGGTTGGAGGCAGCGCCGGTCGAATGCCGCTGGACGTTCACCACGGGCTGCCAAAGCATGCGCAGAAGTCGGCAGTCAGAAGTAAGCAAGAGGACTGCGCCAGCTTCTACCATCCGCGACGATCGAGCAAACCGGCTCGTGACTGAGAAACAGCTCCGGACTGGGGTGTGGGGGGGCCGCGCGGCGACGGCGCGGGTGCTGCGAACCCTGGCGGTCGTCGGGATTGTGCTGGCCACGTCGGCGCACGTCGGGACCTCGAACGCCTACTTCGAGGGCACGGCTGGCCCATACGGGATTCGCGTCATTGTGCGCACCCCTGGGGTGATCCCAGGTCTCGCGCAAATCTCGGTCCGCGTCACGCGCGGAACCGGTGTAGAGCGGGTGTCCGTCCGTCCGTTGCGCGCCGACCTGGGTCTTGAGGGCGCACCACCTCCCGACATCGCCCGTCCGGTGCCCGGTGAAACCGACCTCTACAGCGCCGAACTCTGGCTGATGACGGCTGGCTCGTACAGCGTACACGTCAACGTCGCCGGCGCCGCGGGGGAAGGGGCGCCTTCGTGCCGGTCCTGGCGATCGCCGAGCGCCGCCTCGACATGGGGCCGGTCATGGCCACCGGGCTCGTCGGCGCCGCCGTCTTCCTGTTCGTTGGCGCGATCACCGTCTTCGGGGCCGCGGTGCGGGAAAGCGTGCTGGAGCCCGGCATGGCGCCCGACCTCGGACGGCGGCGTTTGGCCCGCGTCGTGATGGCGGTTGGAGGCCTGGGGCTCGGGATTTTGTTATGGGGCGGCTGGACGTGGTGGGGACAGGTGGATGCCGCGTACCGAAGCCTGATTTTTCGGCCGCTGACCACCTCGGCCAGGGTCATGGACACCGATGCTTTCATGCCGCCGACGCTGAGGCTGACCATCGACGACCCCGCCTGGCGCGGCCGGGGCTGGACACCCCTGATCCCGGACCACGGCAAGCTGATGCACATGTTCCTGGTGAAGGATGGTGACCTCTCGGCGTTCGCGCATGTGCACCCGACTCCGGCTGACGCGCGGTCGTTCGACGTGCCCTTCCCCCCCTTGCCGTCCGGTGACTACCGGATCTATGCGGACATCGTGTTCGAGTCAGGTTTCGCGCAGACGCTCACGGATCTGGTGCGCGCGCCGGCGACACGATCGATTGCGGAGCCGGTGCCGGAGCGGGATCCGGACGACTCGTGGGCCGAGGTGGCGCTCCTCGGTGCGTCTCGCTCGGAGGTGCACAGGACGGACCCTCCGATGGGAGCGGGACCACGAGCCGGTCGCCGACCAGGAGACGACCCTCCGGTTCTCCCTGACCGACGTGGACGGCAGACCGGCGGTCCTCGAGCCGTATATGGGAATGATGAGCCACGCGGCGGTGACCCGCGACGACGGTTCGGTATTCATCCACCTGCACCCCTCCGGCAGCATCAACATGGCGGCGCAGACTCGGTTCGAGCGCGCCGAGGGCGCCGGAGGCGGAACCGTGATGACCGGGATGGCGATGGGTGGGCCCACCGAGTCGACGAACACCGTGACCTTCCCGTTCGTCTTCCCCGATCCAGGCCCATACCGGATCTTCGTGCAAGTGAAGGTGGGTGGCACCGTCGAAACGGCCGCGTTCGACCTGGAAGTCGCTGAGGGTTGACCCGCCTGCGGTACTTGCTCGCTGAGCTAGTCGCTTACTTTTACGAATTTCTGGTGCCGGCGACCGCCAATGGTCTCAGCGGCATAGATGTCGCCTTGCGAGTCGGTCACTATCGTGTGCGGGAACGTGAATTCACCCGCCATGTGACCGGACCCGCCAAAGCTGCCAACGATGCCGCCGCTCTCTCGCTCGAGAATCCAAATGCGGTTGCTTCCGAGATCTACGACGAACAGAAACCGCTGCTGCTCGTCGCGGGAGAACTCGAGGTCGGTGGCGCGAAGGGTCGCCATCATATACTCCGGCGGATCGATCGCGATGATGCGTCGGAGATTGCCCTCTCTGTCGAAGACCTGCACACGATTCCCACTCCGGTCGCACGCGTACACGAGCCCATCGTTGCCCAGCACGACACAGTGCGGGTGCCCCCCCCCTCGTTCGCTGAACTGCTCATCGCCGGTACCGGCCGAGCCCCACTGCCGGAGGTAGTTTCCCTCGCTGTCGAAGACCACGATCCGATGGTTGCCGTACCCGTCCGCGATGTAGACCGAGCCGCGTTCGCCGGTCACCGGGTCCGGGTTGGGATCCACCGCGATATCTGCCGGGGCGTTCAACAGGGTCCTGCTCGTGTTGTTGCCGGGCTCGCCACAGGTGGGATACGGCGATCGAGGCGCCAGTGTCGGCGGGCCGTCGCAGAGTCCCTTGGTCCCGATCTGCAACAGCATCCGCGACCCGTCGTGCGACCACTTTTGGACGACGCCGTCTGAATTGCCTGCAATCCAGATGTTGTCCTGGTAGTCGGCGAAGCAGCCGTGGATGCCATGTGGAAGTACAGCGGCCGCGCCCTCGGGCGTGAGCGTTGGGTCACCCCAGCTCTCGGCGACGTTGCCCGCCGGGTCGTACAGCATCACCGGCGGCGACGGAATCGACTGCGATCCTTCTTGGGGGAGTAGACCGTTTCTCAGGAAGCCGCGGTTGACCGTGATGATGTGATCGTGGGAATCGATGCAGCTCGCTCCGACCATACCGGTCACCCACTGGTGCGACAGGCCGCCGCTATCGGTGACGATCGGCAGTGGCTTGGGCCAGAAGGGGTCGACCGTGTATCTGGGTCCCTGCGGGGCATTCTGCGCCTCAAGTAGGGCCAGCGACAACGCGCTTCCGACCACAACAGCGAGCGTACCGCCAACCCGGAGACACCATCCGACACTCATGACGCCGCTCGCTCTTGTTGCATCGCTAATTCCCTCTGCTGGTCGGACGGCGCGGCCAGGCTGCGTCGATCGCTCGAAGGACCTTCCCCCATCCCACGTCTGGTATAGCCTCCGATACAGTACCGATTATGGCCGAGGCGGAGGAGGTGTCAAGACCTTGCCTGGGCCCATCTAGGGAATACAGGATCGTTTATGTACGTCAAGTTGTGCAAATTGACGTTCATGGCTGATGCCGATGTCTCCGCTTGCTACGGGGGAGAGGAGTTCATCAGCTACCTGGCGGAGACCGATACCGCCGGAGCTGAACTCGCGGCGGAACGCGTTCGAAGCGCGATCCAGGCACACCCCTTTGTCCTAGACGACGTGAGCATACGCGTCACGATCAGTATCGGAATAGCGATGACGCAGGGTCACGGCGAGAGTCTGAAGGCGCTCGTGGGTATGGCAGACAAGGCACTCTACCGCGCGAAAGAGATCGGCCGCAATCGCGTGTGCATCGCCTGACTCGTGCAGTGCGTCAGACTGATGGAGCATTATCCAATGCGCGTCTTGGGCTTAATTCGAACCGAATCGGCCTTGCGGAACTTGGTGGACCGGGCGCGCGCCGACCGGACGAATGGGCGAACGCTTCACAAGGTTGGACGCAGGCACGCTGCTTTACGAGTATATGATTGATGATCCAGGTGCGTGTACGCTCATTCATCGCGGCGATTCCGATTGCCAAGGCGGCGGGACCGCTCTTCAAGTACTTATGCCACGAAGGCAATAACGCGATGTTCAACATGCTGTTTGGCGCGCTCGAGCGGGACCGGGCCGTACCCGACACCGCCGGTCGCTGAGTGACGAGATCCCCCACGGGAGAACCGGCCGGCGTCGTGACACCCTTACCCGCTTCGAGAACAGCACTGACATGATGCCGCATCGATGGCCATGGGTGGTCGCGCTCGTGGTCTGTACGCCAGCCGCCGGGTCAGGGCAGACAGTCGAGCCACCTCCCCCGGTCGCACCCGATGTCATCACTAGGGACGACGCGGGGCGCGCGACCGTTCGCGCCGTGCGTCTCACCGAACCCCTCGCTTTCGATGGCGCGCTCGACGATCCCGTGTATCAGGAGGTCCCGGCGGTGACCGGTTTGATTCAGGTGGAACCGGTTGCCGGGGTGCCGGCGTCCGAACGGACCGAAGCCTGGATCTTCTTCGACGACGACCACGTGTACATCAGCGCGCGGTGCTGGGACTCGGCCCCGGAGTCCCAGTGGGTGATGAACGAGATGCGTCGCGACAATCAGGCGGTGTTCCAGAATGAGAACGTGACCGTCCTGCTCGACACGTTCCACGACCGCCGAAACGCGGTGTACCTGCTTGCGACGCCGCTCGGTGCGCGTTATGACGGCCAGGTGACCAACGAGCAAGATTTCAATGCAGATTGGAACCCGGTTTGGGACGTGCAAACCGGACGCTTCGATGGGGGATGGACCCTTGAGATGGCCATCCCGTTCACGTCGCTGCGGTATCGGCCGGGCCGGACCCAGGTCTGGGGTGTGCAGATCCGACGCATGATTCGGTGGAAGAACGAGGTGGCGTTTTTGACGCCGATCCCGGCCGCACGCGGGGTGGGCGGCGTCTTTCTTGTGTCGTTGTCGGCGACGTTGGTCGGAATCGAAGCACCCGAACAGGGCCGCACGCTCGAGCTGAAGCCGTTCGCGATCACGGACCTGACGACCGACCGCACGGCCACCCCGCCTGTCTCGAACGACCTGAGCGGCGACATCGGAATCGACGTGAAGTATGCGGTCACCCAGAACCTGTCGGCTGATTTCACGGTAAACACCGATTTTGCCCAGGTCGAGGCGGATGAACAGCAGGTCAACCTCACCCGCTTCAGTTTGTTCTTTCCTGAGAAGCGCGAGTTCTTTCTGGAGAACCAGGGAACGTTCTCCTTTGGTGGGAGTGGCGCGGGGCCGTTCGGCGGCAGTCGCGACACCCCGGTGATCTTCTACAGCCGCCAGATCGGGCTCGCGCAGGGCCGCGAGGTGCCACTCGTCGCGGGTGGCCGACTCACTGGCCGCCTCGGGGCGTTCAGCGTGGGGGCGTTGAACATTCAGACGGACGGCGAGCCGGTGTCTGGGGCCCGGTCCACAAATTTCTCCGTGGTGCGCGTGAAACGCGACCTGCTCCGACGCAGCAGCATCGGGGCCATCGTCACCCGGCGGTCGCAGTCGACCCGAAGCTCGGGGTCGAACGAGACGTACGGTCTCGACGGCACCTTCGCGTTCTACGACAACGTGAGCGTCAACACCTACTGGGCGAAGACACGCACCCGAGGCTTCGAGGACGACGTCAGCTACCGGGCCAACTTCGACTATCGGGGCGACCGGTATGGAGCGGAGGTGGAGCGCCTCGTGGTCGGCACCGGCTTCAACCCCGAGGTAGGGTTCCTGCGGCGGGACGACTTCGAGCGGAGCTTCGGGTCGGTCCGGTTCAGCCCACGGCCACGGTCGGTCGCCGCTATCCGCAAGGTGTCGTACAGCGCGCAGCTCGACTACATCACCGACAGGGCGGGCGTGCTCGAAACGCGCGAGGCACAGGGGCGGTTGGGGATCGAGTTTGAGAACAGCGACACCGTCGACGTCACTTACACGCGAAGCTACGAGTTGCTCACGGAGCCATTTCCGATCGCGCCCGACGTGACGATCCCGATAGGCGGCTACGGATTCCAGGATGTGCGTGCGACGTTCATGCTTGGGCAACAGCGCCTGGTCTCCGGCAGGCTACTGGCACGGCACGGCAGCTTCTTCAGTGGGAACAGGACGAGCCTCGGATTTACCGGCGGCCGTGTCAAGGTCACGACACAGCTGTCGGTGGAGCCAGGCGTCTCGATCGACTGGATCGACCTGAGGGAGGGGCGCTTCACCACGCAGCTGGTCACGGCGCGCACGACCTACACCTTCACGCCGCGGATGTTCCTCAGCGCTCTGGTGCAGGTCAACTCGAGCAACGACTCGCTCGGAGGCAACATCAGGCTGCGGTGGGAGTATCAGCCTGGCAGCGAGCTGTTCGTGGTCTACAACGAGCAGCGCGACACGCTGGACCGTGGCTATCCAGACCTGGAAAACAGAGCCTTCGTTATCAAGATTAACCGTCTGTTCCGCTTTTGAGCGACCCGGGGTAGAGCGATAGGCGGGCATTGTCAAGTTGCCGATCGGAGCGCGTTTCTCTCCCTGGGCGCTGAGTGCCAGCGGTCAGTCAGCAGGCGAACGTCACCTCATCCCAGATGCCCAAGGAGCGCGTTCTCAGTAGGCGGTAGTGAACAGCGCGTAGTAGATGTCGGCCCACCCGTAAGAGATTCTGTACGACGTCGTGCACCGAGGCGAACCGTTGCAGATGGGCGGCCGACTTGAACCCTCGCATCTGCCGCTCCCGTTTCAACAGCTTGCGGAAGAACCGTGTGGCCGCCCGCCCATTGCGCCGGGCCTGCACGAGGATGTCGAGGACGTCGCCGTCCGCATCGACGGCACGCCACAGATACTGCTGACGCCCCCGGATCTTGACGAACAGCTCGTCCAGATACCAGGTGTCGCCCTGGCGGGCGAATTATAGTGAATCCGCATAGGCCGGGAGCGTGGTGAGCCGAGTGTCTTCGACCGCACCGCCGACTGTGAAGTGGTACAGGACCTGATAGGTGGTGTCTTCAAGGCCAAGGATTTCATGCATCGCATCGTCGAAATAACAACCGATTCCGGTGCTCCGGATCCCGGCGGCTTCGGCTTCCAGATAGAGCACCTGACCGACCGCACCTGCCTCCCAGAACAGACGGGGGTAGAACCAGGCACCGTAGTGATTCAGCGGACGCTCAAACTCCGCCACCATCCCAAGACTGAAACACCCGTCACTTGCGATGTCTTGGGTGCAGGAGACCGCTTTCGCGGTACGCCGCGTATCTGATTGACTGAGACACCATAGGTCGACTTCTTCAGGGCAGCCAGGAGCGCGTATCCACGACGCGGCGCGAGTACAGGCCGCCTCCAGCCCAGACCGCTGTGTTTTGTCACGTACTAACATGTATAACCCAGGGGGTAGGCCGTCTACGCGGTGCACGAAGATCGCCAGGTGGATGTACGGGGTCCAAGGCAGCGTGCTAAAGGGGACCTGGTCCTGGCTAGCGACCGTTCTGTGGAGCATGCGATAGAACAGGTCTCGGTCTATTTTGGTCTTCCCATCCATCGCTACCCCGCTCCGCCGCTGACGGATGACGGACCGGAGCGGGACGGGGCGAGTCGGCCATGAGCCAGGTGGTCCTAACTCTTGCGTGCGTGTGCTCGGACTTGGCCCGCGGGGTTTCCGGGCTGCGGTCGCCGGCGCGTCCATACCCCAGTCCAGATGATTCGGGCTGAGGACGTTGGGCGTACCAAGCCATTCCAGTTTCGCGAAGTGCTGCACGGGGTCCTCGGGCAGGGTGCGTACGGTGATCCCTCTCACGCCAGGGCCTACGGCGATCAGTACATCCGGTTCCTCCGGTTCGGCGGCATTCCCCCATTCGGTGCCGAGGAGGCGCGCCA
>Ga0302123_10000241_pt1 | contig 44710 bp, 29 predicted proteins | sample CB21_321_MG_FD_203109 | JGI IMG/M metagenome (GOLD analysis project Ga0302123, IMG submission 203109) | Marine microbial communities from Western Arctic Ocean, Canada - CB21_32.1 | ecosystem: Environmental > Aquatic > Marine > Oceanic | place: Canada: Western Arctic Ocean | collected 2017-09-28 | reverse complement strand
CGATGCGATGCTCGGTGGCAGACGGGTGGTTGCCGTCCAGCACACGGGTTGTATAACCGGTGATCCACGCAGGTTCGGTGGCCCGCAGAGCGCGAACAGTGGCCGACGCCTCTTCAAACGAATGTGTGACGAGTGCTTCGGAGATCGGCAGTTCCGTCCGGGCCAGCTTCCGGTACACCGCGGTCACAGAGGCCTCCAGTTTCTCGTCCATCGCCTGATACGCGGCATTCACCGATGGCTGTTTCCGCAGCACGACCTGCCCGAGGAGCTTGACGAGTCCGGACAACGGAAGGACGTACTCGTACTGCTGAGTGGCATTGTCGTGAAAAACTCGGTCAATGCGTTCGGAATCAAGAACGCGTTCCATCGCGGCCCGAGCCATGACTGCGACGGGGCGGGCATCAACAAACGGTTGAAAGATCGAATCGAGCAACATCCTTGTTGCCTCCTGAGTCCATGACACGTAACTGCCACTCCACGCACAGGATATGACAAACTCAAGTCACGTTAAAAGGGCTGCCCTGAAGGGGTTGCACAACCGCAGATCGCCAGAAAGCCGCTGTGGAACCCTTTCAGGGTTCGGTCCCGTTGTGGTCCTCACCTGGGGTGGCGCGGCTACGCCGCTGACCCCAGGCTATGTTGTGAAACGCTTTCAGCGTGAAGGATGAATCGGGAACTGATTTCGGACACGTTCCTCTGAAGTTTGTGTGAGGAACACTGAGTGTGCCCGCATCACGCTCATTAATTAACTGCCCGCACATCACACGTCATACGTCCGACCAGGCTCGGCGATGATCGGGGGCTCGTCGCAGAACTCGTTCAGAGTCGCCGCCTGGGCCTGAGCACCGTCGTCTTCGCCGTGCACGATGAACGCCTGCCCGATGCTTGACGTGGCATGCATCGCCTCGAACCACCAGCGGAAGTCCAATGCATCAGCGTGAGCGGACAGGCCGCTCAGTACTTCGACGTTGGCCCTCATTGCGTACTCGTTGTCGTAGATGCGCAGGAACGGTTGTCGGTCGGCGATCTTTCGCCCCAAAGTGTGTCGGCCTTGAAACCCAATCAGCACGATCGTGTTCTCGACGTGTGGAACGGCGTGTTTCAGGTGATGCAGGACACGACCGCCCTCGCACATCCCACTGGCCGAGATCACAACAAACGCACCCTCCCGGCCGTTCAGTTCGATGCTTTCGTCCTGTCGGCCAATGTAAGTCAGCTCGGGGAAGCCGAACGGGTCCGAGTCCTTTCGCATCAGCTCCTGCACATCCTCATCCATGATGTCCTTGTGGTCGCGATACACTCGCGTCACGCGTCGAGCCAGTGGGCTGTCAACATAGACCGGGACCGACGACAGCTCCCCGCGGTTCGACAACTCATTGAGAAAATACACCAGATGCTGTGTACGCCCGAGACTGAACGCCGGGACGACGACGCGTCCTCCGACAATCGCAGCTTCATCAATAATGCGCTTCAACTCGCCCATCAGATCGTCGGGTGAGGGATGCACTCGGTTGCCGTAGGTCGATTCGGTGATCAGCACATCGCAGCCCTCGACAATCTCCGGGTCGCGCAGCAGAGGCAGACCGCGGCGACCCAGATCGCCGGTGTAGACAATTCGACGAAGCTCACCATGCTCCTCGACTTCCAGTTCCGTAATCGCCGAGCCCAGGATGTGCCCGGAGTCCGAGAACCGGATGCGGACATCATCGGCCAGCTCGTGCCACTGGTGATAACTGAGCGGCTGAAACGATCCGACCAGCCCGGCGACATCCTCGCTCGTATACAGCGGCTCGACCGCTGGCTGGCCGCGATCGAGCCTGCGTGCCAGATACTTCGCATCCTCAGCCTGGATCCGGGCACTGTCGGTCAGCATCAGATCGGCGACGTCGGCAGTGGCCTGAGTACAGAACACATCGCCGCGAAAACCAGACCTGTAGAGTCCGGGCAGGTTGCCGCAATGATCGATGTGTGCATGCGACAGAATGACAGCGTCGAGGTCTCGCGGCCGGCAATGAAACTGTTCGTTCTTCGCACGGGATTCCGCACGGCGTCCCTGAAACAGTCCACAGTCGAGCAGAATGCGGCGGTCCCCGACTTCGATCAGGTGCTGACTCCCCGTGACCTCTCCGGCCGCACCGAAGAATGTGAGCTTCATTACGCATCCCGTCGAAGTGTCGCGAAATTGGACTCGCACATGCGCGGCCTGCCGCGTACACATCTGCACGCTGTTTTCTGAGCAGTCACCACAGTCAAACCAACAATCCGATGATATCGAACAACGCCTCCAGCTCACTCGCCGCAGCCTCGATTTATTTCCTGTGTCTGTTGTCTGCCGCAGCACTGGCACGGGCGCTCTGGCCATACATATCGGCCCGGCAGACGATGCCCGCGCGCTCTCAACGAAGACGTGCGTTCTGGCTGACGATCTGCGTCGCAACGACGGGTGGAGCGCTGCACGCAGTTCCCGGGGTGCAGCATGTCCTGCCGGACTCGTGGATTGGACGGGGCATGTATGAGTTCTTGCTTCCGCAGTACGTCACCGAACCGGGTATTGCCGAGCCGCCGTCACGAGACGCGCGCCTCGAATCGCTGGCTGCCTTGAAGGCTGCGATTCTGGGTCGAATCGAAAGTCGATCGGAAATCCCGGAATCACGCGAGGCGATTGACTGGGTGCCGGACGAATTATGGAGCGTTCCCGGACATCCAGGCGCCGCATACACATATGCCAGACTGCCGGACCGCGAGGGCTTCGTGTTTGAAGTCAGTGAACCCTTCCGCATCGACAGTGAACTGCTGTCTGCCGTGAGCGAGGTGGCCCGGTGAGGCGTCGGCAAAACGATTTTGATGCACAGAGTCTGAAGCGATGGATCCGTGGTGCGATCGCCGTCGCTGTCGCGCTTGTTCTGTGCGTCACGCACTTATGGATGCTTCTCATTCCCGTGATAGTCTTTTTGGTGGTGTACCTGAACTTCGGTTTTCTGTGGACGCTCGGAGACGCCGATAATCCATTCAGTATGTTTCATTCCTGGCCGGCCGGTGTGGCGTTCCTGCTGACCCTGGTCGCCCTGGTCCTGGCTGGCGTGATCCACATGACGCGGAGTCGGCGGGGGACGGAAAGATACACGTGTCGCGCGGCCATAATTGTATGGTTTGCCGCAGCGGTGTTGTCCGGGTTCGGGCTGGTCTATCACGTGTCGGGCCTGTTCTCGCACAGCATTTCGCCACAATACGACTCGTACGCACGGGGCGAATCGAGGAATGAACTCAAGCAAATTGGGATCGCCCTGCACAACTATCACGACGTGCATCACATGCTCCCACCGGGCGGAACGCGTTCCGAATCCGGCGAAGCCCATCACGGTTGGGCCACCATGCTTCTGCCGTACCTGGACCAGCACGCACTGGCTGATGAGATCGATTATCACGTGCCATGGCATCACGCGGCGAATCGAAAAGCCATGCAGACCGTCGTACCAGCATTCGTCCATCGAGGACTGTCCACGTTCCGCCAGGACGCGCGCGGGTTCGGGATGATCCACTATGCCGCAAATCTGCATGTGCTGCGTATGAACACGACCACCCGATTCGCGAACTTCACGGATGGCAAGTCGAACACGATCATGGCCGGACAGCTGGTGTCTGAACTCGTTCCGTGGGGACAGCCTGTGAATGCGCGGGATCCGCTGCTGGGGCTGAACCGCTCGCCGGTGGGATTTGGATCGCCCTTTCGCCACATCAGGTTTGGCCGGGTTTCCGGTGGCTGCGACTTTATGTTTGCCGACGGTCGAGTCAAATGGCTTAACGACGACGTTGACCCGGACGTGCTGCGGGCACTCGCCCGGCCAAGTGACAATGACGCGCCGGACAAAGACTTCTGAGACGGTATCCCGCTGGACCGAATTCACGGCAACCGCGTACCCTTCCGCCGTTCCATCCCGATCCGCTTAGCTGTCGAGCGCATGTCTGCAGCCAGTACAACTCACACAGCCGAAACTCGACCGCTGCCGCTGCGTCGGCGAGCGGACCTGGAGTGTCGTGAGCAGCACATTGGAGGAACTCGGTACTGGCATGTCAAAGACCCGGTTTCACTGCGGTACTTTCAGCTCAGGCCGGAAGAGCATGCCGTTCTGATGATGCTCGACGGAGTCGTTTCTCTGCGTGAGATTCGCCGCCGCTTCGAACAGCGCTTCGCACCGCAGCGACTTTCGCTGTCACAACTGCAATCGTTCATCGCCATGCTGCATGGGAGCGGTCTGATCGTCTCGGACTCGGCGGGGCAGGCGGAGTTTCTGCTGCAGCGACGGCGGTCAACACGTCGACAGCAACTGTTCGGTCGGTTTATGAATCTGCTGGCAATTCGCTTCCGCGGTTATGACCCCCAGCGATTGCTCAACGGGCTGCATCCGCACACACAGTTCCTGTTCGCTCCGTGGTGCGTGACGTTGTGCGTCACATTGATGCTCGGGGCTATACTGCTGGCTGGTCTGCAGTTTGATGTGCTGCAGTCGCGTCTGCCGAGGTTTCACGAGTTCTTCTCGGTCGGCAACCTGATCTGGATGACGCTGATCTTCGCAGTCACCAAAGTTCTGCACGAACTGGGGCACGCGGTCAGTTGCCGCCACTTCGGCGGGGAATGCCATGAGATGGGTGTCATGCTGCTGGCGCTGACCCCGGTGCTGTACTGCAACGTGTCGGACGCATGGATGCTGCCCAATCGTTGGCATCGCATCGTCATCAGTGCCGCCGGCATGTACATCGAATGGCTGCTGGCATCCACATGTCTGTTTCTGTGGTGGTTCTCGCTACCCGGGTTATTCAACGGCCTGTGCCTGAACGTCGTCGTGGTGTGCTCCGTCACGACGCTGCTGTTCAATGGAAATCCTCTACTGCGCTACGACGGCTACTACATTTTTTCGGACCTGGTCGAGATCCCGAATCTACGTCAGCAGGCCGGCGTCTTCGTCAAAAATCTGCTGAGCGTTTTTTTCTTCGACTCGGAAACGGGGAATCCGCGTCTGTTGCCCGAGCGTCGACGGGCACTGCTGGTGACCTGGTACGTCGCCGCACTCATCTATCGCGTTCTGGTCATCTGGGGCATCCTGTGGTTTGTCCATGCCGTGCTGGAGCCGTATGGTCTGCAGGCGCTTGTCGTGTACATGGCGATCACAACGATCGGCGCCATGCTGATCGGCCCGTTCATGCAGGTTCGCGCAAAGCTAAGCAGTCCGTTCTGGAGTCGCACAGTGAACTGGCCCCACTTCCGTTTTCGCCTGTTGCTCGTCGGTGGAGCATTGGCAGCCCTCTTGTTCATCCCGCTGCCGTATTGCGTGAAGGCACCTGCTGTGATCCAGGCCGAAGGCGCTCGCAGCGTTTACGTCAGTCATTTTGGCACACTGACCGAAGCCGTCAGTCCCGGTGCAACCGTCGAGCCGGATTCCGTCGTCGGTCGACTCGCGGACCCTCAGCTTGCGTGGGAAGTGCGACGCCTGAAGAGCCAGGCCGAGTTGTTGACACAGGAACTGGCCAACCTGGAAGACCGACGCCTGAACGACGCAAGTGTCGAAGCCTTGATCCCGACCACTCAACAGCGTCTGGCCGAAAAGAAAAACGAGTTGCGGCAAAAGCAGTCAGACGTCGATCGATTGACACTGCGTGCGCCGATCGCCGGAGTCGTTCTGCCGCCTCCGCTTCGAAGTTCGTCCGATGACACTGGGGACGATGAGCGTCTGCAGCAGTGGTCAGGCACTCCGCTCGACCGGCAGAATCTGGGAGCATCGCTGGATACCGGTACTGTGTTCTGTCAGATCGGACATCCGAACCGGTTCGAAGCGATCGTCGCGGTTGACCAGGACCATGTGGAGTATGTTTCGGCCGGCCATCGCGTCGAATTGCTGATCGACCACCTCGGCGGTCGTCTGGTGGAAGGCACGATCGTGGAAGTGGCAGAGATCGACATCGACGTGGCACCTCGAGAGCTGGTGACACACGACGATTTCCCGACGACTCTCGACAGCAACGGGATTCCGCGACCAGTCAGCACCGCATACCAGGCCCGCGTCCGCCTCGATGAAACTGACGTCCAGCTCATTCTGCGTGGCACCGGCCGCACTCGCATCGAATCGGCTCCCCGCTCACTGGCCGATCGAACGCTCACGTTCCTGCGCCGCACGTTCCGGTTCAAGTCGTAGTCGTAGGCCGGAACAAGCGCAGCGCAGTTCCGGAAGCCAGACGCGGAAATTGCCGGAACAGCGCGGAGCGTGTTCCAGCCTACTGAGTCCCCACTGCCAGGCCCGGATCTGCAAAACGCCGCCGGCCGACTGATTCGTGAGCTAGGTTCAGAGAACTGACTGACGCGCCATACCCGCACGACGTGCGCGATGGCGGATTCTGTCGCTTCTCCGGATGGTGCCGATTCATGAGCCATGATGACTCGCACGTCAGGCGTCTGACACGACGCTACTGGCTGACACTGATCGCGGTTATTGCAACGTTGCCGGTTCTCGCAATTGGAGCGCAGCACAGCATTGACGGTATGTGTATTGCCCCGGAACAGTGGGCTCCTGAATCGAATGCGCAGCGACAGCAGTACGACCAGTTTATGGAGCGGTTCGAAGGGAATGATGTTGCCATCGTCAGTTGGGACGGTTGTACGGTCGATGATCGGCGACTGTTCGATTTCGAGCGTAAACTGACCACTCCGGCCAGACCGGATTGGCAGATTCACTTTGCTCAGGCATTCGATCGAGTCATCACCGGATACTCGGCAGTTCGCCAACTTCAGGCGTCTCCCCTCAATCTGACCCGGGACGACGCAGCGCGGCGGCTGCGGGGCACATTGATCGGACCCGACGGACAGACAAGTTGTGCCGTCGTCGTCCTGACATTCGATGGCAACGCCGATCGGACGCGATCCATCGAGACGATCATCGCGGTCGCAGAAGAAACGACCGGTCTGTCGCGCAACGAACTTCACGTTGCCGGGCCGCCGGTCGACGGTGTCACGATCGATGCCGAGAGCCGACAGGGTGTCAACCTGTTCGGAGCACTGTCCACTCTGGCTTCGGTCGTCCTGTGCTGGTTCTGCATCCGCTCGTGGATGCTCACGGGGACGATTATCCTGGCAGGACTCACTGGACAGGCATTTGTTCTGGCACTGGTCCACTACCTCGGACTTCGCCTGGATGCGATTCTGATCGTCATGCCGTCACTGGTCTTCGTCCTGACGGTTTCGGCTGGCATTCATCTGATTGGCTACTTCACCGGCGACACGCCGACGGACCACAACGAGCACGCTGCTGTGAGAGCGTTGCGACTGGGCTGGAAGCCCTGTCTGCTGGCCGCCCTGACAACAGCTATCGGGCTCAGCTCGCTGGTTCTAAGTGAGATTCGGCCGGTTGCCGCGTTCGGCGGTATCGCGGCAACGGGCCTGATGGTCAGCGTCTCGCTGTTGCTGCTCCTGCTGCCCGGCGCGATGGTCAAGTGGCCACCACGCGCACGTACTGAGTCGCAGCCAGCTGGCGGGCGCTGGGATAAGTTCTCCTCGCGGGTGTGTCGATCGTCTGGGCTGATCAGTCTTGTCGGCGTGGCTGCGGTAGTCACGCTGATAAGTGGACTTTCATCCCTTGCGACGTCGGTTGACGTATTGTCGCTGTTCGCGCCGGAGAGCCGATCGATTCGCGACTACACATGGATCGAAACAAACATCGGCGCAGTGATCCCCGTCGAGGTGGCTGTCGAAATCGGTTCCGAATGCGAATTGAGCTTGCTGGATCGCATGCGACTGATCGATCAGCTGGGAGAAACGGTTGCCTCTGTTGAGGGACTGTCCGGGGTCACATCAGCCGTCACGTTCGCTCCGCCACTGGAGACAGGGACCGATCTGGCGAGCATGTTTCGTGCTCGTGTCCTCGACACGCGGCTGCAGCAGGATCGACAACGTTTCATTGACGAACACTACCTGTACGAAAACGGCGAACGGCAAATCTGGCGAATCAGCGCCCGAGCCTCAGCGCTGGCCGGAGTCCGTTACACGGACATTATGCAGCGGTTGGGAAAGTCCGTTGAGGCTGAACTCAGCGGGAACTCGCTTGCGAGCGACCTTCCCGCGGGCCAGTTGCAAGCTCGCTTCACCGGGATCATGCCATTGATCGAAACTGTGCAGGAAATGATCCTGCAGGACCTGAGCCGCAGTTTTGGAACGGCATTTCTATTGATCACGCTGGTGATGATTGCCGTGGTCCGCAGCCTCCGCATCGCTCTGGTCGCCATGATTCCAAACGTATTTCCCGTCGTCGCCGCGTTCGGTCTGATGGGCTGGCTGGCGATTCCCGTGGATATCGGTTCTCTAATGACAGCCAGCGTGGCACTCGGGATCGCGGTCGACGACACGATCCACTTCCTCGCCAGCTACCGCCGGCTGATTTCTCAGGGCAATGATCCGAAGTCTGCTGTGCGCGGAGCGATTCATCACTGCGGTCGGGCCATGTTACAAACTACCGTCATCTGCGGACTCGGCCTGCTCGTGTTCGCCGCGAGCAGTTTCATCCCAACACATCGATTCGGCCTGATGATGTGCGGCCTGCTGGTCGCCGCACTGGCCGGAGATCTGCTCCTTTTGCCGGCTCTGCTAGTCGTGGTCAGCAAACGGTTCAGCAGACATCCTGAAGCATGTTCGCACGTGCTGCCGTCGGTCCCAACTTCAGTCGAGGTGTAATGTCAGAACTCAGACGCAACGTGGAACACTAATCGGCGCTAATCCTCACTAATCGAATTAGCGGAGATTAGCGTCGATTAGTGTTCCCCTCACTTTGCCATCCACATGATCGCGAGATTCATTCGTTGGCACCAAAATACGTTGAGTGGCTCATCGACCCATCGGCTGCAATCTGAACTTCAACGGCGCCGACCTGTGAAGTGGACAGGACAAGCGATTCCGGTCCATACACGCGTTGAAGTCGGGCGGGATCGAATTCACGTTTTGAGCTTGCAACAACCAGGCGTGGCGCCGCCCATCTGGCCAGTTCGGGAGTGTTGGATTTCGGGTCGCCGTGATGCGGTGACAGCAGCAGATCGACCGATCTGGATTCCATATTAAGCACTTCGGACAGGCCTCGGTCCCTCAGGTCTCCCGTCAGCAGAATGCGCCGGCCCCGATACAGAATCTCCAGGACGATGCTGGCTCCGTTGTCTGTGTAGTTACGCGAGGCGTCCGGGTGCAGGACACGGATCGAGACGTCCGGGCCGAGTGGAATCTGATCGCCCCGAGACACGATATGCAGCGGGATGCCACGCCGCTCGGCGGCATGCACCGCGTCCAGCGTGTCAGGCTCATCTGAATCGATAAAGTGTCGCGACACGTAAAGGCCTGTAGTCGAGATCGAACGCAGCAATGGTTGCACTCCCGCGTAGTGGTCTGAGTCTGCGTGCGAAATTACCAGCGCGTCGAGCGACATCAATCGCTTCTCCCGCAGGACTCCCTCGACAATTCGTGCGGCTGTGTCTCCGCCGAACTGACTGCCGACGTCATACAACAGCGTGTGGCCCGACGGAGTTTCAACGAGCACGGACAGTCCATGCCCGACTGAAAGCACGGTGCATTTGAGACTGGAAGATGTTTCGGCTCTTGTTCCAACTGAGAATCCGAAGACCGTCCATAGTGCAACGCCCACCCAGAACCGATGCGGGCGCCGGTGATGCAGTGTCGCCAGCATTGCAATCGCCACGATCGTGTAAAAAAGTCCCAACCACCACAGCGGCGGACTGGGGACATGCACGTGGCCGAACGGCACGCTCGCGGCGACGTCCACAATTCCCATGAGCAGTCGCAGTGTTACATCAAACAGAAAAACAAACGGGAGACTCAGCGGTTGCCATACAGCACCCACCAGAATTGCCAGGAACCCCGTCCATAGGCCGGCAGCGACCAGCGGGATCAGGAACAACGAATTGACGACGATGCCAATGACCGGGATGACATGCCATGCGTATGCGACAAGGGGCACACCCAGCAGCCAGATCGTGCAGGAGACAATCCACCATTGAAACGGGACTCGCAGCCACTCAAGCAGCAGATTGACCCAGTCCGGTCGCAGTACGGCCTTCGCCCGGTCGCTGTTCGGATCAGCGGCCACGTCTGCTGCCTGTCGAAAACGAACAGTCACGGCACTCAGCCAGAAGATGGACGCAACAGCTAGAAAGGAAAGTTGAGCCCCAGTGTCGAACAGGTCCGTCGGGTTCATCACCAGAATGATCAGCGCCGCAATAGCCAGTCTGTTCGGTGCCAGCGACGCACGCCGAAACCAGCGACTGAGGCTCCATACCACGATCAACACATAGGCCCGTAGCATTGGAGGTCGCAAATCGGCAATCAGCAGGTAGATACCCAGGCAAACGACCAGGCCGACGAAGGTCGCGCGATTCGACAGCCGCAACACGCGTGCCGACCCCAGTAGAAACGCCGCCAGGATCCCAACGTGTAACCCGGAGATGGCCAGAATGTGAATCGTACCGGAGACAATGAAAGCATTCCGAACCTCGGGTGCGATCTGCGATCGAGTGCCAAGCAGCATGGCCAGTCCAATGCTGCGTGTTTGCTCGGACAAGCCTCGCTCAAGCACCATTTCACACCGCGCGCGAGCGTACTGCCGCAACCGCGTCAGCCACGTGGCACCAGGCGTTCGGACTTTGATCAGAGCGGGATTCTCGACAAACAGCATCGCGCGGATGCGATCGCGCCGCATCTGCTGTCCAAAATCAAATCCGCCGGGGTTGCGCACTCGGGGCAACGACCTTATCCAGCCGGTAAGAACAACCTCGTCCCCCGAAAACAGTTCCGTGGCACGTCCTTTGACCGTAACTCGCAGTCGTCCAGTGACCGCTCGCCAGTTCTGTTGCACATCGACAGCGCGACACGTCAGCTCCAATCGTGTGATGTCTTCCCGAGCAAACGACGTCTGTGATGCGACGTCAGCCGGAATGACTTCCGGTCGCGATGAGACTGTGCCCTGCAATCGAACGAGCACTCGATCGCTTTTCGCGAATCGCCCGATGTCGGACTCCGGAATTGTGTGCCACCACTGATGGTGATGGAGTGCTGCGACGGCCGAGCAGAGAAACAGCACACTGGCCGCCGCTTCGCGCGGGCGACGTGTCCGCAGACCAAACCAGACGGCGATCGCCAGGATGGCCACCGCAAACAAAGCAGCCTCGGGGAACGGGAAGTATCGGTCTGCAATGATTCCCAGACAGCAGGCGATCGCTGCAGAAGCTGCCGGAAAACGTCCCATGAATGGCCCACCGTCAACGTTACGGCTTCGTGTCAAGCAGCGACGTTACAAACTGCACCCGCCTTCTGCATCAGTCACTTCCGCAACGACCACCTGAATGTTGTCTCCGTCCACGCGCACTGGATAGCACTCGGTTTTTACTTTCGGGTTGTCGACCCAGGTTCCGTCCTGCACGCTGAATCGCCAGGCATGCCACGGGCACGTGACGGCGTGATCCTCGACGTATCCGGAAGAAAGCGACGCCCCCATGTGTGGACACAAGTCATTGATTGCAAAGTATTCGCCGTCGATCAGAAACACTGCCACGATGCGACCATCTATCGTAAACGCGCGCCCCTCGCCTTCGGGCACCGCACCAACCTTGGCAATTGTCCGGTATTCCGACATAAGTTTCTTGTTCGTCCGTGCTGGTTTTCTCTTTCGAATCACACAAATCCGTACACACCGAATGCTAGAGAATGCACCTCACTCAGGCGAGTGCTCCGATCCTCACGGCATTGGACGTGACTGGCTACGCTCGACACCTGCCAGGCCATATCTAAGCTGTGACAGAGCACGGGCGATTTACCGCTCAAAGCGGGTCACATTCGATTGGCGTCCACCGGTTACCCATCAGGCTGCAGTTTTCCATTGAGAGAATCTCCCGTGCGAAATCACGAAATTGCGATGCTGGCCTACGCACGGCTTGCCCGGCTGTCTCATGGAAAGCAGCAGGCACCCGGACGTGATCGTTTCCTTGTGCTGGCCGGATACGAGGCCTGCCAGGCGGGATGGCTCGAAGTGGCTGCGCGTTGCCGTGAGCTTGTTCTGGGCACCAACTCGCGGCATCTGCTTGGCAAGGCCGAGTCGTTCCCGGAGGCGATTCGCGACCCTTCCAGCCGCCCTTTCTTCACGCGACTGGAAACGTTCTGTCCGTTCGAGCAGGCCGAGCACCTGCTTCGCGAAAACAGTCAATGGCCGGAACCTCAGCCCGCTGAGACCGTCGGCGACCAGGCACTCCGGGAGCTGGATGACCTCGATGGCGCATAGAAACAGGCCGCGTGTTCACGGTCTCACGCTTACCCCGAGACGGAACAAAAAAGCCCACTCGGAACATCGCTCCGAGTGGGCTCTTCAATTCGATGTGGACGGTCGATCTCACGCAAACAGTGCTTCGACGCGCTCCGCCTTGACCAGCTCGCGTGGCTGGTTGAGGTGATTGTAGACAATCGTCTGTGGCTCGATGCCGAACGAGTGATAGATGCCGGCCAGCAGATTGCCAGGATGCACCGGATCACGCAGTGGGGCAGAACCGGTTTGATCAGACTCGCCGTGAACGTAACCACGTTTGAAGCCAGCACCGGCAACGACGCCCGTGTAGCAGTATGGCCAGTGGTCGCGGCCATCATCCTGGTTGTTGTTGCCGGACGTGCTGACGCCTCTTTGTGGACTGCGACCAAATTCACCGATGCAAACCACCAGCGTTTCGTCCAGCAGGCCGCGTTCGTCGAGGTCGGAAATCAGTGCTGACAGGCCGCCGTCAAGCATCGGTCCCGACTGGTTCTTCATGCGTTTGGAGAGTCCTGAATGGACATCCCACGAATGGTTGTCGGAATTCGCCACCTTCGGCCAGATAACTTCGACGACCCGCGTACCGGCTTCCACCAGCCGGCGAGCCAGCAGGCAGCAGTCTCCAAACGTGTTACGGCCATATCGTTCACGTATCGCGGCGGGCTCGGCTTCGACATCGAAGGCCTCACGAGCGCGGCCGGAGACGATCAGACTGAGAGCCCGGTCGTAATACTCGTTAAGCGTGTAGTCCTTCACCGCTTCGTCAACGACCTTCATACGTTTCACGATCTGGTCGCGAAGCTTGGCGCGGCGGTTGAGTCGTTGAGCAAACACGTCCGGGCGAAGCTGAAGATCATCAATCTTGATCTTCGTCATCTTCGTCATGTCGAGGTCGTCCCCGGGCGGGTACAGCGTGTACGGATCGAATGAACGACCAAGGAAGCCGGCCGTTCCACCCTTGCCGACGACATTGCTCTCCTGCAGCGGACGCGGCAGCATGACGAACGGCAGCATCGGAACAGTCGGGGGCCTCAGCCGAATGATATTTGAGCCGAAGTTGGGAAAGTCCTTGGGATCCGGCGGTTCGAGCTGACCGGAGGCGCTGACCTTGTCCGTCGTGTACCCAGTCATCATCTGGTAAATGGCGGCCGTATGATTGAACAGGCCGTTGGGCGTATAGCTCATCGACCGAATCATCGTGAAGCGGTCATTGACCTGAGCGAGCTTCGGCAGCAGTTCGGTGAACTGCACGCCTGGCAGCTTCGTATCAATTGGCTTGAAGACGCTCTTCACATTATCCGGGACGCCGGATTTTGGATCCCAGAGATCCAAATGCGACGGGCCACCCTGCAGATAGCACATGATGATGTGCTTGGCCTTGCCCCAACCGGTTCCCCCTGCGGGCAATTGAGCGGCGTCAGCTTTGAGCTGCAGCATGGAACCCAGCGACAGACCGAGCATTCCCGAGCCACCCACACGCAACATGTCGCGGCGTGAAACTCCGAGATGACTATCACACAGGTCTTTTCCGGGCTCCCCAGTGATCCGCCACATATCAAGCTCCTTCAGGAACAACACGTCTGAAAACAAGGGCCTGTTCGAGTCACTTACGACAACAGCGCACTCAGGTAAGTGAGGATGCCACACCGGTACTGAGGGAACAAGCCATATCGGTCCCAGGTCCGGTCGACTCCTTGCTTACTTGAGTTTTCGGTTGCAGGTCTTACAGCGAACTCGGCGACGGACCACTTTGCCACATTTGGGGCAGCGAGCAGTGCTGCGTCCCTTGTGCAGTTTGGTGCGGGGACGTTGAACCATTGGACTCCCTTTCTCACAGCTATTCATGGGGTTACGACTATCAGAGCCGCGAAATTTACCGGGGGAGGCAGTCCGTCGCAACCTGCTCTCGCCACGTAAAAGCAGCCGCAAAACGCGACTGCGTCGGCCGCGAACAAAAAGAGCCCCTCGGATGCAAGCATCCGAGGGGCTGTGGAATCTAACGCCGTCTGTGTCCACTAGTCTTCTTCGTCGACCGTTCCTCCAGGACCGTGGTCGACGCAGTCTTCGTTGTGCCACAGGGGCAGGCCCGCGTTGTACCTGGCTGCCAGCATCACGACTTTCTCTTCCGAGCCCGGTTTCGCCTCAGTCGGATCGCCTGGTTCAATCCCAAGGTCATCGAAGTTGATTACCGGATACTCGTGCAGCTTCACTTTAAGTGCGGTGTCGAGGTCGGTCGTGCTGACGTCAGCAAGAGAAGTTGGCATTCGGGAGGCTCCAGCTCTACGGAAACGGGTTAACCGTGCCGCGCTCCCTGCGGCATTAGGACGGTCTCTGTCTCCTCACAGAGACGATCTGCCTGGCTTAGAATCTTGAACGATGCACACGAGACGAGTTGTGGCCGAAATGGAAACCGCTACGGGGACGAACCCGCACTGTCAACATGAACGACAATAGGCACTTCAAGCCAATAACGAGTAGATAGAGAAGTGCATGCGGCGGGTGGCAGTCTCTAGTGCTGACGATGGAAGGACGATGACACGTTGGAAGAAAAAGGCAGGCAAGAAGGGGATTCTCAGGATGCTGGATCATGAAGTCAATCAAAAATCAGCATTCCCAACTCAGAAAAAATCAGACGGGCGGACCGAACTCTGATGCGGTCGGCCCAAGTGTGGATTTGTCGCCCCTGCGACGGACAACGCAATGCGGTGAGGCCGCTGGCTATCGTTCACCGCGGTCTGGACGACTGACGTTGTACCGCTTCAGCTTACGATCCAGCGTCGAACGCTCGATGCCCAGAATCTGAGACGCCATCGACTTGTTCCAGTCAGTTCGTTTCAGCGTGGCCAGAATGTGCTCGCGTTCAAGACGCTCTAAAGAAACGTCCCGACCTTCAGAGTTGTCACTGCCAGAAGCTGGACTGCTCTTCGCCGGCGTTGAGCTCAAGGTGATTGGAGTCGCTGTCGTTGTTGTGCGAGTCGAAAACTGGATGTCGCTAACTTCCACCAGCGGACCGCGCGAGAGTATGACCGCTCGTTCGACCGTATTCTGCAGCTCGCGCACGTTGCCAGGCCACTCGTAGTCAGACAGCGCCGACATGGCTTCCTCGGAAAACGCCGTGACTCGACAACTCGCTTTAGCGCGGCATCTCTGCAGGAAATGGTCCGCCAGGATGGGGATGTCCGTCGCGTGATCACGCAGTGCGGCGACTGCGATTTCGACAACGAACAGGCGATAGAACAAATCCTGGCGAAACGTCTTTTCTTCGATGGCCTGCTCAAGGTCACGATTCGTGGCCGCAACGACTCGCGTGTCGACATTGATCTGAGTGCCGCCGCCGACACGCTCGAAGGCATGCCCTTCCAGGACGCGCAGGAACTTTGCCTGTATCGGTAGACTCATTTCGCCGACTTCGTCGAGGAATAGTGTTCCGCGATTCGCCTGCTCGAATTTTCCGATCTTTCGGTTGACGGCGCCCGTGAACGAGCCCTTTTCGTGTCCGAACAACTCGCTTTCCAGCAGAGTTTCGGACAGAGCCGCGCAGTTCAAACACACGAACGGCCCATTACGCCGATCACTGCTGAAGTGAATCGCTCGCGAGACCAGTTCTTTGCCGACGCCGCTTTCTCCGCGAATCAACACCGTGGCATCAGTCTGAGCGATGCGTCCAATCGACTGCTGGAGTTCCTGCATCGACGGACTCGTGCCCACCAGGTCGCTTTCGATTTCCAACTGGTTACGAAGCGTATCGGCCTCATCACGTGCCAGTTCGAGCCCGGCCTGCAGATGTTGACGCTTATGCAGATTGTCCAGAGCGATCGCGAACTGATCTGCCACAGCCAGTGTGAATTCCAGATCGTCGACTTCCAGTGTCCGCCCGCCATGTGTCGTGTAGAGGTGGACAACACCAAAGATTGAATCGGCTGCGCGAATCGGGGCACAAATCACGCTCCGCGCCTGCAACTGCTCCAGACTGGCCGTGTCGGTCAGACGAGCGTCGTCTTTGACATCTCTCGCCAGAATGGCCTCGCTGTCTTCCAGGACGATCTCGGTCAGAGAGGTCGAAACTTTCTCATAACTTTGATCTTCGCTGGCACGAAACGCGACAACGCGAAGGTTGGCGGAATCAGCATCTTTTGTCGCTTCGGGCAGTAACAGCACAGCACCGATATCGACCTGAATCGCCGTGAACAGTCCGGACAGGACAATCTCGGAAAGCGCGGCGGCATCTGCGGCCGAACCCATGTCGAGAGCCAGGCGGTACAGCCGAGCCAGTTCCTGGCTGGTGCGGTCACGTCCGATATCTTCGGGACCACCGTGGTACCGGGTACGCTGCCGACGATGCAGAATCTCGGGACTACTGAGCCCGGCTGCTTTAATGGCCGCGCCGTCGAGCGTTTCAGTGTTTGTGTCGGATTCCAGTTCCTCCGATTCGACCGACGGCTGTGAAATGTCCTGCGTGAAAACGAGAAAGAACTCACCAATCTGAATCTGATCGCCTTCGCTGAGGGGACTGTCGTCATCAACGGTTTCCGCACCGAGCAGAGTTCCATTGCGGCTATCCAGATCACGAACCATCCACTCGCCGCCCGCTTGAAAGACCTCACAATGGTGTCGGCTGCAGATGTCGTCAGGTACGACAACGCGATTTGTCGGAGCGCGGCCGATCGTCGTCACCTGTCCCGGAATCAACCGGAACACGTTTCGCCACTTCATTTCGTCCCGCAGAATCAGATACACAGTCCGTTCGCTTCCCGTAGGTCTGGCTTCTCAAACGCCACGCATCGTTTGAAAGCTGCATAGCATCGCGACAGAAATTCGCCGGAAAATCGGCAACTCTGAGAATACGCCAGTGTGAGACGCACTCGCAAGCAATCTATACAGCCGCATCTATTGAGCCGTCGTTTTCAATTGCCCACCAGACGCAAACTTCCCGCAGCTCACCACCGACGACGCTCATAGAGCATGAGCACGCTGCCGTAAACGACTCAAACCGAAACGCTTCGGCAATTCTCCTGGCGTCGATCGATACAACGGGTACGGTGTACGCTTCGAGGACCCCCGTGTCGCATCGCCAAGCATTGAATCACTGACGCCGGAAACGAACCGCATGCATTTGCTGACTCATCCGCATATTTCACGCAGGACGGCCATTCAGGCTGGTTCGGTCGGGCTCCTCGGCCTGGGTATGAACCATGTGGAGGCCTTGCGGGCGGCCGATTCCGCCTCACAGGTTCAGACTGCCAGCTCAGTAATCTACATCTTCTTGTCTGGAGGACTTGGCCAGCATGACAGCTTCGATATGAAGCCGAACGCTCCCGACAACATCCGAGGAGAGTTCTCACCGATCTCCACGGAAACGCCGGGGCTGCAGATTTGCGAGCACATGCCGATGCTGGCGGCCCGAAGTCGAAACTGGTCGATCGTCCGATCCCTCACGCATCCGTACAACGAGCATTCCCAGGGACATATGGTGATGCTCTCTGGCCGCACACCGATGCCGCCCACATTCAGTGGCAGCCGACCGATGCCGGAAGACTGGCCATCCATCGCGGCAATTGCCGGCGATCAGTTGGCGCCCCGCAACAACCTGCCGCCTGCCATCGCCCTGCCCGAGCGTCTGATTCATCGCAGCGGACGTGTCATCCCCGGCCAGTTCGGCGGTCAACTTGGCCGACGACGCGATCCATGGTTCGTGTCGGCGGCTCCCTTCAACGGTAAGACGTATGGCGCGTTTCCGGAATTCGAATTTCACCACGCGCGTGGCCCGGAGAAAGCCGGGCTCAAGTTTCAGGCACCCAATCTCGCGCTGCCTGAAGGCCTGTCCGGTTCCCGGCTGTCAACGCGATTCCAACTCATGACGAGTATCGAGAAACAACGACGTGATCTCGATCGAACCGCCAACGTCCAGCAGTTTGATCGCTATCGCCAGGGAGCTATCTCACTACTGACGGATCAGCGAGTGCAGGGCGCGTTCGACGTCACCACTGCCGAAGACAGTGTGCTGGATCGCTACGGCCGCAACTCGTTCGGCTGGTCGCTACTGATGGCACGGCGACTGGTGGAAGCGGGCGTCAGTCTGGTGCAGGTCAATCTCGGCAATAACGAGACTTGGGACACGCACGGCAACGCGTTCCCGAATCTGAAGAACTCTCTCCTGCCACCGATGGACCGGTCGGTGTCTGCGCTTCTTGATGACCTGAGCGAGTCCGGTTTGCTCGATTCCACGCTCGTCGTCATGGCCGGCGAGTTTGGTCGCACACCGAAAGTCTTTGGGTTGCCACAGCATTACAAGGCGCCTGGACGGGATCACTGGGGAGCTGTGCAGACGGTCTTCTTCGCCGGCGGCGGAATCGTCGGTGGTCGAGTTGTTGGCTCATCGGACAAAACTGGCGGCTATCCGGCCGCAGATCCGCAAAAGCCAGAGAACATGGCCGCGACGATTTACGAAGCACTCGGCCTGCCGCGAACGGCAGCGTGGAAGGACGAAGTCGACCGCCCGAATCACATTTATTTCGGCGACCCGATTGCCGGGCTGACTTGAGTTGAACAGCCCATTCTCACCACAAGTCGGCACGTGGATCGACGGGATTCAGCACGCCGAATTCCGTAAGCAGTTCTCGCGATCGATCGTCCAGGTCTTTCGGGGCGACAATTTTCACGACAGCAATCAGATCGCCGCGTTGCTTCGTTTTCGGGTCCGTGACGCCCTTGCCACGCAGACGCAGCTTTGTCCCGCTGGATGAGCCCGGCGGCACTGTCATGGTGATGATACCCTCGCTGAGTGTCGGCACATCAACCTGGCCACCCAAAGCAGCCTCTGCGATCGTAATCGGCACGTCGACGAGCAGATTACTTCCCTCACGGCGGAAGTAAGGATGCGGTGCCACCTTGATGCGGGCCAGCAGGTCGCCGTTCGGTCCACCACCGGAACCGGCGCCGCCCTGGCCGCCCAATCGAATCACACTGCCTGAACTGACGCCCGGCGGAATAGTGATAGTCAGCTCTTCCCGACGGCCCTGTGTTGTGACTGTCAGCCCATGCTTGCCGCCTTCGGCTGCCGTGCTGAATGCGATTTCGATCGTGGCCTCTGTGTCGCGACCCCTGCGGGCTCGAGGCTGCCCACCGAACCCGCCACCTCCACGGCCGCCTCCGAGTCCGAAGGCCTCCGCGAACAGACTTCCCATGTCTGCGTCGTTGCCAAACAGCTCACTCAGATCGATCGGACCGGGACCACCGCGTCCGCCAGCATGGCCAAAGCGGTCGTACTTCGCCCGTTTTTCAGCGTCGCCAAGGACTTCGTACGCGGCCTGTACCTGCTTGAACTTCTGAGACGCAGCTTCATTACCCGGATTGCGATCCGGGTGATTCTCGCGAGACAGCTTACGGTGCGCCTTTCGAATTACATCCTGCGACGTGCCGCGCTCGACTCCGAGGACGTTGTAGAGATCTTCCATGGTCGTGATTGTTACGCTGTTGTGGCGATCGGGAATGACGCAGAGACGCTCCAACGGAGAACCTGCCAGCATTGCAGCAGGTTTCGGCGGCGTTCGTCAACTCGCTCGCAAGCCGGCATTTTGGGGCATCGCGCCCCGAATCATCACAACGGAAAGCGACGCTGCCAGGTGGTGAAGACCGGCTTGGAATCGACCATCTCAAGACTGGTTCAGAAGCCCAATGAGTCAATTCTGTCGTAGACGATTACTGCTCGCGCAGTGCGGTTACATTGTGGCTCGGTGTGCCCCAGGCGGGACCTGGTTGAGTACCTCGCCCAGCAGAAAAGCAAGCCGGCCAGCGAAGACGGTCAGCCAGAACAGGTTGAGTAGGTGCGACTTAGGTCCTGCGATTCTCGGATCGACCAACATGTTGTCGCTGGCGTTTCGCAACGAATATCGAATATCGAACAAGGAATTTCGAAGTCCGAAGTGAAGCACTTCATCATTCGAAATTCCTTGTTCGATATTCGATGTTCGTGCCGCCAGGCATTGGCTTCTGAACTTGCCTCAGAAGCCGCACAGCCTCTTCGCAACGCACAGGTGCTACTGCGTCTTCCAGAACGATGGGACGAACAGCACCAGAATTGCGAACAGCTCCAGTCGGCCCATCAGCATCAGCAGGCTCAGCAGGAGCTTCGTCTGCGGCGCAAGCAACGAGAAATTCATCGTCGGGCCGACAGCTCCCAGACCTGGGCCGATGTTGTTCAGCGTCGCGGCGACCGCGGTTGCGCTATCCAGAAGCTGAGATTCATGTCCCGTGTCCTGCCAGGGACGGCCTGGTTCGATGGCCAGCATCAGCAGCCAGCTCGACACGAAGATCAGCAGCATGAAGCTGAAATACACGATCACGTCGTGTCGCAGAGTGTTCTCCAGATTAACACCGGCAATCCGCAGCGGACGAACGACATTCGGGCGAAAGGCGTTCTCCAGTTCGAGCTTCAGAATGCGGGCGAACAACAGAAAACGAACCACTTTGATTCCACCACCGGTCGATCCCGAACACCCGCCCACGAACATCAACCCGACCAGTAGGCCACGGCTGAACCCACTCCATTGATCGAAGTCCTCAGTGCCGAAACCAGTTGTGGTCATGATCGACACGGCGGCAAATGCGGAGTGCCTGAGGATTTCCTCGGAGGACTCATACTGGGCGTTCCGCCAGAGGCTGAAACCCAGAAGCACGGTCGCGGCCGAAATAATCGTCAGGTACAGCCGGAATTCGGGATCCCGCAGCAATGGTCCCAGACGACTCCAGCGGCTGGCCTGCTCCCGCTGCGATCGGTTGCCTGTCAGCAGCAGGAAGTACAGATTGAAATTCGTGCCGGCCAGGATCATGAACACCAGCACGGTCCACTGCACGACTGGCTTTGTGTAGTGACCCAGACTGGCGTTCCACGTGCTGAATCCACCAGTCGCCACCGTCCCGAACGTGTGACACAGTGAGTCGTAAAACGTGAGTCCTTCAAGCCACAGCAGCAGTGCCTGAATGACGCTCAGACCAACATAAATGGCCCACATGACGATCGCCGTTTCCCGCACACGCGGACGTACGGTTTCGGAAATCAGGCCGGGAACCTCACGCCGCATGAGTGCTTTTCCGCCAGCCCCAATCTGACCAAGAACCGCGATGAACAGCACGATGATGCCCATGCCGCCAAGCCAGTGCGTGAAGCTCCGCCAGAACATGATGCACCGCGGCACCAGTTTCCGCGGAGCATTCGCGTCATCTGTACCCACGGGTGGCGCTTCCAGGTGAGTCAGCACGGATGCGCCTGTCGTCGTAAATCCGGAGATCGATTCGAAAATCGCATCCGGTATCGTCATCGGCACGATGACATCTCCGGAATGACGGCTGGCACCGGAAAGCAGAAACGGCAGACTCCCGAGCAATCCGGCCAGCAGCCAGCCGAGCCCGACGATTGCCAGAGCCTCTTTTCGCAGAATGCCGTCGCGTTCACGCCGGCCCACGAAATACAGACCGCCACCGACGGCCAGGCTGATAACGATTGACCCCACGAGCCCTCGGAAGCCATCGTTCTCGAAGGTGTCGGTCTGACCGCACGCGGGGAATGCCCAGGGCAGACTGAACAGCATCGACCCGCCGACAAGCATTCCGAGCAGGCCGAGCATCCGGCACAGCAGCAGCCAGTTCATGGGTTCCTCGGTGCCGTCGCGATTGATCTGTGAAGCGAATGAACTATGAAGCGGGTGATCAACCCCGCGTGCGAGTCTAAAGAGCGGACTGTCGGGACGCAAAGACCTGTTCCGAGTGCCTCGCGTGGGACTCCCCCTGCCCTGCCCCACCTACAGAAACGATCAGATGCGCAAACTGATTCTCAGCGTGACTTCTGCCGCCGTGTTACTTGGCATCGCCCTCGCTGCGGGTGTCCATTCGGACAAGGACTCCGGCACGGAACGATCCGCACGGGGCGTTGTTTTTCACGACGCCAACGGCAACGGCAAGCGTGATGCGGGCGAGAAAGGACTTGCCGGCGTTCGCGTGTCTAACGGTCAGGGAATCGTGCAGACAGACGACAGCGGGGCGTACGAACTGGCCATCGATGACGACACAATCATTTTCGTCATCAAACCACGCAACTGGCGCACACCCTTGAACGAGCACAACCTGCCGCAGTTCTATTACATCCATAAGCCGGCCGGATCACCCGAACTGAAATACGCAGGCGTCGAACCGACCGGACCGCTGCCCGAGTCTGTCGATTTTCCGCTGTCTCCGCAGAAGGAACCGGATCAGTTCAAAGCGATTCTGTTCGGCGACCCGCAGCCTCGTGATCAGAAGGAAATCGACTGGATCGCTCACGACGTCGTTGAGGGGTTAGTGGGGACAGACGCGTCGTTCGGGGTCACCCTTGGCGACATTTTGTTTGACGATCTGTCGCTGTTCGAGTCACAGGCACGATCGATCGCGCTGCTGGGTATCCCCTGGTACAACATCGTGGGCAACCACGACATCAACTACGACGCGGCGAACGACCGCATCAGCAACGCGACTTTCGAGCAGAACTTCGGTCCGGCGTACTACTCGTTTGATTACGGCACCGTGCATTTCCTTGTACTGGACGATGTCGAGTGGGTTGTGGACACGCCCGGAAAACGCGGTCGTTATCGCGGCGGACTCGGCAAGCAGCAGATCGAGTTCATTCGCAACGACCTGGCCGGTATCCCCGACGACCAGCTACTGGTTGTGATGATGCACATTCCGTTGACCGAAGTGGAAGATCGGCAGGATCTGTACCGCCTGATCGAAAAGCGGCCGTTTGCCATGTCGATGTCTGCCCACACGCATCGGCTCGAACATCGCTTTATCACGCGAGACGATGGTTGGCAGGGACCTGAACCGCATCACCACTTTATCAACGTGACTGTCAGTGGAAGCTGGTGGTCCGGTGCCACGGACGAACGCCAGATTCCACATACCACTTGCACCGACGGCACACCGAACGGCTACTCAATCATTTCCTTCGACGGCACAAAATACGCCCTCGACTACCGGCCGGCAGGCCGACCTGAGGATTATCAGTTACAGATCCAAGCCCCCGATGTTGTCTCCACCGCTGCTGAAGAAGAAACAACGATTTTCGTAAACGTGTTTAACGGGTCGTCGCGGTCACGCACGGAGATGCGAGTCGATTCCGGCGACTGGACGACGATGGAACACACAGTCCGTAATGATCCGTATTACGAGCAGACCTATGCGATCGACGCCGCACTCACCAATAAACCGTGGCGCACGATGTCGGCTCCGCGTCCATCGTCCCACCTGTGGATGTCGCCGCTACCGAAGGGACTCAGCACGGGAAGTCATTTGATCCAGGTGCGGTCCACCGACATGTTCGGTCAGATGGTCTCGGGTCGGCGGATCATTCGCGTGTCGGAGTAGCTCGAGGACGCCCACCTGACGGAACTGACTCAGAACGTGCTGAGCCGGCCAGGACCGCGTGCGTCGTCCGATGTCGCGAGCAGAGACGAACGCACGGCGCGCATAGAAAACGGGGAGCCCGTTCTGGACTCCCCGTCATTCAGACAGTGGTTCATTTGGACGATCACGGCAGTGCGTCAACCAGTTCGTTAAAGCTGCGGAAGATCCAGTCGCGATCTGAGCCCGATGTGTCTCCGAAATACCAGTCGCGACCACGGTTACCAATCAGGACATCTCTAACGCCGTCATCATGGACGGTTGTTCCAGCTTCCAACTTGATCCCGTTCAGGCTGCCACTCCCGGCGCGAATGGCGTTGACGCGATTGTTGTAACTGGTTCTTGATGTCCAAGCCGTCAGCAGCGCCGTCAAGGCGGCATCGTCATTGTCGTAGATGGTCGACCCGCCAATCAGAATGTCGTCGCCGTTACTCCCCACGAGCCAATCCTGACCGCCGCCACCAATCTGGATGTCCCGCCCGCTTCCACCATTGAGGTAGTCGAAGTCATCTCCGCCGACCAGGACGTCGTGTCCGTTGTCGCCGTAGATCCAGTTGTTGCCATTACCGCCTCGCAGGATGTCGTTGTGATTGCCGCCGCGGATGTAATCGTTGCCTGCTCCGCCATCGATAACATCGTTTCCGTTGTTACCGTAAATGACGTCATTCCCGTTGCCGCCATTGATCACATCGCTGCGACGTCCGCCCGACACTCGATCGTTGCCGTCGCCGAGTTCAATCGTGGAATCCCGGTAAATGCTGCCGCCCAGGTACACCTGGTCGTTGCCCGCACCGACGTCGACAGAAATGCTCGCCACGTCCGACTTGCTGAAGACGTCGTACGTAAACCCACGCGTCGCGAAGTTGTAAGTAAAGACGCTGATGTTGCGGCCTCGACCGTAGAGTGACACATAATCGTTGTCACCCGTGCCAATGACGGTCAGGACTCCGCCGTCCAGGAAGACGCCAGAGTCTTCCTGATCGTCGTTCCCAATCGTACTACTGGCCGAACCAGTCGCGATCGTCGCCCCCACGGCACTGGACAACGTGACGGTAAACGTCTCGTCAGGCTCAATCGTGTCATCGCCCGCAACAGTGATGTCGATCTGCTGCGTTGTTTCACCGGCGGCAAAAGAAACGGTGCCGCTCGGTAGTGCGCCGCCAAAGTCGGCGGCGTCGGCATCACCCGAGACAGCGAAACTGGCCGATGCCGCACCGCTGGTGTCACCGCTGCGAGTGACGAGGAATCGATACACCGTGCTCTCGCCCGCGTTACCTTCGGCCTGGCTCACATCCAGAGCCGTAATGGAGAGGTTCGAATCGTCGTTAGTGATCGTGCTTGTGGCCGTGCCGGTGACGATCTCACCGTTGTCGGCATTTGATAGACTGATCGTAAAGGCCTCGTCCGCTTCGACAAGAGTATCACCGCTGACGTTGATCGTGATTGTTTCGTCCGTGTCGCCAACCGTGAATGTCACCGTTCCCGACGGCAAGACACCGCCGGTAAAATCTGCGGCATTCGCTCCACTGGCCGACGCCAGCACGTCAAAGTCCACAGTCGTTTCCACGCCGGTGAAGCCGGAACGCGTGACCTGGAACGTGAACGCCGTCGAACCAGAGTCACCTTCCAGGCCGCTGGCCTGATTCGCGACCAAATTAATGTCGATGTTCACGTCGTCGTTGAGAATCGTCCCGTTGGCCGTTGCGGTTGTGATCTCCGCGTTGCCGGATGGATTCGCGAGCGTCACTGTGAACCCCTCGTCGAGTTCCACATCGGAATCGCCGCTCACGTTAATTGTGATCGTTGCAGACGAATCACCGTCAGCGAACGCGACTGTCCCCATCGGCAAAACCCCGCCCGTGAAATCAGTGCCGTTCGCCGTGTTTACGCCACTTCCGGTCACTGCGTAGTCCACCGTCTGCGCCCCAGTCGTGCTCCCGTCGCGAGTCACTGTAAATGTGAATGCGGTGGAGCCGGAGTCGCCTTCACGTTGCGACGCGTTTGTGGCCGCAATGCTCAGGTCCGTATCGTCATTCGTGATCGTTCCACTGGCAGACGCAGACCCGAGTGTGGCTCCGTCCGTCGGGCTGGAAAGCGTGACCGTAAAGTCTTCGTCCCCTTCAACGTCGAGATCACCCGCGACGTCAATCGTGACAGTCTGTGACGTCTGGCCAGCGGTGAAATTCACAGTGCCTGTTGCAAAGACGCCGCCCGCAAAGTCATCCGCCGTCGCCCCGTTTCCGGTCACACTGTAAGAGACTGACCCGGCGCCGGTGGTGTCACCACTGCGAGTGACCGTGAATGTAAACGCCGTTGATCCGGCGTCGCCCTCGGCTTTGGTGGCGTCGTTCGCCGCAATCGAAATCGAGGTATCATCGTTCTCGATCGTTCCACTGGCTGATGCCGTATCGATTGTTACCCCAGTGGAAGGACTGCTGAGCGTGACGGTAAAGCCTTCGTCATTCTCGACGATCACATCTCCAGCGACGTCAATTGTGATCTGTTCCGTTCCGACCCCGGGATCAAACGTGACTGTTCCGGACGGCAGTGATCCCCCGAAATCACCTGCGTCCGCGGCGTTGGTTCCGCTGCCAGCCACGGCCCATGCCACTGTGCCGGTCGTAGCGAGATCACCGGTTCGCGTGACGTCGAATGTAAACGCGGTCGTCCCGGAGTCACCTTCCGCCTGCGTGGCATTCGCTGCGGCGATCGAGACACTGGATGCGGCGGCATCCACAGACACGGAGACGTCCAACTGGTAAAGCTGGATGGCATCCTGTGCGCCAGAGATTCGGATATGGAAGTTGCCGGCGGCCGTTCCCAGATCGAAGCTGCTGATTGTCTCGGTGCCGCCGAGGCCGTTCGCGTTCGCTGTCGCCAGAACGGACCCTGTGCCCGACAGTATCTCGACGGTCAGATCGCTCTGGCTGCCAGCGTTGAACGAAGACTCTGAGCCGCCCTGCCGGCCCTGGGAATACGTTGGCCCGACCGGATCAACCGAAACACTGACCGATGCGTTGGCCACAACGCTGAAGCTGTAGACATCGGTGTCGGAGTTATCATCAATGCTGACGAAACCAGTGTCCGTGGCTGCGACGACCGTGTCTGCCGCATCGGCCCCGATCGTGACGGTTGCACCGTCAGCAATCGAGCCGAGTCCTGTCGCAGTGCCAGTCGTTTCGTTGCCATTTGCGAATTCGAAGACGTCACCGTAATTGCGCTGGACACCAAGGATGTCATCAAGTTGTGGTCCGTCAAAGTTCGAACTCAGAAACGGCTCCATGAGGAACTGTGAGTCATTCGAAATCACGTGACTCAGCCCAAAGCCGTGTCCGGCTTCGTGTGCGACGACGTTTCGAAATCGAATCGAATCATTGCGGATGTCGGAGTAGAAGGAGTCCGCCGTGTCGATCACCATCTCGCCATTGTCGGGGAAGAAGTTGTAGGCCAGCACACCGGAATTGCCGTCGATGTTGTGTCCACCGATGCGGACGTCCCCACGGACCCCATCGATTCCCGGGGCGGCATTGGACGAACCACTAAAATCGGCTCCGTCATCGTTCGGCTCATAGACATAGTTAAGGCTGGACACGGCACTCCAGCGGTCCAGGGAACGCTGGACCTCGTCGAACCACGGCTCGTTCGTGAGATCGTCGTCTCCCGGGCTGTCCTCGCCGTAAATTCCCGCCAGAAACGCGATCAGGTTGCTGGGTGCGTCGGCCTCACCATTGAACCCTGGGATGTTCGTCCCGTCGTCGGCAATGCTCCACGTCAGAGTCGTCGGATCGCCCTGTCCCAGTCCGCCACCGGTATTCGTCGCTGTGGTTCCCCAGCGGTCATCGGCGTTGAACTCGGCAAATCCAGGCTCGCCCGCCTGTGCTTCATTGGCAAGGTGTGCATCGATGACGGACTGCGCTGTTCCGGGAGCAAACAGGACATCGATTGCACCAACGTGTGTTAGAAGTGCTCGGTTTTCGAGTACTTCAGAGGCATTGCTTGCGGCCTGTGAACGGCGTCGGTCTCGGCCCCGCAGCATGCAGGTGAGTAGTGCTCCACTCTGAGATCGTGCGTGTGTGTGTCGAGACGTTGAGCGAGCGGGCCCTGTGAAAGCCATGCGCGGACTCCAGAATTGAGGTGATTGGTCGCGTCATGCGAGAGAGATGTGACGGCAGCCGTCCCTGGCCGCGATGGAACGGTTTGTCAGTTGGCATGTAGCGTGCCGACTTTAGGAATTCTTCACAGAATCACGGTAAACCACGAAATCAGATGTGCAGGCTTCGACAACGTCGCAACTTTGGTGGTGTAATCTGCGCAGTGCTGTTGCGGTACGCCGCACCAGCGCCGCGATTTGCGGCACGGATGCATGACCCGTTGGCTGGAAGTTTGCGAGAAGCAAAAAGGATGGGAACTTTTCTGCAGCCTCTAACTGCGTGGGCGTGCCGATGGTCTCCCTGACGAAAGCCGGCGACGGGGCGTTTAACAACTTACGTGGGCCAGCTCAGTTCGAGCTCTTCCACCCGGCGGCGTCTTCGCCGTCCAGTCTCAGCGTGAGGCACTTGGCACTGCCTCCCGCTTTGACGAATTCCCACAGCGGGGTTTCGAGAGGCTCATAGCCTCGCGATCTCAACGCCTGATGCAGCTTCGGACAGTCCGCATTGGTGACGACGCTTTCTCCCACCACAACGGCGTTCGCTCCGAAGGCCGCAGCCTCGATTTCGTCCAGTTCAATCAGATCGGCAATGCCTGCGCGGAGGACTTCCTGCCCGTAAGAGTCGAACGCTCCGGGAAACCAGATCGCCTTGCCAGCGGACAACGGACAGAAACAGGTATCCAGGTGATAGAACCGGCTGTCGACCAGCTCTAGCGGAATCACCTGCTCGTCGATTTGCTCGGCCACGGACTGCAGTGCCAGCGCCGTGCTGCGAATTCGGTATCCGGAATACAGTGCGTCGCCGCAGAACAGCGCGTCGCCAGCTCCTTCGAAAAACAGGTCGTCGTCCAGTGTCTCGACGGAGAAGCCCAGTTGCGTGAGGCGGTCAGAGAAAAGCGATTCCTCACCCTGCCGCTGCTCGTGCCGGAATCGGGACAGCACGGCTCGGTCCTGGTAGATCAGTGCGGCGTTCGCCGTGAAAACCAGATCGGGCAGCCCCGACACCGCGTCGACCAGCTCGATCGTCACTCCAAGCGATTCGAGAATGATCCGCAGGGCCTCCCATTGCCCGATGGCCACCTGGTGATCGACCTGAACCTCGCAGTTCATCCACGGGTTGATCTCGTACTCAATCCCGAAGAACTCAGGCGGGCACATCAGAATGCGCGGGTTCGTAGTAGCCGCATTTATGCGGCTCGGTCCGGAGTGCGGTGTTGTCAATGGCCTGTATCCAATGGAGCCGCTGTCGGGGTCGACCGCATAAATGCGGTTACTACGAGCCTCGCTTAATCTCCGCAGCCTTGAACGCCGCGGACATGTTTCGATAGCACACCTGAGCGGCCTTAACCGGATCATACCCGGTTTTGCTCCACACCTGACCGCTGACTTCACACGAGATGTCGCCGGTGTATCCGCCCTGATCGAGTGTCCGCAGCAGCGTCTGAAAGTCGATCGTTCCGGCCGCGCCGGGCAGGTCGAATCGCACGCGACCGTTCTCCTGCACAGCATCCTTCACCGCAACATGAGCCGTGTACGGCAAGGCCTGTCGAATCGAATCGAGCAGCGGAATATCTCGAAACGTGTAGTGGCTGTAGTCATAGACCATTCGCAGCCATTTCGATTTTCCAAGTTGTTCGATCAGCCAGACGGCTTCCGATGGTTGCGACATGCCCCCGCCCCGATGCGGTTTGACGCAGGTCACAATGCCGAATGAATCCCCGAGTTCAACCCAGTCCCCGACGCGATCTCGGAACATGGACTTCTTCTCGTCCCACTTGCCCCCGCCCAGGACTGTCTGGACGACGGGCGGTCTTCCATCGTCGGGGGCCAGTTCCGCGGCCATCTGGTAAACGTGCAGGAGTCGGTCGAGTGACTTTTTATGCTCGGTGTCATCAGCCGACGGATAGACATGCTCCATCAATGACGTCAGCTTCAAGTTCCGTTCGGCCAACCGCGAGCGAATGCTCTCTCGTCGCACAGCCGACATCCGCTCCGGTGCAGCGTCCCAGCCTGGCCAGACCGTGATTTCAACCGCGTCGTAACCAGTTTCGGCGATGACATCGATGGCACGCTCAGTTGGCAACGTCTTCATGCCGTACGTGCTGAATCCCAGTGTCATGCGCTCCGGATTGTCTGCTGCAGATGCAAGCCGCACGCCGCCGACCATTGCCAGTGATGCACCGATGAATTCTCGCCGCGTCAATCCTGCAGTCATTAGATCGCTCACAATCAGGTTTGAGGAGTTTTGGTTCCGGTCAGCACACCGCAATGAATCAGTGGGGGAATGACCTCGCTGCATTCAAGACCGACAGCAGCAAGCCAACTCCGGTATTCGGCCGCGCTGTAGGCTCGACCTTCGGTCAGAGCGAACAGATTGGCCGAGTACAGCGACACTGCCAGCGGACCATCAAGCTCATCATTGAGATATACGTCGTGAATGAGCAGTCGCCCTCCTTCCGGTAACGCGTCGGCGCAGCGGTTTGGCAGGGACTGGCATTCTGGAATATCCCAGTCGTGCAGAACATTGGACAGAAGAATGGCCTGGCAACCCGGCGGAACGGAATCGCGGAACATCGAAAATGGCAGTCGGGTCAGTTCGAGGCTTCGTCGTTGCGGACAGCGTCATCGTCCTGCTCCTGTGTATCGTCACTGGCCACTGTCGTTGGCAGACCGGTCAGCTCCCGGTGCAGGAGCACTGCTCCGACGACGGCCGTCGTCTGAAAGACAGCTCCCACGATGGGGATCAGCATCAGTCCTGTGATGACAATGCCCAGGCCGACCGTCGCGCCGATCCATTGTCTCGCAAACGCCTGCCGATCTCGCCAGCGCTGACCGCGAAGTTCCAGTGGATAGCCGATAAATTCCGCGCCCAGAATGTACGCGTCCATGTAGAGCCCGATGACAACCGCCGCGATAGAGCCGACGACGGGGATCAGGTGCAGAAACAGGACCATCCCGTTGATCAGCAGCAGTTTGGAGATCGCGCGCAGCGTGTCAGTCACCTGGCCGAACACCGGAATTTCCGCAAGGTCTTCAGGCCGCGAACCCAGGGCCAGCTCGACGTGGTATGCCAGTTTGCTGAAGAACCAGGCACAGATGACACCCAGCAGCAGCAGATACGTGACGAAGCCCAGAGCGAGTGTCAGCAGAACGATGCAGACCAGCCCGGTCCACTTGACGAGGCCTGCCCACCAGGCGATCGGCAGCGCCGTTTGGTACGAGTCCCACACCATCCAGCCGACATAGAATGCCGACAACCACACGACGAACGTCACGACGATGTTGACCAGAATCGGCCAGACTCCGTATCGCCAGAGCGCCGGGTGGTTGTTCAGAAACGCGAAGCCATCGACCGACGCCGAGATTCCCGAGCGAAAGTGCTTGACGAAGCCCGTCTGACTTTCTGTTGCCAACGCTAACCCTCCGCCTGATGCAGTTCGAAACGACTTGGCGCACGCTATCCCAGAAGTTCAGGCGCTGCAATCGGCTGAACTGCAGCACCCGCAGTCCGCCCTGGAAGCAACCGATCCACGCGGCTTGATGCGTCCGTTGGCTGACTGTGTCTCTCGACGCGGACGACTACAATCTCCGGCCCTGCACACTGAAACGACTCGGAGAATTCGAAATGCGAATGCTGTTCTGTGTTCTTGCGGTGATTGGCGTTGCCTCTGGTACTCGTACCCAGGCCGCACCACCGAATATTGTGATGATTATCTCGGACGATCAGTCATGGACCGATTATTCGTTTCTTGGCCATCCTCAGATCCGGACGCCGAACATCGACCGCCTGGCAGCGGAGTCATTGACGTTCACTCGCGGCTACGTCCCGGACAGTCTCTGCCGTCCATCGCTCGCGACGCTGGTCACAGGTCTGTTCCCGCATCAGCACGGCATTGTCGGCAACGACCCACCACCACCGCCGGCAATTGCCGGGCAGACCAAAGGGCAGGCGCGACGCGATCCACGCTATCTGCAGCGACGCAACGAGTACCTGCGACACATCGACAACGCGCCACGTGCCGCTGAGTTGCTAAAGGCCAAAGGCTATCTCAGCCATCAATCCGGCAAATGGTGGGAAGGCCATTACACCCGCGGCGGCTTCACGCATGGCATGACTCACGGTGATCGCACTCGAGGCGGTCGACACGGTGACCTGGGCCTGAAGATCGGGCGGGAAGGCATGCAGCCAGTCTTCGACTTCATCGACATGGCGACGGACAAAGAAAAGCCGTTCTTCGTCTACTACGCCCCGTTCCTGCCGCACACCCCACACAATCCGCCCGAACGATTGCTGGCAAAGTACCGGGACAAGACCCCGCATCTGCCGCTCGCCAGGTACTGGGCCATGTGCGAATGGTTCGACGAAACCGTCGGCCAGCTTGTTGACTTCGTTGATGAGAAGGGACTTGGTGAAAACACACTGGTCATGTACGTCACAGACAACGGCTGGATTAACGATACAAAGGCCAGTCGCTATGCCCCGCGTTCAAAACGCTCTCAGTATGAAGGCGGCACGCGGACACCAATCATGCTGCGCTGGAAGGGGAACATCGAGCCGGAGATGAACGAGACGCATCTGGCCAGTTCAATCGACTTTGTGCCAACGATGCTGGCGGCGGCAGGTCTGGAACCGACATTAGAAATGCAGGGCATTAATCTGCTTGATGAAACGGCTGTTACGCAACGTGACCACATCTTTGGCGAGATCCTGGAGCACGACATCCAGCACATGACAGATCCGGTCCCGAGTCTTCGGTTTCGCTGGGTGATCGAGAATCAATGGAAACTGATCGTCCCGCACGCCGGCCGGGAACCAAAAGCGCCCGTGGAATTATTCGATGTCCTCGCCGACCCTCACGAGAAGAAGAATCTGGCCGCAGATCACAAGGCCCTCGTCGATCGACTGACTTCAAAAATCGACCAATGGTGGGACATCAGCGGTTCGTAGCCAGGTTCGTGGTAACCGCTGTTCGTAGTAACCGCATTTATGCGGTTCACCATTGCGGAATAGATCGCGCAAATCCGACCCGTCGTGGCACCGAGGCCGACGTTGGATGTGTGTCACTCATCGCAGCGGTCGCAGTCCCAGCTCACGACGCCGGTCATTCAGCAGCGTGAATGCACGAGGTTCATGCTTCAGGAATCGAACGAGCTGCGACGTTGTGATGCCCGACCGTTCTGCAGCCAGTGCCGTGTCCCAGTCAGCACCGCTCAGTCGATCCAGAGCTTCGGCCAACAGAGCCGGAAAGTCGGTGTGTGACGGGTTGACGGACAGACGCCCCTGCCGTGTTCTGAGCTGCCAGAGGTTGCTGGGTCGATCGTCCGGAGCCGCGGTCGTGCGGACCTTCAGAGCCAGATTGACCCGCAGTCGAAAGATGGCGACCACTCGATTGTCTGCATGACTGCGACGTTCATTAGCTTCAGCAGCAACACCCGAGTCTGAGTGTTTGAGAATGACTGCAGTTTCGACCCGGTTGCGATGCTGACCGCCCGGACCCGAGCGACGGGTCCGGGATTCCGTGCACTGTTTCAGCAGTTCGCCCAGTTCGAGCGTCGCGGGATGTGCGTCCGTCATGCGTGTCAGCGAAGACCAGTCTTCGTCACCGGTACGAGTGGGAAAAGTGTCCTGTCTGAGAAGTCTCTGTCGTCGCAGCTCACCGTATTCAGAGCATGTCCGATCGGCACACAAGTGTAGCACTGTGCAGAAAGCGCCGATGCATTCCGCAGCGCTGTCTGGTCTACCGACACGACACTGAACACAGATCCTGACAGCCAAGCGTCTGCGATTTGTTGCCATATGTAATCATATGAGTTCTGTGTCGTCTAAACGTGCTAACAGTGCGGCAAGCCGTGCTGGCCGTTGGCACCGCGATTGCACGTGTTTGCTGCTTCGTACGCTCTCGTTCCGTCTTCGAGTGCCTAACTGACTCAACATCCCGCGGAGTCGTGATGGATCAGGTTCAAGGTTTTCACGCAGTGGTCTCGACCTGCACAGCTTCCATTCGAGAGATCCAGGATCGGCTGGCCGAGTTGCTGGACGATCTTGAGTACACGGATCGGGACCGTTTCTCGGTCCGGCTCGCGGTTGAGGAAGCGCTGGTGAATGCTCTCAAGCATGGCAATGGTCGCGATGTTGATCGCTCGATCGAAGTGCATTGCCGCGTGGGATCGGATTCGATTCGCGTCGAGATCATGGACGAAGGCGACGGATTCGATCCGAGTGACGTCGAGTCGTCTTGTGAAGAGGGCAACATCCTGACGCCCAATGGTCGAGGATTAGACCTGATGCGGCGCTTCATGGATCGTGTCGAGTTCTGCGGGAGTGGCAATCGCATCGTGCTTGAAAAAACCCGCAGTGACGCCGAGTCCGCCTGCGCCTGACCGAAATCCTGCAGACTCCCGAAAGCAAGGGCGGAGTGTCAGCAAAGTACTGGCACTCCGCCCTGCTTCTTTTTCCAGACCGCCTGACGGTCCGAATCATTGAGCGTGCGGCAGATAAGTTCTTACCTGTAGGACGGGCACTCTTGCCCGTCTCTGGGGCGACGGGCAGGAGTACCCGTCCTACGGCAGATAAAATCTGATCCACCGCACGCCTTTATAACCCGGGATTTTTGAAATCCCGGGCTTGTTCTCGTCCGGGCCACTCGCGTCGTGTGATTCGTTGCTGCAGAATCTCCGCGCACACAGATTGGCCCGCTGTTGGAGGCGGAGTCACGGAATCCGGAGAGTGTTAAGGAGAGCAGAGATGTTTGAGTCGGCCATTTTCAATCGCGGCGCGGACCTGCGAGGCACGTATCCCAGAGACATTAATGAAGAGGTTGCCTGGTTTGCCGGGCAGACGCTCGTGCAGTTCTTGCGGAAGCGACTGGGCGTCGAGTCCCCGCGAATCATTGTCGGTCGCGACGGACGGGTTTCTTCGCCCGCGATCTATCGCGCATTAATTGAGGGAATCGCAGCGCGAGGCGGCGTCGCGATTCCCTGCGGTCTGGCTTCGACTGACCTCGTGCAATGGGGTGTTGGCGAGCAGGTCGGCGGAGCGGTGGCCGGGACGATGGTGACCGCGTCGCATAACCCGGCGGAGTACAACGGGATCAAGTCTGTCGTGCTGAATACTGAGCGCAATGTTCTGGATCCGATCCGTCCCAACACCGATCTGCGACCTTGTCTGGCCGAGATTGCCGGGTTGCCGTCTGCTTCAACGGCCGGAGTCGCCCCGTTTCCGGAAGGCACGGGTAATGAACTCCGTTCGCAGTTCGTCGCCGCGGCATGTACTCAGGCCCCGCGACTCAGCGAGGCGACCGGCAAAATTGTTCTCGATCCTGGCAACGGGGCCGCCGCGATCTTTCTGACTCCGTTGAAAGCGGAACTTGAGCGGCTGGGCGCGAATGTCGAGGTTGAAGCCATCGCGGCAGAAATCGACGGGACGTTTCCCACGCGTCCATCCAATCCCGGTTTGCCCGGTGCGGTTAAGGGCTTACAGGCTGCAGTCGTGAAGACGGGAGCGGCGTTTGGCGTCGCGTTCGACGGGGACGCTGACCGGGCATTCATGGTTGATGAGAAAGGCGAATTTGTGCCCGGCAGCCAGATGCTGGCGGCTTTGGCCGACGCAGCAATTCGTCAAAAGAAAGCCGCCGGTATCGAACGATGCCCCGTGGTGATCCCGGCCGTCTGTTCGTGGAAGGTCATCGAGACGATTCGCGCGGCCGGCGGCATTCCCGTGATGAGTCGCGTGGGTCAGGACTCACTGCGTACGGCCGCCATGCAGACGGGTGCAGTCTTCGCCGGAGAGTCGTCGGCGCACTTTAATTTCCCCGATACGTATATGCTCGACTCGGGGCTGTTCGCCACGATGACGTTCTGGAATCTGTTGATCGAATCCGGAAAAACCGCGTCGGAATTACTCAGCGACTTCGCCATCTGGCCGGCCAGTGGCGAAACGAATCTGCGGATCGAAAGCGATCGCTGGAGTGAGATCAGCAGGATCATCATCGGCACACTGGTGGAGACGTATGGCTCTGCGGAACGCAATTGTTTTGTGCTACCGCTTGATGGTGTGGGCGTTTATTCGACAGGCACATCCGGCAGCGAAAGCGACGTCTTCACCGAGGACGGTGAATTCGGATCGGTCTACCGAGTGATTGCCGACGGCTACACGCCGGACTGGATGTTCAACGTGCGTGCATCCAATAACGAGCCGTTGCTGCGGCTGAATGTTGAATCGCAGGTCGCCGATCAGGTACCGACAATTCTCGAAGAGTTGATCAATACTGTTGAGCAGATCTGCAGGAAAGAGGGAGCCAGTGTCAGTCGGGATGACTGAGCGCCAACACGTCCGGCTCATCCAGGCAAACGACGCCACCGTCCCAAAGGGATCTCGACCGGGGTGGGATAGAGTGTTAGATGGCTCCTGAACGTGCCCCGTCAGGAACGGCGTTCGAAGGATTCGCGTGGGACGGAACTCAGGCGGGCCGCCTCTTGCAATCCGGTGACCTCGTAGCCCAGCGATTCCAGACGGCGGACCCAGTGCCGGCACAAACACTGAGCATCAGTGGCGTGGCACGATTCCGCCAAGTTGTTATGCGGACTTCTCCCGAGGATGGTCAAAGCGGGATGAACAATAACCGGAATCCAGCTGTCATGGTTGCGTCTCACGCGGACCGGCACTGCCTCTGAGTGCGGCGTCCGAGCCCGACCCATTTCCGGCCGCGCCGCTCATTTCCGCACGCTTCACTCATCGCCGGACCGTACGACCTGGAAAGCACGTACAACCAGAAACTCGCCTACAACCGGACCGCCCATGTGTCGTTAGTAGACGACACTGCGGTCAATGGTGTCAGCCATGTACGGCGAGCGTCTATTACCAAAGCAGCAAAGACACCCTAGAAGCCCGCTAACCGATTAAGTCAACCAATTGCGAACCGGCGGGCGGCACTAATGTGAGATCTGGGTGCACCCCGGACGTCCGGTCGACGTGCTTGTTATGCCTCCCCTGTGTGATCGCGGGAGGCGTCAACGACTGAAGAAACATCCGTGCTTCACACGCCATGAGTAGAAGCGCCGACACGGTGTAGCGCAAATACGACTCGTCTGATAATACCACGCAGTTGGTTGGTGTGGACACGGATAAACGAATGCTTTGCCACAGCTACCTTGTGACGGCATTTGCGTGGGACGAGGAACTACGACGTCGAGTTGGAGAATCCTACCCGGCGCGTCTGCGATGATAACGTTTCTCAATAATTGCGTAGCGACGCCGTCACGAATGAATTGGATTGTGACGACTCGCCGCCCGGGACCTGGCGGCAATGTAAAACTGTAATCCGAACCACGCACAACAAGTTGATTTCCGCTCAGCGATTGAGCTGGGAATCGCTGACCAATTGCGTCTAGCGGCGTGATGTCGCGATTTGATTCGGTGTCCGTGATGAGGATGCCGATTCGTTCGTTGGCATCGATCGGGGCCTTTCCCGGCGGCAAATTGAACATTCTGCCGCTCACGCCGCCAGCAAACGATGGCGAAACTGAAATTCCAAGGGACAGCAAAGAGACTGCGGCAGTTGCGAAAATAATCTGCATTTGTTGGCTCCAAAAAAGGGGCGTCGGGGATGCTCACTCGTTGCCAAAGTGTGGAATGAGACGAAAGTTGAATTGTTGGCCTGAAGGTTGCTTGTCGACTTCTTCAGTGTTTGGGTCGCGGGCGTACAACAAGACGACGATTGAGTCGCCCTCCTTCGCATCCTTGACGTCCAGTATGGCGGAGTTGGTTGCTTTCAGGTTTTGGCCACGAAAGCGGAGTTGTCGGTACTGTGGGCGATATTCGTCTGGCGACTCACTCAATATAAACGCCGCACGCTCACCAAACAGGTAGTTTTGGTCGCACTTTAAATCGAGTGCGAACGGCTTGTACGAATCAGCCAACGGTGACTTCTGTTGCACCCAAAAGAATTGCTCTTCTTTATAAACACGGGAACTCTTCCCAAGCCATTCTATCCATTTGTCCATCATTTGGCGTGTTTGTCCAGAGCGGTCCATTCTTTGTAGGTAAGTTAAGGCCTCGCATTCAATCGGCCCTTCGTCGTATTTGACACGACGCGTCTGATTCGGCAGCAATTCCATTGACCCGAGAATCAACATGATCGCCCCAAGGAAGAATGACCAAGTCAGCGTCCAGCGACCGTATCGAATCGATGGACGGTCGTAGGCGCGTACTGGCACCGTGTTACCCGCCTCGTCGACGTCGTCGCCAAGCATTCGGAGCATCGACGAGATCCAGGCAATCGTGACGAGCACGATCCCGGCGTAAATCGAAAGAACAAGCGGTTCACGCCCCTCACTGGATGCAACGGCGGTAAGCGCTGCACCTTGGGCCAAGGCAAAAGTTGCAAGGGCGTTGAATACACTGTAGCCATCCTTTGACTTGTTAAACGGGATTCGGCCATCCAAGTCGGTTGCGAGCAAAAACGTGATGGCTTTTAGGATTCCGTTAGGCATTGGCGGAGCGTCGCTTTCGCACCCAGACTGAGGACCGGATTCTTTGGTGTTCGATACCTCGACCGTTTTACCGGAAACTTCGGGCATTCTGCCCGCACCTTCTTCGGCCGGTCGTTTCAACTTCGCACGTCTCCTTCGGCGGTTAGCTCGCTTCGAGGATCCCGACATAATGAGTTGAACAATTCTGTGGCATAACGAATTGCGATCTATCCAGTGACATGGATGTCGACGGATAGATTGTGCGTTGAACTTTTCCGCTTCGTGGGGCCGGTGAGGTGTTGGTGGTTGCTTGCGGATTCAATCGCGTTCAGTGAACTACGAAACACCAGCTTATCCGCTCACTTGTGGATTGTCATCTGAATTGGGCAGGCCGGCTTCGGGAATGGATCGGCGTGTGTGGAATTGCCGCGACGGAACACGCTGAGTTGTGAGTACCCGTAGGGCCGGTTCCTACCGGCCGTTTCATTGTTTGACGCTCATCAGCGTGTGCCGGTGACCAGCCCGCGCCGTTGCCTGTCCGTCATCGCATGTCGGCTCCGGGGCAAACGGGAGGGGCTGGAAGGCGTCCGGTGGGACCCGGCCCTACGACTTCTGTACCTCGCCGGGTCGGGCATACCACGTCGGCCGGTTCCGGCTGCTCATCACGCGCCACCAGCCGGGCCGATCGATGCTCATCACTTCACGCATCCGGCCGCCGTATTGCGGGCATGGCGACTGCATGAAAGCTCCGCATCTCCTCAACGGTCATCCGCGCTTCACCGCCGGAACCTTATACGGCCCCACGGACCGAACCTGCCGCCGAAACGCATCCATGACCGCCTTGTAGATGTAGGGATTGTTTTCTTCCGCTCGCTGATTCTCTTCGGACCAGCGGTCGTACTTCAATTCCTCAAACGCGACATCATCCAGTTTGCCGAGTTCGATCACGATGTCGCGCATGATCTCCGGTCCCTGCAGCGTCCGATCCCGTAGTACGGGTGTCCGATCGGAATAGCGGAGCGACGTCAGCTTCGTCCCCAGCAATTTGTTGCTGAGCAAACCATCACGGTCCGTCCGGGCCGCGACCGGGTTCCACAAGACGTGCTCGGCGTCGTACTTCATTTTCGACAACTGCTGCAAATGCTGCAGCTTTTGCGGCCATGGCCCGACCGGCGAGTATTTCACGTGCCCAAGCCCTTCCCGAGCAAGTGCATGCTCCGACCAGCGGGCCATCCCTTCCAGGAACCACGAATTCTTGAAGTACGTCGCCCCGTATTGCACCAGGTGGAACGTTTCATGCGCCGGTGTAATGTTCTTGATCGGGTCGAGTTTGCAGTTGAGCGCCATGACGATCGCCCGGTCGGTCGGTTTGCCCTCCGGAATCTGCCGGGCACGCTGCGACTCGTCAAACGCCAACCCGTTCCCGCCGCCCAGATCACGCAGACTGGCCTGAATGCAGTTCACCTTCTTGTACCGCTCACACCCGAGCGGATCAGGAAACTTCAACACATCGCAAAACAGGTGATGCGCTGCCCAAATCTGTTTCGCAATGTCCTCCACGCGATCGGGCACTCCGGTGCGATCGACGTCATCGAGCGGCACCGCATCCTTGCCCTCTTTGATGTAAAAGATGCGTATCGGGCCGAGGACGTAGTGTTCCTTGAGGAACGTCTTTTGTTGGGCGGAGGCCGTGGACGCGGAGACGAGGACAGCGAGGAAGACGGTGAGAGTGATGATGCGGAGCGGTGCGCGATGATGGGTTTGTTGCATCGAAGTGAACTTTTTTGAGAGTTCCGTCGAGCCGGTTCTACTGGCCGAGAATGAATCGGCAAGCATCGCGACCGTGCCGGAACGCCGTCAGGCAATGATGTCGGTCACAACTCGGCCGTGGACGTCGGTCAGCCGGAAGTCGCGGCCTGAGTAGTGATACGTGAGACGCTTATGATCGAAGCCCATCTGGTGCAGGATGGTCGCGTGCAGGTCGTGGACGGGGACCGGATTCTCGGCCACGCTCAGACCCAGTTCATCCGTCGCTCCGTAGGTCATCCCGCCTTTGATCCCACCGCCGGCCATCCAGATTGAATAGCCGTCGATGTGGTGGTCGCGGCCCACTCGATTGATGTCTTTCGGACCCGTCTGGACGGTTGATGTGCGGCCCATCTCGCCACCCCAGATGACAAGCGTGTCTTCCAGCATCCCGCGCTGTTTCAGGTCAGTCAGCAGAGCCGCAATCGGTTGATCCGACTCGCGCGCGAGCTGCTTGATCCTGGGGACGATCCCGCTGTGATTGTCCCAGGGCTGACCGGCGCCGTGATAGCACTGCACGTATCGCACTCCCCGCTCCGCCATGCGACGGGCGAACAACAGATTGCGACCCTGAATCGTGTCGCCGTACATCTTCCGGATGTGTGCGGGCTCCTGGTTCAGGTCGAAGACGTCGGTCGCCGCGGTCTGCATCCGAAACGCCAGCTCCATTGTGTGGATACGATTTTCAAGACGTTCGTCGCCGGGATGCAGCGCACTGTGTCGGCGATTCAGGAACTGAGTGAGTGCCACCTGTGCCCGCTGACTGCCGGGTTTGATGTCGTCGCGAGTGAGATTGGGAATCAACTCGCGCGACGGACTGGCAGTGTCGATGTGCGTGCCCTGGTAGACACCGGGAAGAAAGGCACTCGTCCAGTTGCGAGACTGAGCGGTGGGCATACCCTTCGGGCACAGGACAACGAACCCCGGCAGGTTGTCGCTTTCATTTCCCAGTCCGTGCAGCAGCCACGAACCGATACTTGGTCGGGCCAGCGTCGAATGCCCGCAGTTGGTCAGCAGCAGTCCCGGTGAGTGATTCGCCACCTCGCCCAGCATGGATCGCACAACACACAGATCGTCGGCGTGACGAGCGACGTTCGGAAACAGCTCACTGATCTCCAGTCCGCTTTCACCATGCTGGCGGAATCGGAACGGCGAGGCGAACACCGTGCCCACGCGTTTCCGCTGTGTCGGTTGCAACTGCTGTTTGACGGAATCCGGCAGCTTCTGGCCGTCGAGTTTTGTCAGCGTCGGCTTGGGATCGAACGTGTCGGCCTGCGAAGGTCCTCCGTTCATGAAGAGGTGAATAATCCGCTTCGCCTTCGCCGGAAAATGCGGATGACGCGTTGCCAGAGGTGAACTCGAACGACCCCGGCCGCGCGGTGCCGCGGCAAGATCTCCCGATTCAGCCAGAAGACTCGCGAAGGCCAGCGACCCGATGCCGACTCCCGTTGTGCGCAGCAGGCGACGTCGAGTTATGGGAGACACGGATGTGCTGTCGGTTGAGTAATGCGTCGAAGTCATCTGGCGTGTCCTGGCTGACTTTGTCCGGGTCGTTTTATCAACACTCGTACCTCGTTCGGCGCGGGTCTCCGACCCCGCCGCGGCCGCGACCGAAGGTCTCCATCCCTATCGAATTCTTGACCCGTTAGTCCAGGAGGGAGACCTTCGGTCGGTGCAATGGCGGGGTCGGGAGACCCGCGCCGAACAAAGGGGGACGGTTTGAAGTGCTCATAGACTCTCTGCGTTGGTTGGTACGGGCGGACGGGACGCGGAGCGTCCCAGGCGGCGTTCCCACGCAGAGCGTGGGGACGAGTTTGAAATTCAATCGATGTACTGAAACTCGTTGCTCATCAGCAGGCTCTGTGCCACAAGTGGCCACGGGGAACTGATCCGGGCTCCCGCTGCCGAGCGTTTCTGCAGTAGTTCGACAAAGCGAATGATTCGATTCAACTCAACTTCGTGCGGCTTGCGCTGGAAGACAGCCTGATAAATCGCGGCAACTCGTTCGCTGTCACTTGCATCACCGGCAAACGGGCCTGACTGAGTGATTGCGTTCGCCTGATCGATGACGAACGGAGAATTCATCGTGAACAGGGCCTGCGGTGCCACGATGCTCTCGTCTCGTTCCGGCTGCGTCTGCATCGGTGTCGGAAAGTCAAAGATGCGCAATGTGGGATCGAGATTGAATCGGTTGATGTAGCCGTAAATGGCTCGGCGTCGGGTGTAGTCTTTGCCCCACAGTCGCTCCGGCCGTCCGCGCGATGTGCGATCAAGCTGACCGGAGACGGCCAGAGAACTGTCGCGCAACTCTTCGATCGAAAGTCGTTTCCGGTTCGCTCGCCAGTAGTAGCGATTCTGCGAATCGAGTGTCGCCATGTCTTCGCGATGGTCGCTGCTTTGCTGATACGTGCGTGACAGCACAATCGTGCGGACCAGGTGTTTCAGTGACCAGTCGTGCCGAACGAAATCTGCAGCGAGCCAGTCCAGCAGCAGCGGATGTGACGGCCCCGATCCCTGCAGACCGAAGTCGGACGGCGTTTCGACCAGATGTCCGCCCATAATGAAGCCCCACACACGATTGACGAACACGCGTGCTGTCAACGGGTTGTCGGGATCGACGATTCTGTTCGCCAGGTCCAGTCGACCGCTTGAACTGGCAGAGAACTCCAACTGCCCGGGATCCAGAATTCTGAGGAATCGGCGTGGAACAGATTCACCGCGATTCGCCGGATCGCCCCGCAGAAACACAACGGGTTCGACGGCTTTCGGTCGCTCCCGCACGACCATCGTGTGAGCGGGTGCTCCGGGGTGAAACAGCAGCAGTTCGGCCAGTTCCGTTTCACGAATCTTCTGGGCCACCGAACGCCGATTCCCTCCGGCAACCTTCTTGCCAGCGGCTTTGATCTTCTTATCGATCTCTGCTCGCTTTTCGGCATAGTCGGCGCGTGTGTCTTCGTCAGCCACATATCCTGCAAGCACTGGCAACTGCTCTTCGGCAAGCGGATTGATCCGGTTCACAGACGCGAACACACCGTGCAGCGAGTAATAGTCGGCAGTCGGAATCGGTTCGAACTTGTGGTCGTGACAGCGGGCACAGGCAACGGTGAGTCCCAGCAGTCCGCGGGTCGTCGTATCGATCCAGTCGTCGATTGCTTCGGTTTGGTTCCGATTGGCGTGAGGCCCCACTGTGAGGAAACCAAGCGCGGCCAATTCTGGAGCATTCTTCTCCAGACCCAGGAGATCGGCCGCCAGTTGCTCACGCACAAACTGATCGAATCGCTTGTCTGAATTGAACGCCTCGATCACGTAGTCCCGATAGGTAAACGCAAACGGGAAGTAGTGCGGGGTCTTTGTGTCGGGACGGTAGAAGCTGTCGGTGTCGGCGTAGCGGGCGACGTCGAGCCACATGCGACCGAAGTGCTCACCAAACGCCCGCGAAGCGATCAGGTCGTCGACCAGGGCACGAACAGCTTCGCCCCGGCCGGCGTTTGGTAATGACGCGAATTTCTCAACGCGCTCGGGAGTCGGCGGCAATCCCGTCAGGTCGTAGGAAAGACGCCGAATCAAAGCCCGCGCGCCAGCCATGGGCGACGGCGTGAGTTGTTGATCGGTCTGATTGGAAAACACAAATCGGTCGATGGCGTGCGAGTTCCAGCTCGAGTCGCCAACTTCCGGCGGATCAACTGCGTTGACAGGCTGGAAAGCCCAGTGATCGGCTGCCTGCCCGAATAGATATTTCTGATCGCCGAGCCGAGAGAATGCCGTGTCACCGAGATCGTCTGCCGGTCCGGACGCCCCCCGACGGACCCACTGTTCGAGCAGGCGAATCTGTCCGATGGAGAGTTTCGACTCTGGAGGCATTTGCAGGTCTTCGTCCTCATAGCGGACGGCGCGAATCAACAGCGAAGCCTCCGGATCGCCCGGCACGACTGCCTTCTCGGTGTCGCCACCTTTCAGCCAGCCCGACCTGCGGTCCAGCAGCAAACCCCCCTGCTGCTCCTTCGAATCTTCCGAGTGGCACTCGTAGCAGTGCCTGATCAGGATCGGACGGATCTTTTTCTCGAAGAACGCGATCGACTGGGGATCGTCCGCGGCGTTGACGGCTCCCGGGGAAAAGGCCATCGCGGCCAGGCACAACACCTGCATCCATCGACGCGTGCTGTCGTTGACCTTGCCTGGCGACCCGGTCCGAATGAATTCGCCAATATTGTGCAGCATTCCTGACTCGTACTCGCGTAGTTGGACAGCACCACTCTGGATAATCATACAAGCCCGAAGCGCAAGTTTTGAAGTTGCACAGTTGTGTGCCCCGGAGGGGCAAAGGCGAATAGCCCGGGGTTTCAACCCCGGGAAATGAGTGTCAACTTGTTGACTGAGCCCCGGAGGGGCGACGGCGAGCCCGTGAACGGATTTGCCGTCGCCCCTCGGGGCAACGCCGTTAAGGATTCTGGCGTTGTAAAAATCGGGGTATCGCTGAAATGGATGATTATGAAAAAAGCCAGACTCCCGCATGTGGTGT
>Ga0302123_10000240_pt1 | contig 44714 bp, 15 predicted proteins | sample CB21_321_MG_FD_203109 | JGI IMG/M metagenome (GOLD analysis project Ga0302123, IMG submission 203109) | Marine microbial communities from Western Arctic Ocean, Canada - CB21_32.1 | ecosystem: Environmental > Aquatic > Marine > Oceanic | place: Canada: Western Arctic Ocean | collected 2017-09-28 | reverse complement strand
TCACCCCAACCCTCTCCCCCACGAATGCGGAGTACGTCGAATCTGCGTAGGAACGCTGTTTCTGCCGCATTCGCGGGGGAGAGGGGGCTAAAAGTGTGCAAATTCATGAAGCGTAAGCGGGGGTGTCTTCGCAACCCGTTTCCTCATGGACGCTAACGCGTCGGGTTGCCATCGTCAGAATGCTTGTCGAGAAAACAAAACTCGACGCATTTGCAATGCAAAGCAGTTCCGGAGCGTCCCGCTTCATACTCGTGTGAACGGCCCGTGCAGTCTTAGCTGCTCTATGATTCTCATCCGCGCTTCAATCACATTTGGTCACGTCCCTTTATTAATCGCTATGGAGGACAAGATGTCGCCTCGAAACCCGGCAATGCGCGTTCGCCTCCTCGTGGTTCTAATACTGGCATCGAGTTGTGGGTGTGGCGAAACAGAGACAACACCTGAGATTAGGACCATCAGAGTTTCCGGCACGATTACCTACGATGGAAAGCCCGTTCAACATACTTGCCAGATTACCTTCTCGACGCAGGACGGAGAGTTTGGACCATTCAGCGCCGAGACCGACAAGGAAGGAAAGTACGAAACGGATGTGCCGCCTGGTCAGATGGATGTCACTGTCAGTGTGAATGTGGACCTGGGAGTCCCTCCCGAGGAACTGATGAAAATGGACACGGAAGACGTCGATGCCCTGATTCGCGAAAAGGGAGGAGAGCACTTTGACGCCCCGTTCCAAACCTCGGTGAGCATCGAAGACAAAGTGGGTTCGACGTTCGATTTGGATCTGGCAGAACTTGAACCCGCAAGTTCGCTGTAACCCGTCGGAGAAACACAGGGATCAATCTGCGACTGCCAAAGGAAGAAGTGAGTCCATTCCCTCAACCAGCAGGTATTCGCGGTCGGCTGCAATGTTGTGAAACACCTGATCGTTTCCCGACAGCCAGTGAACCCGCAATTCCGTGATTCGCTCATGCCTGCCCAGGCCAACCAGCATGCGACGTTGGTTACTGGCCGCATATCCGCTGCCGGACGTCAACTGATTGACGATCTTCCGCCCGGCCGTCTCCACTGTCACCGTTGTGCCAATGGCGTCTCTGTTTGAACGTGTGCCGCTAAGTTGCAACGCGAGCCAGTGATTGTCCGTCTGCGTTGTGTTCGTCAGGAGGGCGACTGAGTCAAACAGGTGAGAAACCACGAAGTCCTCTTTCCCGTCGCGATTCCAATCGAGTTTCGCAAGACTGCGACCGACGAGTTTCCGCTCGAAGTATGGCCCCAGGGACTCCGGGCGCATTTCCTGAAAGTGCCCGGAACCGGTATTTCGGAATGCCTGTGGTGACATCCGAAACGGCGTTCGTTGATGCGTAAAATCATCGATGTGGCCGTTTGCGACGACCAGATCCGGCCACCCGTCCAGGTCAGCATCCAGAAACTGTGTTCCGAATCCGAGCTTTTGAAATCCCGGATCTCCAAGTCCGGAATTCGATGTCGCGTCCTCAAATCCATACGTGTTGCCTTGCAGGTACAGTGCGTTGAATTCCTTGAAAAAGTTGGTCACGAACAAGTCGAGTCGACCGTCTCCGTCAACGTCATCTGCCGCGACCCCCATGCTGGCCTGTCCATTCCCACCTTGATCATACGCCAATCCGGAAACCAGCCCCTGCTCGTTGAAAAACGGGCTCTCACTGTGTGCTGTGCTTTGGCGCGTAAAAAAGAAATTGGCGACAGTATCGTTGGCGATAAACACGTCTAACGCACCACTACCATCGAAATCGGCGGCCACAATGCCGAGCCCTTTGCCGTTTTGAATGTTGATTCCTGATGAGTCAGAGATGTTGCGATAGCCTCCCTGGCCATCATTAAGCAGCAGTTGGTCGAATTCGGCGTCGTAGATTGATGGCGCACAAGCGCGTTTGATTCCCTGGGCATTGGTGCAGAGTTGCGTCAGTGGGTCGTTTCCACGCAGGTAATTGACGTCGTAAATGTCTGGATGTGTGTCACCATTAAGATCTGCCAGAAGACAACTGACCGTCCATTTCTCTGTAAGTATTGAGGCCTCATCAGTCACGTCGGCAAACGTGCCATCGCCGTTGTTGTGGTACAGTCGGTTTCGGCCGACATTGGCTATGTACAGATCCGGCCAACCGTCGCTGTCGTAGTCTCCGACTGTGACACCATGGGTGAAGTTTGCATCACCCAGTCCCGATTCCCTTGTGAGATTGAGAAAGGTCCCGTCGCCCAAGTTGCGGAACAATTCGTCAGGAACTTGTCTCTGTCCCTGCTTCGGTGGAAACTCACCTCCCTGCGAGAAATACAGATCGGGCCAACCATCGCGGTCGTAATCGAGTACGGCAACTCCGCCCCCCATCGTTTCGATCATTCGCATTCCCGTCTCACCGGGGTCGTCTGCATTTTCATAAATAAAACGCACGCCCGCACTCTGCGCGTCGTTCTTAAAACAGATCACGTCCTGGCTCGATGCAACGCTGGCCACAGGCTGAACTGCCTCTACCGACTGCGCCCAACTGGGCAAGGCGACATGCGACAGGTCGATCGACTGAGTTAGAGCTGCCGGAGATTCGAGGTGATTGTATCCGACCTTGCTAACCTGCAACGCGAGCGCATCACGCTTCCGTGCCGCAGATCTGTGGTTTGCGTTTTTCTCGACCGCAAGCTGGTACCATCCGAACGCTTCCCATAAGCGACCGAGAGATTCGGTCAGTCTTGCGGCCTTCAAGACCATTGCCATGCTGTCAGGCCCGCTGTCAATATTGGAGCAAGTCAAATTCAGTTCGGCCAGATCACGGGAACGCTGCAGGAACGGTGTGGATTCCGCAGTCCGTCCCAGGGCCGACAACGATCTCCCGAACTGGTAGTTGCCCTCATCGTGATTCGGGTTACGACGTACGCATTCCCAGAAACAACGGGCTGCAGCTTCGGTTTGGTTCTGGTGGCGTAGCCACAAGCCTCGCACAAACCAGATATCTTCCGACGAGTCAGCGTTGACGGGCAGCGATGCATGCCATTCTGCGAATTCTGGAAGACGATTCAGCTTCAGTAGCAGGCGGCCACACACCGCCTGAATCTCCAGATCAGCCGAGTCGAGCTGCAACGCTTCACGGATCAGTTGAAGAGCGATCTCAGGACGGTTAGCACGGGATTCGCGGCGAGCAATGCCAAGCAGAATCGAAGTGTTCTCAGGCTCTACCTTCCGGCAAGCGGCGACAAAACTACGCTGGCCGAACAGTCCAGCCGACCACCCTGTGTGGAGCAGATTGGTTTTTGTGGCACAGTCGTTGGCGATCGCCCGCAGCAAGTGCTGGTAAGCCAGTCGCCTCCGTCCAATCCACAGATAGAGCACACCGAGCGATTGATTGGCGAACCCGTGGTCCTCGTCTTCTCGCAGGACGGACTTCAGGGTCGCTTCGGCTTCGGACACGCGGTGCTTAATGAAGAACAGGACATCGGCCATCAGGCATCGAGCCGTTCTTGAAGCATCCGACCCGTTATTCACGACTCGTCGATAGTAGGCCAGGCAACGGTCATACTCCTGAAGTCGATACGTTGCCTGTCCCGCACATAACAAAGCTCGATTCGATTCCGGGAAGTGCTTGAGAACCTGATTGGCCCAATGTTCCGCCTCTTCGTCTTTGCCGTTGACCAAGGCGTTCCAGGCCTTTTCCTCCAGTTGTTCCCGGTCGCCATCGGAATTCGGTTCTACAGCTTGTTCGCCACTAAAGAGAACGATGGCGACGATCGTCGCAACGCACACTCCGAGTAGTGTTAAGAGGACAACCGGTCTCTGAGAGAGGCGGGGTTCGCTTGCGCCTTCACGATCCATTAGAGGCCGCTCTCGTCTGAACGAAACGTCGGACCTGTCATCTGAGTCTCGCTCAGGTCGGTCGCGGCACAATCTCAGAACTCGCTGGTCACCTCGCCTCCAGCGCGAGTGTGGATTTTCTCCCAAACGCCGCCCGTACCATTCTTGCACGCGCCGTCACTGGCGATGTGATTGACACTGTTACTGATGAATTTCACGTGGCCGTCCACCATTAACACGTGCAGGCCGGCTGTGTGTAGACTGCGAGGAGCAGCCTGCCATGCGATCCCTTGAGAGTTGCTGCTCGTCCAGCACGGCATACCCAGTTGTCGGGATAGGGTGGCAGTTGTGCCATTGCAATTCGGAATGTCATCATCGTTGCGGGTATCATTTGGCGGAGAAATCCAGTGACGACCGGTTCCGCTCGCCCCGACTTGCGGGATTGCCCATGTGCCACGAATGTCCCGGCTATCCACACCTGCACGTAACTCTTCGACGTGAACCGTGTTTGAAGTACCGTCCACTACGTCTCTAAATGACGCGGACCGGTTATGACCTCCCATTCCCTGCCAGCTCGGATTAACTGATTCAGCCGTGTACGCGGTGCCGCACACGAAGACATTGAGACCGTAATTGCCGCGTGCGAACTGCACTCCCCCGAAATCTAACGGCGTCAGGTTTTGCGCATCCGACGGGCACTTCAGGATTGGGATCTCAGTTCCGACGATCGTCCGGTTGCCACTGACTGAGATGGCGTTTGTTCGAAAATCCCACCTGTTGTAAATATTGCTCTGCTCGATAAACGGCAGCATCAGAATCATCCAACTGGCGACGTTGTCCTGACCTTCAGCTCGGAACATGCGATAAAGGTTGTTATTCGTCGGCGCGTGCGGACTAACACTGAAGGGCGGAAATGTTCCATGAGCTTCGTGGTAGTTGTGCAATGCAATTCCGAGCTGCTTCAAATTGTTCCTGCAACTTGATCGGCGGGCAGCTTCCCTCGCCTGCTGTACTGCCGGCAACAGCAAAGCGATTAGAATCGCGATGATCGCGATGACGACCAGCAATTCAATCAACGTGAACGCCGGGCACCTTTTCCTCAGAAAAGTCATTGGGTTGATCCTGAACCGAAAAAGAGGGGCGAACGACCGTCAATCAAATGAACAAATCATGACAGGAATACGGTAGGCACAGCTTAAGAGGTCTGCAAGGGCCAACGTTGATGCCGTCATCGTTCTCCTTTCCAGCCGCGTAGCCCAGAGTACCTGCGAGAACAGGGATGGGGGGGGGGGATGAGATCGCGGTGACCGAGACTTCTGGCGACGCTGAAGGCCGTCGTCGCACCTCAGCCTGCGACGCGATGCGGCGCCGTTGACATCGATGCGAAGCAGAGACGCGGTGCCGCAGGTCACGACGGCGTGGGTTGCAATTACGATGAATCACGCTCCCTCGACCCAGCCGGGTAGCGATTCGAGCTGGAAGGCTTCGTCGATTTCACTCGGGTCTCCAGTCACGACGTCGTCAACATCGGCCGAGTCGTCGCCGCTGCCGCCGGCGAGCTGATCGGTCCCGTCTTCGCCGTCCACGATGTCGGCCCCCAGACCTCCAAAGAGGGTGTCGTCGCCGATTCCACCACGGAGGATGTCGACCCCGGACCCGCCGTAGGCTGTGTCGTTGCCACTTCCAGCCGTGATGTCATCTCCATCCGCGCCGCCCGACAGACCGTCGTTCCCGTTGCCGCCATCCAGGCTGTCGTTGCCGTCGCTGCCTCGGAGGATGTCATCGCCATCGTTTCCACTCAGAGTGTCATCGCCGTCTCCGCCAGTCAGATTGTCCGCACCGGCGGAACCGATCAGGACGTCGTTACCGGCTCCGCCCTGAACTGTGATCTGTCGATCCGAATTGAAGCCGCTGACGTCAATGGTATTGTCGCCGGCACCACCGATAATGAATGCCCGTTCGATTGCAGCCAGGACATCATTACCCAGTCCTGTCAGGGCTGTGTTCGTTAGTGTGATGTCCGCGTCGGCTGTCTCATCAATGCGATCCTTACCTGAGCCGCCGTTGAGTGTGTCGTCGCCTGCTCCACCGGAGATACGATCGCCGGTCCCGCCCTGGCCGAAGACTTTGTCGTTGCCCGCTTCGCCGAACAGTCGGTCCTTGCCCGAACCTCCGAACAATCGGTCGCCGCCACTGCCGCCGAATGCTGTGTCATTCCCGCCGTTACCGATCAGGACGTCACTGCCCTGTGTGCCGATGAGCAGGTCGTTCCCGCCGCCGCCGATGAGCGTTACACTGGTGAGACCCGCCACGAACAGGCCAGATGCGTCGATCGTGTTGTTTCCACTATCGCCGCTGATTCGGGCACGCTCCATGTTCAGAAGAGTATCGCCACCGAAACCCGTCATTGACGTATTTGTTATTGTAATCGCACCCTGCCCACCGTTTTCGATGATGATATCATTGCCGCGACCACCGTCGAGGGTGTCGCTGCCCTCAGCGCCTGTCAGAGTATCGCCGCCCGATCCTTGTCCCATGACGTTGTCGTCGCCCGCTCCACCATTAAGACTGTCCTTGCCTGCTCCGCCACGCAGAACGTCATTGCCGTCTCCACCGACGACAGTATCGCGGCCGCCGCCGCCTGAGGCATTGTCGTTACCGGCCCCACCATCGATCAGGTCGTTGCCATTATTGCCGGTCAATAAGTCGGCGCCGTCTTCGCCTTCGATCACATCCGCCGCCGTGCCACCGATCAGCGAGTCGTTGCCGTCACCGCCTCGGAGAGTGACCGCGTTCCCGAACGCCGACGCATCGATACGGTTTGCGGACGCGTCACCCTGCAGAACGGCCTGTTCGATTGATGCGAGCGTGTCCGAACCCAGGCCAGTCCATGAGGTGGTTGTCAGCGCGGCATCGGCCGCCTGCGATGCATCGACCAGTCGATCGACTCCATCGCCGCCGTCGATGTTGTCGTCGCCCAGGCCACCCGTCAGGACATCAGCACCACCCTGACCCTCCACGACGTCGTCACCCGCTCCACCGTCGATGACATCGTCGCCATCGGCACCATGGATGATGTCGTTGTCGTCGCCGCCCGAAATCACATCCGCCCCGGCACCACCGTCCAGTTCATCGTTCCCGGCACCACCATTGATCTGATCGTCAGCGCCAGTCGTGCCGACCGTGTCATTGCCCGCTCCGGCGTTCACGATCGCGGAAACCGGACCTGTCTCAAGATTGGCAATCGCGACCGAGTCGTTTCCATCGCCCGCGTTGATGGTCAGGGAACCTGACACATCAACGAAATCGAACGAGAATCCCGTTGTTGTGTTCGTGATTCTCGACGTGCCATTGGATGCTGTTCCGTCGTCGCCCACCACGATGACATCGGCTTCGAGACCGAAAGTGAATTCGCGACTGGCGGCAGCAATGTTTTCAGAGCGCGAAGCGAAGCCTGCCCACGGCATGCTGACTCCCTCGACAGTCAGCGTGTCATTGACCAGGTCGTGAGCTGTGACGCCTGCGGATCCCACCAGTTGAACACTTGAGTTCGCATCTGCACCGCCGTCAAAGGTGAATCCACCAGCGGGCAGTGGGTTGCCGCCCGACCAGTCGATGATCAGCAGATCGTCATCACTCGACCCATTCAGAGTCAGTGTCGTAACGGACGACTCTTCTGCCTGAGCTGTGATCTGGTCGTTGATGTACACCTCGAATCTCGTCCCATTGCGAACGACTCGCAGGGTGTCCGCACTGCCGTCGTCCGCCTGATTCCCGCTGGGATGATCGGCCGTGGACACGGCCCATGTCGTCGCGGCAGCCACGATCTCGATCGGTGCTACCTGATAGTCAATTGCACTGACAAACACACCGGTTGCAACCGTGATCCCATGCGTGCCGGTCAATCCCCCTTGCGGCGTCACACTGACGGCTCCGGTGTCCGCATCGGCGGAGTAATCGATCCCCACTGGCGATCGCTGCGGCACAAACAGTGTGAGCAGGTCGAGGAATTCTTCATCCAGAAAGATCGACGGACTGCCTTCCACATCGACCGATTCGAGCTGAAAACTGGTTGGTGTATCAACCAGCGTGCGAATGGCCGGCAGGTCGGCCAGCCATGGCGGATTGTCCGACGTGTCCGCCTGCACCGTCACATTGAACGTCTGCTGGTTTGTGTTGCCGTCCGGGTCCGTGGCCGTGACGGTAATCGTTGCGCTGCCGGTAAATCCTTCCGGCGCCTTCAGCATCAGCACGCCGTTTTCGATGTCTGTAAACACTTCGACGCTTGTCAGGATCACGTCGTCAAGCGGTCGACTGTTTGCGTCTGTGTCGACTTCGCTGATGGCCTCACGCACAGCGTCGCCTTCGACCAGTCGGCCAAAGACGGTGTGGTTTGAATCGAGATGGCGTTGAGGTCCTTCGGTGATGAAGAACTGAGAATCATTCGTGTCGTCAGCCGACTTGGCCATAGACAGAAGGCCATCGCTGTTGTGTTGCAGGTCCACGTGGAACTGATCATCAAAATCACCCAGCGACGATCCGCCGGTGCCTGGTGGATTGCCATTCGGATCACCGCCCTGCAGTACGAAGTTGTCAATCACTCGATGGAAGATCGATCCGTTGTAGAAACCACTCTCAGCCAGCGCGATGATCTGACTTGTGGCCCGCGGCGCCCGATTCTCGAACAACTCAAAGACCATCTCGCCCTGTCCCTGCACGGTCATTCGCAGGCTGCGATTTCCAGTCGGAATGAACGTTTCGACGTTCGCGTCCGAACTGGTCGCCGTGAAGGTGAGCGCGTGGTTGTCAGCGTCGGACGCGTCCAGCGGAATCTGCACTGGCGATCCGGACAACAGTGTTACGTCCGCGAGCGGTTGTAATACCGGATTACTTGTCAGCAGTGTGCGGACTTCGAGCAGTTCGGGTGGTGGACCCGGCAGCGCAGTATGTGCGCGTCGACGGTTCTTCGAACGAAACGGGCGCGTCGCAGCACTCCGCCTGAGGGCGGCCAGCCATTCGAGTTGTTTCATGATTCTGCCGCAGGAGGGATCGTTCGCAGTAGCCGGGCCTGATCGGCATGATTGCGATCAGGTGGACGATCCGCTGGCGGTCTCGTGTGTCGTACCGCTGGCGAACCGCATGAATGCGGTCACTACAAACAGCAGTGGAAGTGAAGTGGAGTCGGGCCGAACGGCCGTGACTGGAAGGGAAGCTGAGTCGATGATCCGTGTGCATCAGAGGTGGAGCAAGAAGCTACCCCGCCCAACGGAGCAGCTGTCCGTGATTGGGCGGGGTAGCACCTGTTTTCATAGTTATGCGGCGGCTCGGTATTCCTCGTCATGCTCGTCCGAGCTGGCGTCTGCTTGCGGCTTGTCACCGGCAAGCTGCTGCCAGTAATCGACCGGCATGCCCATCGCCATCTTCAAGGCACCAGTGGCTCCGGCAAACACCGAATCGTAGACCTTGGTGACATTCACGTTGCCATACGATTGCAGGGCGTCCTCGATGAGACGATCCAGTCCCTTGAGCTGACTTCCGCCACCGCCCAGCAGCACGTTGCTCAGCAGTGCCTGCTGAAACTCAGGATCAAACTTCGAGATCAGCTCACACATGGCCTCGACGATCGAGGGCACGATGGAATTGCATGCGGCCTTAAGCTGGTCGGCCACGTCGATCTGTGTTGGTTTTCCGGCGACCGGCAGCGTCACCAGGGCCTGCTCTTCCATGTCATGAACGAACCCGAATTTCTCTTTGATCTCACGAGCCATGTTCAAGGAAAGCTGCACGTTCGGGTATGCGTCCTCGACCTGACGATGAAACTCTTCGTCGATCGCGTCTCCACCAAGAGGCAGTGTGATCTGGTCTTCGTCTTTTGGATACGTGCCATACATCGGGCAGATGTCGATCGTGCCCGCTCCGATGTCGATCACAACCGTGTTGGTCAGACGATTCATGCCGTAGGCGATCGTGAATGGCTCGGCCACGACCATGACTGCGTCGAACGTCTCCTTCGCCGCTTCCATGATGACCTGCTTGTTCATGATCGTGGCTCGCGACGGTGCTCCAATGACGCCGTAAATTGCGCCTTCTTCCGGAGACGTCCGGTCAACCGCGTGCTTGACGAGCAGCTGGGCAGCTTCGCGGCATTTCTCCAGTTCTTCCTCTGAGATGCCCGCGTCGCTCTGGTCGATGTATTTCAACGCTCCCTTCTGGAACGGACGGCAGACATTCAGAGCGAGTCGCTGTTTCCAGACTTCCTCACCAAAGATGACGTCCCGTCCGAGCATTCCACGGGCCACGTGATCCTTCGGCCAGCCGACCGCACTCGGGATCACTTCGCGGCGTCCGTTTGCCGACGCGACCGAGGTCTTGAAGGTTCCTAAATCCATTCCAATAAAGGTGATGGGCTGTTGCACGACGGCTCTCCCTGCCTTGGCAATTGTGGTTTGAGTATCAGCTTGTGTCTTCAGACTACTACGAGTGCTCCGACAATCTTCGATTGACGGATTAATTCAGCCGCTCGGTGACAACCCACGGTTCCAGACTCGCGAAACCGGACGCCAGCGCCTTTTGGCCGATGGACTGTTTCAGGCAGACTTCTTCATTCCCTGTAGCTCGTCAAGCAGATTGACGTTTTGATCGAACACACTCTTGAGAATTGCTTCTTCCCGTTCACGCTCCGCCTGTTCGTCGGCGAGTCGCTCATCGTCATAGCTCGATCCAACAAGTCGGAACGGGACCGAAGCCGGGTCAACAACGGTTGTTTCTTTTTCCGATTCGGTGTCGTCGCGGCCCTCGAACGGAACGATGTCCGCGTTCGCTGCGTCGCCGTGAATGGAGTTGTTTTGTGCAACTGGCACAAGAATGCCCATACCCGGGCCCCAGATGCGAATTGCCACGGCCCGGAACACCAGAATTGCCAGCAGTACGCCAACGAATGTCGCCAGCACCTGCACTGCGGCTGTGATCAACAGATTCGGTTCCGCCCGCTCGGGTGACTGCGAGATTTGGCCCGAACCCTGGTTCCAGGCACCGGCCAGCGAGGTAGCGCTATTCGGTATCGATTGCCGTTCAGTCCGATCGGACGTCGGTGAGCCTGAGGGTTCCCGCGGGCTTGTCTCGACTGATTGAAGAACTGGTGGATCAGCGTCTGCGATCTCCACGTCGTCGCCGACAGGCGTCGCGACTGCCGGCTCTTCTACTACGAGTCGCTCAGGTGGATCGTGCAATTCAGGCGCTGCCAACTCGGGTGCACCGTTGTCGAATGGCGTGTGCGGCACCTGCGTGGGAATTGGGCCGACGTTCTGGTCGTTGATGTCGGGTTGCCAGCCGCCAATTGCCGGCATTCCATCCCGAGTTGTCGGCGCGGGCGCGGGCGACGACTCGCCTCGTGCTGTATTCGCTACAGGCTGGCCAGGCGTGTCCCACGTGTCCAGCGACCGCAATTTGTCGAGCAGATTACTGGTGTCGTCTCCTCCAGCATTTCCGTCATCTCGTAAAGCACTGCCAACCGACTGCCCGTCAACTCCGAGCAATTGGATCGGGCCTGTTCCAGGACTCGCGGGCCCAGTCGACCCAGTCGGTGTGTTGGACGACGCGGTTGCCCTGTTGCGATTTCTCCAGTCCAGGAGAAGTCCGTCCGATTGTGATACCGCATTCGTCGGCAAACGGTCCTGCGTCGGAGACAATCCTCGGCCGGCTGGGTTATTCGGCTCGGCAGGCCCAAGTGGTGCGTTCGCCGTTCGAGACATCGGTGCCTGAGGCTGCTGCGGCGAACTTGCGCGAACGCGCTCTTCCAGAGCGCTCACATAGTCTGCCGGCGTGCGTTGTCCTGCCGGCCACTGCACGCCAGTCGTGCGAGAAGCAGTGGAGAGCACGTTGTCTGCGCGACGAGCCATCTCCAACGCGGCGGGAACATGTCCAGCCGATTCGAGCTGCTGCGCGTCGGATATCAACTGTCTTGCCCGCCGCACGAATCTTCCTTCAGGCGGCGCTGGAGGTGCTGCGACCTCCTGAGATGCCGAACGGAAGAGGCTTGGAACGCGGAATAGCGATGACTTCGAGCCACCGTCTTCCTGGGCCGTTCCACTGACCGCAGCGATGCCGATCAGGGCCAGGACGCCGGTCAGGCAAAGTCCACGCAGCCATGTTCGGCGGCGAGGCGTCTTCGATTGTGCTGATATATGAACAGACATGGTCACTTTCCGACAGGTGCCGGTCTTTCGATTCGCCTCGTCCCACGGGGGACGAATGCCCGTACGCGATAAGTTCCGTTGAGGACGGCCGCCGTGTTCAGTCTTTGTTCACAGCGCAGCCCGAGGAAACTCAGTCGTATCTATCGGTAACTGCGGTTCGGACGCTTGAATCGATTCTGCAACCTTGACTGGTTGTGGTGATTCCGCAGGCGAAACATCAGGCCGGAACAAGACGCATATGATCAGTCATGGTCGGTGGGCTGCCGGTTTTAGAGTGGCGTCGTGGCGGAAGTCGGATGGGCTTTCGGCCAGATTACGGGCCTCTTCTGGAACTCCCGTCGACTTTCGCTACTTCTGCAACAGGCTGCTAACGTTCGTTTTGACGATCACGGGTCGGCGTTGATTTAATTCCGACGGTCGACGAAATCTCACGAAGGCACACCATGTCCGGTTTCGTTCGCCGCTGGCTGGGGAATCGCGGGGAGAAGGCCGCTGCGAAGTTCCTGCGTCGAAAAGGCCTGCGAATCCTCGCACGGCAATTCGAGACGCGGTGGGGCGAGCTCGATTTGATCGCTCGGGATGGCGACACACTCGTGTTTGTGGAAGTCAAGACGCGGCGCTCGGGAGGCACGACTCATCCGACAGAAGCTGTCGATCGCCGCAAGCAGACCCACCTGACGAAGGCTGCTCTGGTCTGGCTGAAAAAGAACGGTCTGCTCGGTCACCGTACGCGATTCGACGTTGTGGCACTGATCTGGTCCGACGACTCCCGGCAACCTGACATCGAGCATTTCGTAAGCGCTTTCGACGCAGCCGATGTCGGCCAGATGTTCTAAGCACCGACACATGACCCGGATCGTGAAACCCGATCGCCCATAGTTGCCGTGAGTGTCGCCCGGTAAACTTGATCGAATGCGTCACCTTCAACCAGATATCCGATCAATGCAAATCAGCCGACGAGAGATGCTTGGGCTTTCCGGCTTTGGCCTCGGGTGCATTGCCGCTTCCGATCTGCTCGGAAATTCGCGACTGTTGGCGACGGGTACGCCCTCGGACGTCCCGATCTATGGGGATCTTCGGGCTCGGAAAACTCATTTTCCGGCACAGGCGAAGGCCGTTATTCAATTGGTCCAGAATGGTGGACCAAGCCAGATGGATCTGTTCGATCCAAAGCCTGCGCTGTCGAAAATGGCGGGAAAGCCGCATCCGGACGGCGTCGAAATTCACCAGCCGAACAACGTCAACAGTCTGCTGCCTTCACCGCTGAAATTTCGGAAATACGGCGAGTGCGGCATGGACGTTTCCGAAGCGTTGCCTCATGTGAGCGGCATCGTGGATGACCTGTGCTTTGTGCGTTCGATGCACACCGAGCACAACAATCATCTCGAAGGTCTGAACATGCTGCTGACCTGCAAGATCTTTCCCGGTCGGCCGGTGATGGGAGCCTGGATCAGCTACGCGCTGGGCACTGAGAATCAGAATCTGCCGGCATACGTCGTCCTGCGGGACCCGGACGGATACACGGTCGGTGGCAAACAACTGTGGGCGAACGCGTATCTACCCGCGCTGTATCAGGGTGTTGAGTTCAGTACCCGCGGTGCTCCGATTCACCATTTGAATCCGCCGACTCCACTTCCACCTGGACTGCAACGTGCCAACCTGGACTTTCTGCAGAAACTGAACGCGGCGCATCTCCGTGATCGCCCCGGCGAATCAGAGCTGGAAGCACGCATTGAGAATTTCGAACTGGCCGCGCGCATGCAACTGGAAGCGCCCAGCGTGCTCGATCTTTCCGGCGAAACCAAAGCGACAAGAACACTCTACGGACTGGATAACCCGAAAACCTCGAAGTACGGCACGCGGTGTCTGATGGCGCGTCGCCTGGTGGAATCCGGCGTGCGATTCGTGCAGGTGACCACCAGCCCGGGCCAGCCATGGGATCACCACAGCGACATCAGCAAGGGTATGGCAAAGATCGCGACCGAGACCGATCAGGGAGCCACGGCACTCGTTAAGGACCTCGCAGCCCGGGGTTTACTCGACAGCACGATAGTCATGTGGGCGGGCGAATTCGGTCGTCTGCCCACAACTCAGAATGGGACTGGACGAGACCACAATCGCAATGCCTTTACGCTGTGGTTTGCCGGCGGCGGATTCCAGCCAGGCCTCATTTACGGCGAAACTGACGAGTTCGGATATAAGAGCGTCGTGAATCGAGTCAGCGTGCCCAACATGATTGCAACGGTGTGCCACCAGCTAGGGTTGGACCACAAACGAATTCAGTTTCCACACAGTGGACGCCTGGAGACTCCGTCCGACGTGACGGTGACCGGCGCGGAAGCCGTGACCGATCTCCTCGCCAATCCGGTTTCTGCTGCCTGACTCCTACGATCGAGTCCGATTGAGCAACCTGTCCATGAAACACTCCAGACAAGTCGGTCATTGGATCGGGTCGTTCGCCGCGCTGGCAATTGCGACATTCGCATCCGTTGCGGTCACGGCGGCTGAGAAGCCGGTTTTCGAAAAAGACATTCTACCAATCTTCACGCGGTACTGTTTCAACTGCCATGGAAAGAGTTCACCGCAACTGGGGCTCGATCTGCGTTCAGCCCGCCTGACGATGCGTGGCAGTCAGAACGGAGCGGTGATCGTTAAAGGCTCGCCGGAGCAGAGCCTGTTATGGCAAAAGGTCTCGACCCGTGAAATGCCGCTGGCACAGTTCAAGCTGAAGCTGTCTGACGCGGAAATCGCGACAATACGGCAGTGGATCGAAGCAGGTGCGCCGTCCGAACCGGTCAAGTTACCCGCAGATGTCCAGAAGCAGTTCACGCGTTTCGAAGACGAGATTCGACCAATCCTGACCGAGCGGTGCGTCACGTGTCACGGAGCAGATGATCCCGAGGCGGAACTCGACTTACGCACGCTGCGATCGCTGGTCCGAGGCAGCAAAAGTGGTCCAGTGATCGTCGAAGGGTTTTCAGACAAGAGCGTCCTGATTCGAAAAGTCTCCAGCCAGGCCATGCCGCCGCCCGAGTCGGGGGAAGCACTGACCGCCGCCGAGATCCGAGTGATCACCCGTTGGATCGACAAAGGACGATTCGCCGACTTTGTCGACGTCGAGCCACGTCGCAAAACAACTGCCGAATCGCCCGAGTTGTCTGCCGTCACGGACGAGGACCGCCGGTTCTGGGCGTTTCAAAAACCCGTAGCCGTTGAACCGCCAGCGGTCAAAAGAAAAGACAGAGTCCGTACACCGATCGATCAATTCGTGCTGGCAAAGCTGGAATCGATGGGCATGACGTTCTCGCCAGAAGCGTCAAAGCTCACGTTGCTTAGACGCGCGTATTTCGATCTCATCGGGTTGCCGCCGACGCCCGACCAGGCTCGCGAGTTTCTGGAAGACGAGCGACCGGACGCTTACGAACACCTGATCGATCGGCTGCTGGCATCACCGCACTACGGCGAGCGTTGGGGACGCCACTGGCTGGACGCTGTGGGTTACGTGGACACGGCCGACAAGGACCACAACCCGACGACACCCACACTATCGGACGGTTATTGGCGATATCGCGATTACGTGATTGAGTCCACGAATCAAGACACACCGTGGGATCAATTCCTCGTCGAACAGATTGCTGGTGACGAACTGGTCGATTGGCGGAAGGCGAAGAAATACACGCCCGAAATCCTGAAGCTCCTGACGGCGACGGGATTCCTCCGAAACGTGCTGGATGCAACGAATGAAGACATTTCCAACCTGCCATTCGACCGCTACGAAGCCCTGTTCAAACTCATGGAGCGAGTTTCCTCAAGCACACTTGGAATGACACTCGCCTGTGCACGTTGTCACAGTCACAAGTTTGATCCGATTCCTCACACGGACTACTACCGTTTCCTCTCGTTGTTCACACCCGCGTATAACCCGTCTGACTGGCTGCCACCAAAGCAACGGCATTTGTTCGACGTCTCGAAATCTGATCAGGCTGAAATTGAACGCCAGAAGGTCGAGACGACGTCGAGTTTGGACAATGCTCGGGAACGGCTCAAAACGATTCGGGACGGTTACCGAAGCCGGCTGCGAGAGGAAAAGCTGCACGCAATTCCCGAGTCAATCCGGACGGAAGTGACGACGGCAGTCGAAACGGCGGCGAAGAGCCGCACCAAATCGCAAGGTGAACTCGCCAGCCAGTACGCAAAGCACTTTACCGTCACTGGTGCCGAGATTGGTGCTGTCCTGACCGTAGCGGACCGCAAGGCCAGCGAGGACCTGAAGCAGCAGATCAGCGCCGACGAGAGCCTTCTGGCGTCCTTGCGATTCAGCAAAGTCCAGGCGCTGTGGGATGTTGGCAAAGCTCCCGTGATTCGACTGCTTCACCGTGGCGACGTGGATTTCGCCGGGCCGAAAGTTGAACCCGGATTCCTCAGCGTGCTAAGCCGTCATGGTCACTCAGCGGCACGCCCCTCACCGAATGCTGTGGGCGAGACGACTGGCCTGCGGCTGGCATTTGCCGAATGGCTCACGAGACCCGACCACCCACTCACGGCGCGTGTCATCGTCAATCGAATGTGGCAGCATCACTTTGGAAAGGGCATCGTCGACACGCCAGGCAACTTCGGAGCCACCGGGTCGCGGCCCACTCATCCGTTGCTGCTGGACTGGCTGGCTGTGGAGTTCATGCGTCGGGGCTGGAGTGCCAGGCAGTTGCACAGAGTGATCATGACTTCGACTGTGTACCGTCAGGCATCGAAACAAGTGCGGAATGCGGAGTCTGGAGTGCGGAATGAAGATCGGTCAATTCCACACTCGACAAATTCGGACAACCGTCTCCTGTGGCGTATGAATCTTCGACGTCTGGATGCCGAGTCTTTACGTGATGCGGTCATCACAATTAGTGGCCAGGCCGACGATGTCATCGGAGGGCCTCCGGTCATGCTCAAAACGGCACCCAGTGGTTTGCAGACCGTCACCAGCCAGAATCGTCGCAGCATCTACCTTCTGGCCCGACGGTCGAACCCGGCGACTTTCATGCGCGTCTTTGACTATCCGGTCATCGACGTGAATTGCACTCGCCGATCCTCTTCCGCAACGCCACTGCAATCACTCACGATGATCAACAGCGAATTCCTGACCGCCAGCGCCGGCCACCTGTCGCGCCGAGTCGAATCAGTTACAGGCAATGACGCATTATTGGCAGACAAAATCCAGGCAGCGTTCTGGCTGACGCTTTCCAGGAGCCCATCCATCGCTGAATCCGCGGCGTCCGTCGAGCACGTTCGAAATCTGACACGACTCCATGCAGCGGCTGGTGTCGAGCCGGCAGAAGCATCCCGGAAGTCGTTCGACAATTTCGCTCACATGCTCCTGTGTTCCAACGAATTCCTGTACGTGGACTAGACTTCCGTCAGACGCTGATTCTGTTCGAAAGCACACGCCGTGGAGCACATCTCATTTGTCGACTGGGTGATCTGTCTCGCGTATCTGGGACTGATTATCGGGCTGGGGCTGTATTTTTCGAACAAGCAAAAAGACAACGACGAGTTCTTTTTCGGCGGTGGGAACATGCACTGGATCCCCGTCGGTCTGTCCCTGTTCGCCACGACGTTCAGTTCGAATTCGTTTGTTGGACTTCCCGCGGAGGGAGCGTTCGGTGATTACCACCAACTGCTGGCGATCCTGTTTATCCCCTTCGTCGTGATCCCGATCACCTGCACCTGGTTCATCCCGTTCTACAAGGGACTCGGCTACAGCAGTCTGTACGAGTACCTGGAACGACGCTTCGCCCGGCCCGTTCGATTGGCGGCCAGTGTCATCTTCATGGTGTACTCCGCCGGCTGGATGGGAACGATGCTGCTGGCCGTTTCCCGAATACTGAACGTCGTGCTGGAATCTCAGTCGACCGGTCAGACGATCGCCGTCATTGTCAGCGTTGGATTCCTCGCGACGTTGTACACGGCCATGGGAGGTGTCAAAGCTGTTATCTGGACGGACACAATTCAGGCATTCGCCCTGTGCGGAGGCATGCTCTTTCTCTTCTTTCTACTGCTGGAAGGGATTGATGGTGGCTGGGCGACCTTTATCACGGCCGGTTCGGAGGCCGGGAAGTTTGAGATGTTTCGCACGGACGGTGGGATGGCAGAACGCAATGTGTATTCCGCGTGTATCTACGGCTTCTTCGTCTATCTGGGTGCCCAGGTGGCTTCCTACGGAGCGTACCAGCGATACGTCACCGTTGACTCCGTCAAAGCGGCCCGGCAGGCACTGGTCGTGAAAGGGGTCTTCACGCTGATCTCCTGCACTCTGTTCTTTCTGGTGGGCACGGCACTGTTCGTGTACTACCAGCAATCGCATCCAGAGGTCTTCCAGCAGCTCTCCGAAGGTCGGACTAAAGATCAGTTGCTGCCGCACTTCGTGATCCACTTTTCCGGCGGATACGGGATGACCGGACTGATCCTGGCGGGGTTGTTTGCAGCGGCAATGAGCAGTCTGGACAGCGGCATCAACAGCATGACTGCGTCCCTGGTCACCGACTGGTTGAACGGTCGGGAAGTGGGCACGTTTACAAACCGATGCCTGACACTAGCCTTCGGCGTTGGAGTGACGGCCATCGCGTGCCTTCTGTCTCTGATTGACTGGCCTGTTTTCGACATTCTGTTGTCAATCGCCGGCGCCACGCTGGGGCTTCTACTGGCCGTCATGTTAATGGGCATGCTGCTGCCCCGCGCAAACACGACCGGTGTCATCGTTGGCATGATGGCTGGCCTGCTGATGTTCACGCTGGTTCGTTTTGTGCTCCCGCAACTGGACCCCGCGTCCCTGGAGCAACTCGGTCCGCTGGCGGGCTTGAAAGACAACACGTGGTGGGATGGTCTTTTCTCGACAGTGCCGGCGGTTGTCGTGGGAGTGGTCGTTAGCCTGCTCACTCCACCTCCAGGCGAGGATCAGTTGCAAGGCCTGCTTCTGTGGAAACGACGCGCCATGTGACGGCATTCACGTCAGAATGTCCTGCCGTTCACGAATCCACAGGACCGGATGTCCCGGGGACAACTTTTGTAAGACTCGCCCCGAGGATAGACGGGCACCAGTATTTCTCGATGTGCTCGATGACCAGTTCCACACCGCGAGCGTGGCTGACAAAGGGTTTGTCTCGCGGGTCATAGAGAGCATCTGTCAGATCACGGCACAAGACGACGTTCTTGCCGAGATACTTCTGCTGACGAATGCCGAATGGCCGACCAAGGACGCACATGTTTGTGTGTACTCCCATCAGCACGATGTTCTTCCGGCCTTCCTGTTCAAGGAAGTTGTAGATCTCCTGCCCGTCGTGGCTGACGCCGTCGTAACCAATGATCTCGATGGCGGGATGTTGATGGCGGTCTGTGTCTTTGTGCTTCCGAGCGATCGGATCGTCGCAGCCGGTGACGCGTGCTTCGCCGCGTTTGATATCGTCGACAATGGGCCATGGGCCTTCATGTTCGCTGTTGTGATAGCACCAGCCTTGAATCTCGACCGGAGGTTTCGCCGGCTTCGCGTTCTTCATGCGGGCTCGATAGGGCGTGTCTTCGTAGTATTTCACGCCGCTGCTGGGAGCGTGAATGATGGCCACGCCGTGGTCGCGAGCCAGCGAAATAACTTCGTTCATCCGCGGAGCCATCCGTCCGACACGCATCGCAGCCAGTTTGCAGGGATGGTCGGCCCACATGTCGCAAATGATGATCGCTGTTTCCGATGCGTTCCACGTGACGGTTTCCTCGACTGCGGAATACGCATCGCCCAGCTTGGGCCGACGACGCCACTTCACCGCCAGTTGACCGGGCACGGGCGGAATAGAACGCCCTGGTAACGATTCGGCAGCACGGCCCATATCCGGTAGAACCGCAGCGCCAGCCGCACATGTTGCCGCGAGGAGAGCTTCACGACGCGTCAGTGTTGGTGCACGATTCATCGGACATCCTTTGTGTGGGAGCAGGCTACTCCACCGTGAGCCGGAAGCTTTCCGAATGGCTGTTAAACTCGGGCGCGTACATGCACTGAATCTGAGCCATTCCCGTCTGATAGTTACCACGGTGCTGGACGCGGACTGAGTACTCGAACACGTACACACCCTTGGGCAGATAATCGATGAAGAAGTGGCTGGCCGTGTCCCGAGTGGATTCGTAGTAGTACATCCCGTCCTGGTACTTGTACTTCGAGAGGACATTCACCGGCTCCGTGCCGCTGCCGCGCTGGTCCTTCAGGTGCACGTATTCCATCGAACGATCCGTTCGCAGTGTGATTCGTACGACGAGTTCATCGCCCACTTCCAATGGACCGTCGACCGGGTTGAGGACCGGTCCCTTCTTCGTGTTCACTTTTGTGTAGAGCGACTTGGTGAGCTCAAGGGGGGTGCCGTCGTAAGCAGTCACTTTGCTCATATCTTCCAGGTACTGCCAATGGATGCTGCCCCAGGCGACACCTGCATCAACCTTCTTGAGTTTGATGCTGCCGAATCGGGGCTGCACTTCGCCGCGCAGGAACTTCTGTTCGTAGAAGCCCGTGCCGGCTTCGACATTCTTTGGTTTGAGCTTCTCACCTCCGAGCGTGACTTCAACAAGCTCGGTTGAAGCCAGCAGGTCTGACCCGCGCAGAAGCAGGGCATAGACCGCATCGGCAGTCGCTTTGGTCGTCTTCCAGTCCTGAGTCTGTTTCTGCTTAAGCAGCCAGACTTTGCAGGCCTCGACCGATTCCTGGTCGTTCAGGACTTCGTCGAACGCTTCGATCATCATCGCCTGCGTTTCGATCGGGGCCCGATACCACCACCAGCTTTGTTCTGTATCGCGCCAGAACTTGCCAAGTTCCTCATCGCTAACGGATCGCTCATCGATAGAGGCCAGGATTGCCTTCGGCATCTGCTTGTCAGCGAGACGGTGGAGAGCGACGGCGAGATGTGCCTGCGACTGTCGGTTGGCCAGCTTCAACCAGTATTTCTTCGCCTGGCCGCCGAAGTAATTGAAGGCCTCCTGATGTGGTGCTGCGACCGGTCGGTCTTTGAGGAAGAATGTTCGGGTGTAGAGGTACAGAGCGATCGACGTCGACAGGTGGTTAGCCTCCTTGTTGGTAATCTTCCGATAGATTCGATCGATCCACGCGTCGAGCCTGCCCAGCGACTTTACTGCCGGTCCCATACCCACTTCGATCCCCAGGTGCCGCATCCGTCCGAAGCCGGTCGTGATGTAGAGCGTGATGTAGTCGTTTGCCGGGCCGCCCGGGAACCACGGCCACGCTCCATCGGGAAGCTGCATCTCCGTGATCTTCCGCATGGCTCGACCGGTTTCCGCATCCAGTCTGTTGGCGTCGAACAGGACTCCGACATTGCGTCGGGCCTGACCTTCGGCGTTTGACTGCCGCAGCCAGGGAGTCTCCTCAAGCATGACTGCTTTGAGGTCCTGGTTCTTTTCCAGCGGACTGTCGAGCGCGTCACCCGGCATATTCTTCCAGACGTCGAAGACTCGACGGATATTGGGATCGCTGTTGGCGATGTGCCGCGCCAGCGAGTTTGCATACAGCCGATTAAACGTCTGCTCGCTGCACTGATGCGGATACTCCATCAGGTATGGCAAAGCCATAATCGCGTACCAGGACGGATTCGAGACCATCTGCACCGTCAGTGACTGATGCTTGAGCGTTTTCGACTTGCCGGAATCCTGCAGCCTCTTGAACTCGAAGTTCTTCGTCTGCGCCCCGCGAATCGGCAGGGGCAAAGACTCCGTAATGAGGATTCGACGCGAAAGAACGGGAAGATGGCCTTCCTCGCCATCGGAAAGGCGACCCGTTGAGCCCACTGTCTTGTACGTGAGGAACCCCATGTCATCGGGCACTGAGATTCGCCACGAGTATGATCGCGACTCCTTCGACGGGACCTCGAATTCAAGGTCGGTCGTGACGTTGCCCAGAGCGGTATCAACCGACTGCGCAGTACGGGCATCGGCCAGAGTCAGCCTGACAGTACCAGTCTGTTGTGTCGCGGACTGGTTAGTGACTTTGACAGTGAACTCAAGTTCGTCGCCTTCGCGCACAAACCGCGGTGGGTTGGGCTGAATCATCAGGTCTTTGGCGGTGACGACCTTGTCCTGAATGAACCCACCGCGCAATTCCTTGTCGTGAGCGAATCCCTGGAATTTCCATTCGGTCAGCGCCTCGGGCATGCTGAACTCGAGTTTGACCTGACCGTCCTTGCCTGAAATCAGGTGCGGGAAAAAGAACGCGGTTTCTTTCAGGTTGGATCGAGCAGCGACCTTGCTCAGATCGGGTCCGGGTGTGCCGGATGCCTGTTGCTTGTCCGCATCTGCAGCTCGCTTCGATTTTGCCTCCGCATCACCAGCCACGCCGTCCGCGTTGGCTTGCCGGCTCATTGCCATCGGGGCGGACGCTGCTTCCAGCATTCTCCCGCTCTTCCTTAGTCGGTTATACCCGAACGAGCCACGCTGAAAGCCAGGCACTCCGCTGGCAGGCTTGTCGAAGAACTGATAGCCCCACAGGCTCGCAATAATCCCTCCCGGAAACATTCGGTAGCGCATGTCTGCCGACTTGTAGTTTCGGGGCCACGAACCATGGATGTACTGGAATGCGCGAAGTGAGTTTTCGAACTGCGAATACAGGTTTGAGTTGTCGCTTCGGAAAACGTTGAAGTGCTGACGCCACTGGTGCGGCAGGTATGCATCAAGCGACGCGTCGTACAGGCCGGCTACCAGTTCAGCGACGGCTTTCGTCGCGTCTGGTCCACTGATAATCGCCGTCCACGTTTCTTTCTGCGCAGGTTTGAGCTTCGAAACAAAGTGCTCCCATTTGACCGTCAGGTTCTTATTGGACCAGGGCACGTTGACGCGGTGTGATGTCAGGTACGCGCGATTTTCGCGAACCATGCTGACGCGAACGGTGAAACCTCCACGCATAGCATCGGTGACCTGTTGCTTGATCTGAATCTGCGTGGAATTGGGCTTCGTCCAGAAGCTGCTGATCACTTTGCGGCGATGCTCGATTTCTACGAAGGCGACCGCTTTGTCGTATCCCGTTCCCCAGATGGCGGAGAATTCTTCTCCTGGCTCAACAGTTGTCGTTTCGGCAGCAAAGAGGTTGGGTATTCTGATCGCCAGCTTCCGTGCCCCCGGATCGAGTACCTGCAGCGGAATCTCAGACGAAACGGGCTTGCCAAAGCGATCCTGCGTTTCGAGTTTGACGCGGAACGGACCGGCACCCAGTTTGAACGAGTGAGTGGCTTTGCCATCGGGGCCTGTCTTGAAATCGGCTTCACCCACGACATCGCCAAGTGCCCACGAGTTGACATTAGTCGGGTCGGGCGCGGGAGCCTGCACGTTTAACCCACGCCGAAACCGTGGGTAATAGCGACCACCCAACGGTGAACGCTCGACTTTCTCCGGTTGAATCAGCGAATAAACTTTGACTGTCCCGGCAGCACTCTGGCCCACACCGTCAAGTGTGCTGGTTGAGATCGAAATCTCGACCGGTTTATCTGTTGTCAGCCAGCTTCCAGCACTAAGCGACGCCTGCAGCGCGGTGTAGCCGAGTCGAATAACCCGATCGGCGGAACGCGTCTCACCGTTCGTGTCTGTAACGTCTGCATAGATCGAGTACTGGAATGTCGGCTCGTGTGATTCCGGAACAGTCACGTCCGGTTTGGCATTGAACGCGACCTTGAACGAGCCATCGGTCGACGTTTCGCCCGAACCATGAGCGATCTCCTGACTGCTGTTCTGACGCGGGTACCACCAGTAGCGGTAGTAGTACCAGCCAGGATAGCGCACCTCACGCACGACTCGCCACTTGACCTTTGCGCTGTCGATCGCGGCGCCGGTGTAGGCAGTCGCTCGACCTGTGAGGCTGACATCACGATTGAGACGTCCAGCCTCTTCAGGAGCGTCGATCGCAACCTGGAATTTCGGCCGCTTGTATTCCTCGACTGTCACCTGCGATGAACCTGGTGGGTTGCCGTCCACGCGGATCGACATCCGACCCATCAAGCGGTCCCGAGGTGCGGTAAAGCTTCCGTTGAACGAGCCGTAGTCGTTTGACTTGTGCTGCTGTCGGGCGATCTCCTTGCCATTGGGATCAGCAAACACCACTGTCACGTTTTGTCCCGCAAACGTCTGATAGCTGTCAGCTTCCGAGTCCACCTGAATGCACAAACCCTTGTACTGAATGGTCTGACCAGGCCGATAAATGCTGCGGTCGGTGAAGAACATCGTCCGCGAATATGGCTTCGCCCGCATGTCCCGGCTGTATGTCGAATAGTAGTTGCCGGTGGAAAGACCCTGTTCCTTGTACTGTGCATGAATCGCGATCTGCTTTCGGTCAATCCCCTGGAACTTGAACAGACCGTTCTTGTCCGTCGTCGTCTGTCCGGAAGCGATCCAGCCATTACGCTCGGCTCTCCAGACGCGGACATTGGCTTCCACGAGTGGCTCGCCCGATTCGTTCTCAAGAACGAATCCTTCAATAACGCCTTCGCCGTTACGGTTGCGGATAACCAGAGCCAACTCGCTGGCCCAGAAATCGCAGAACTGGACAAAATTGCTTTGGTCGTTGAAGTCCTTGTTGTGGCTGGAAATCAGGTAATACGAACCAGGCTCCAGGTCGTCCCGTGCAGGTATCTGCTCCTGGCGTTCCTGATAGTCTTCCGTTGCGGGCAGATTCGATGACCAGGCAACGACAGGGGCTTTACCCAGCAGTGCTTTTCGTTGGTTCTGGTCGAGATACTCTGGCCGACGGCTGCCACGTCCGGTGAGGCTCTTGACCCAGTCATATTTCACAACTCGGAAAAACACCTTGTTGAGATTCTTATACCGCACGTCGATCGTCGGAAGCGGGTTGTTCCAGACACGCTCGGTCGTAATCCGAATGCTAGGCGATTCAATCTGCTCAATGAGATTGTGACACCGTCGTCCGCCGACGCTGTCCGGGAAACGGTTCTTTCCCTGCGTTGCAATTTTGTGTGCTTCGACCAGTTCTCCCTCACCATGCACCACCGTAGCCAGGCGATGCAGAGCCCGCGACGAGATGTGGTGATCGGCGCAGGTCTCTGCCCAGCGTTTCAGTGCTGCCTTGTAACGGGCATTCTTCTCCTCACCGAATGCCATGTTGTAGCCAAAGTTCAACCGCAACAGATCCGCGTCGAGCCATGCCGTGCGGTCATCGTCGCCAGCGTGAAACTTCAGTAGAGCCTGATAAATCCGGATCGCTTTGAGCTTCGGTGAGTCGTCGTCGGTGGACTCTGGTTTCCAGGCGAAGAATTGCTGAGTGTCTGAAAAGACCGGGCTGTCGGCGGAGAGGTCAAATGCATCCTGAGACCGGGCGGCGGCCCGCTCGCCCGAGTTGTAGAACGCCAGTGCCTCGTGCGAGAGAAAGTCATAGAGCGTCGGTCGGTAGGCATCCGGGACATTCCCCTTCACAAGAATCGCGTCGAAATCAGCGACGGGGATCTTCTGGAGTGTTTCCGTGGCGCTCAGCGCTTTCACAACCTGCGTGTCAATCTCGGCGAACAGGCGCGTCAGATCCCACGTCTGGAAATCCTTGCCAGGCGGCTGCGAAGTTTGCGTCCTTTGCAGGAAGCGATACCGATTCGCCTGAAAGTACTGCCAGTACCAGTGCGCCAGGACCGCATGCATGACCGGCTTCATTTCAGCCGGTGCCTTAGCGATCTCCGCCTGCATTCGGGTGATTTTCTCCTCAGCCTTGTTGCCCTGAATATTGCCCTCTAAAGCGATCCTGCGCCCGATGGCGTTGATGGCCTCGGCCCAGGCTTTGTCCTCCATCGCCGACTTGATGATCGGCTCCAGCCGCTCGGTCGCAGTTTTCGGCAGGCCTTTCCGAACAGCGTCGTCGACCTGTTTCCACTGATCCGCGCGCGGACCGGATTGGGCAACGACTGCAAGAATTGGTGCCAGACAGGAAAGCACCAGCAGCAGAATTGTGGATCGCGTTTTCATGATCGCCTCGGAGCATCTCGATTGGCAATTGGGATATCGTGTCGCGGAGTATACCGTCGCTAATCCTCAGATACCGTCGTTGTCGACAAACAGGCGGCGTCATGTGCGAGCGACGGTGATTCTGCCGGACGCGGCACTCACCGTACGGTGAACCGTACTGCGTTGCTGAGGCCATCGGGGGTCACACAACGCAGTTCATAGTGACCGCGGGCGAGTTTCAGCACTCTGTCTTCAGTCCGGGCAAGCGCACGTTGATTCAGAAACCACGTCGTGCCGACAACTCCCTGGACCTCAACAGGAACGTTTGCGACGCCTTCAGGCAAGGTCAGAAACTCGGCGTTGCTGCTCGGTGAAGTGATGACCGGTCCTCGCGAAGCACGCGATTCAAACTGGAGTGGGCGGTACACCGGAATTGATGGAGCGGACTGTGGTTGCTCATCAACGCGGATTTCCGGCAGCGAAAACAGTGTGGCCAGTAGTGGCTCAGCGGCCTCGCGGCCGACAAATCCGGAGTGTCCCGCACCGGAAAATCGACCCGCCCAGACGCCCACTGCAAATTGGCCGTTATGTCCGACGGACCAGGCGTCACGACGGCCCGAGCTTGTTCCGGTTTTCCACATGAACCAGGGACGGCGATCGGCGAGGACGTTCTCAAATCCACGCGGAGTTCGTTCGCGGGTTGAGAGGATTTCATTCAAAACATGGCAGGTCGATGGCGAGAGGGCCTGCCGTTCGGGGTGCGATCGGTCGCTGAACAATCCAGGCGGTCGGAAGACACCGTCGCGGCCCAGTGTGGCATAGGCATTCGTCAGATCGAGCAATGTTGTCTCGACTCCGCCAACCGCAACTGCGAGCCCGCTTTGTGCGGCCGCGTCAGTCGGCACACGCACACCACAGGCTTCAAGCACTCCCAGGCAGCGAGAGACGCCCATGGCTTCGGCGACTCGGATGGCGGGGATGTTTCGCGACTCGCGGAGCGCGTCGGCAACCGTCATCGTGCCTCGAAACGATCGGTCAAAGTTGTCGGGCTTCCATCCGCCTCGCGCAATCGGCCGATCGGGTACCGTTGATTCGGCATTCAGGCGGTGCGATTCGAAAGCCGCAGCGAAGAGGAATGGTTTCAGTGTCGAGCCGGGACTTCGACGCGCGATGACACCGTTGTTCTGTCCGTCGACAGGATCGAGAGGATCTGAAGAACCAACGAGGGCACGGATCTCCGCCGTCGAGATGTCAATGACGACGACCGCAACGTCGCTGCCAGACGGAAGCAATTGCGAATGCCGAGCAACTTCGTATTCGATTGACTCCTGGAGGACCGCATCGATCGACGTGATGCCTCCGGCGGGTCGTTGTCGTAATGCGAGCCAGGCGGCGTGACTTGCGAAGCCGCGAGCGACATTGGCGGAATCGGGAGTCACGTTGATCTGCTGCGACTCTGCGAGCTCCCTCTGTTCCGTAGAAATCATGCCCGCCTCGACCATCCGATTCAGGACGTACCGTTGTCGTTCCTTTGCCGCTGCGGGAAAGCGGTCTGGACGATATCTCGACGGAGCTTGAGGCAGTCCTGCCAGCAACGCTGCCTGGCCCAGAGACAGATCACGGCAACTGCGATTGAAGTAACGCCGTGCTGCCGCTTCGACGCCACGTACGTTGCCGCCGTAGGGGGCGAGATTCAGGTAATGTTCCAGAATCCCGGCTTTCGACAGGCTGACTTCCGCCTGCACTGCACGAACGGACTCAACAAGTTTGGCGCGAAGCGTCCGTGGCTGCGGGTCGATCATCCGGCAAAGCTGCATTGTCAGTGTCGATGCCCCCGACACGACTTTCCGCGATTCCAGATTCTGCCAGACCGCGCGGGACACGGCGATGGGATCGACGCCGCAGTGAGAATAGAACCGCTCGTCTTCTGCCGCGATCGTTGCCTGCGTCAGCCACGGCGACATCTCCCCGAGCGGAACCGGAAATCGCCAATGGTCGTCTCGACCGACGATCTGCAACAGCACGCGGCCCGTGCGGTCCATGACACGCGGACTGACTGCAGAATGGCCAAGGCGCTCGGATGGAAAAGGGTACGCGAACCAGACTGTTCCAAACACAATCACAAACACGCCCACCGCGATACTCGCGGTAGCCAGGATCCGGTGTTTCAGTCGCTGCAGAATTCGACGCGGCATCGTCTGGCTTAGTCCCTTATCAGTGAAATCCCGCGCAAAACGGTCAGGAAATCAGCCGCTGGGCGTTAGCCCACGGTTCAGGAAACCGGACGCTAACGCGTGCCGGCTGGTTTGGTTCCGGCATCGTCTGGCTTACTTCCGGCTGGTGTCTGAGTCACCCGGCTTTTCGGCCAGAGGAGCCGGATCAACAGGGGCATCGGCCGGCCTGATCCGAATCTGTCGGCCAGTGCCGTGAATCGACGAAATGGACTCGTTGTACATGCACGACGCCTGTATTGGCGGAACTGCGAATGATCCAACTGCGACCGCTCGCAGTGCATACCGGAACACGGACTCGCCGGGCAGCGCGGTCGCAAACAGGACGACCCGATCGTCCAGAAACTGCACGTGGTCGGCCGCCTGACTTTCGAGCGACTTGTCCGAAGTTCGCAGTCGCGGGTTCTCGATCTCAAGCCCGCCCGGCAGCGAGTCGACGATCGCGATGTTCTCAATCGGACGCCGTCCCATCGACTTGAGCCGCAGCTCAGTAATCACGATATCGCCAATACGAACGGACTGAGGGTTGACGGTCCGCCCGTCACGATTCAACCACTGTCTGCGAATCCGAATCAGATGGTCCGCTTCTTCGGGGGGATTCCGAGTCAGGCCCGTCGTCTGAATGCAAAGTGAAACACGACCAGAACCCGCCGCGCGGACCACGAACGCATTGAGCGGCTGCTTCAGCGTCAGTTCGCGTGTTAAGCCTGCTCCTAAGTCGAACTGCTGGTCAGTCACGACGATTGACCCTTCAAATGGCGTACCGTTCGTATCGGCGTGGCGCCAGGCAGCCAGAGCTTCCAGGACGTATGCGTTTTCCAGCGTGCTCAGCCACACGCCGTTCTTCCGTGCGCCTTGAATCCGCCCGACAAGGATTGGAATCCACTCATGTGACGAATCGATCTCAACAAGCGCCGCCAGTAATCGCGCCTGATCCACAACGGTGGAACTGGGACGAGCCCCGAACGCGGCGACAGACGTTAAGTCAATCGTCTCGTCGGGGATCGCAGCCAGCGCTTCGTCTCGCCGGCCGGCACGCCACCACGCAAGAGCCAGACTGGCCCGCGCGGCCATGTCGAGATCCTCAAGCTGCTCGCTCAGCAAAGCCATCCACCCGGTCGGTGGAGAACCAAGTTCAGACAGGCAGCAGCAGATAGCGGCCTTGGTCCCGAGGATGTTGTCTTGAGAGTTGTCCAATTCCCGTTCAAGGAATTGCTTTAATCCCCTCATCAACCGTTCGTCGACTTCGTACCCATGCTCCCGCGCCTGCAGCAGGGTCTCGGCAGCATAGGCCGTACCCCAGGCATTCGGACTCGGCTGCCCCGGCCAGTACGAAAGGCCGCCCGATCGAAGCTGAAGCGACCACAATCGTGAAATGCCAGCCTGAACGAGTGGACGGATCGACTTCGCTCGCCCGGGAGACAAAACGTGTCCGGCCGCGATCAATGCCCGTAGCTGGCTGCTGGTCTGCTCAAGACAGCCGTAAGGATAATCCAGCAGACTTTCGACGGCTGGTGCCAGGTCGGCTTCAGCAAGTGACGAGAACGTCAGCTTTGTTCGAGTCTCGCTCGCCAGGAATTTCGGATCGACGGTGATGGTTTTTTCATTGCCCGCTTCGAGTGAGACGATTTTCCGTTCGGTTTCGATTGCAGTCACCGGACGGACTGACAATTCCGATTCGTAGCCAGGGCGACACCAGGCCGCAGCCTGGTACTCACCGGTCTTCTGTCCCGTTTCCGCATCCAGAAAAACGGCATCCAGATTCAAAGTCGCTGTCGCCGTTCCGGAAGGACCATCGGCCGTGAAGTGCTGCCAGAGCAGAGATGATCCCCTCGGGACAACCTGCACCGCAAACTGTTCTGCCGGGTCCTCGGCGACCGACAAACCACTGGACTTGAAATCGGGTCGCAACTCGATGATCTGATCGGTCGTGTTGATGACTTTCACCGGAACGGAAAACGAATCGCCGATTGACACGTAACGCGGCCACGAAGCCTCGACCAGTAGCGGCTGAGCCACGTTCATTTCATGCTGCTCGGCTCCGTAGCTGTCACTCTGAATGGCAACGGCCATCCAGAGCAGTCGCCCGTTGAATCTGTTTGTCAGGTGTGCGGTTGTCTCGACACGCCCTGACTCGTCCGCTTTGAAAAAGCCGTTCCAGATGACAACCGACCGAGCCTTCTTTGCGGGGACTGGATTCCGTCGGATTGACTCGATCCCCTGGTCTCCACCGATTCGATGCAGACTGGCCGGGCGTCGATGGTCGGGCAGCAGCATCGAGTAGATGTCAGAAGAGATGACATCATTCTTCCGCGGGGAGAAAAAGCGGGCATGAGGATCAGGTAACTGAAATCCAGAGGTTGCAAGGATTCCCTCATCGACCGCCCAAAGATGGACCAGGGCGCCGGGTGCGGTGGAAACGGTGAGCGGAATCTCGTCCTTCGGATCGATAGTCTGACTGGCTGCGATGGTCACCGGCAGTCGATGGTCCGTGTGATCCGTGCTCAGTCTCGCGATTCCGCGTGCACGGTGCGGCAACCAGGTTTCTTCCTGCGGATCAATCGATCGCAGTAATGTTGCCGTCACGAAAGCTCCCCCGCGAATCGACTGCGGCACATCGATCTCGATCGTCGTGGATGTTCGCGGGAACTTGATCACCTGCGTCGACATCACGCGGTCAGATTCCAGGCAGACGATCGCTGTGCCGGGAAACGGGCTGGTGATTGTGGCCTGCGCTGTCGCCCCCGGTGGGTAACTCGCCCTGTCGAGTTGTATGTCCAGCCGCTCCGGGCGATTCATTCGAGACGTCAGCCCTTCGCCGCCGGCCGACACAACGTGGAACTGCAGTTGAGTCACGGCTTTCGAGTCGTCGTCTGCGATGATGCGATAAACGCCGGGCTCGGCACATGTAACGGGAAGTTCCACTACCTGAGCGTCATCGATTCCTCGCTTCCAGATCGACGTCGTTCGCTCGACCGAGTCCCAGACGACGCGTCCATTGACTCGCTGCACGACGTGATCAAACTCGACTCGCTGCAGCTCCACGGAGAACGGCGCGAACTCCGCCGGCTGATCAAGAGCGTCACGCAGAACCCACTTCAGACTCACCTTGGCACCGGCCACAACGAGAGCCGCTGACTCATCGTTCGCTGAGCCGTCTGTAAGTTGCAGACCGATGTGACGCGGGGAACGGTCGACCGTAAAACCCGTCTGTGTCGACACGGATCGGCCGCCGTCTTCTGATACGGTGACGCTACTGGCTGCCCGCCAGCGACCGGCGTCCGTTCGCGGTGGAGCGACCAGCGGAACCTGAAACCGTCCCTCGTCATCGAGCCGGATTTCTACTTCCTGCACCTCTCGTTGACCTGGTAACTTGAGCGGGCCAAACGTGAATTGCGGATGGCTTTCCGAGCGAAACCGTACTGAGGCGTATTCAGTCCGAACTCGCGCGGCGAGACCCGCGGCCGGTTGTCCGAACAGGTAACGGGATTCAATCGTCAACGCGGGAGCAATGTCTCGCGTGACCAGCTCGTCCCGCGGCGACGCATGGACTTCCAGCCGGACGGGAATGAATTCTTCGACGAACGCCTGAGTGCTTCCGAGCACGACATCGGACCCCGGCAGCGAAACTCGAAAACTCCACGTCCCGGTCCAGGCCGTTTCTGCCGGCTGAAACGTGGCATGAAAGACGCCGTTGGATGCCAGTAGCTCGGCAACGGACTGCTGATCGACCGCGCCACCCACGGATTGGCCGGGAGTCACGGTAAGCGTCTTTGCCGAGCGACCATCGGGACGAATCACCTGCAGCGCGAGCGGGAACGGCGGCGGCACACCACCTCGGTTGTCTCGGATGATTCCCGTCAGGTGAATCGTTTCACCAGGTCGATACGTGCCCCGCTCGGAATAGAGCATCACATCGTAAGCATCCGAATGGCTGCGTCCCGACTGGTCGACGTCGTCCAGAACGGCGTGGCCATCGGCTGTCTTTAGCCAGGCAGTCTGTTGATCATCGTCGGCGATGATCACCCATGGTCGACCGTCCGGATGATCCGTATCGACCGGCAGCCTCACAAGGCCATCCCCGTCGGTCATTCCCTCGGCGAGTGCCTGATTGTTGTACGAGACCGCGGTCACTCGGACACCTTCAACCGGATCGGCACTATGCAGCGACGTCACCCAGACAACGCATTCCTTCTTCGACTGTTTCAGAGTCAGGCCCAGGTCAGTGACGGCGACGAGTGCTGTGTCCCGCGTCCATCTTTTGTCCGTTGCGGCGACAGAGATTCGGTAAACACCAAGCGGTTCGTCCAGAAGTTCTCGCAGGCTCAGAACCTGACGGACGGTTTCATTCGGAGACGAGGCGAGCTGCAGAGTCTTAACACCCAGGCTCCGAGACGTCTGTCGAGAACCATCCCCCTGGAGATGCGCCACAAGATTGTTCGTGAAGATGCGCTCGGCACTGACGCGCACACCCGCGACATTGACAGTTTCCAGTTCCAGTTCCAGGTTGCCGTGTCGCGACAGAATTCCACGTCCCTCCGGAATCCTGACAGCAGGACGCCGGGCCGGAATGCGGAATGACACAGTCTCGGTCTCGCCAAGCGGTTTGCCATCATGCGAAACAAGGCTGGCCGGCACGGAAATCTGGTATCGACGCTCAGACTCAAACTGGCCGCGGAGCTGCAGCACTTGTCCGTCCACTCGCCAGGAATGAGCGAGTTTCGCCGCGTAGCGTTCGACATCTGGCGATACCGCGACCGTTGGCATTTCCTGATCCGGACTCAGACCGGACGAAAAAAGGACATCGACCTGCCAGTGCCCGTCATGGAGTTCATTGACCTCGGTGCGCAGAAACGAAAACACCGGAGCAATGTTGAGCGTTCGCCGAATCTCCCGGCCCATCGGCCGGTCCCCGTCCGTCCCGGCAAGCTCTTTGTTGACGGTCACGATCAGTCGATCTGACCGCGGTCGAGGACAGCGCAGAACGATCAACTCACTCGGCTGGTCGACAACCGATTGAGCGATCAGGCCACTTTTGGGATCGACGTCATCAGAATCGACGCCGCGAATTCTGAGGTGCGAAATCAGTTCGTCGGGCGAGACTTTCTGGTTGAACTTCAATTCAAACGTAATGTCGGTCCTGTCCGACGAAACCAGGCGACAGTCCGTCAGTTTGAGTGCTCGCGTCTTGAATTCGACCTCGGCACCGACCTGAACGACGCGGCCCAGTTGTGATTCCAGTCCACTGGCTGGTGTCACCCTGAACGTGCGACCGGAGGGCAACGGATCGTCCAGCAGAAACTCAAGCCGACGTGCACTGGTCCATTCCCACTGACCGGAAACGTCTGGCGCGAACTGCAACGGAACGGCCAGAGCCACCGCCTCGTTCAGCCGTGCCGGCTCTCCGACATCCTGATCAAAAACAAATGCAAGACGCTCCGCCTCATCGACGTTCGACGCTGGCAATGTCTCGACAATTCGGAGGGGCCTGGCTTCATCCGCATTGCGGCTGAGCACCTCGTGCCGAATCCACAGCAGTGCGCCGGAGTTCAAGACGAGGAGAAAAAACACAAGCAGCGCGAAGCGCCGAGTTGTCGACATGGGTTCTTCCCTGAACACACAATGAGGGCCGGAACTCCGGCACCGCTCTGAGGAGTCTCTTATCAGTGAGATCCTGCGCAAGATGGTCAGGATTCTTCGGAGCGCTTTTCAGAGACAGAATCATGGGTACAGAATGATGTCAGGCCCGATCATTCTGTACCCATGATTCTGTGAGCATCGTCGCGCGCGACTGACCTCTTTGGTTCCAGCTCCGCCGGGTTAGTAACTGGGAATCAAATGACTCCCACTTTCTTACCCGGCTCGCCCGAAGACCGTTGACCGAACAGGTTTTGACAGAGTTTCCACAAAGCTGGCCAGAGAGTACTGCTTTCGCGAAAACGAGAGCAAGATGGCAGTTCGTGATTCGTTAGCGACGCGTATTCATCAAGACATGTCGCAGTTGAATCGAGTCTCGTACCCGAGCATGAAGGAACACTAATCGACACTGATTTTCGCTAATCAAGGCAACTGTCGCCACGTGAATCATTAGCGTCAATTAGCGCGGATTAGTGTTCCAGGCTTCGGTCTTCCGCTCCTGGTCTGAGGCGCGGAGACGCGGAGTTTTGTTTTGCCAGCACCGGCCTCTGCGTCTCCGCGCCTCTGCGTGAGGTCATCTGTTTGCGGCGAAGCTGCTCTGGGTAAACAGCTCTAAAAACCCAACAGCTCGTCCAGCTCCGAGAATGCCGCGAAATGCTCGTCAGTGTCAGTCGGTTGCGGCAGACGGCGTTCGCCTGAGCTGAGGCGGTCAGTCATGAAGCCGGCATCGTCGTGGTTCCATCCGGCGTGGTGGCCGAGTTCGTGGGCGATGACCGACAGTAGATCGAAGCGGTCACGTGCTGCCGCGGTCGCCGCAATTGCCGACTGCTCAAAGACTGCAAATTCGCGATCGTCGTCAGGCGTGTCGTCGACGAACCAGCCGGCCCCATTAGCGTCGATGTCGACAATGATGGCATCGTCCGTCGCGAGCCCCAGATATCCGTCGGGCAGGTCCTGCACGCGAATGTCGACGGACCGCAGCGCATCGAGTTCCGTGTCGGATAGCCCGGCTTCCTCGAACCGGTCGATCGCCGCGTCCTGTAGTCCACGCAAAGTCCCTGACGAAAGCGGTTGTTGCCCGGATGCCAGCGATGCCGTGAGTTCTGGCGAAGCGGTGTTGGCCAGAAGAGCGGCCGGCTCCCAGGCGTTGGGGAAATTCAACGCGTACGATTGCTGAGTTGCTGACGCTCGGCTTCGACCGAAGTTCTGAGCGAACAGGGCGACATCACCGAAATCGACGTCGCCGCTGCGGTCGAAGTCACGACTGTAGGATTCGTCACTCGTTGTCGTGCTATTGCCGAAGACCTGGGCAAATCGAGCCACGTCGCCGAAGCCGATCTCGCCACTGTCGTCCAGATCGTACATCACCGGCCAGATGCGGATTGATGGGGCAGCCGGTTCATTCGAATCGGATTCGGCACCCGCCGCCGTGTCGAACATCACACCATTGGCGGTCAGCCGATCATCGACCGTTGGCAGGATATATCGTCCTGTCGCCGAATTCGTGAGGTTGGCACCGACCAGTACCTGAAACGAGACTCGCACCATCAGGGCAAACTCGACACGTCCGAGATCCGCTGTCAGTGATGATGCACTGATGCCACTGACGATGCCTGCTACGTTGTCAGTCGTGCTCTGCCGACTGTCAGTAAAGGCCGGTCCGAACTCGACCGCCGTGGCTTCGTAAAAGCTGCCATCGAATGGCACGTCGACACTAAACGATCCGATGGACGTCATGGCGTCGTCCGGCGTGCTGCCCCAGACCTCGATGGTGAAGTCGTCCCATTCATCCAGATAACGCACATTCGATGGTAACTCGGCCACGTGACCGTCAGGGTCAGTCGAGGTCGGCGTGAGAACGACTCGTGTATCCACGGTGATCAACGTGCTGTTCGTCGTCTCGCCATCAGAGCGATCTGCGATCATGTCGTGACCCGGACCACCGTCGAACTGATCGGTTCCCTCGCCGCCGCGCAGGATGTCGTCGGCTGTCCCACCGGTCAGCACGTCATCACCCGGTCCACCCACGAGAGTGACCGACGTCGTAACGGTTGCCGCGGACACCACATCGTTTCCACCGCCGGCGTCAATCCGCAGTTCACCCGCCGGAGTCGCGAACTCAACCATTTCGAATGTCGGTGTGCCATCCATGCTGCTGAGCATCAGCATGCCGCCACCAGTGGGAGTCAACGACGCATTGTCCGACGTGTCCGGCAGCACGACGTTCATGCTGGCACTGGTGACGCCGGTCAGGTCGATCGGTTCCAGACCCGTGAACGCCACCGGAAAACCATCGAATGCAATCACGCCATCGGCGGCGCCGCTGTTGGTGATGGTCGTCATGTCGAACGAGCCACCAGCGACGGTCAGCGAGTCAATTCCATCACCACCGTTCCAGGTGACGCCCAGGCCAGGCAGTGTCGACAGATCGATGATCAGAACGTCGTCGTCGGTCGACCCGTCGATGATGATTGACAGACCCGGTTGATTTGTCAGTCGAAGTAGCTCCTCCGCTGCCTGACGACGCAGGATGATGTCAGTGTCGATCACCAGCAGTTCGTAGGTTCCTCCACCTGTCGGCAGTATCTCACGCTGCGTCGAACCGAATTCGACCGACAGTGGCACCGCTTGAAGATTGTCATTCCCGGCAGCGTCCCGGGCGACCATCGCTGGAATACCAACAGTGACCGTACCTACCGCCATCGGAGTCACATCGAACGTAAAGACCTGATTGTCCGAAGTGGAAAAGTCGGAAGTCGTCCCGTTGCCGACAGCCAAATCACCCGTGACGAATCCACTGACGACCTCCCCGAAGTTGACCGACACATTGAGCGGAGACTCGTTGGTTTGACTGGACTGCGAGGCCGTGATGATCGGCGTTGGCGAGGTGCGGTCGCTGGTGATGCTGAATCGAGTCGCCACGACGCTGTTGTTTCCGGCCGTGTCCTGAGCGGCACTGGCCGCGACGTCGACAGTCACCGCACCGTCGGCTGTCGGCGCAACGTCGAACGTGTAAGTGCGGTTGTCAGTCGTGGCGAAACTGGAGACGGCGCCATTGCTCACAACCAGATCACTCGCGACGAATCCGCTGACGGACTCGCCAAAGTCGATGGACACATTAATCGGGGACGCGTTGGTGGGACCGGACTGCGTGGCCGTGATCACCGGAGTCGGCGGCGTGCGGTCGCTGGTGATGCTGAATCGAGTCGCCACAACGCTGTTGTTTCCGGTCGTGTCCTGAGCGGCACTGGCCGCGACGTCGACAGTCACCACACCGTCGGCTGTCGGCGTAACGTTGAACGTGTAAGTGCGGTTGTCAGACGTGGCAAAACTTGAGGCAGCGCCATTTCCCACAACCAGATCACCCGTGACGAATCCGCTGACGACTTCGCCGAAGTCGATGGACACATTGATCGGTGAGGCGTTCGTGGGGCTCGATTCTGTCGAACTGATCACCGGAGTCGGCGGTGCGCTGTCGGCTTCCACCACGGCGAAATCGAGTCCACTGATGGTCTCATCGCCGTCACCGGTCAGGATGACGCGATATGCACCCTCGATCAGTGTGTTGTCGAGAATCGCGGCCTGATTCGACACGCCTTTGGCGACGGCGAGATCAGGATCACCATCCTGATCGAAGTCAGCCGTGGCGACCGACCAGGCCAGCCGAACCGGGAAGACTCCCACCCCAAAATTCTGAGGCGACTGAAACACGCCATCTCCCAGGTTGTACAACACGGCGAGGTTGGAATCGCTGCCGTTGGTCACAACCAGATCGAGCAGCCCATCGACGTTCATGTCCACGGCTTCAATCGCCGACGGACCTGAACCTGCGGGATAGTCCTCGTTTCGCCCCGTGTCGAATCGGCCACTCGTGCCGTTGTTAAACAGGACCGTCACGTTGTCGGAAAACTGATTGGCTGTTGCGACATCCAGGCTGCCATCGCCGTCAAAGTCAGCGACGGCCATGTCAGAAGGCGACAATCCAACATTCGCTGTAACAGCAGAGTTGAGCGGGCCCGTTCCCGAGTTGAAGTATGTCTCGACCCGGTTCTCGCCGAAGCTCGTCACGACCAAATCTGGATCGCTGTTGGCGTTAAACGGTAAGTTGGCTTCCAGATTGGCAAACTCAGCCCGCGACGGCACCGAGCCCGTCGACACGGTGTGCAGAATGCTGAAATTCGTGCCCGTCGTGTTGCTGATGACAAAGGCCTGGTTGCTAACGGCGCTGGCTACGGCGATATCCGGGAAAGCGTCGTTCGTGAACAGTCCTGTCGAGACGGTCGTCTGCCCGCCGCCCATGTTCAGGATCGTGGGAGCGCCAAACGTCCCATCTCCCTGACCGATCAGAATCGAAACGATGTTGGTCGCTTCGTGACCAACGACCAGATCGTCCGTCCCGTCCTGGTTGAAATCGGCCACGGCGACAGATCGAGGCTGGAAGGAGCCCGTGAAGACACTCGCCGCTGCCGTAAATGAATCGCCAGTTCGCAACAGCACCGACAGATCGTTGGTAAACACGTTGGCGACGACGAGGTCCGGAATTGAGTCTGTGTTCGTGTTGAACGAACCCGTCGCGATCGACTGAGGGAAGTCCCCCACGTCGACATCAGAAATGCTCAGCGAGTTGTTGCGAGGAAACTGCTGCTCCTGATTCTCGGCATTGACCGACCGGACGGTGTAAGTGCCGCCGGCGAGTTGCTCAAAGCGGTAGAACCCCGTCGCCGACGTCACTTGCGACGGCTCAGCGTTTCCCCCTGACGAATCCAGAGCGCCGTTATTGTTCAGGTCGAGATAAACCGTGATTCCTGCTCGTTCTTCGCCAGCATCCAGGACTCCGTTTTCGTTGGCATCGACAAAGTAAAAACCTTCGAGCTTGCCCGATCCCAGCCCGACTCCACCAACCGTGTCCAGATTGCCGAAGTCAACGTCGGCCCGTTCTTCACCGGCCCCCAGAGCAACTTCAATCACCGGCCCACCGGCCGGATCAGGCAACGTCTGCTCGAAACCCGTCTGAACCATCTGAACCACGCGGTATGTCTGAAGCGGAGTCAGACCCGTGAACGAGTAACGACCCTCGGAGTCCGTCGTGACAACTGTCTCGCCAGCATCAAGCTGATTGTCCTCGTCCTCGTCGAGAAACACCTGCCAGCTCGCGAGACCGGCTTCGCCAGCGTCTCGCAGGGAGTTCAAATTCAGGTCACGAAAAACGCGGCCCGCGATTTCACCGTCGAGAGGGGCATTTCCGAAGTCAACCTGTGATGCCAGATTCCCCGCACGGAGTCGCACGTTCCAGAATCCGATGTTCGAAACAGCGGTGGGCGTCTCTCGACCGAACACCACGTAGCTCTCTCCTTCGGTCTCGTCAAACGGATTGGACCCCTGAGGCGCCCCGATGATCACGTCGTCAAAGCCGTCGCCGTTCACATCACCCGCGTTCGAGACCGAATACCCAGATACATCGTCGTTGTTAATGCCGTCGAGTCGAAAACCGGTCGCGCCGTCCAGCGTGGTCTTGTCAATTGCCGCAGCGAAACCGCCCGACTTGCCAAACACCACATAGCTCTCGCCCGCCCTAAAGGTCCCGCTTTGAGAGGCATAACTGGCACCAATGATCAGGTCGTCGAAGCCGTCGCCGTTCACGTCACCAGCCCCCGACACCGAACCCCCGAATAAGTCACTAAAATCTCCGTTGAGCCGAAAGCCAGTCGTGCCGTCCAGCATGCTCAGGTCGATCACCGACGAGAAACCGCCCGACTTCCCGAACACCACGTAGCTCGCGCCCGCCAGGCCCGGCAGGCCTGAGGAAGTCCCGTGTGGCGCGCCGATGATTAAGTCTTCGAAGCCATCCCCGTTCACATCACCCGCGCCCGAAACTGAAGTCCCTGAGTAGGGGGAACCCGGTGCGTGTTCGTCCTCTATAAATCCGTCGAGGCGGAAGCCGGTCGTGCCATCCAATGTGCTCAGGTCGATCGCCGGGGCGAAACCACCCGACTTTCCAAACACCACGTAACTCTCGCCCTTGCGGGAGTCCGCATCGGGTGCCCCGATGATCAAGTCGTCGAAGCCGTCACCGTTCACGTCGCCCGCGTTTGACACGGAGGCTCCAGAGCGGTCGTACCCATCAATGCCGTCGAGGCGGAAGCCGGTCACGCCGTCCAGCGTGCTCAGGTCGAGCGACGACGCGAAGCCGCCCGATTTCCCGAACACCACGTAACTCTCGCCCTTGCCGGAGTTCGCAAAAAACGCACCGATAATCAAGTCGTCGAAGCCGTCGCCGTTTACGTCACCCGCACTCGACACCGAATGCCCGGCTCTGTCGTTGTCGTTAATGCCGTCGAGCCGAAAGCCGGTCGTGCCGTCCAGCGTGGTCAGGTCCACCGCCGAGCCGAAACCGCCCGACTTTCCAAACACCACGTAACTCTCGCCCTTGAGGGAGTTCGCATTGGGTGCCCCGATGATCAAGTCGTCGAAGCCGTCGCCGTTCACGTCCCCGGCACTCGACACCGAAACTCTGGAGTTCATGCCGTCGAGGCGAAAGCCGGTCGTGCCGTCCAGTGTGCTCAGGTCGATCGCCGAGGCGAAACCGCTCGACTTGCCGAAGACCACGTGGCTCCCGACGTATCGAGTACCAATGATCAGGTCGTCGAAGCCGTCGCCGTTCACGTCCCCCGCGCTCGAAACCGAATGCCCGGATCGGTCACCCGCGTCGATGCCGTCAAGCCGGAAGCCGGTCGTGCCGTCCAGCGTGCTCAGGGCAATCACGGCACCTTCAACCTGGAGTGGTGTCGTCAGCTCCCAGCCTGGCTGCAACTGCTCGCGAACGATGTACTCTCGCGGCTGCAGTTCGGCAAATCGGTACGAACCAGCTTCGTCGATGCCCGACGTCGCTGAATCGTCCTGTACAGTCACAGCCCTCGGCTCGTTCGGGTCGAGCTGGCCGTTTTCGTTGAGGTCAAGGTAGATCGTCCAGCCGGGGAGGCCGGGTTCGCCTTCGTCTCGTACCCCGTTGCGGTTCGCGTCGAGGAATTTGAGGCCCTCAATGTCAACCAGATTGCGTTCGTGGGCTCCGATGTCGACCGTGGGAGTGCGCGTTCTCAATGAGTCAATCGGACGGGCAGCGCTGCGCTGGTCGACATCCGGGGCCAAGGCGTTGTCGCCGGCATCAATGGCCGGGCTCCCGGGAAGCAGGCGATGAGTGAAAGTGAAGCCGCCGTTGTCTTTCAGCTCGCCCAGGAGGGCTGCGACTGGTGTTCCGCTGCTGCCGACCTGGTCGCCGTTGGTGCCGTTCGTCAGGCCTGTGGCTGTGCCAACGGTGCCGATCAGATTGTGGCCGTTGGAGGTGAAGGTTCCGGATGTGTCGGCGTCACTGGTGTCGGCTGTGTTGTCCGCGACGATCGTGTTCTCAAGCTGAGCGTTGGCTGAGCTGCGGATTCCTCCGCCAGACGACGTCGCGGCGTTGTTGGCGACGGTGACGCTGGAAACGAGCAGCGTGCCGGACGTGTGGTCGATGCCGCCACCGTTCGTCGCGGTGTTGTCGGAGATCGTTGTGTTGATGATGGTTGTCGTGCCGGACGAGGCGAGTGCTCCGCCTTTGGTGGCTGTGTTGGCCGTCAGCAGCGAGCGTTCGATCGTCAGTGTGCCGCCGTTGTTGCGGACTCCGCCGCCGTCGCCACCTGGCGTGCTCCCGGTGACAGAGCCGCCTTTAATGGTCACGTCGAGAAGTGTCAGGGCTCCGCTGGCCTGGACGTCGAACACGCGGTCGACTCCGCCGACGATTTCGATGATCGCTCCGTTGCCTCGAATGACCAGTCCGGCCGCGTCTGTGATGTCCAGGTCGCCGGTGGCGGCTGCGTCTTCGCCTGAGCCTGAGATGTCCAGTGTGTAGGTTTCGCCGGTTCGCAGGGCGATGGTGTTGAGGCCGGCTTCCGCATTCGCAGCCTGAACGGCGGCTCGCAAAGTGCCGGCTGCAATGCCGTCGGACGTTGTGGTGACGTTGATCTGCCCGGCGAATGCGATCGCGACCTCGAACGAGCCGATGACCGCTTCACGACTGAATCGCCCGCCGGTGTCAGAGACCTCGCCAGCCTGCAGAATGACTTCGTAGATTCCGTTGTCTTCCAGCAGCCAGGTTCCTCCCGGAGCGGTCATCCGGTAGCCCGCCGTCGCGATGGCGATATTACTGTTCGGGCCGAACTGGAATGAGACTGGAAACTCGGCGCCATCGTCCTGCTTTCTGACAATCAGGTCACCTGCATCCAGCGTGCTGACATCCAGCAACGTGTCGTCTTCGTAACGAACGAAAATGTCCTGCGTCGTTCCTCCGTCGGTGGTGATGTCCGGAGGCGGAACGACGTCTCCGTTTCCGTCAATCGCGAACTGCGCCAGCGGCGCGAACGTGTCGATGTTCAAAGCCGCTGCGGCGTTCAGAGTGCCGCCCGTCGCCACTTTGCCGCTTAACCCGCCGACTGTCCGCACGGAGTCGATAATCGCATCGCGAATTTCAGAAGCGATGGCAAACGGTCTGAGCGCCGCCAGGAGGGCAACCGTTCCGGTCACATGCGGAGTCGCCATGCTGGTGCCGGTGCGGAAGATCAGGCCGCCGCCCAGGTTCAGACCGAAGATGCCGACGCCCGGTGCGGCGAGGTCGACGGAGGTGGCTCCAAAATTACTGAACCGGGCCAGGTTGTCGCTGTTGTCTGACGCGGCCACCGCGATGATGTTTTCCAGGTCAAAGCTGGCCGGGTAGAAGCCGAGGTCGTTGTCCAGATCGACGCCGCGACCGGTCACGTCTCCATTGCCCGAGGCTGCGACAAACAGGATGTCGGCTGTCTGAGCGGCCGTGAGCGCGTCCTGCAGGTCCGGATTGAAGTCACCCAGCGTGCCCCAGCTGGCATTCATCACGCGGACGTTCGTGTCGAACTGCGAACGCATCAGAGTGGCGTAGTTGATCGCCAGAATAGCATCGGACGTCGAACCGGTGAGCTGCGTGTTGAGGAACTTCAGCGCCATGATGGAGACGTCCCAGTTGACTCCTGAGACGCCCAGTCCGTTGTCGCCGACCGCTCCGATCGTTCCGGCCACGTGAGTGCCGTGCCGGTGGTCATCGAACGGGTCGTTGTCGTTATTCAGAAAGTCCCAGCCGATCAGGTCGTCGGTCAGACCGTTGCCGTCGTCGTCGCTACCGTTTTCCCACGCCGCGTCGGACAGCAGGTCGCCACCGTCAATGAAGCCGTTGCCGTTGCCGTCTGTCACGAACGCCGAGTTTGCAACCTGATTCAGATCGACAAACGTAATCAGGCCGTCGACATCGGTGTCTTCCAGTTGATCTCGCAGGGTCGTGGGAATTTCGCCCTGGTTGATCCAGATGTTGCGAGCCAGATCCGGATGCGTGTATTCGACTCCCGAATCGATTACCGCAACAACCACGTCGTGGCTGCCGGGACGTAAATCTGATTCCGGAAACAGGTCCCACGCTTCCGGCGCGTTAATGTCGGCGTTGCTCGTACCGAAGAACTGTCCCGTATTGTCGAAGCTGTATTGATTGGCCGCGAAGTCAGTGTCGTCGGGAACCAGCGTTTGAGCTTCCACCGACAGATCACGTGTGAAGTATTCCACAAATCGACTGCCTGCCAGTGCTGCCGGCAGGTCAGTCTGTGACGACTGCGGAGCAACCAGCAGCATGCCTGGCAAACCGAGTCCTCGGACTACGATCGCCTGCACGCCGGCAGAAGCCAGCAGTTCCTGCGCTCCGGCAACACTGCCAGACTGATCCGTCGCCGCTGCGGTCAGACGGACAATCCAGCGGTCAGCCGGACTGTCAGCGTCCAGCGCGACAGATCCCCCTTCGAACCACGCGGTGGAGACGTTCTGGTTCAACGCAACGTCGGGACTGGCAACCGTCACATCACTGACTGAGTCGAGATCGGGCAACAACGAATCAGCGCTCAGCAGGCACCGTTGCTCAAGACGTTCCGCCGCGGACCGAGACTCGGCTCCACGCAACGCACGGACCGGTCTCGATGTGTTTCGACAATGGAGTGACTCGAACAAACGACGCATTACCTGACCTCTGTAAGACCACGCGAATCGTCGCGCATACCCGTTTTGCTACGCTTCTTCAGCAAGACATGTTGCAGTTGAGTCAAGTTTCGTTCCCGGCCATGAAAGAACACTAATTGACGCTGATCTTCGCTAATCCGCGCGCGACAGTCGTCACGCGAATCATTAGAGTCGATCAGGGCGAATTAGTGTTCCTGACTTCCGTCGTCTGCTCTCGGTCTGAGGCACTGCCTCGGTAGATTTTTACTCTGGGACACGAGCGCGCTGTGCGCGCGCATCGTAGGACGGGCACTCCTGCCCGTCCCTGCTTGCAGACGGGCAAGAGTGCCCATCCTACTTTTGGTTGCGGCTGTGCCGCTTTGGGGATCGTCTGTGTCCATCTGCCGTGAAACTGCCCTGTCGTCCAATTGTTCACGCTTGCGGACACGCGTCCAGTCTCAGCCCAGATTGAGTGCCCGAAATCGTACGACTGACAGCGTGCTCAATGCACTGCACGGCCAGTCATCCACAACATCCTTCAGGAAGGGAAACCGATTTCCGGCCACACGCGGACAGAAGAAAGTCGGCATTTTCGTGGCTGGGGCTTTTTGAAGTTGCACACTTCAGTCCCGAAGGGACGTGGGCAAATAGCCTGGGGTTTCAACCGGTTTCAACCCCGGGAAAATCAGCCTTTTCTGAACCACAGCCCCGGAGGGCAACGCCGTTAAGGATAATCCAGGTGACTTGTTTGAGTTGAAGGTACGCCTTTCGTTGTGCGGCGGTGGCCTTGAGCAGTATCGGTTGCGTGGCCGACGGTTTGTCTTTTTTGTTGGCTTTGTA
>Ga0302123_10000236_pt1 | contig 44951 bp, 76 predicted proteins | sample CB21_321_MG_FD_203109 | JGI IMG/M metagenome (GOLD analysis project Ga0302123, IMG submission 203109) | Marine microbial communities from Western Arctic Ocean, Canada - CB21_32.1 | ecosystem: Environmental > Aquatic > Marine > Oceanic | place: Canada: Western Arctic Ocean | collected 2017-09-28 | reverse complement strand
TTTATTCCAACCACAATACTTCGGAAAGAAACTATCTTTCCCAGAACTCGCTCAAGTAGCTGGCAAGAAAGCCAAGTTAGATGTTCAAAGTACAAAAGAAGCATTAAAGGTTTTGCGTAAAGTCGCAGGAAATCAACTTAGAATATTCAAAGGTCTTAACGGACTCACTATTCAAATAGTCGATCCATTCCCCTTGGGAGGAGCAGGAAGTGCTCCAGAAGATGCCAACATTGATCCTGAAAATGCCAATGCAGCAAATGATGGTGGCCAATTTTCTCCTCCCGGAGACAGGGGAAGACAAACTGCTGGTGGACCTCAATCACTTAAGTCACAATCTCAACAAGATCCACTGACAAGTCTAATAGGCAAAGCCAATGACATTCTTATGAAAGTCATGAATGGAGAGCAGGTTGATACAAAACATATTTTAGATGATTTGGGGAACATGGAAAACAAACTTAAATCAACAGCGACCGAAGACCCAGATGTAAGAAGCAAACTTGGCGAGATTGCTGGCCTCAAAGATGAGATTGAAAGAATGTCTCCGCAACGTGAATGGCTCGAACTTTACGAGTCAATGTGTAACAACGGAATCTAAGACTGGTTGATGTTTTTTATTGGCGGATGCGATTGGCGCATCAAAAAAGCCCCCCTGAAAAGTTTTGCAACTATCAGGGGGGCACTTTTTTGCGCTGTTAATCGTCGTCATCGTCTCCGATTCCGACGTTCCAGTAAGCTTCCCCAAGGAAAGCTTCCCATGACTTCACAGGCTTTAACGTATCGTACCGAACAATTCTCATGTGAGGCTTCTTCGCTGGCTTTCTGAGCTTCATTCCAGCCTGCACAGGAGTTCTGTTGGCCTTGAAGCTGTTACATGCAACACATGCCAGCACACAGTTCTCCCACGAAGACTTTCCGCCAAAACTCTTTGGCTCAACGTGGTCGATGGTCAACTCATCACTCTTGAACTTCTTACAACAGTATTGGCACAGCATACCGTCTCTCTTGAAAAGGTTTCTTCGTGAGAAGTGGACCTTCGGCTGTGGCAACTTGTTGTACTTGGAGAGTAGGATTACTTCCGGGACTCGGAACACTACATTTGACCCTTGAAGAGCATCGTCATTGATACGAAGCTTCAGCTTTGACCAATCATCCCATGTGAATGTTTGGTAGCTCTCGTGATCTATGATTCTGGCCTTTGGGTCGCCGTTTTTGTACGTGCTAAAGAGCATTATGATAGCTCTTTGCAGTGGCACTGTTCCCACTGGAGTCCAACTCTTGTTCAAAACTAAGCATCTATTTTGTGTGAGAACGCTCATAAATCACCTCTCTTTTCATATATCTACGTAAAGCCCATTTGTGGTACCTCCCCTGTCACAGAAGGAACATTTGTTGCGGACAAACACTGCCCGACTAACATGTTCTCAATTATATCTATCAAAATCCTTCGACTTTCCAATTTACTTTTTCTGATAGTCCTCTTGTCTTTACTGACAATCCCCGAAGTCCTCTTTCTCTCATGCCTGCAATAAACACTTCCATCTGTTCAGTGTCCAGATCATTTAGGTCTTCAGGCCAAGGAATTCCGGGAGTAGGACCATTTCTCCTAATGTGATCAGGACGCCTAAACGGTCCTGAAGGTTCGGGTTTTTTCAATAATTCTTGAGCAAATCCAAAAAATCTGCACGCATATATCACTAGAACAGAAAAAAATATTGCCCATTCCATATCAGAATCCTTCCTGAATCCAATTAACTTCTGAAACTGGCTCTTCGAGCAATTCTGGAAATGAATCAAGCACAAAAGTTAATCCGTTATTGTTTTCAAGCAATGCTTCCACACTAAGCCGAAACGTGGCAACAGTAGATTCTCTGTCTGCTGCCACCTCTTCTCGCATGGAAGTAACACAATCAATCATTGATTGTAGTTGAATGTTTTTCCATTCTAACAAATCATCTAAGTCTGTGTCCATACATTCTTTCTAAGAGATATCCATATCTGTATAGGTCGTGGTATTCTCTTGAAGTGTTACCTTCTTAAATCTGAATACCACTGTATCACCATCTTTGAATTCTTTCAACTTGATTTCTGAACCACTTGATTTCTTGTAGATTATTTCCATGACTTGAGTTGACAAAGTGCCGCCCCCGCCTAATAAAACATCTGCATCATTCATTAGCTCTAATATATCAGCGTGAGTCATTGTAAGTTCAAAGACTTCTGAAGCTCTGCTGTTTTCTATCTTTGTTGCTGCCATAATTGTCCTCCTACCCTATTTAGAGCAGGATACAAAAAAAGCCCGACTACCGAAGCAGCCGAGCTTGTTATTAACAAAATCAGTCTACTTCGCCTTAACTGGTTCTACCTTGGCTGGCTTAAAGTAATGAAAAGTTGGAAATTTCATTTCCATTTCTCTTGTTCCAAGATATGGTTCTCCCTCTCCAACAATAATCACTGATGGAGCGGCCCCTGCTGCTGATGATTTCCTAGAATAACTAAATGTCACTCCAATATCTTCAACTGGAAGCTTCTCTAGCTCTTCTTGAGTAATCATCTTGACATTGTGATCCAAAGCCCATTCAACATTAGCTGCCTTGGCCCACTTCTGCATTCTTCGCACAGGAACGATCAAATTAAAGGTTTCACCAGCACCTCTTACCAGCATTCCAATCATTTTTCCGTCTTTCATATAGACGCCACCACCAGAGCTTCCCGGAAATGCAGCTACAGTTGTTTGATCAAAAACTTTCTTGTTGATCAATCTTCCATGCTGTGACATAATTCCGGTTGTCATGCTGTTTGATCCCAATTGTCCAAGTAATGAACCAACGTGTAAAAGTGGCGTTGAAATCACAGGAATATTGTCTTCAAGATAGAACTCAACTGTAACTGAAACAAAATTCTTCTTTCTCAGTCTCAAAAGAGCCAAATCTTCTTCAGCACTGTATCGAACAACTTCAGCAAACAATTCCATTTTGCCGACGTTTCTGCCATCCTCCGTAAGCGACTTTACAATTTTTGCATCGTCAAACTCAACAACGGTCTTTGGAGTTCCACTTTTCGGATCAATAATGGTCCGTGTCTTCCGAAGGTTGTCAACAACGTGAGCAGCCGTCCAGATAAAGTTTACAGTTTCCCCATTAGGAAACTTCCTTGTCATTATCTCGCCACTGCCTTCACCGCTGCCCCTGCTACTCGTTGAAACAATAGTCACAGAAATGTCTTGAAGATGTTGGGGCACATCTTTACCCGGAATTGAGTCTTTCAACTTATGTTCCTTGAGTTGTGACTGAAGAGTCTCGATTTGATTTTTCAAATCTGACTCATTTTCGGGCTTCTCCTGTGCTTGAATAAATACAGGACTAGCCAAAAACAATATGGCTACAAAAAAACTTGTGATCTTTCGCATGTTAGTCTCCTTACCTTGTTTGTAATATTTTCCTCTGCATAAAGAGAGTATACAAAAGAAAAAATTCCCCGGTCGTCCATGACCGGGGAAGCCCTCCGTGGCAATCCATCATTCCCTGATGGTTCTCTTCCTTGAAATCTCTTAGCACTCTTTGCTTAGAGCCATCCGTTGGTCACTCGTTGTTTTCTGTTTCATCTTCTTCAATATCAAGGTCTTCAGACGCCGTGGATTTGGCCCAAATGTTGTCTGAAATTCTTTGAAGAAAACTTGAAATTCTGTGATAAATTGTCTTGAAGACACGCTTGATGAAATCATCAAGAAAGCTCCAGAGCATTGAAACTGGCCAAAATGACATCCATCGCATAATACGACTTTTGTTATCTCTGGCATGAGGAGCTTCTGCTAAAGTCCCACCACGATATCCAAGTCTGTCTTTCCATTCTTTACGGAACTCGACAGGAACAGCAGTGCCGGTTGGAAGATTTTTGTCACTAAGAAATTCATCACGAAGTTCTTCATATGCTTCCAACCTGTCTTTTGCGTAAATCCACCACTTTACAGTGCCCCAGACTCCCCCTAACAAGAAGTACGCCGCAACTACTGCAACCAGTCTCAATGGATTTCCAAAAGCAAACCCAATCAGGTCCACATCTCCACACCACTGCAATGCCGCTCCGAAAATAAGCAAAGAAGCAGTTGCTCCAAATCCATTTTCATATTCAACGAACATGAAAAGCAGAATTATTTCGGCAGCAATCAATGCCCAAAACCAAAATGTTCCGATCATAAACAACTCAAACACCTCAAAGTCTCCTTACTTGGTGTGTCAAAAGTGAACAGCAGACGTTAATCTTTAACTAACTTTAAGTCAATCTCTGTTCAGCTATTCTTTCGTTTTTCGGACAAAAGATTTTTAAGCTTTCTGGTGATATAGTCAGGAACATCTCCAATTGGAGTTTTTGTGTCACAAACTTCACAAACTATATGAACGTCTTCATCGCCGATCATTCTTAAGTCGTCCATAGTTATTTTCAAATAGGATTGACACCCACAGCAATTAACGTGTTTTTCCCATTTGCGTTTTAGCATTACTTTCATGATTGTGCGTCCTGCAAGGTTTTCCGTGCGTCCTGCAATAAGGCTTTGAAGGAGACACAACTTTATGATGTGGGCTATATCCGTATGAAATTTTCATATCCAACCAAGCTCCATCCAAATGCTCTTTAAGAAAATCTCTCATTGGAGCAGCAGACTCGCTGGTTAAGAGTTCTTTAAGAAGATCATCTTGATCCTTCCATTCAAACTCTTTTACTCGATGACCTATTCTATAAGTTTCTTGAGATTTATGCAACATCCATATTGTGAAATTTCTAAACTGTGTATTGGACTCCCAATACATCGGATCATGTTCTTTAACAGCCATACATAAAGAAACAGCATATATGCTAAATCCCAAACATCCAGATATTCCATCTGTCCATCCTCCTTTATGCCGACCATTTTGAACATCTTCTACATTCGTCATCCCTCCTAAAACGTAGGCAGTCCATTCATCATAAACATAAAGAGGCGTATCATCCCATTCTTCTTGTTGTTCTAAATAAAGCTTGTATCTATATGATCTTAAATTTTCGGGTACAAACTTTTTAATTTGACTCTTTAGGATGTTGGGTTCTTCAATAATAGCTCCACGTCCTTGAAGACAATAGAATCCATTAACCTTCTTCCCATACAATCTGGAATACGTGTTTCTCAAGTAAGAGTGTATTCCATGTGCGGTCTCATGAGCATTTGTTGCTCTTCCGCCAGAGTCTCCATATGGCTTGCCTTTACTGTGACTTAATACATCACCATAAATTGAATCTTCAGATTCTCTGAATGTAGGCACCGATACAAAATTTGGAACAATTTCTTTATCGGGAACAGGATCATCTGGAAGAGGAGATGATTGTCCAAAAATTGTAGTTTTAGGTACTGAAATTTGATTTGCTCCTTCTTTGTTAAGAAGGATAAGTGATATGTTCAGACAGAACATAAGCACAATTGCTGCGGCTAGTGCTTTTCTCATACCCTATATAGGATTATCAGTAAAGTCAGATACAAACAAATAATTAAAATTAAAAGATGGTCTCCAGAAGATACCAAACAATTGATTGAGCTTTACAATGAAACAACAACAGCAGAAGATCAAGTTAAGAAGATCCAATGTCTCCATCTGTCACCACCAATTCAATGTCCCCATATGCAGAGGATTGTAAGTTTGCCGCATATCCAGCTTTCTTGATAGATGACATCAACTCTTGAACTTCTTCTTGTGTTTGGTCTACAGGAATTCCCAAGACCAACCGTACTGGCAATTCTGGATGCGTCACATCAAGTTCCTCTAAAAGAACTCTAGCTTCATTTATTATCATCTTCATTCCATTCATCGGTTTCTAAGCCGACCTCAAATTGTTTCGCAATGTCATTCAAGAGATCGCAGATATGTAGATGCAGACCTCGATCTCCTGTGTAAATTTGAAACACCTTATAGTATTTGGATTGAGTGTGTTCTGATTCTGGACGAAACTTTTTAGCTGCATTAGATATTTCGTAAACATAGTTTATGCCCAATTCCGAAAAGTCTCTATCTGCAATCTTCCTAAAACACCATCCACCTTCATCGGGAACAGAGAATCTCTGTACTCGATTGAAAAGCAATTGTCTGCTTACAAATCCCATGTCATTTTTTATGTTTGTAAGATTCATTAAAATCCCTCATTCTTCCAATCAACTTTTTCTCTTACTTCATTTTCGGCCAAGTATTGCAGCAACGCTAATTCATTAAGTATACTTCTCTCATTTTCTCTTAAATCATTAAGTTGCTGTCTGGCATAAGTAAGAACAATTTCTCTGCCTTCTCGTCTTTGACGTTGCCTTCTTAATTGCCTTCTTGCATTCCTTTGGATTTTTTTCTCCCTCATGTCTTTTAGTAACCAAAAATAAATGCCAGCAAATATACAAGTGACAAATATCATTAGCCACATATTTAACATCAAAACCCCTCTTGTATCCAATTGACCTTTTCTCTCGAAAGGTCTAAGCGTCCATCGTCGTCCTCGTCGTACCAGTCATCGTCCCATTCCTCGATCCTACGGTCCAATATGTGCGGCGTCCCGACGAAACCATCCAATCTGGTTCGTCGTGCCTGATTACTGTTCCTCTGTGATTGACGTTGGCGACTAGCGATCTCGGCCATACGTCCCCGTTGCTGTCTGGCAATGACCCGTTGTGCAGCCTGCTCAGAAAATCTCCTTCTCCAAGTCTCTGTGTCAGAAAACCGTTGTAAATGTTGACCCGCTTCTTCCGCCATGTTAGAGAGCGGATCATATTCATACACAACAGAGCCACTGGTTCTGTTGAGTATCCTCCAACCATTCTGAGGAAAATTAGACTGTCCGTGACCCTTAGCATTAGACTCAGACGTGAAATCTTTAACCAACTCATAGCTGCCCCAATTTTCTACTTCAAGGGAATATTTCTCCATATTTTAGTTATCCGATCCAACACTTAACTACTTAAGAGAAAAGGACTCCATTAACATAATGGAGTCCTTTTATTGTAGCTATATGTTAAAGATGAATCAACAACATTTTCCCGAAGAACAATCAGGAGATTCATCAATGCACAATTCCACATCATCGACTACAGCAAGTGGCTCATCGACCTCTACTACAGCAGTTGCTTCTACAGTCTCTTCTGCAACAACAGGAGCAGGAATTTTTTGACCTACAATTTTCTTCTTAAAATCATCAATACTTGATTCTCGTGGCATCAACTGCAAGTCTCTTACAACAATTTGCTTTCCATGAGCAATCGTTGGTTTAGGAAGTGTTAAATAAACAACACTTCCCTGCTGAGCCTCTTGTTGAACCATTAACCATCCATCAACCGTTCTTTTAGAAGATGTGAATGGATCATTTAACTCTACATCAAATTGATCTACTGGCATACTGAATGCCGATTTATCATGTAGTGTGCTGTGGAAGGTCAGCGTTCTGTCATCTTCTAGTAATATTCTTCCTCTTAATTTCATTTGTCTGTTCATGCGACTTCCTTTCTTATATTGTCGGAACTTCTAATGTCTTTGGTCGTCCAGACCTACCCTGTCCCCTCTCATCCACATTCATGTAAAACACGAAAGAATTCTTGTCAGGACCAGAACGGGCTTTGTCTACGCCTCTAAACACCAATCGCAACTTTGTCTGTTGGTTGCTCTCATATGCAAGAACTTCCTTTAGACGACCAAGTATAGAAGATATAAAGGGCCAAGAACCTGTTATCCTGATCCCGTCTTCTCCATAACTTTGATTACCGCCGCCCTCTTTTTTTACTATAGGCGTAATGTTAATCGGCATGTCTGGCCTAAGATTTTGCCACATTTGCAAAATCTCTGGCTTCTTTGCAGACCACACTTTTTGTTGTTGTGGCATCGGCTGATCAAATTCATTTATGACTTGATCAACAAATTCCTGATGTTCAAAGAATGTTTTGAATGACTCCATATTCTTATTTATGTCGCTATAATAGAATATGGAAGCCACAAAAACCAAAAAAGAATATCATCGGAAGTATTACCTCGCCAACAAAGAAAAATTACTTGAATCTAACAGAAAAAGAACCGCTGAAAGAGCCGCATGGTTTATTGAATACAAATCAAATCTCAAATGCAAAGAATGCGATCAAGGGCATCCTTCTTTTATGGAGTTTCACCACATAAATCCCCTTAATAAGATCAAAGGCATCAGTAAGATGGTCAGGCAAGCCCTGTCCGTAAAACGCATACTCGCCGAAATTGAAAAGTGTGATGTATTGTATTATGTTCCAACTGTCACAAGAAACATCATTGGGAGTCTCTCACATCCAAAAGAGTCGCTGTTGTTTCCGAGCAACTTAAACGGCAAAGGTCTCGATCAGAATGGCTAAAAGAATACAAGTCGGAATTACAATGCAAAAATTGTGATGAATCTCACCCATCCTGCTTGTCATTTCATCATCGAGACCCAAAAGACAAGTTCATGGATGTTTCCAAGATGGTAAGCGCAGCATACAAAATTGACAAAATTCTTAAAGAGATCAAGAAGTGCGATGTGCTTTGTTCTAACTGTCACATGCTGCATCATTTTGAATACCGTGAGGAACAGAATTACCGTTCTCATCCACGGTCACAAAGACAATCTTGTCCAAAGAAAGAATTATCTGTTTGGTAGTGAAATTCCTTATTTCTGCACAAACAACAAGAGAAGTTCGGCCAAATTTTATCACATCTGCGCCAATTTCAATGATGTCCCCCTGCCTTGCTGGGGATTTGAAATCAGCTTCTCCAATGATTTTGGTCACAATGTTAGGAGTCTTAAGCTGAAAAATGGCAAAAATCGCACACTCCTCATCCAGCCACTCCATTATGCGGCCTCCAAAAAGAGTGTTTTGACTATTGAGATCAGCAGGTTTGACTATTTTTCGAGTTTTGTATTCCATGGTGACAATATGATAGGGATGCGCACAAAAAAAGCCAGATCAATCCAAATTTTGGATCATCTGGCTTTCTCCGAAAACGACTGTCACTCGCCTTCGTAAGTGGCCTCATAGAATGCTTTGGCCACTCTGTATGTATCAACGTGATCAGACTGCTTTTGAATCACTTGATCGCCGTCCACGCCGTAGTGTAGATAGAGATTCACGTCATCGCCCGGTTTGAGACCAGACTCCTCTGCGCTCACTCCTACTTCCGCAAGAATTGTGGAGGAAACAACTCTTTCATCTCCCCACCAAGGATTGATGATAGAAAATTGCCAGCAAGCCCAAAATGTGAATACTTGCCAGAAATAGCTTCCGAACTGAGAAATTAAATCAACGACCATATTCATGAAAACCTCATGATTCTCGGGTCGTCCCGGCAATAAGAATTGGCTCCGGTCGTCCTTCGCCAAGTACCCCCTAGAGGAATCGAACCTCTTCTTCGACTTTAGGAAAGTAGCGTGCGTCCGTCACACTGAGGGGGCATGTTGCCTTTGACGTTGTTTCATACTTTCTATTACTTCCAAAGAAACACAGCCGCACAAAGCAATTGCATCATCTGATACTCCCAGATAAAAAGTTGATTTTTTATCCGTTGTTTCTTGTTAAATTCCCTGTTTCCCATCTTTGTTTCTCTTGTTATCTCCGAAATCAAAAATTCTTTGTTTCACACTCTATTAGGGCCCACCGAGGGAGTGGGACGGACTCTAACCTCGGTGGGGACGCTCAACTATCTATCCGGTATTCGATAGCGATCAGACACAACCGGAAATCGTGTCGATCTACGAGCGTGCTTTTTTATCCTTCGCCACCAATATCCAAACGGAATGAACTATCTGGATTATGATGGGCTTCAAGTTCTTCATCTGCCTTCTCGCCAAAACACATCTTTGACGATGTTACAATCCGTTCTAATTTTTCGATGCCAGCAATGTTATGACAAGCCATGCAACCCATGACCCATCCAAGCCAACGGTGCAGCTTTGTGGCAGGCCACGAGTCTTCTTCTGCCTTATGTACTAACTTCTCAAGCATTATCAACAAACGATCTGGATGGACAACTTTTTCCACCTCAAGATCAATTCCGAATGTTTCCTTCCACTCGATTATTTGTTCTTCCAGTCTTTCAGCTATCTGTATCGCCAACTGAGTTGGATTCGCCATGAATACCCTCCTTCAAAATTCCCACGTGGTGATCTCTTCTATGGCTCGCTGCATCAAATTCTACCTCATGAGGTAAATTCCTGCCATGCCAAACCACTCTTCCTCGCTTTATTAGAGTAATTGAGCAATTATCTATAGAATGATCCCAAATTGGAACGTGAAGTTGCCCCCTAGCAATGGCCACCAAAGCTATTGCTGGCAATCCATGCGTCACCACCAAGCTTTTTTGAGGCAACATATCAAATGCTTCGTGCATCCGATGCAGAAACACTTCGTTGAACTCATCGCCGAAATTCATTCCTTCATCGGGAAATTTATTCCACTTCATGTCCTGCATTGTCTCTTTTCGAGACTCTACAAAACACTCTTTGCCAGAATGATTAAGATACTCGCAAAACAACGGATGTACCCGAAACTTGTTACACCCTACTTGCTCAGCGTTGTCTCTGATGTTAGACGCCGTTTCAAGACATCTGAGATAAGGACTGGTGAAGTATTTGTATCCACTAAGGTCCATCTCTGAATGGAAGAACTTGCCAACATTTTCAGCTTGTCTTTTACCAAAGTCGGTTAACCCGGCATCCAGATTTTCTGTTTCACGCATGTTGTGCTTACTGCGTCCATGCCGAATGATTATCAGTTCTTCCTTGAACATTAAGCCAGCTTCCCTTCCACGTAATCAATGATGTCCCCAACCGTTCCCCCAACCGTTCCCCCAACCGTTCCCCCAACCGTTCCCCATTTTTCTACAACATCATCTTCAACGGTGACTCCATCGAATTCATCTTCGACTTCCATCACCAGTTCTGTGACATCAAGGGAATCCAAGTTAAGGGACTTTAACTCTGTGTCACGGCCAGCATTTTCTGGCAATGTTACAATCTCGTTGATCGCATCTTTAATTCTCTCTTCCGTAGTTCTTTCAGACATATTTGCTCCTTTGCAAATTTTGTGTTTTTCTTCCTCGTTGGGGATTTCTGTTATCTCTCCATGATCCCAGCCCCGAATCCACTTCTCATCTTTTGTGCATTCTGGAGACTCTTCTCTGTGAATCTGTCTCCCATCTGATCCAATCAAAGACTCTCCCATGCCGCCAACTTGAGAGGCATGAATAGAATCCATGACAGCACCGCAGACCGGACATAAAAGATCATATGCAAACATTTAACTAACCAAGCCTCTCACAAGATCAAATGCCAAAACCAACACCGCTGCAATGGCACCAATGGAAAGTCCTTTTTGCCAATCGCCTTCACTGATTCCATAAATCAATGTGTTTCCAACAAACACGCCTAGAGCTAATGGCCAGTATTTCATTTTAACATACACCAATGAGATTTACAAATTTAATAAGTAGCCCGACCAAGATTCGAACTTGGAACGTCGGTTTAGAAGACCGATATGATATCCCTTTCACCATCGGGCCAAAAATCAAATAACTAATCCATACTGCTTTGCCCACTTTTTTATCGTAACATCAGAAACAGAAAACATCTTTCCCAACTGAACGTAGGAGTTGTCTTTAATCAAATCCTTCAACTCATCTGCTGACGGCCTTGTCACTTTCCTTCTTAAAATGGAAGAGCAAGGGACAGAACAACAAAGAGTTCCATAAACAGGCGAATCACAAACAGGACAACTTCCCGTAGGCTTAAGTCCCCTATTTAACAAAACATTGTCTTTAAGGCAAGATGAGTCTCCAGTAGTGAAATCAGGATTGTGTACTTCTGCATGACAATTTTTGCACAACAACACGCACTTTTGAAGCTCTTTAATAACAGAATCCCATTTTTTCAACCTTAAAGATTTCCAATCCGCCTCTTTTTCACTGGGATCAACATGATGAAAGTCAAGAGCAGCGTAGTTTTTATCATATCCACAAATACTACACTCAGAACCCATTAAGTGAACCGCTTTTTTCTTGCGATCTATCCATCTTTTTTTCTGGTGTTTATAAACACACTCCTTGCACCACGAACTATATCTTGATTCGGTTTTCTTTAAGTAAAATTCACAAACCTTTTTTTCTTCCTCACATTGAGGGCATTTTTTATTATCCATACACTATAATAGTGTGGACAATAAAAAAATTATTTCCTTAACATAGAGGTTCGAACATGTATCATAAAGTTTACAAAAATGGATATTCAGTTTTGCCTCAATTAAGCCGCATCACGGTTGATAAGGTCTTTGAGGTCACACTCAAGGACCAAATGCAATTTTTGGAAGCAAAAAGAGAAGCCGCCAAATTCCAGACAACTTTCGCTGAACATGAGATGGACGATGACATCTATGAAACCATCTGCCGTTTCATTGTTGAGCAATACCCGATCAGGCTCAATGAGCCCTTTACCTTTTCCAACATCGCCATGCAAATCCAAGAGGACATTGCCATCCATCGGCTCAGCGATGATAGAGATTGGCTTGCCGCCGCTCACATCTGTTTTCCCAGCGGTTGGTTGCCAGAGGAGAAGATCGGGAGACCCCTCTCTGAGATCCACGCACCGATCCCCGGCATGAACTTGAGTGGCAGCAGGAAGATTGTTGAAACGATGATCAACCACGGGCCTTTCGAGCGTTTCGTCTGGAGCGTTGTCTTTGACGACAGAATCAACTTCCACCCACGCACGCCGAAGAAGAAGTTCGATCCTAGCAACCCCTGTGTCTTCATCAAGGTTGAACGTCAACTCACTGTTGGTTTCCCCAAACATAGTGCATCCCTTTTCGTGATGAGGCAGCATCTAATCCGTGATAATATTGACAAGCCTGCTCTTGTCAAAAGTCTTTTGAGTATGACAGAGGATCAACGAATCTACAAGGGGATTAACGACGAGTTCAAAGAAATAGTCAACTATCTTCAGTCTTAATCGCAGCGGCATCCGCTTCGGGATTCCTATCGTATTCTGCCTTTGGCCTCTTGAGACTCAGCTTGTTTAGCTTACGAGTTCCCGCTTCTTTAAGCTTGCGTCTTACGCCGGTCACGCACTTTTTGGCTTCAGCGAGAGTCTCGACAGTGCCGTCATTGACAAGTTCTGCGGCTGTTTTGAGATGCTTGTGATCGTAGAAAGGGCCTTCTATCGAAGAGATGTTTCCCTCTTTGTCATACTTCTGAACTTCATCTTTCGGCATATGAAAACAGCCGAAACACATTTTGGCATATGTCTTGCCATCAATAAATGGTGTGTTGCGATTTCCAATGGCTATAAAATCCATGTACTGACCGCAGATAAGGCAATCGTATTTATTTTTCATGTGACCATTTCTGGTAAGCTCTCAAATGAAGAAAACAAAAAGTGATATTCATGGCTGTAGTGGCAATGCTTCCGCTCATTACTCCAAAAGTTGCACCAAAAATAGTTGCTAACATTCCGACCAAAAAAGCAGATCGTCTTTGATTACCCAACAACCAGATGTGCCAAAATACCAGAGCGAACAATATCCAGTCAATGCCATAATAATTCATCATCTCGTTCTTTCTGCTTCATCTCTAATTTCTCTAAGATCACGCATTATTATGATGGTAGTTCTCACAGTCATTGCAGAAGAAAAAATAATAGCGAAAGACATGGAATTGATCATTACCCTGAACAAGTCCTGTTCGTAAATTCCTGTGGAGATTCCATAAACAGAAAACACCAACATCAAAAACATCCAGTTTGCTTTAAGGAAGAAAAATGTACCTTTCCTCAATTGCCCTAATTTTCTTAAGACGCCTCTCATGTCTTCCACCCTCAAATCCTGTCGTTAACCATTCATGAATCAATGTTTCCAACTCAAGTGTATTTTCTCCAATACAAAGAATATTAGCATTGTTATGCAATCGAGACAACCTTGCTTCTTCCACAGTGGCAACTCGGGCTGCTCTAATTCCTTCAAGTTTATTTGCTGCAATTGACATTCCAATTCCAGTGCCGCAAATCAATATTCCATAATTGGCATATTTGCTTGCAACTTTTCCTGCAACTGTTTGAGCATAATCTGGATAATCAACTGACCCATCTTTGTGTTGAGGCCCACAATCAATAACAGTTTTGCCTGATTCTTTGAGATAAAGAATGATTCTGTGACGAAGATCAACTCCTCTGTGGTCACTGGCAATTGCTATATCTGCTGTTTCAATTTTTGTGCTTGAAAATAAGCTCTTAAAGAAATTTCGCATTTTTGTCCTTGTCTGAAAGGAAGTATTCTTCAGATTTAGGCCACTCGATGTTCAGAGTGGGATCACGCCAATTTACTTCCTTCTCAACTTTTGGATTGTAGGCTTGATCTTGTGAATAAAGCAATATGGTGTTGTCACATTTGGAATAGAATCCATGCGCACATCCAGAGGGGACATAAAGCTGCTTGCAATTTCCTTCGGTCAACCAGACTCCGAACCAATTGCCGTATGTGGGAGAATCTTTACGAACATCTGCTACCACATCCCATAACGCCCCTTTGATACAGGTACAAAGTTTAGCGAATGGCACCACGTGCATTCCCCGTACAACATTTGCATTAGAAGACGAAACATTGATCTGCCAAGCATATTTCATTAGTCCATGCTCATCATTGGCAGATTGCACTTGTTGAAAGTAGCCTCTGTCGTCCTCAAACCGCTTAACTTTTAGGACGTAAGCTCCTTCGACCTGTTCAATTTTTTCCATACTCTAAGAAGAGTAGGCAACTTTGAAATTTTCATACGCACGATTATAAGCTTCATTTTGCAGCAAATCATAGCTTCTTGCGTGCTCATGCTCATACATCTTTTCCAGATCACTGTCGTCAATACAATACAGTTTTCTCCAATCTGGGAGAGATTTTTGAGAATCTGGGCACTTATGCTGTATTTGCTTTTTTCTTTCCTTAACAGAATCAAATGGTGCCCAACCAAACCAACATAGAAACAGATTCTCATCTTGCTCATCAGTTATTCCATTCGTATGCCTGCCCTTGGTATATTTCCCATCAGGACGACAATGTAATAATCTTGATCTCGAAGGTTTGTCAATCAAAGTCGTTGACTCTCTTTCTCTGACATCTTCTTCAAAGTAACCAAAGGTTTTTTGCATCACCAACAACTCGTCTGTAAACTCACTTCTTTCAGATGGCCGATCAACCATGATAACACCAGTTGTGCAAATAGCCTCTTTGCCCTGAGCCTCAAGACCTTTGCAGTACCCTCTTGTGTCAGCGTGTAGTAGAAACTCTGTGATATTCAGAGTCATCTTCCACCCTTTGACAGACCGTTCAATCTCCATCACCTCTTCGCCGATGTCCGGCTCTACAAACCATTTATTTCGACTGGGAACAATATCCCAATCTGGGGCAAACTCTCTAACAATATCCAAAGAGTTATCTGTGGATGCGTAGTCTATGACTGTCCCGTGATCAAATAATGGAACATGATGTTTGAGCCAGCATGGTAGAAGAAACTCTTCATTGAAGATGTGAGTAATTAAGTGCATGAAGATTACCTTCCTTTGTTGCTTTTTCTTTGCTCATACAATTATTTGTCAAAAACCGGAACAACTTTCACTTTCGGAACATAAAAAAGACACACATCATCACTGTGTCTTTCCCTAATATTTCTGATCTTTTCAATTATTTCTTCTGCAAAATTCCAAGAAAGAATCACAATGGCTAATTTTCCTGATTCATTCCTCATTTCTTCTGGTGAACATATTGGGATATTCCGTCCCGGAGTCAAATAACCCCATTTCATCTCATTATCATCTACAATATAATCTAAATCTAATTCAAAATAATTAAGCATTGTATTGCCTTTGGCACTGGCTCCGAAAGCAACCATTTTATAACCATTTTGTTTCAACTTATCTACTTTGTCCCGCATTTCAGACTTGATGTTTTCCACCTTCTCTCCAAATTTTTCATAAGTGCTCTTGTGCATCAGCCTTTGTCTTGCCTCTAGCACCATTAACATTACAGCCTCTTTGCAATGCTCTTCTCCCGGTTGCAAAAAGAATCTAATACTTCCTCCGTGAATAGGAGTTCTTATCACATCCTTTATCACAAGTCCCCTCCGACCCACTGCCTGCATCATAGAATGAACTAAAAAGTAAGACAGATGTTCGTGGTAAATTGTATCAAATTCACATTGATTGATCATCTTCTCGCAATAAGGAAACTCTAGAACGATGAACCCATCTCTATGTGCCAGAACTTTAAGGCAGTCATCAAGAAATCCTCCAATGTCATCTACATGAGCAAAAACATTTGTGGCTGTAATGATATGAAACTTCTCTTTGATCTCATTGACCACCACGCCATCGCCCCAGTACCCCACCTTGACAGGAATGTCTTTGCCTTCCGTCAATGACCTCAGATTCTCGGCTGGATCAACCCCTTGGACCTTACATCCTTGTTCTCGGAAGTATCCCAACAAAGTTCCGTCATTACAAGCGATGTCTAAAACACGAGGCTCTGTAACTGTTGGCTTCAACTTTTGCCATTTCATAAATCGGTCTACTGCATCAAAAGCCAACTCTGAACAATGCTTTCTAAATGTGTGAGTTGTTCCGCTCACATACAGATAGTTCTTGAACATCTCTGGAGGGTCAACAACAATACTTAATTGACTATGGAAACAAGTCTCACACAAATTAACCTTCAAAGGAAAGAAGGATTGCTCTTCATCCCCTTTGTGATAGCTATTAGCAAGAGGCTGATCCCCCAAGTCAAGATACTCAAAAAGATTCTCTCCAAGACAACATCTGCAACTCGTTACTTCCTTAAACATATTTGTGCTCCTCTCTGACTCCAGTTCTTTCCCAGTTTCTTTGCAGTGACTTCACAATGCTGTCAACTGATTCTCTGAACTCGAAGTTATAGGTTTCTTTGAACTTGTTAGTGTTAATGCTGAAATTATAAGTTTCAGAAATTCCTTTGTTTACGATTTCCACATTGCCACCCAACACCCTATTGATGGAGTTTGATATCTCTTCCACCGATGCGTTGAAGCTGGCTAAATTGTAAATCCCACGATGGTCATCTCCCAAGATGATTGCTTCCATCGCCCTACATAAATCTTCCATCCCAAGAATTGGCCTGTATATGTGCTTGTTAAAGATGGATATTTGGTTGTCTTCCTTGGCACACAAAAACATCTTGTTGAGCATGATATCCACTCTAAGATTTGGCGACCATCCATTTACTGTTCCAAACCTTAATCCATAATACTCAACATCACTTAGTCGAGCGTAATAATCTAGCTCTTGCTTCTGAAGATCGTAATAGGTCTTGGGGTCATACCGCTCCCAGTCTTCCGGTGCGGCAATATCATGCGTGTTCCCATAAATGCTGGAGCTACTGGCATAAATGAATTTTGGGGGATTCTCACAAGCCTCAAGTCTTTCCAGTATCGTAATGAAGTTTGCCACGTTGTTGTTGAAGGATGATCTTCTATCGTTCCTGCACATTGGAACGCTGGAATGTCCTGCAAGAAGTATTACTGCATGATAATCAGACAAACATTCTGATGTGATATCCCGCATGTCCATTTTCTTATTGTCTGGGTTAGAACTCCCAAACCATTCCAAATCAACTGTTTCCACATCAAAAAAGCTAGTTGAAAAGAAATTAAGATGCTGAAACAACTGAGTTCCGATATACCCACATCCGCCTATAATTAAAATTCTCATGATTACCGCCTATTAAGGTTTTCCTTCTTTAATTAGAGTACATATTTGTATGGAAAATTACAGCATTCGTATAATTGAATCTCAGAGCGTTGTGTATTACGACATCCCCAAATGTGCCTCTACCGCAATCAAACTATCCCTTGGTTACACATTCGCCAATAACAGTGGAGAAATAGGCTGGACAAAAGGTGATAAATGGAGACTAAAAACACACAATAGATATTACACATTTACATTTGTAAGACATCCATTTGACAGAGTTTGTTCAACCTTTTCCATGTATAAAAACAGGAAAACAAATGAAAAGGATTTTGAAATTTTCGACTATGACCCAAAGGACTTCATTGAGTAAACCACTCCGCAGGAGGGAATGCGTCATGCTCTTTAACCCAATCTCCCTGTGACGGCCTGTGCTTGCACATCTCTCTATTGCACAAAGTCGGCACTTCTTCAAAAGAGCTTGGCAATGACATACAAAAATCTTCGGAAAAACCAACATGTCCATAGCCATCAAAATGACGAGCCGTTTCTTTCAAGGGAGCATAAAAATTAGCAACAAACGGAGACGAGCATTCTGAACCGGGAGTCAACAACATAATATCGTCGCTCCTTCTCATCTCTGCATCTCCATAGTCCCTGTCAAACCACCAAGACCTCAAGAGCTTTTTATTGACCAGTTGTATGCCGTCTGTCACCGATCTAGTAGCCATTACAAAATTTGCACCAACCCTTTTGGTGTCTGGGTTTCCCGCATACCATCGCATTACTTCAGGCCAATGGGAAAAATAGAAAGAAGCGTTGCCCTCATCTTGAAGAACAAGCTCCATAGCTTCATCAATCAAATCATTGTTTAAGACAATGTGATCGTCATTGCCTAAAAACCAAACTAAATCATCTGGATAGTCCAAAACTTCTTGTGCAGCTTTTTGCCAATCTTTTTGATACATGACCCTATCAGGATAAAAACTGACATTTGGAAACAAATCATGACACCATTTTCTCAACTCTTCTTCTTTATGCTCATATTCTGAGTCTAATTTACAGTAAATTACAGCTTTGCTCCATCTGTCAACTAAAGATAGCCTGTGAAGCATGTACTTAAAGACCTCAAATCTATCGTCTGGGGTCACTCTAGCTCTTTTGTTTGTAATAAAGACGTTGATAAATAAAATCATTTGTGATATTCGTCCAATCTAGGTTTAACATACTTATCGCATATTTCCATCCACTCTTCTTCTGTAAAGAAAGCGGACTTTTTACAGTTACATCTGAAACACGCCAAACACATATTATCTATATTGTATCCAATCGAGTTGTCTTTCCTATCAATCGTAAGACTCTGTTGCTTCTTATCATCAGACGGTAACTTGTCTTCTGTTATTTCACAATAATAACATTTCTTATCTTGAAAATCCATCCAATATTGAAACTCGTCTTTCCCGCATACTTCCAGTCCTTTCTTTTTGGCTCTGCATTTAACAACACTGTATCTGTTAGATACTTTGTTGTTTTCTTTGTAACGAACCGTAGATTTTTTGCATGTGGTTCTATGGTTCTCTAAATGGCGATCACAAAAAACCTTAGATCGATTAGAAACCTTCTCGTCACAATCACGACAAATTCCTTTGTCTTTTTTGTCCTGCCATCTTTTTTTTCTAGCTTCTAATCTTAAGGTTTTCCTGCGCTCACGCTCTTCTACTGATAATAATGGTCTTCCCATTGCTTTGTCTCCTCAATTTGCTTAAACTATATAGTAAAGTGGATCATAAAATTAAGGAAAAATATGAGACCAAAAACCATTATATTAGACATTGACGGAACGCTTGTAAAACATCACGGTACTTCCCAAACAACCAGACATAAGCCGGAAGTCCTTCCGGGCGTGATAGAAAAGCTTAATGAATGGGATGCCAAAGGATACAACATCATTTTAATGACTGGTCGCAGAGAAAGCACCCGTGAACTAACAGAATCACAATTGTTAGAAGCTGGAATCTTCTACGACCAACTCATTATGGGAATTGGCGGTGGCCAGAGAGTCCTTGTCAATGACTTAAAGCCAGACAAAGACTTTGGAGACACTGCTATTGCAGTCCAATTAGAAAGAAACAAAGGGATCGGAGAGGTGCAAGCGTGAATGAGTTTACCACAAGCTTCTACAAAGTATGGCGAGAAAAAAGATTCAAAGCCATTGTCGATCACTATAGCAAGGAATTCTTCAAAGATAAGAATCTACTTGAGCTTGGTGCTGCCAACGGCGATCTTGGAAATATGTTTCACAAACTGGGAACCAAAGTTACTTAAGGAGAAAAAATGATTGACATGGCATTTGGTCCGATGAGCCGAGAAATCATCGAAGCTGTTTATCGATACTCTTCAGATCAGGATATCGCTTTAATGCTTATCGCCTCTCGTAATCAAATAGATTACGAGCGAGGCTATGTGATGAACACATATGACTTCGGTACTGTCTTAGCCGAAATGGATGACAAATATCCTTTATCCGATGTCATGCCATGTCGAGATCATTGTGGATATGGATTTGCTCCAAAAAAATATGACACACTAGATTCAATCAAAGAAACTATTTGGAGAGACATAGAAAACGGATTCCAACTCATACACATTGATCTATGTCACCGAGAGGGCGACTACGAAGATCAACTTAAGGAAACCTGTGATCTAATCCGATTTGCCAGAGATGAGAATGATGAAATCATGATCGAAGTCGGCACTGATGAAAACACAGGAATCTGTGAATTAGATTTATCCAAAGTCAAAAAAGAACTCTGTGTGTTCCAAGAATTCAGTCCCACTTTTTATGTCGCCCAAACAGGAAGTCTGGTAGTTGAAAACTACAACGAAAACAACTTCAATCCTAAAGAGGTTCAAGTCTTATCAGATTTGGTTAAATTCTATGGGACAAGACTCAAAGAACATAACGCTGACTATTTGTCACAAGAACAACTTCAAGATAGAGTCGGACTTATAGGAGGCGTAAACATCGCTCCGCAACTCGGCGTCGTACAAACACAAACTGTATTTACTCTATGCGACATCTACGGAGTAGACACTGACCGATTTAGACAACTTGTTTGGGAAGGAAGAAACTGGCAAAAATGGATCACTCCGATGTCCCTTGGAAGTAAAACAATTCTGGCTGGCCACTACCATTTCAACTCCGATGAATACAAAGAAATCATAGATCAGCTTCCAGATGAAACAGAAGAACTGATCATCGAAAACATCATGAAAGTGATAGAACATTACGAAAGGAATTTATATGAAGTCTCTTCTTGTCGGGTCTGTTTTTAAGAACACAGAGCCAGATCAAATTGAGTGGCTCGACCTTCAATTAAAGTTTTTAAGTGCTACCACCGATGACTATGATCACGTGGCAGTCTTGAACTGCGAAGATCCAGAACCTTTCAACAAATTCACAAAAGTTGTCTCCTTCGGAAACGGGAACGATGTTTTGCAATCACAGCAACACGTCAATGGACTCAATAGCCTTGTTCGTTATTTCAAAACAGTAGTCGATGAATACGAGAATTTCCTCTTCATCGATAATGATGCCTTCCCAATAAAAAGAAACTGGATCAACATCCTGCGATCAAGAATGGACAATCACCAGAAGTCTGTAGCCGCTGTGCTGAGAACAGAGAACCTAGAGACACGATTGCACGCTTCTGTGTTGTTCTGTAATCCAGAAGCTCTGGACAACTTGGACTTCTTCTTCGGACAAACAGGATCGGACCTGTTGAGGTACGAAGAGCAAGACGTAGGGATTGGCGACTACCAAGACGAGTTAAGAGGCGAAGTGTGGCCGTTGATTCGCACCAACAAGATCAACATTCATCCTATTTCGTGTGGCGTGTACTTTGACATGTTTTATCATCACGCTTTTGGAAGCCCAAGTTCCGCCACCAAGTTCCGAGCCGAGTTGAGAGATTACTCGACTCATTATTCAGGGGACATGACTGATTTTCCTGCTCTTCATCAACGACTTCAGGACAATCCGTTTGTGTTTGTTCGTCGATTGGCTGGCTGGTGTCCTGAACAATATCCGGGTAGTGCTGACCAGTGTAAAGGAGAAACTGGTGCTTAGCCTGAAGCATGGCAAGATATGCGCCAGTATGTGAAGTCGCAACACAGTCAACGAAACCGACATCTCTTCCTAGCTCAATGTTCTCAACTGGAGTGCAATTGAATACAATCGAATCGTTTATGTTAGGTATCGTGTTCCAATTGCTACGAGTAATGTTTCTGACTTTGAAACCAAGATGAGATGCAGCATACCTTACCGCTGCCGCATATCCCCCATTCCCAAGAACATATAGTTCATAGCTAGAAGAATAATGTTCTTGAAGAAACTCTTTAGCGGCCAACCAATCAGTGTTGTAAGCCACCAACTCACCGTCTTCATTGACTACAGTGTTAGCTGCGCCAATGACTTGAGCATCTTGGGTCACTGAATGAACATAGTCCAGAACCTCTCGCTTGAAAGGCATCGTTATTCCGGCACCCTTGATGTTCAAGAATTCCATGCAGAACATCGCTTGCTGAATGTTTTCAACAGAAAATGACTTATAGATGGCATTGATTCCAAGTGCTTGAAACCCAGCATTATGAAACTTGCTTCCTTTACTGCCAGCTTTCTCTGCAAAACTGCAATACAAATCTGTGTCTTTATCAATCAATAACATCTGCCAACATCTCCTTTGCTTTATAGAAGAGCATATCAGAAAAAGGCTGTTCGTGCAATGGAGACATGTTAAGCCAGATTAACCCTGTAAGGATCTTGACTCTATCTAAATCGTATCCCATTCCTGCTATCCAACTCTCTACAAACGGCAATGTTCTCGTCAACTCATTTGTGTGCTTGCAAAAGAAATCCACACTATCATCTGTAGTGGTTAAAGAAATATTGTTGGTATCACGCATCAAGTTGTAGTTTATGAGCGTGCCTCCATAAAGCTTCGCCAGATCATAATACACATCTCCCCAATACAACTGGCCACCAAAACTATCACGCCAGTCTATCAATCGGAATTCTTCTCCATTGTAGACCACATTGTCGAACTGAAGGTCTCCGTGCCACACCTTAGTCCAAACACATCGCTCTCCCCAATCAATCCTATTCAAATAGTCGTTTATGGTACAAAGCTCTTTTCCGTTCACCATAGATAATTCAATGGGATTCTTGTCAACATACTGCTTGACTCGATCAAACGTCTTCTCAATGTAGAACTTCTTAACAATTCCTTCCTCTTCTATTTCTGTGACAGGATCGGACCACAAATTTTCCTTGCACCAACTCAAGAATCCTCTGTAAACATTCCTATCGTCGATCTTGTAAAGAGTTTCTCCCTCAAACCAATCGTATCTCATGACATGCTTCGACGCACAAATTTCATCAGGCACAAGACCAGAGAGATTCTCCGATCTCAAATGCCTATTTTCTGCTGTACCATTGGGGAACAAACGAAAACAATGATTGCCCGTGCGATAGATGGCTTCACCTGTTGTCTTTGGAAGACTGAACTTGTTGTTGCGCACCTTAAGGTATCCGTCAATAGTTCCAACATCCACCCATTCCAAATGGTGGGCCTTAAACGAAGGATAGACCTTGGGGTCATAAAAAGCAGCCACCACTTCGCTGTTGCTACCCAAACGATCCCAAAAAATCTCATAGTCAACTATCCCAGCCAGACCAATGAATGCGTGATCAAATCCCTCGGGACATTTGTTTGTGAAATCTGTGATATTGTTCTCACTATCGAACTTTACCGTGGAGTACAGTTCTGGGATGCCTGTCGGATACACACCCAGCCAATTTGTGGCCAACGGAGGAAGGTCGTCACGGATCATGCAATCAGCCACACAGAAATAGAACGGCCTGTGTAACTGATGACTACAAGCACGAAGAGAATAACCCGGCCCAGAACCTTCCCCGTCAATATTATCCACATCACAGAAAATAACATTTCTATCAGAATGACAAGCCGTCACATATTCTTTAACAAGATCCCCGTGGTGGCCGATAGCAATAACAATGTCAAATTCTATGGGAACTTTATCAATGATATGAGATATAACAGCTTTATCTTCTACAGGAAGAAGACCCTTGTGGATGTGCTCAGTCAGGTGTTCCATTCTGGTGCCCTTGCCAGCAGCAATTATGCAGAAAGCTGGGTTTTGATGCTCATAATCGATCTTCCCATCTGAGCGTCCCCACTCATCCTGTATACGGAACACATCGTCTACTTCAGGTGTTGACACCTCTTGCAGAATGAGGTCTGTGAGGGCCACTACACGATGCTTACGAGGTGGCACAACAGTAAAGAACTCATTTACGCCCATCTTGGTTTTTTGAATCTCTCCTGCATCATCTTCCAGCCAAATTTCAGCTTCCCCAGAAATAATGTAATTGGTCTCTTTCTTTTTTTCATGATACTGAAAAGAAGTTCTCTCACCTGCATTCAAGTAAATTCTCTTGTAGCAGTATTGGTCATTAAACTCTAACCATTCTTCTTTTCCCCATGGCTTCCTGACTACTTTCATTCTTCCCCTCTCATCCTTCTTGTAAACTGATCATTGTATTTCTGACCATATTTTTCCATGAAATTTTTTCTGTATTCTTCTACTTGTTTATTCCCAATACTGAAATCACAGTAATTCCCAGCGTCTCTTAAAGCTATCACTTTGTAATCATTAACATAAAGATGATCTAAGCAAAGTTCAAAGTCCTCTTTGGAGATATCAGAAAACTCATCAAGAGCACCACCAATATGACCATCCCCAGTAAACCCATGAATGCAATAAACTCCCATTTCTCTTTCTTTGATTTTACTTAAAGACTCCACAAACTCGTTGTGCCCAAATTTCTTCCCAAATAAAGAACAAGGAACATTGAACTGATTGTCCCAAGCATAATCGTACCCGCCACCAAATGCCCCTTCTTGATAGTCATGATAAGAAGTCTCTTTCTCACAACCTCCTCTGGCATACATGTATCCCATCTTCCTTGCTATCTCCATGGTTTTTGCATTTCTGTTGAAACCCGGATAAGACAAAGAAACAGGCTTAGGTAAACCTAAACTTGCAAACTTAACTTCAATCCACTTAATGTGAGCAGCGGCCCTCTCGTCTGTCTCTTCGCTGGCAATCATATGCTCATTAAAATGATTGCCTAATTCAAATCCTTCATTATGAAACTTGTGCAAATCATCCCACTTAACAAAACCCTTCCTCCGAGTTTCTTCAATGAAATGTCCACTTATGAAAAACGTGGCATTGAAACCATACTCTCTAAGCAAGGGACGAGCAAAATCAAGATGAGACAAAATCCCATCATCAAATGTTAAAACTACTACCTTCATTAAAATGCACCAATTTCCTCTCTATGAACTCCAAAACAGCCGACTCCTGTAACTCAACACCAGCCCATTCGCAGAATGCACCAAGAGAGGCCACAGGATCGCTCAGAACGCTCTCAAAGGACATCTCAAGGCAGTCTGCCTTATCTTTCATGTCATCTAATAGAGCGTCATACACGGCTTTTACAGCCATCCCTTTAGATAGATCAAATCCTCGCATCCTTTGCATGGATTTTGCTGAGTCTTCTGAGTTCCTGCGAAGCAGGATTACCTTAGATGAGGGAGTAACCTTCAAATAAAGGTCTTGAAGAATAGCTATTCTTGGATCTTTGATAGAAAAACATCCAGAGAACTGTCTATCAAAAACATCATCCAAATGAGTGTCGAAATTCAATGATTTCTCAATCTGAGAATCAGTCGGTTTCTCTTCACAAAACACATTTACGCCAATTTGATCGAGAACACTTCTGTTAAAATTGAGAATTGACTCATTTTCGAAGTAACCTTTTTCGTTATATGTGTCTTTTACTGTGGCCACGTCCTTTCCCAGAGAGAAACCGTGGAGTTGAACAAGGCCAGATAAACACGATGATCCGCTCCTCGGAGAGCTTGCTATTAAAATTCCCATGTAATAAGATATTGTTATGAAATTCAAAATCACCGGAAGAATGCACTATTACTCAAAATGGGCGGTGGCCTACGTGGACCAGCAAATCGCCGAGTATTACCGTGCGCTCGTCCCAAAGGCTTTCTACATCCAGCCACAGAGATACCCAGCACACGTAACCGTGGTCAGATTCGGCATGGAGAATCCTGTTCACAAAGAAGAATTTTGGAACAAGTATCAAGATGAGCAAATAGAAATCGAGTACGAAAACATCGTCGAAACTGACGGTTTGTACTTCTGGCTATCTGCTTGGAGTCCAAGGATCGCAGAAATCCGATCAGAACTTGGACTGGAAGAACAACGTGACCACTTTAAGAGCTATCACATCACTGTAGGCAATGTTAAAAAACACCCTGTCTAAAATCCCTCGTCCTTCCAGTTGACCTTCTCTGGATTCTTCTCAGAAAAATATCGGTCCACATAATGGTGATGATGGACTGGAGGCGGGTCTCTTCTCGGTGTGCTACCTGTGATTACGCATAGAAAAAGCTTGATGTTAAGCCTCTTGTCTACACAGGCTAATATCAAGACTGTTCCCAATATAGGGGTCAGTATGTAAAGCAAAAAAAATGATAACATCAATCATCTCTGGATTCTAATTGCTTAGCTCCATCAACACAGCCACACCAGCCGCATTTGGTTTCAAACTCATCAACACATTTCTTGCAACGAGGACACCAAACCCATCTCACACAGTGTATCATCTTCCGTAACATGATTGATTCCTTTCAATACAAATTTTATAATAGAAGGTCTGTAAGTTGCTGTAAATCCCAATTCATGTTGTCAAAAGATGGTATGGAACAAAACTTGTCAAGCTCTTCAACCGCCAGCGGCGAACTAGCGCAAACTCCAGAAATAGCGTCTGGCGTTAAACCAAACTCCTTTTCCAAAATTTGAACCCCCGAGATCGCACCCATCGCACCCTGAGCCGCAAAAATCAATCGGTGGATTCTACTTTTGACATCATCGGATCGCAACAGGATTTCTGTTTCCCGTTGAAGGATTCCATCTGCAATCTCAACCACCCAATAATTCTTTGGGTTGTTACCGACTTTAAGATCCAAGTCATTGAAGATTTCCAACAACTCTTCTTCGCTTAGCTTGTAGGTGGATGGATATCCGAAGTGAGTAAAGTCATTGACCGGGTTGGCACCAGCATCTTCCATCGCCAAAATATCCTTAAGACTCGCTGTGCCAGTAACCTTTGATGCACGCACAATATGACCAGATGTCGCTATTGCCCAACACGCCGCCTTCGCCGCTTGACTCTTTCCAGAGTTCATTGAAGTCCCAACAACCAAAATCATCTTGCTGCGGGAATCCTTCTTGGTTTTCTCCTTGGGGTTGATTAAACAATGGGATCTAGTGTTTATCACCTTGCCGCTATCATCAGTCACATACCCAAAAATTCGCAATCTGGTCGCATCTTTAATGGTAGATTTCTTGTTTTTAACAATGCCCACCACACCAGACCTCGCAACCAAGTCGATCTCTGTAGAGAGATGATTGGGAATCAACCCTTCCCAATAGTCGGGGGCGTAACGATTTCCCATAACACCAATGATGCGACTTCCATCATTGATGTTATGAATTCGACCCTCTTTGTTCTCGATCTCGACATGTTGCCCCATGCGAATAACTTTGGCATAAACCAAATCACCGACCTCGGGAGACTTGTCCGTGAAATCGTAATGTTTGATCTGCTTCTTACCCACCGTGTAAGCAGAACTCGGGATCAAAAATCCCGGAGAAATTCTTTTCATCAATAGCTCCATCTACTTTTCTTGAAAAATGCTGGCGTCATGATTTAAGACCTTTGCTCTTATCATTCAGCGATCTTGACCCGTAGGAGAATATCATCTTTGGGCAAACTCTCCGAGTCTTGGTCTTGACTTAACTTGAGAGCTTTGTATCGCTCAATTAGTTGCCCGGCTTGACCTTTGGTTATTTTTTCGTCACCTCCGTAACCAAGACCTTTGAGGTAGCTGATTTGTTTGATGGTAGCAGGTTGTTTTTTCCATCCTTCTTTATCGTATTGTTGGGACAATACGATCCCCACGCACTCCCGAGAAAAACTATTATCAAGAGCAATCCACCCGTCTTTGAACGGAGCATACTCTGTAACTTCCCATTGATCTTCACATACTTCAATGTCGCCGACTCTAATAGTACGACTATCATATTCTCTAAGGAACACTTTAATCATACCTTTTCTTTCAGCGACAGCCACTATGTTGCTTGCTGATCGTGATTGAAGAGCACGATGTCGAAGCTCTCCTGTCAAATGTTCGCCAATTCTCATATCTTCGAATTTGACATCATCTTCTTGTAGAAGTATTTCCTGAGCACGCAGTTTCTCTATTGCAACCAGAACACGGTTGTCCCGGTCGTGATCATAAATGAATCCAATTTCGTGCAGTTGTCCGTCTGGCATTTGTGGAAGTTCAGGAAGATTATCATGCTCATATGGCGGCACGTAAGTCTCAACAATTTTCTCTAACCGAGGTATGGAATTTACTTCTGGCCCTGAAGTGCCCGGCTCCTCCCATCCTTGCTCGTCCAAAGCTTGCCTGCAAAAAAAATCATGTGCAAGCTCATGGAAACCAGCTTCTACATCATCTTCATCCCATTGATTTTCTTCTGCCTTTTTGATTAAAGACTTAATTTTATCCAACATTATAGCTCCATCTACTTTTCTTGAAAAATGCTGGCGTCATGATTTAAGACCTTTGCTCTTATCATCGGGACGGTCAGGCGAGGACCAGCACAGGGAAAGTCACTTTCTTAAACGAGCTTTGATTAAAATCAACTCATTCAAACATTCTCGTAGTTCAAGAAGCCGATGGTCAGAAAGATCCTCAGAACCCCAGCATTCTTGAATCACTACTTCTGATAATGCTAAAGTCGCATCCTTGACACTTTCCTCGGCTAAATCAATCTTCTCATCAGCAGTTGTTTGTACGCTCATTCTTTCAACTCCAAAGTTTGCATTGTAACTTTGATGTCAGATTCTTGCAAGCTCATTGCTGTCAGGCCATCGGTAGAAAGCTTTCCCGCATGAATCTTGCGGTGGCAATTAGAGCACACGCAAACGCATTTGTTGATCTCTTGGATGAGTGTTTTGATTGAGACACCGCTTCCTGCCATAATTGAGATCGCTTGTTTCTTGTCTCTAAAATGATGGAAGTCTATGCAACACGAATCAGACTCTTCGCACAAAGCACAGCCAAATTTTGATCTAACCCAATCTGTAAACAAAAAGTTACGCTTAATGTAACCCCTGTTTTTCTCAAGCATCACTTTTCGATGCTTAACAGTATTTTCCTTATAATATTTTTTAGATGCCTGTTTGTTACATTCTCGACAAGCATTTTGAAAACCATCCTTGCTACAACTTCTTTTATTAAACGACTTCAACGGAAGTTCGCTCTTGCAAATAGTACATGTTTTTTTCATGCACTAATAGAGTAGCTTTTATTAGATTTTCTCAAATAAAAGTAAGTACCCCCGGCTGGGCTCGAACCAGCGACCTTCTGTTTAAGAGACAGATACTCTAACCAACTGAGTTACGAGGGCATATAGTGGGACCGGTCGGACTCGAACCGACAAATCTTTCGATTAAAAGTCGAAGGCATTACCAATTTTGCTACGATCCCATATCAAATTATTTGAGTAGGCCCGGAGGAAGTCGAATCCCCACCTATCTGATTAAAAGTCAGAAATGCTACCGTTAAACACCACGGACCCAAATAAAAAACGCCGCTTGGTCATTTTGACCAAGCGGCGTTTATTGTGAGTCCGGTGACTGACGATCAAACATACACGAGGCAAAATGTCCCTTGGGACTTCCTCGTGTTTACAAGGAAGCCTTTAAGGTTTGCTTTGTTTATGTTTGAGTCTATCAGTCATTTTGATTCTTCCGATTACTTTTGTTTCGTTAAGCAAGATTATATAGTAACGTCGCATACAAATCAAGACCCATTTGCGAAAAAAAGGTTCACACCAAAATAAATCAATTAGTGTATTTCGTCAAATCTTCCACAAAGATAGGCATCTTGTAAAGCTCACAGGCGACTCTACAGCGATAGACGTTTCTCATAGTGCCTTCGTTCTTGTCGGGCACCAAAAGCAACACAGCGGGTTTCCTATGAGTGTTGTGAGCATACCAACCAGCTTGTCCGATAGCTTCAGCCCACTTTAATGATTTATTCGCCCAATCAACCTCAAAAGCGTATTTGCGATTAAGCAAATCCACTCTTGTTCTGTCAATTAAGGTATATTCTGTTGAGGCTTCATATTTAGGAGCGATGAACTCAACCCACTCTGTTTCATTGCTTGGGCGTTCTTCAATAGAAAGACTCTGATACTTCTCTCTCAAGTGAGCATCCCAATCCTTTTCTAGTTGAACCAGAGCGGGAGTTGGAATGTCTGGTCTCGGAGAAATTGGTCGTTCAGGAGGTGTTGTGGTTGCTAACACAACTGCGAACAAAGCAGTAAAAATATATGTTTTCATTTCCAGCCTTTTTCCAAGTCTTTGATATTGGTTGCGCAGCCGGTGAAGTCCTGATACCTGTCCCACTCGCCATTGCAGTTGTACACGACGAAGATGGTGTCTCCCCGCACTTCTTTTACGATCCCATTCTCTGGGTCGCAATGATCAGGGTTGTAACACACCTTGTCATCTACTTCAAACATAATATCGCCCATGTAAGTAAAACTGCAACAAGGCCAATGAACACAAATGCGCCAATCAATACATGATCCGCACCTTCACCATCTTCTTCTGTTTCTTCTTCTCCAGTCATGGTTTTTGAAATCCTTATCCTGATCTTTTCCAAGCAAATGTTCTTCGAGTGACTTTTTGTACCAAGGTTTTCGATCTCGGCAGTCGAACTCTTGAATCACATCTTTGTTCCCAGTAATTACTCCGATAAACATCCACATCCATCTTGCAACCACAAACATCAACAGGAATCCACCGACATACAAAATTGGCATCATTACAAGAAACCCAATCCCTTTAAGTAATTCCATCATTACACATCCTCCTCAATAATAGTGATAGGAGGACAATTGTTTTCATAGAATACTTCAACAAACTCTTTGACCTTAAAAAATCCTATGCCGATCAAATTCAATGGCACCCAAAGAACTTTTAAGATTGTCACGAACGGCCATGCAATATAGTTTCCTGCTTTGATTGAAAAATCATACAAGCCTTGAGGAGCTTCTTTTCTTCGGGTCAACAAAACTACTCCTGTGACTAAAGCTGTGATTCCAAGTATTGTCAGACCTGTTTTCAAAACTGACATTATTTCAATAGAGATAAGCCAAGACCAAACATCTTTAACAAATAAGACAACGAAGTCTGCGACTGGATAAGCAAAGCTGCAAACTGCCAAAACTATCAAACCACCAGCAACGACAGCAGATAAATTGAATATGACTTTGACACAAATTCTACCGAGATTGACAAAAACCATAACAATCTTTTCTACTCTTCTTTTGAGCTTCTCCGATCTTTCTTTTTCTTTCTTGATTTCCAGAGACAGTTTTTCAAATACAGACTTTGCCTCTTCTTCATCAATTAGCCCATACAACAAACCGTGCCTTGCCCAAAATCTTTCGAAGCTACTTGTTTCATCTGTAACACAAGGAGCAAAGTGGTTCAGAACATTATCTCTGACTCTTCTTTCAAAGGAGTCCCACTGCCCTTTAATCATCTCTTCTTCGGTTAGCGTTCTCCGCTCTCGTCTTTCCCTCTTAAAGTAGGCCAACAGATCAGCAGACACAAAGCCCCAGTTGATCCTTCGAAACAATTTCCAAGAACCTCGAACACACCAAGAGGTTATCTTGATTGACGCTATCAGCCACGAGAACAAAGCAATGAAGTTCGTGATATGAAACAGCGGACAATAGTGTGAGTAAAGATATCTTGGAAGATCGCTGTCGCTAACGAACTCAACATCTCTTTGATTGAAGCACCAGTGTAGCAACCGGAATCTCCAATGCTTTAACGTGAGTTTTCTTTCGGCGTGTATAGCTTGAAATATAGTGCTCATGGATTCCTTCCCTGTGAGAGTTCTGAACCACTTTGCTCCTTGTGTTACAAAAATCTCCCATGGTGTATTTGGGAGGCAGGACACTGTTGGCCACTTGCCTTATATTTTGACCATGATCTTCTACAACAGTTCCGCTAGGGTTAGGATATGGTTCTCCGCACCCAGCAACGACTGTAATAAAAAATATCAAAATCCATTTTCGATAATCCAATGAAATTGCCTCTTGAAATTTCGACTTATATGAAGCAACGATTATCCCTGATTTTCTTTCAAATGTCCAGAGGGAAGCGGATCACTTTCAAATTCATAACCAAAATACTCAATATCATCATAATATTTTTTGGCCACAAGCTCTCTCAACTCATCATCATAATAGTGGCTGTAATGAGTTCTCTTTGATTTATGAATGTGTGGCAAAGTGCATTTTTTAGCACCTATTTGATCACATACATAATTAAAGTCTTCTTGCAGATTTTCAAATCTTCCTATGAAATCTAAGCATTCTGGATCTTGAAGACACTCAACACAAGATGGACAATACCTTTTCCCCTTTTCAGGTCTTCTTAGTTGCAAGACATCTATTGCAAAATCTTCAAAGTTTGATCCGGGCTCAAAATGATTTCTTAGATCCCAATAGCAATAATATGAAACAAGCCTGTCCCATGGATTACGAACAAAAGAAAAATTGAAATATTCGTTCCAAATTCTTTGTCCAAACTCTTTTCTCGTTTTCACTGGCATCCAGTGTTCTCCCGGAGGAGCATTATTTCGTTGCCATCCCCAAGCCACTTGCATACTTGTGCCGCCAGTTTTTTGAATATGAAAGAAAAAAGCTTTTCTTTTATGAATTATCATCTACCCTCACAAAATCGTATCCATAATCTTTAATATCGACTGCATATTTTTCAGCCACTAAATCACGAAGATCATCATCGTAATAATGAGTATTATCAAAATCCCTCTTGCCTCCAATCAAAATCGATAGGTGGCGGTGGCGGTGGTTCAGGTTTAAGAAAGCCAAAAAAAAACAATAATACCGACAGAAGCACTTGAATGCCGCCTGCCAATATTATCATTTCAAGTATCATATAGTGGAGCCACGGAGGATTGAACTCCGCTGTCAGATGGTGCTATTTAAGCCTTCATCATCCGACGTTCCCAGACTGGCCCCATATGTTATCTATTAAAAACCATCGTGTTTCCAATCATCTTTAGGCTTAATAAACTTTCTATGCTTTCTTTTAGGCCATTCTAACCTGATTCCAGAATGGACCTTCCTGCAATTTGGATTAGGACAAGAATGAACTGGAATGTCTTGTCCCTTCTTTACGCCAGCACAAATATATGTCTCTTGGCAATGAGGACAAGTTACAGGAATATTGTATCTCATCTCATAATAGAGTGAGATCCCCTGTAATTGGGTCAATCTTGTCAGAATAGTCTGGGCCAATAGCCAGACACGTCTTTGTCGGAACTCCATCAAATTCTGTCTTGCCGCTATCTGTAATCAGATGAACTTCCAACATGGCGTCTTTCGCCTTTTGATAAATCTCCAACAACTCCTCTTCACTGTTGACCTTCACACACACCTTGGCGAACGATCCTTCGAGCCATTCATTTTCGGCCTTGCTGAACTTAGGACTCTTCTGATGAAGACGCCTTGTTACAAAAGAAATTGAGGCGTGTGAGCCTTGAGCAATTTCTTTTCCTCGTCGCATCTTCAAATCACGACGCATTACTATCATTTGTTTAACACCGCTCATATCAACCTCCAATCTTTTGATAAATCCATCTACTTTGTTGTTTCATTCCGGGAAGTTCACTCCAGTCGATTGCTGTGTGCATTGGAGCGATAAAAGAACCCTCTTTCATCTGCTGATACACATTTGTTTCAAGTCTATCTTCCAACACATTGTCTTTGAAAGGACGATAGAAATAAAGCAAATCGTACTCGCCATAACCCTCAAAAGTCATAGCGTCTTGATACCAAACATTCTTGCAACCGATCTGACGAGCTAGTCTAGTATAATCCTTGTTGATATCAAACCCATAGGAATCAAAAAGAACATCGGCCAGCATGACTTTAGTGCCAATGCCGCAACCGATGTCCAAAAACTTCTTGTTTCTATCTTGCCCTAATGCGAAGAACGCATCGAGGCACATGTCAACAAAGCTGCCACAAGGAAATGGAATCCAGTCATGCTTGTCTCCATCCTCTGGTTCAGAGGGAAGGTGAGAGCACTCAATGTTGTGTAGAGCTACGCTCATCACATTGAGCTTTAGACTGGAATAAACTTCGCCCTTGTCTTCATCCTCTTCTGCCCTATTTTCCAATTTTTGTAGTCTGTTGACTTCCTTGCCTTCCATCAGTCTCCTAAATCAGTTTGATCCTTGGATGCTTTGTGAAACTTCGCCAATCATAGTCTCTCTCCCACTCCGACTCACAAGCATCTTTGACAACTTCTATTTTAACTTTGTCCAATCGAGTCAAAAGACCGTTGACAGTAGCAGCCACACAACACTCTGTGTTTACCCCGCAAACTCTCAATGTCTGACTCGCAAACCCACGACGACGAATGGCATCAACCACTTGTCTGCTGCCGTCATCATCATTTTTAGTAATACGTGCCTTGGCACGATATCCTCTGATCAACGAAGAGAAACCATCATGGGTTCTCCCCAAACTTTCTGTTGGCTTATACTCAAGAAAAATTATTCCTGACTTTCTTCTTTTTGCATCCAAAATTTCTCGTGTCACACCAACAATAACACCGGGAATATTTGAAGCCTTAAATTGAGGTTGCATGTCCACAACAATAAGTGTAGCTGGCATCCTGCCACTCCTGTAAAGAGAACAATCCATTGTGATAATTTTCAGTAGTTTACCATGCAGGATCTATTTGGACAACATCATCTTAAACCTTCTTGTAAAATCATTCAAATCAGAATCCGATTCTAAAGTGATAGCAGGTTCGGATTTGTACCAGTTATAGAAATAGTTTGCCTTTTCTTTTATTATCAGATTGTAGACAACTAAGACAGGAATTTTATTGATTATGCACCAGATGGGAAGTGCGTTTGATGTAGACACAATACCTTTGGCCAAAGAAGCCATGTTGAGCACATCCATCATAGATGATGTTTCATTAACAAGATTAACCACCCTATCAGAATCAAATCTTGGTGTCACAAAATTAGGATCTGGAGAACCGGGAACTCCATCCTTACCGACCATCACAACATCATGATCTGTATTGTTTAATATCCACTCCAAAGCTTCCATCCAATACGGCCAATGAGTTCCTTTGGTATTGCTTTGAATAGAATAAGGCTGGAAAAGAATGAACGACTCTGGCAATCGTTTGTCTGTTCGTAAAGGCAACTTCAAATTAAAGTCACGAAAGCAATCAGAACTCTCTAGCAACTCTGGCGTCACATGAGTACGAACTGGAGACAAATCTTCTAGCTTAGTTAAAGCAAGCCACCTTGGATAATCCCATTGGCATTGATACATGAGAGCATCATACAAATGAGGCCCACCTAACTTCAGATGATAAACCTCATCAATAAAGCTCTGGTATTCCAAGAACTCCTTAATATCTTCATCCAAGCCAAAGTAGACAACGCTGCAACTATCCTTGTCTTCTTCTTCAAGAAGTCTAATGATATTGCCGCATGAGGCGAACACGTCGCCCCATGCGCCAATTGCCGTTGTCCATAGTGTCACTTCGTGGCCTTCTTTTCCCGCTTCTCAGCTTTCTTCTCTTTCAAAGTTTTCTTCGGACTCTTCTGATCTTTCTTTGTATCTCTTCCTTTAGACATTTGATGTCTCCCTTGTTAATTGTTAATCGTCATCGTCGTCGTCATTAAGCATGTCAACGACATGCTCTGGTGGCCATCCTTGAAACATTACTGTAATGCAATTTTTGTTTTTCTCATTCTTCTTCACCCATGGGATAATATTCCCAAAAATCTTTTCTCTCTCGTTCTGTCTTAAACCTTATTCACCTTCCAAAAATTGTACCGCAATTCCTGCTTGTACCAACGATAGCGACTCATACTAGCCGGTCGTGTTCCTGCCTTGTGTTCCTTCTTTTCAATCATGTTACCTCATAAAAAGACTAACCTTCTTAGTCGCCACTCTTTTATCCAAAACTATTTGCGACTCTTCATCCAAAAGAGATTCAACCAATGTGCTTGCCGTCTTCTTCTTTTCTTCACGAAGAGCGATAACTTGTCGATGCCAATCCTCTTCTCTGTTAGGACACTCATAAACATCATGAAGATGTTTGCGACCAGCCATTGATTCGACCCATCCAGTCGGACCATCGACTCCAAATCTGGAGTTCATCAGATCGCCACATGCTCCACAGAAGAAGTTCTCATCTGGATCATACGTGCCTGCTTCTGGAGTAAATCTCTCCTGTGTGTCACTTTCCAACTTCATCTTTTTTCCCCTTTGCCCCTTGTCCAAATAGTTGCTTCACTCGCTCTTGCAATGGATACTCCACAGCATTGTATGCTCTAAGAGCGGCTGAAATCTCTTGTTCTGATGGCTCTTTATCGAACTCAGCCACATGCTCCGTCACGTATCGTTCACGTAACTGGTCGGATCTCAACTTCTCTTTTTGCATCTTGCGTACTTCTTTGTACGCCCACCAACTAATCTGTCCTGCAAAATACAAATTAGCAGCCGTGTTGAAGGAGCGACCTACAAACAACAATGGTTTCAATAATGTACCTATCATGTCTTCTCCTTATTCTAGGTCAACGAAGTTTTCGTTGTTTTTTATTCCCTCTTCAATTCGGTCAAGTCTTATTCTGACCTCATCTTTATCAGAAAATCCTTCAGTCACATATAATATCGATCCGACTGACCAATCTGTCTTAACGATCCTAGCAGCAACAACCCAGCTTGTCCTTTCGTCTTTTTTGTCTTTATTAGAATCAGCCATTGAAAAATGGACAACATTGTCAGAGTTGATGAGCCTTTCGTGATGATCCTTAATCCACATTATTTCAAATCTTTCCTCATCTCTATCTCATGCTTGCGATAACCCAAGCTTTGATAGAATTTTTTATTGTCCTTTGAACAATCTAAAATTATCTTATAACAACCAGCAAGAGTGGCTTCTTTATCAATGACTTCCAGTAAGGCTCTCCCTACTCCATGTCTTTGATACTTAGAAAGGACAGCAACATCTTCAACATGAGCAACTTTGCTTCCTCCATGGAGAAACTTTATTTCCCAAAATACGGAAGCTGTTCCGATCACTTTGTCTTCAAAAATGGCAACGTATGTCTTGATTTGCTGCTTCAATCTTGCCCTGAAAATAGCTGCAACATCATCGCTTTCTGATAATTCTACCGGAGAAAGCTCTTCCAAGGTCTCTAAAAACCCATTTCTCAGGTCAGGAGCAACCAAGGGACGAATCTGAAGGCTCTTTAATAATGTGTCTTTATTCATAAACATAGAATAGCATAAAGCATAAATTTTGTGAAGATGAATAACTACCTGTATGAAAACACTAGCTTTATTGATTTTATCTTTATTGATCGTGGGCTGTGCGAAACCAGAACCGGTTGCACCTACTTACGTTCCACCAGTCGTTAAAGAACAGACTGTGCCGCAAGAGGTCGCTCCTGTTCAACCGCCAAAGCATTACTCATCTTCTTATATCCGTGGATACAATGATGGGTATGACGGGAACTGGTTGTCACCGGCCAATTGGCTCGTAAGAGGAGACTATCGAGCAGGATGGAGCGCAGGCGAAAGAGATCGTAAAAACAAATTGCCGAACAAGTTCAATTGAAATAGGGCCTCCGACGTAAAACGCCGGAAGCCCCATCGAGCACTGTCGAATTGTGTTGCCGTGACAACTATGCAATTCAGCAGTGTTCAATCTTCGTTGAAATACTTTCTGGCTCTCTCACAAACCGCACCAAGAGTTTTACGTGCGCCATGAGGGACTTCTTCCCAGTTGATCTCATCAATGGGGGTAGACCGAGTGATGGCCTTTCGCAGTCCTACTAACTGCTTGAAGCCACGCTTCTCTTTCTTTGTGTTGCAAAGACTGTAGCCAGCACGAATCTCTCCTTGAAGACCCTTGAAAGCAATGATGACGCCTTTCTTCTGGCGTCCTTTGCCACCGTTCGTTTGTGGCTTTGCATTTCCTTCACTGTCTCGTTGTGGTTTTTGTCGAATGCGAATGTATTGAACAATCGCAGTTGGGTTGTCAACTGTGAATCCGCTGACAAACTTTCGACACTCTTCTTCATACTGTTGGAAATTCTGAGGTTTTGTTTCTGTGGTCACGGCCTTAGCTCCTTCAAAGGTTTTCTAGTTACAAGCATCCTGAATGATATTCGTTCCACATATCATCCCAATATTCATGATGTAGTATGGCGCACCGACGACATAATAGCAAGGGCGCATTCAAAGAATCATCACAATACATTGTTCGAGAGCATTCTTTTTTCAGGCCGAAAAAAGAACGGCAGTTAGCGCAGCGAGAAATTGACATCCATATAAGATTTGAGATGAATCCAATTAACAATATGGTTAGCCACTTCATTACAAATTCCAAATTCCAAACAAAAAACAATCCAAAAGTTGTAAGAGCTTCCGGTGAGAATCGCTTCCTTCAGCAATCGCTTTTCGAAGAAGTCGGAATGACAGGATTCGAACCTGCGACTTTCCTCGTCCCGAACGAGGCGGGATACCATTTCCCTAATTTCCGAAATGAATTTCTGCATGACAATTTTTACAAACCAACATGAATCCCTCAATTGTTTATCTTAATGACCAGTCCATCTTTGATGTCCAAGTCCGCTTCATTATACAAACCACAGTTGAGCATACAACTCTCATCCCAACCATGACTTATTGCTTCATTTCCATACTTGTCTCGTGACATTTTACCACAAGCCCCACAAACAAACACTTTTCCTTCTGGTGCTATTTCGTTGGCCATTATGTATAACTTTCTAACACAAAATTTGCAAGTGGGCGATGAGGGATTTTTAGGTAGGCGATACAGGACTCGAACCTGTGGTCCTCTCGGTGTAAACGAGATGCTTTAGCCTCTAAGCTAATCGCCTAAATCAACTTCTTTATAACTGAGTTAATCGCCCTTTTGAATGGCAACCAAGTTCCTTCTCATTGTAACTTGATAATTCATATTTAACAACCCATTCCACCCCTTGGACTCAACTGGATTCTTATTCGCTACCTGAACCAAGTTAACTACACGAGAAACAAAAGGATGTCTGTCTTCAACATAAAACCAATGTTCCAAATCCTCAACTACATAAATCCCGTTTTTTGAAAGCCGTCCATGTAAATGTTGAAAAGACTTCCATTGATGAAGCCACTTATGACTTCCATCATCAATTATCACATCAAAAGAAACTGGATGCTTTTCAAAAAACTCATCCCATGTTTCTTTAAGAGCCGCATTCCCCTCAAAAAGAAATACTCTGTCCTCAGAATGTAAATCTCCAGTGACTCTGGCAAGATTTATATCAACGCCATAAATGTTGGCCTTTGGAAAATAGTCTTTCCACAACCTAATGGAATTACCGTGCTTTACACCAATCTCCAAAACATTAACAGGATCATACCTGAAGTCTTTGAAACTCTGGTGATAAAATCCCATGTAGTCATGATAAGACACTTTGTCCGTCTTGTGTTTTCGGGCCAAAACATATTCTAACTTGAGCATATACTATCTATTTAAGCATTTGTGATTCCTAAAAATGTCGGTTTACGCCATGGCACCGACAAGCCACTCCAAATTTTAGGGCGAGAGCCGCTACGAAGAATCGAACTCCGGTAAGTGGTTTACAAAACCACGGCTTTACCATTAAGCTATAGCGGCATAAAGCTCCCACAAGGAATCGAACCCTGATCTACTCCTTACAAAAGACTATGTCTCCCGAAGGAGAGTTGGGCTGAGAGGAATCGAACCTCCTTTTTCGCCTTATCAGAGCGACGTGCTACCATTCTACTACAGCCCAAAATTTACGGATCAACAAGTGTTTTAACACAACCATCTCTTCTTAAAGAATCAATCACTTTTCTGAGTTCTTCAATCGTACTCTTTTGCTCTTTAATGATCTGCTTGTCAATCATGATTGATCCTTCTACAACACAACATGGGGGAACTCCCAAATCACACATCTCTTCTTCCTCTCAAAATTACAAGTAGGCGTAGGAGGAATTGAACCTCCGACTTCAACCTTATCAGGGTTGCGCTCTACCACTGAGCTACACGCCTATAAATGTGTCCGATGGTAGGACTCGAACCTACGCTATGTGAATTTACATTCACGGATATACCACACGAAGTGGCAACCACAGACCGACCTATCAAGGATTGCTCCTATTCAGGGTTCGCTACCAACTGCTCATTACGGCAACACCGAACACAAGCGGCTCGCTTGGGAGTCGAACCCCAACACACACGGTGGTAACTATGAATCGGCCACAGGTTAATCAAGTTCAACGATCAACCAAACCGAATTCGCACCTTGGCTATCACTAAGAGTTCGCCTTTGGAGTGTGTGGTCATACCACTAACCGAGCCATCAAGCAGGTGCGGAGAGAATCGAACTCCCAGCGTTGGATTTGGAATCCAAAATGTTACCGTTACACCACGCACCTATATTTTATTGGAGATAGATCATCGATGTTAAAACAAATCTCTGATCCTCCATGCAACTTCCTGTGACAATTAGAACACAAGACGCAACATTTCTCAATCTCTTCCTGTATCGTTTTCATTGAGTAACTTGACAGTTTAGAAACAACTTCATTCTTATTATGAAGGTGATGAAAATCCAAACAATTAGGATCACCCTCTCCACACGGACAAGGATTTTTCCGCTTCACATCAGTAATGAACTCTTTCGTCTTCTTTTTGTGATTACGATTTATTTCAGCTTGGCGTTTCTTATACCCAGTTTTATAATGTCTTGCATTGAGTTCTTTCAAACATTCTTTGCAAGTGCCTTGAAGACCATCCTTCTTATTTTTGTTCTTCGAAAAATTATCTAAAGACAAATCACGACTACATTTGTTGCAAGTTTTCATATACTATCATAGTACATGAATTCCAAATTTATTGCAAATTTGGAATAAGCAGGGATAGCAGGACTCGAACCTGCGCATCTTGGTTTGGAATCAAGAGTCTGTTCCGGTACAGTTTACCCCTGTGTTGTCTAGTGGAGGTTAGGGGAATCGAACCCCTACTTTTTGGCTGCCAGCGAATCGCTCTCCCAACTGAGCTAATCCCCCAATTTTTTCTTCTTTCTTGCGTCTTTCTCACAAGCCTTCGTAGCAGGATTCTTTTTCCTATGACGACTAATGATCCTTTCGCCAACCTCATCTGTCTCGATAGCGTAGTAAGAGTCTGGAATACCATCTGGCCCTCTTCCATATCTGATTTGAGAAAACACTATCTTATAAGAACCGCACTTGGTTTCCCAAATTTTTCTATCCGAAACAATGGTGCTATCCTTTCGGCACCTTTTCTTCCAGTCAAGCACTAGCGACTACCTTTGCCCACATCCAACCTTCCTCAGTTGGAACAAAGCGTGCAATCGGTGATGCAAATTTTACATTCTCAGAGAAGTGGGGATCAATGCTCCCTTGTCTCCTTAACTGATCCAGTGTTACATCCTTGTACAACAGAATCTTGTTTCCTTCGTAGTTGGTGCAATCGGGGTAATTGACTTCAATAAGAAGCATTCTCCCGATTTGCTCCGACCTTTTGATCCTAAAGTTTTTCGGATCGGGATTAGGTAAGTCTTCTGGCTCGTTTGATGTAACAGGCCCAGAGTCATATGACGATCTGCTAAATCCTATTCCTAATCCCATCTTTAAGATCCTTCTATTTCAAGACGTTTCCGCCGAGGCCGTAAGACCTCCCGGAAAATGTTCTTTTTCAAAGTCCTGCACCTCTTTCTTTAAGGTGGGGACTAACAGAGCAACAAGCCCTGCTTCTTTATTCTCAGTTGCTTCCACAACCGCTTTGGCTGTTTCTAACAACCCTTCAATACCTTTCATTATTCCTCCTTTGAATAAGTTCATCCATGAAAGTAGGCGATAGAGGAATCGGACCTCTGTTTCTACTACGTCAGAGTAGTGCTCTACCATTGAACCAATCGCCCAAAAATTAAATGAGTCTTACTATTATAGTTTATACTTTAACCAAAGGACTCACCATGCCTGTTTGTAAAAAATGCCAAAATTTATTCCATCCCACCAAAGTAATAGATGGAAAAAGAAGAAATTTAAGAAAACGATCTTATTGCCTTGAGTGCTCTCCATTCAATTCAAGAAACAGAAAGATACTTGAAAATTATGGAGACGACAATACCAAAAAATGTCCAATGTGCGATCAGTTCAAACCCAACTTGGAATTTTACCAATGCACAAACAAAATCAGTTGTTATTGCAAAACTTGTTCAAGAATAGAAAGTCGTTTACGACAACTTAAATTCAAGAAAGAATGCACAGACTATAAAGGGGGCTGCTGCTGTGAATGCAAAGAAGACTCCCTTGTCGCTCTTGACTTTCATCATCTTGATCCAGAAGCAAAAGAATTTTCTATCTCAGATGTTCGTTTCTACAAAATGAACGATGACATCAAAAAAGAATTAGACAAATGTATTTTGCTTTGTTCAAACTGTCATCGTAAAGAACACGGAAAACAATTCATGGCACTTCTGCATCTCATATAGTACCCAATCAAGGAATCGAACCCTGTCTTCAACATTCGAAGTGTTGCGTGCGAATCCATCACACTCACCGGGCAAATCATTTCTTAATTACCTCTCCAACAACTTCTCTTATGCCTTTTTGAATTTTCACAAGAGCAATTCTTTTAATGATCATTAAGCCAAAACCAGTTTTCCCATCTTTGTAAAACAATTCATGTTCCACAAGAGTTTTATCTTCTGCCGTTCTCTTGAATTTTGTAATCAAAATGTACTGACGAAGAACACTGTCCTTGCTAATCAATTCCTCTTTAATGACAAACTCTCCATCTTTTGATAAAATAACTTCTTTGAATTTCAATAAACGCTCATCACGTTTAATGACTTTATCATAAGTCAGAGATACAGAAAAACTATCAGAGATTGTAAATTTCACTCCCTGAAGTTTCTTGCTGACTAATTCACCACCGCTTTTGCGAACAAGTAATTCATCGGCTCCGGGAACTGACAACCTCATGATTATAATTTCAATTGGTTGATTTAACTCATAGCTGTTTTTCATCCCAGCTTCAACAGACGAGACAAAAAACAGCGTTAACAATAGTGTTAGCAATGTTTTCATTGATGCTCCATGTGACAGGCTTTTCATCCCTATCTATCACAGAAGCATAAAAAACAGACGTGTTAAAATGTGGGCGTGATGCTTGAGCCAATGCTGCAAGTCTTGGAATACATCACTGAGGCATAAGTAGCTTAATGTCCTCGCCACCAAGTACCCAATAGAGGAATCGAACCCCTGCTTACTCGTTAGAAGCGAGTCGTGCGTCCATCACACTGATCGGGCATAAGAGGCCGCAGGCAGATTCGAACTGCTAAACGGTAGTTTTGCAAACTACTGCCCCACCACGAGACTTTCGTTTCCACGGCCTTAAGTGGCCCCCGCAGGAGTCGAACCTGCCCTGCTGTCAACGAGACAGTGTGCGACCGACTACACTAGGGGCTAAAACATTCTTGAAAACAATGTTCCGATATTATCGGTTCTCATTACTTCCTCGAATAACTCTTGTAGCACTTCGCTACGATTGAAAAAATCTTCAAACTCTTTACTGATCGGTTTGCCTTCACACAACCGCTCAAACTCTGCATGATCCTTTGGATCAAGTAATTCACGCCACATATCAAACCTCTTTCTGGTTGTGGCACACGCAAGCACCAGAAAGACACAGTGAAGACTGAAAAGGTTCAGTCTAAAGCGGACATAACGGGAGTCGAACCCGCAACCTTCCCCGTGACAGGGGGATGAGCTTCCATCTGCTCCTCATGTCCATTAAAGTTGGAGACCTCCGTTAAAAAGCCATCCATTCTCATTGCTTCCAAATTCCTTTTCTATTTCGTAAATGTTAGGACTTTGCAAGTAAGTTCGTTCATCGTTCAACTTGGGAATTCTCATGACATTTAACATTCTTTGATTTATTACAGGTCTGTGTCCCAAGAACTCAAAAATTTCTGAAAGCTGTCTTATTTTTTCATCCTCAGAAGCAAGATAAAAATCTTCGTAAGTAAAATGATAATAGTCTATTTTTTCTCTTTTCAAAGTGTTAAGAGCCTGCTTTCTTCTTATTGAAAGAAACTGAATAAGTCTTTTTATACTAACAGGATTAACAGGAGTGTCATATTTCAATTTATGAACATCCTTATGAACACTTTGCCAAACTCCAGATTGCGCCGCTCTTTCATGAGATAAAGCGCACTTAAAAATGTTTCTTCTGTCCATGAAAATTATTTTTTTACGCATTTTCAATGCTTTTATAACATGCACTTGTCCAATTTGATTTACATGTATTTTGAACCCATCTAAAAAAACTAATTCCTTAAATTTTTCATCTAACTCTTCTTTTTTCAGCCAATTAAAAGGTTCATAATCCATTTTTCCAATATCAGGATGAACTTTAAGCATACTCACCATAGATGTGCTTCCACTTCTAGGAAGCACATACATCAAAAAACGCTTGTCTCGCACTTTTAACATACTTTATATATGCCACAAAAATCAAGTAGGCCCAGTGGGAATCGAACCCACATTGTCTCGGTTAAGAGCCGAGTGCATTACCTTATCTGCCACAGACCCATAAAGTGGAACTGACGGGGCTCGAACCCGCACTCAACGCCCGAGGTTATCGGCCACGTTGAGCCTTCGCCCTGCACAACAAAAGCCCGGATTGATTACCAGTTAAGTTACCATGCTCAAGTTGTCTGCAATCCCATAAGGCCATAAAAAGAGGAGTCGAACCTCTGCTTCAGGCTCCAATTCGCTTGTGCTTTAGCCTGCGTGCTACCACTACACTACTA
>Ga0302123_10000234_pt1 | contig 44995 bp, 59 predicted proteins | sample CB21_321_MG_FD_203109 | JGI IMG/M metagenome (GOLD analysis project Ga0302123, IMG submission 203109) | Marine microbial communities from Western Arctic Ocean, Canada - CB21_32.1 | ecosystem: Environmental > Aquatic > Marine > Oceanic | place: Canada: Western Arctic Ocean | collected 2017-09-28 | reverse complement strand
TCGCCCCAAACCCGCCCCAAAAACCCCCAAAACGTCCGCCCAGTAAGGGATTTCGGACCAAAACGACCCATTTTGCCGGAACGGCGAGGATAACGCGCGGGACCCCAAGGGAGACCTGACACCCCTCCCCCCCAGCATGACCCCCTTGGGCCAAATATGACCCCCTTGGGACATGTGATGACAACCTTCCAAGAAGGTCACCACATCCCCCAAGGGGGTCAACGACCCCCCAAGGAGGTCAACAAATGGGAAGGAACCACCCCCAAAAAATAGTCCCCCCCAGAGCGGAGGGGGGGACTATAGGGGGGGAGGAACAATGACTAAACATGGATTAGGATGCGAAGCATCCTAATCCCCCATAGTCCCTCTTAGTCCTAGTCCCCTTAAGGGGACTAGGAACGTACTAGTACGTCATAGAGGGGCTTGGCTCCGCCAGCCCGTCAAAAGCAGCGAGAGAGACCCCGGGCGTTCTGAGGGACACTTAAGGCAGCTGGGGCAGGACTATAGGGAAACTATGACTACGGACACACCGTAGATAGTTATCCGGAAGAGATGCCCTATCTGCCCCAAGTGTCCCGCACTGGCGCACCGAAAGGCACCGCCAACTCTGGGAGTGCTTTACATACGCGCGATGGCGGGGGGCGAACGGGGGACAAGCTCGCGCCCGGATTATTGGGCCGGAATGAGGCCCGTTTTAGGGTTTTCGCCTGACAGTCTATAACCCCGATTTGAGTCCTCTAAGGCACGATCGCGCGCCCATGCCACGGCGCCCGCATAATGCGCGGGTGGTGGGGCCGATTTTAGGCATCAAGGGGGGTTTTAGCCCAAGAGGCGAAAACCCCGATATCCCTACTGGCACTAGGGATTATAGGGCCGATTTCGCGCCCGCGCGAGGTCGCCGATGGTGCCTCGATGGCGCCGCTGACGCGCCCGCATTATGCGCGCGCCTCAGATCCGCGATGTCGGATCGGCGACATGGCCTCTCGATGCGCCCGCATTATGCGCGCGTGTCGATGTGCGCGCGGGGGGTTTTGGCGCGTTTCAGCGATCTGCTATGCGCGTATGCGCGCGCGTTATGCGTGCGGGCCGAAGGCCTCGTGCGCTCGCCGGCCGAAGGCCTCGTGCGCGCGCGACGCGATGGCCGATCGGCGACAGCTTACCAACGCACAGGGGCGCGCGCAGCGGCGTCTCGGCGCGCAGAACTGCGCGCGGAGATCGTGGCGCACAGGGGGTTTTGGGGCGTCTGTTAGACTTCGGCGTAGCTTCGCGAACGCCGAAGTCTAAACCGCTCCATGACGAAAGGACGAAAATGCAGCGACCATCTATCCCGCCCACGTATTCTAATCGCAAGGCAATGTCCGACAGAATTGTCGCCTACTACGACGCGGCCACGCCCGCGCAGATAGCAGCCGGTCGAAATTGGTATATCGAAGCCCTAGAATTCGCCTCTGCGCTGGCGTTTGAGCACGGTCTGGACGTGCGCCTAACCGCGGGCGTGCTCGCGGTACTATCGCCGAACCTGTCCTGGACAGCTAATAAGAAGGCGGGAAGCCTGCTAATCGCGCTGTATTCCGCCGGTATCAGGCACGTAAAACCCCTCGGGTGCGCGGGGTATGATGCCAATTTCGAGAAGGCATGGAGAATTCTGCTCACTCGCGACAGCCGATCCTGTACCGGAACAGACGTTCGGTCTATGACCGGATCCGGTCGGAAGGTGAAATGCAATGGGAAGCATTGCGGCCGATGTCCGATTCACGGGCCTAAGGTCGCCGAATTCTACCGCGCGATCATGGGCGACACTGACTGCCGAACGATGGATGTCTGGGCGATCCGAGCCTCGACGATCGCGATGTCGCGCCTCGCGAATCTGCGCGCCGATGACCCGCGCCGCGATGGCCTCCCGAAGGGCAGAATGGCGATTATGCAATCGGCATATTCCGATGCGGCCGCCCGTCGAGGCGAGAGTCCAAGCGTTATGCAGGCGATCGTTTGGCTCGTTATTCGCACGCATTGGGTGCGCGCAGACGGATCGCGCAACGGCGTCGAGGCTGATTTCACCCTCGACGACGCGAACCTAGCGTAGCGCGAAAATCGGCACTGTCCGCTACAATGAAAATCCCTGCTACGAAAGGCTGATATGGACACGATTACCACATTCTACGTAGGACTGCACGACCGTCACGGCCGCGCTCTCGCGGATGCGGAGCGCGACCTTGTCGAGGCGGTCTTGGACAGTGCCTACCCTGACGGGTGGACGTCCACAATCGGCACCGGACGATGGCACGGTGCGGCGGAGCCTACGCTGATCGCCACGGTGGCGCACGCTGCCGATCCCGCCAAGGTCGCCCGCGTGGCCGAGGATGCGCGGTTCGTCGCGAATCAGGACGCTGTCCTGCACACCAGCGTCGCGGCCACATGCGGCCTCGCGACCCGATAGCTCAGAATCCCAAGCGCAGCATGACGAAAGGCCCGAAAATGACCACGCGAAACGACATCCTGAAACGCCTCGACATCGCGATCGCGGACGCGGACGCGCTCGTCGGGCAGGCGGAGGCGTTCGAAGCCGATGGGCTCGTCGAGCACGATGAGGTCGTCCACATGCAGGGGCATTACGCCGGGCTCCGCCACGCTCGCGAGCTGGCCGAACAGGCGTAGCGCCGAGTACCTCGGCGCAGGCTCCGCCGGAGGCCCTCAAACCCCCATGAACACTGGGGTTTGGGGGCCTTCTGTGCGTCCTGTGCGCCGATGCGCTCGGCGCGTGCGGGCATGCGCGCCCTCGCGGGGGCGCGTACGCGGGCGGCTGCGCCGCGCATTATGCGCGTCGCGCGCACAGAGCTGGGGAGGCCGGTTTCGCCCATCACTCGAATGCGCGCGCGCGTAGGAGGCCTCGTCGAATCGGCGCCGATACCGTGCCACCCCCCGGGGTCAGAATCCCTAAGCGGGGCGGGGGTAAAACGCATAATTCCCGCAAATAGCGGGTTTTCATGTTTGACAGACTGCCCCAGGCCATGCTATAACTCAATCAGCGCCACCGACCACCCCCCGCCAAGTGAAGCGGATCAGGGTGCGAGCTAAAACAATCAGGAGGTTCACCATGTCTCATCTACCGATAAACACCAGGATCACGCTCGTGCTCGGAGCGCTGACTCGGGTGAACGAGATCCGCGCCGAGTTTGGATACAGGGAGTTGGATGCCCTGCCGTGCGGCTACTCTGAGGGAGAATGTTGCCCAGTAGCTTTGGGTCTGACTGTGGGTAGCCTCCGGGCTACTGTGACTGGCAGCGTCGATTGCACTTCAGAGATTCTCGTGCATGACAGTGCGGGATCGGCAGCAGGCGTGCAGTACACTGAGGAGGCGGCTATCGGTGCGTTCGTCGAGGCGTTCGACAGCGGGCAGCTTCCCGAGTATCAGGTGCCACAGGACGGCTACTAGCCGCGAGTCTGATGGGAGCCCCGGGCAGGGGCTGCCACCAGTCTGCGCAAACGACAGGAGGTTCACGATGGAAGCAGGATGCCCGATATGTGAGAGCGCGGACGCGGTGAGTTTCGGCTCGACGCGCCTCGGCGACACGAATGTGCGTTGCCGCAACTGCGGCTACGTGTACGTGATTGATACCCCTGAACGCGACGAGGAAGATTACGGTGATGATGATGCTGCGTACTGACTGTGGCGATGTGACTGTCTCGACGGTGTCGCTCGGGCGTGAGTTCGAGACGATGGTGTTTCCGTCGGCTGACGGAGTGATCACCGATTGGGGTGACGTGTATTGCGAGCGTCACGACTCGGAGACCGCGGCTCTCGCCGCGCACGCATTCGTCGTGTACGATAATGGCGGTGCGGTATGACCGAGACGACTGACTTCAGTGAACGCATGGACAACCATTTTGACGCACTGGCGAGAGCGCACGCATCGCTCACCGAGCTACAGGAGACGTTCGGGTACGGGGACGACGACTTGTACGACGTGGTCGGGCAGGTGCTCGACAACCGGGATTTTGAGGCCGATACGGGGGAGACCGCCCCCTTGCGCCCGCTGGTGTGATACACTCAACGTAGCGAGACTGATGGGAGCACGCGCCACCGACGGCCGTGCTGCCACCAGCCACGCCATACCGGCACACTGGAGAATGGAGATACATGATCCTACACACCCGCAAGCTGCGCGCGCTCCTCGGCGAGGCTGCCGTGCTGGCGCGGAACGGCGCGATTGACCCGGATGCGCGCCGCCGGGTTCGAGCCTTGGCCGTCGAGGCTGAGGAGTCCGATTCAACCCTCGATCTAGAGTTGGCGCTGTCCGTCCTGCGCCGGGAGGCTTAGTATGTCCACGCATTTTACCGACGAAGTTCTTGAACGGGTCGTAGGCTTGTTCTTCCACGCCATCGAGGCCGCTAACCTCCAGGCTGAGCTTGACGAGCACACGACTACGGTGGCGGCAACGTTGCAGGATGTGACGGCCGATCAGTTCATCCGGTACGTGCAGGGCAACAGCACGGTGCACCGCCTGAGCCCGGGCGGGAACTTCACCTGCGAGGTTCGGCCTGCCGGCCATGAGGATCGGCGAAACTGCATCACCCTGTTCTGCAAGACCCCCCCGGGTTTCGATGACCAGGAGTTTGAGCAGCTGGTGCTGGCGACCGTGCGGGTTCGGTCGGAGACGGGTCAGCGAGTCTGATCGGCTACGTAGTCCCCAGCCGTGAGGTTGGGGTGGGTCGCCGTCGCGGGGTCGGCGACCCACCCAAACCTCAACAGGAAGGTGCGACATGGGTAATTGCCCAGTGTGCGAATCAGGATCGAATGGGGCCGTGATTCTCGGCTCGATGATGAGTGGCCGCGTGAGTGTCCGTTGCCGTGATTGTGGTCTCGATCGTGAGATCGAGGTGCCGGATTCGTTCGAGATGGTTGACGAGGGGGAAGAATATTATGAGTAAGACTACTGGGCGACCGAGCTTGCGGGACTTCAAGCGGCACGCGGACAAGTTCGGTACCGCGAGTGTGCTCGACACGGCGATCGACGTGGGCTACCCGCGGACGCAGCTCTGCGACCTGCTGCGGGCACTCGACAAGGTCGATAAGCGCATCTACGGTAGCCGCCAGTTGTGCCGGAGCCTGGGCATCGTCGGGCTGTTGCCCCGCCACCAGTTGGACGTGGCCGAGCGAGTCGAGAAGGCTATCGCGTTGAACACGCGGCTTGTCGCGGCGCGGGCGGCGGTCAATGTCTGAAAGCGAAATCCCTGAGCCCCCGAGCGGCGATGTCGCTCGGGGGCTGGCGGTACTCTCGCAGGCGGAGCTGCTGCGACTCATCACGAGCGCGGCCGTGGAGCTTGCGTATCGGGACGGCACTACTGAACCGTCGTTCTGGTTGCAGGCGTTGGCGAATTGTATTGACATGGTTGATGTTGGGTCGCTGTTCGAGTACCTGGAGTGTGAGGTTGGCGCGGTCGAGCGGCCACGGTCTACCCCGTCGGACGTGTTGGTGGAGGATCTGCGCCGCTTTGGTCTGCACGAAGAACCGGAGGAGGAGGAGGAAGAGTGAGGACGATCGAGGATGAATTGACTGACAAGCTCGGCGAGGACGGGTACGAGGCGGTGCGGCGTAAGCTGCTCACTCTCACCCGTGATGTCACGCGGCTGAAGTCGAAGCGTGAGACCGATGACCGCCAAATACTGGCACAGATGGAGGGTACGCATGACGATTCCTGATCTTGACCTTCGCACCACGCGCGCGATCGAGTCGATCGCTGCCGCGGTTGCTCGGATCGCGGTGGAGCTGGAGCGCCAGAACGATGCCGCTGATGCCCGGGCGTTGCGGGGCACCAGCGTTGACAGTCACCTCGACCGGGGCCGGAGGGCGTCTTGACTGCCATGGAGTTGCGGGAGGCGCGGACGATCGCCTACGAGTCCCTGCGGTCGAAGACCGGCTGTAATCACCATGACCGCGAGGACATCGCGCAGACGGTCAGCTTCAAGCTGTGGGAGGTCAAGTCCGCCGGCGAGACGCTGATTGATCAGCCGGCCTGGATTCGCCGGGTCGCGTACAATGCGTGGGTGTCGCACTGCCGGGCGCAGGATGCCCGCCCGACCCTGCTCCCCGATATGGATTGGATTGATCAGTCGGAAGACCTGTGGCCCGACCAGGAGGTGGTAGATTGGGCTGACAACCCGGAGAAGGGCGCGTTGCGGGAGGCGCATGACGCCACCATTCGCGCCCTGACGGGGCCGCAGCGGGAGGCTTGGTGCCTGTGTGTACTGCGTGGCGCGAGCGCTGAGGAGGCATCTGAGCGCCTCGGGGTTACCCGCGCCGCGGTGTACGCCTGGAACGCGCAGACTGCCGCCCAGTTGCGGGGGGCGCTCTGAGTCACAGGGTGGGCGACGTGCGTCGCTCACCCTGTACCCCTATAGCAGGATAACGAGAAAAGTGTCACACTTTTCGTAACCACTCGGAGGTCAACCATCTCATTTACCACACGAGCAGCCATCACAATACTGGTCATCGCCCTCGTCATCGCGGTGGTCGCAGTCCAGCCGCGTGGGGCGGACGGTATCTCGCTCCCCCCCGAGCGAACCGGCAAATCCCAGGCCTGGAAGATCGAGCGGCTCCAGGCGAAGACCCACCGCCTGCAAGGTCTCGTCCGCCAACCGCGTACGCGCATCAGCCGGGCCGTTCAGACGATCCCGCCCCGCAAGCGCGCCGGGAAGCTCGCGTATTGGCGTAGGGAACTCGACCGGATCCGTCGTTACCACGCCACGGTGCCGGGTCACCCGTGGGGCAGGATCGCCGGCTGCGAGAGCAACAGACGCTGGGCCTACAATGGCAGCAGTGGCTTCGACGGGGGCATTCAGTTCCACCCCGAGACATGGTCGAGTTTCAAGCTGACGGGCTACCCGCGGTACGCCTGGCAGGCGAGTCCTCGAATGCAGGTCATGGTTGGGGAGCGTGTTCTCGCTACGCAGGGTTGGCGAGCGTGGCCCGCATGTTCACTGCGTCTAGGGCTCAGGTAAGGATTGTGTTAAGATCTTCATTTTTGCTTGGACAAAGTGCCTCGGCATGCGTCTATAAGAGTAGAGAAGGAAATAAGGGTAACAATAAGTTACTCATACAACGAGTAACAATAGTCCACAGGGGGGCTTCGCCCCCCCAATAGTAAACTAGGAGGCCTCACCTTGGGACACAAGAACAAGGACGATACGGGCAAGGGGGCGCATGCCGCTACCTATTGACCTCCGGGGGATTATTAGCCGGGGACTTGCCGAAGACCGGCGGGCGCCCGACGCCCTGCTGCACTCCTCAAGCGACATCGTAGGGCCGCTTCGACACTCCCAACTCAGCCTGGCCGGTGCGCCGACCCGAGCACGGAGCGTAACCGCTGATGTCCGCATGATGGTTGGCACGCTCTTGCATGAGTGGCTTGAGCGTCGCTTCAAGCTGGAGCAGGTCATCTCGATGTCGGAGATCAATGTCACGCCGTGGATGCCCCCTGGTTGGGGCGGCACTGCCGACCACCTGATCTTCGACCCCGAGCACAAGCGGTACCACCTGATGGACGTGAAGACCACGAAGGGTGAGTCGATGCCATGGATCGCCAGGGACGGGGTCAAGAAGGAGCACGTGCACCAGGTCAGCAGCTACTTTCATGCTTGCGAGCAGATGGGGTTGCCGATGATGCCCGAGGCCTCGATCCTGTACTGGCCGATCACGAACACGAGCGACAACCCACTGCCCACCACGCTCTACTTCACGCCGTTGGCGAAGGATGACCTCGGCGAGACGATGCGTACCCGGCGGGAGGCCGCCGACCGGTACAAGGCGTCGCTCCCTACGGAGGCCCTGGCGATGGCGGGGCAAGTACACGGCGAGGATGACTGGGGTCCGGACGCTGAGGCGGTTGACTACGGTATCTTCCACACGGACGAGCTGGCCCCGGTCGCAGACCGGGAGCAGGTTCTCCATCGAAACCGGTCGCAGGGCGTCTGGGATTTGAAGTCCAAGCCGCACTGGTCGAGCATGTTCTGTGACTATCCCGGCAAGCTCTGCGGGTGCAAGTTCCAGGATGGGATGCGAAAGATCGGGCACTACGATACGGGCGGGGACTACACGCCCCGCAAGGGCTTCGATACCGAGGCCCCGACGATCGAACCGAGTGAGACCCTCTAATTGAAGGAGTACGATGGCTGATTTCACGAACGAGCAGCTTCGCCTGCTCGCTGAACCACTCCACCCGGACAATGTGAAGACCCGGCAGCGCCTGAGCTACATCGAGGGCCACTACGTGCGGGACACACTGAACAGGATCTTCGGCCACGACGGCTGGAGTACCAAGATTGAGGAGTTGAGCCACCGGGGCACCGTCGATGTCGCGAAGAGCGACAAGACCGGGAGCGCCACGGCGTACACGTGTGTCCTCAGTCTACGGATTCACACCCCGACCGGGGACCACGTCATACAGGACGTCGGGTACGGCAACAGCACGATGTACACGGCAACAGCCGCACTGGACACGCACGAGTTGGCGACCAAGGAGGCAGAGACGGATTCGCTAAAACGTTGCGCGGTGAACCTTGGGGAACAGTTCGGGTTGTCGCTGTACGGTGAGACCGGGCGAGAGGACATCGACCACCGGGCTCGGGAGCTGCCGTCACTGGCGCAGCTGAAGGAGAAGCTTACCGAGATGGTCACGGGTATCCTCGGTCGCGAACCGACCTCGCGGTACGAGGTCGGTGAGCGGGCAGGGATCCGCACTCGAGACCTGAACGACCGGGCGGCGCTCCAGCGTGCGCTCGACCGTGACGACACCTGATTGGGGGGCGTTGGGCGCGGAGTGTCTCCGTGATTGGGGCGTTACCGGGTCGGGTGGCCCGGTAGCGTTCGACACGGAGACCTCCGGGTTCAGTTGGAGTGACCAGTTGTTCTGCGTGACGGTGGCGTGGCGTCGCGCCGACAAGTCGTTGGCGTCCCACTACCTTGAGATCGACACGCCCTTCTGCGGGAACGCAACGATCGCCGGCGACATCCTGCGGGATGCGAGCGCCGTGATCGGCCACAACCTCCGCTTCGACCTGCAAATGGTTAACCGTATTGGCGTCACGTCCTGGCGTGACGTCCCGGTCACTAAGTGGGAGGACACCGAGACGATCTGTCACTTGCTGAACGAGAACAAGCGTAAGGGCCTGAAGTACGTGGCCGCCCAGCTTCTCGGCGAGAGCACTGACGAGGCCGAGGTTCTGGCGGCGCACCGCCGACAGCTCGGCGTCAAGAAGGATGAGGGCTACCATGTTCTCGATCGGGAGATCCTCATGCCGTACGCGATCAAGGACGCGGAGTTCACGCTCCGGATCTACGAGCGCCTGTGGCCGCACATCGCGGCGGACGACGACCTGTTCGAGCTGTACCGGCGCGAGATGAGCCTGATGGATGTGCTCGCGACCATGTACAGGAACGGCATGCGCGTGGACAAGCCCGCCCTCGACGAGGCGATCAAGGTCTGGTCGGTCAAGCTCGTGCGGGCTGAGGCCAGCGTGCGGGAGGCCGCCAAGGATGACGGCTTGAACCCCGCGAGTTGGCAGCAGTTGCTCGAGGGCTTCAGGCGTTGCGGCGTGACTACCGTGACCGAGACGAACAAGGAGGCGCTCGCACCGATCGCGGAACGTAACAGCGAGGCCGGGGTCTTGGCCCGAGCGATCCTCGAGTACCGGCACGTCAAGAAGATTTACACCACGTACCTCGTGGGTCTCCGCGATGAGATCGGTCTGGAGGACGTGTTCCATGTCAATATCCGACAGAATGGTGCCATTACGGGGCGAACCTCGAGCGGGGCAGAGAGAGGCGACGACTGATGAGACACCTGATCTCGATCTCCGATCTGGGGCGCCCCGACATCGAGCGCCTCCTCGGTCTCGCGCGCACCTTCAAGGCATCCCTCGACCGCGACGTGAAGAAGCTGCCAACCCTGCGGGGACGTACGGTCGTCAGCATGTTCCACGAACCCTCGACCCGAACGTCTACGAGCTTCGAGCTGGCCGCGAAGAGACTGTCCGCGGACGTCATGTCCATACGGGCATCGGGGTCATCCGCCGCCAAGGGCGAGTCCCTCAAAGACACGGCGCTGACCCTCGGCGCATACGACCCCGACATCGTTGTGATCCGCCACCCGAGCATCGGCGCACCCGACGTCGTTGCCCGCCATGTCAACGCGCACGTCGTTAACGCGGGGGACGGTAAGCGCCAGCATCCGACCCAGGCACTGCTCGACCTCTTCACGATCGACGAGGAGTTCGGTAGGGTCGATGGAATCCATGTCGCGATTGTCGGTGACGTACTGCACTCGCGCGTCGCGCGCTCAAACATTCAAGCACTCGTGCTGATGGGCGCACGCGTGACACTCGTAGGACCGCCGCCGCTAATCCCCCGGGGCATCGAAGCGCTAGGGTGCGAGGTGTCGAACGACATCGCTGCGATCCGCGGCGCTGATGTCGTCTACGTGCTCCGAATGCAACGCGAGCGCATGGAAGCCGGCGCAAACTTCGTACCGTCGTTGCGGGAGTACACCGCCCGGTGGGGTGTAAGTGCCGGGCGCCTGACCGAGGGGCAGCGCGTCATGCACCCTGGCCCAATGAACCGGGGCGTGGAGATCGCGTCCGACGTCGCTGACGCAGCCGAGCCGCTCATCCAACGTCAGGTCCGGAACGGACTCGTCGTACGAATGGCCGTCCTATATGACCTTGTGGCTTGTGCCCCCGAAGAAAGAGATGAGGGTGATCTAGATTAACGTACAAAACATGCCACGCACTGATCAGACTGTGAAGCGCCTCTTCATCCCGAGCGAGGGTAACGTGTTCACGTTCGCCGACTGGTCGCAGATTGAGCCGAGGCTCACCGCGTACTTCATGGCGAAGCAAGGGAACCCCGAGCTGGCGGAGTTCATCCGAGACGCGGGTGACGCGTACATGGCAACCGCAGTCGGCGTGTATCACAGGCCCATTGAGAAGATAACTAAGGAGGAAAGACAGACGTGCAAAACCGTATTCCTAAGTCTGCTATACGGCGCTGGAACGAGAAAATTGGCAAGCTCCCTCGGGGTTCAGGTCGCGGAGGCGAAGAGGATCCGCGGGGAGTTCTACGACGCATGGCCCGCCGTGCCCGAGTTGCTCTCGGGTATCCTGGCGACGTATCGTAAGCGCGGGTACATAAAGACCCCGTGGGGTCGCCGGCTGCACCCGCACTCGGATCATGCTGCCATCAACCATCTAGTCCAGGGCAGTGCCGCCGATCTCATGAAGCAGGCGCTCGTGTCCGCCCATGTGGCGCTCGCCGAGGGCAAGTTCTCGACGAAGCTGGTCGCCACGGTGCACGATGAGCTGATCTTCGACGGCCCGACCGAGGACCGGCGGGGGCTGGAAAGCATGGTCATCCGTCCGAGCATGAATGATGAACGTATCAACGAGGTGGTACCCATCGTGGTCGACATTGAATGGTCGGACACTAATTGGGCCGAGAAGCGGCCCCTGGAGGTAACAGCATGAGTCAGAGTAAGGCGCGCGCGAAGCGCAAGGCCGCCCTCAAGAGCGGCGTCCCCCGAACGAACCTGAGTTGCGACCCGGAGACGCCCGCGGCCCCGCCGCGAGTGGATTTGTCGGACAAGAGTGATGAGGAGATTCAGTCCACCATGCAACAGGCCGTGGCTGAGATGACCCCGATCCAACAGCAGGTCGTGGAGTTACAGGAGTTCCATATCAGGAACCTCCAGGACCTCCTCGAGCAAGCCTCATTACGCCAGCAGCAGGATGATCAGTTTCTCGGCAACGTGGTGCTCGCCGTCGTGGAGCAAGAGAGGCGACGAGCGAGGGGACCGGACGGCGATGTTCACCGCGTCCCCAATTACGAGGTGACGTGCACTAATAGTATCGCGACGCCCGTCAAGGTCGAACGGGACATCGAGGGGGACAACGATGAGAACGGGTGCCTGATCCTAACGGTGTCCCGCATGACCGAGGCGGAGTGGATGGCCGAGTTCACCGAGGACGAGTGGGAGGGTCCGAGCATCGACGATGGCGACGAGAGTCCCGAGGTTGCTGAGAAGCTGGCCGAGCTACGCTCCATGGTCGCGCAGGCCGACGACGATGACGCCCACCCCCGAGGGTTCGTTAAGGATCCCGCCGAAAATGGGTGATCCTCGCTTTCACGCGAAGCTCGCGGAGATGGGGAGGCTCCACGACAGTAAGCAGAACGATTACGCAACGGTGTCCGACCCGTTCGCCAACGTGCGAGCGAGCGAGGACTTCGGTGTCGCGGGTTGGGTCGGGTGTATGATGCGCGCGAACGATAAGATGAAGCGCCTGCAGAACGCGGCGAAGGGTGTCGAGCTTAGCAACGAGGGCGTGGCCGACAGCCTCATGGATCTCTCGGTCTACGCGATCATCGGACTGATCCTGTTCGAGGAGGGCGAGGGGAGCGCGACGTGAGCAACGTCCACACGGTCGTCGTCGACTTCGACGGTACGTGCGTGACCATGGCATGGCCGGAGATGGGGTCGTGGTTGACCGGCGCGGTCGACGCACTCCATACGTTGAGTGACCAGGGCTACCACCTTGTCGTTGACTCGGCCCGGCTGAGCCGCTACGACCCGCACACCGGGGAGCGACGGACGCCGCAGGAAGTACTCGATACGTACACGGCGATGCGTGCGTTGTTTGATGATGCGGGACTTCGGTTCGTGCAGATATGGATGGCCGCCGGGAAGCCGGGAGCCGTCGCGTACATCGACGATCGTGCCATCTTCTTCCCGGGGGGGACGACCTCCTGGCCGAAGATGGTCGAGATGGTCGGGGTGCGTGCGAAAGGTCAAGCGCTCTGGGCGCGCCGGCCGTCAATCAGGCCGGAGGAGTGGGTACTGTGAGGCTTAACCGGACAACCATACGAGGAGGATAATGGGCCTGACGCAACATGACTTCGTGGTGACGCAGCGGGGCATAGACCCCGATACGCTCGCGTCCTGGGGCGTGGAGCAGAAGGGTGACCGCCTGCACATTCCGTACGCTGGCACCGAGAGCGTCAAGATTCGCAAGCCGCCCGACGAGGACGGCAAGAAGCAGTTCATCTGGGAGCCACTGATGGCTGCGGGCACGCAGCCCCTGTACACCCCGCCCGGCGGGATCATCTCCGGTCTGCCCGTCCTCCTTTGCGAGGGCGAGACCGACACGTGGCGCACGTGGCAGGAGCTGGTCCAGCGGGGTGGGCGCAAGGTCAATGTCGTTGGTCTGCCTGGCCTGAACGCCTGGCGTGACGACCACGCAATCCTATTCGAGGAGGTACCGTCGGTCTATGTCTGCCTTGACAGTGATACGGGCTATGAGAAAACTAGTGTCGCGGACGCCACCTTCGCCAAGATCCGAGCTACTCTGGGTCGACGCGCGAGTCGAGTTCGACTTCCCTCCGGCCCCAACGATCTCGTTGAGTTCTGGGACGACTACACGGTCGAAGCCTTCGACCTCCTCATCGCCAACAGCCGGAAGTACTCGGGACGGTTCAAGCCCCTCGACTTCTCTGCGCCTGCCCCGAGTTACGACTGGCTCTGGGAAGGCTACATGGCCGTGCCCGACCTTGCCTTCCTCGTTGGGGAGCCGGGGGTAGGTAAGTCCTGGCTCTCAATGGGGCTGGCGGTCGCAATCATCGAGGAGTGGGACACGTTCCTCGGGCTACCCCTCAACGGGGGTGGCTCGGTCGTCTATGTTGACCAAGAGAACCCCGAAGACGTGATCCGTAACCGTTTCGAGCAGCTTGGGCTGACCGACGCGGGGAAGGAAAAGCTGCGGTTCCTTCACTTCCAGGGGGTGCGACTCGACGACGCCGAAGTGGCGGCCGACTTCGTGGAGTTCGTCGATCATGAGCAGCCGAGGTTGGTCATCATGGACTCACTCAGCACCCTGCACATGGGCAACGAGAACAGCTCCCAAGATATCATGCAACTCTGGACGAACGCACTGTCCGTGATTTGCCGTGGCCTCAAGGTCCCAACGCTCATGCTCCACCACATGACTAAGCCCCAAAAGGGAATGAACGCCACGCCCCGAGGGTCGACCTCGATCATGAGCATGGCCGACGCGGTGTGGCGCGTGTTCGGCGACAGCGTTGACGACCTCATGCTGGCCCAGGATAAGACCCGACGAGGCGCCTCCCTCGGGCACCTGGGGTACGGGGTAGTCGGCAACCCCGGCGAGCCGACCATGCTGGTGCCGGGCAAGCGGAAGGACGCGAGTACGAACGGGGCTGGTTGGTAATGGCGTCGCGCCGTTGCCCCGACCACCTTGTTCGGTACCCGTTCACGATGGTCAAGGAGGGTGGTGGATGCCCGGTTGAGGGCTGCGACACCCCGCAGGAAAGTCACCCCCACCTTGCCCCTCACGCGGATTGGGTGCTTAAGGTCAGTACCCTCACCATGCTCCGCATGGGCGGGTACCCGAGCGATCCTGACCCCCCGATGGATCTTCAACCCTTCCGGCTGGGGCCGCCTCCACAGTTCTGGCTCTCGCAAGAGGATCTACTGCGGTGCGGGTACGAGTTCCGCAAGGATGTGACGTTCGGCTTAGTCCGCTCGCTCGGTAGGTTCTACGAGCTGCAGGGCTGGGACAAAATCAAGAAGCGCTGGCTGGTCGAGATCATCGAACCGGAGTGGGCGCTTCGCCACGTACCTGCGCTCGATTACGAGCCGGAAAGGGTATGGCGTGAACCACCCGAAGACGAACAATACGCAGTCGTGTGACCCGGATGAGTAAGGTAGGCAACCGCAATTACAAGCGCGGAAGGGAGTTCGAGTACAAGACCCGGGACCACCTGATCAACGAGATGGGGGCCGTCTACGTGATGCGCGCCGCCCAGTCAAAGGGGGCGGCCGACCTGATCGCCCTGTTCACGGGGAACGGTAAGGTCAACTACCCCGGGGCGCGCGTGTACCTCGTACAATGTAAACGGGATGGGAAACTACCGCGAGCAGAGCGCGAGAAACTCTGGACCCTGGCGAGGGAGACAGGCACGACCCCTGTCCACGCATTCCAAGGCCCCCGGGGCACCCCGGTGGTCATCGAGTACATTCGCAAGGAGGAAACGTAGTATGGCTAGTGACGGAAAATGGGTAACCCTGACGGGTGTCGTGCAGTTCGATCCGGAGCGCAAGACCATCGAGTCCCTCGGGCAAGAGGTCTACGAGTTCAGCTTCCGGTGCGCTGCCACGCAGCGCCGCATCAAGGCGACCCTCTGGGGTGAGCACGCGTCACTCTTCGGCAGCATCGAGAAGGGTGACGCCGTCATCATCGACGGTAACCTCAAGACCAACGACGCCACGAACCAGTCGGGCGACGCGGTCACGTACTACAACCTCTCGGTCGCCGAGATCGCGGTCATCGCGAAGGCCCCGAAGGACGTGGCTGGTATCCCGGCCAGCGCGCCGACCGCCGCTGCCGTTGAAGATGGCAGCGCCTGGTAGCGACGAGGTCGCGGACAAGCTGACGGAGCTACGACCCCGCATCGAGAGGGTGGCCGCAGGAATGCGCCCCCTCTCGGGCGGGATCGACGCGAGCGACCTCACGCAAGTAGGCCTGATCGCCGCATGGAGAGCGATCGAGAAGGGGGTGGTTCCCAGCATGAAGATTATTGAGCGGCACATGATGAACGAGATACGACGAGACGCCCGTCAGTCCCTGCGGCAACCGGGGGAAGAGACCGGCGACGTGATCGAGGAGGTCGACGCCATGATAGCCCGCGGATACCTCGATGAAGAGGCCACCGGCTAACTACACCCCTGACGAGGTCGAGGCCATCGTGGAGGGGTACCAAGAGTTCTGCGCGAAACGTAGCCGCCCGATGCTGCAGGTCCGCCTGCTCGACGTGGAGGCGTACTTTACGCGCCTGCCTCGGCTCGAGCGAGAGGCTCTGATATTCCATGGGGTGTCGGCCCTCACCCTCGACGAAATCATGGCGCGCTCTGGCGTGCCCACGCAGACGACACTAGACCGGTACGAGAGCGCCATCAAGCGGCTCACGCACCTGATGAACAGAGGAGGACGATGAGTCAGCTCAAGCACCAGGCCCAGGTCTACTACGACCTGAAGCAGCAGGGACACACGAACGTGGACATCGCCACCGCCCTCGGGGTGGATGAGGCCACTGTCCGGAGGCACCTTCGCAAGCTGAAGGGAAGCACGCTAGCGGACGTACTCGAGGGGCGCCCCCCGCAGGCACTCGAAGGGTTCATGGACAAGCCGATCGAGGTCGACACCGAGGACGGCTGGGCGATCACCGCGGACTGGCATGTCCCGATCGTCGACTACAATTACGTCGCGCAGTTCCTCGACCACGCGACGGAATTGGGGGTACGTAACCTCATTATCGCTGGGGACTGGCTACACATGGACGGTCTCAGCTCGTTCGATAGTAAGCAGGCTAGTGCCGCGTTGTCAATTGAGCTGCCGGAGAGCAGCCGTCTGATGCGACTGGTCGCCGATCGGTTCGATCGTATAGTCTACAGCTACGGGAACCATGATGCCCGACTCCAGAAGGCGCTCGGGTACCAGCTCCAGTTCAAGGAAGCGATGCGCCTAGCGTTCGGTGACGTGGGCGAGGAAGTTCTCAGCAAGATCGAGTTCAGCAACCTCGACCATATCCTTATCAACGCGCCTGACCGGGTGTGGCGAGTGTGCCACCCGAAGGCGTACACTCAGCAGCCGCTGTCAACAGCAATCAAGCTCGAGGCCGTGTACAAGCAGGCGATCATTACGGCGCACTCGCACCACGCTGCTATCGGCTATGCGAAGGATGGCGTTACCCCGGTCGCTGAGATCGGCGGACTGTTTGATCGAGACAAGACGGAGTACCTGCAACGCACAACCGCGCACCCGTGTTGGCAACAAGGGTACGGACTAATGGATGCTGACGGGCGGCTCATTATTGAGTCCCCAGGATGGAGCAATCGACTGTGAGCTTTGAGCCAGAGGGTCTAGGTAAGACAACGTTCCAAGGAAGGTACGCGAGGACACCCGATGAGACATGGAATAAGGCGTGTGAGAGGGTGGCGAATCATGTCGCTGCTGCCGAGCCTGATGACCGGGTTGCGCGTTGGCGTGACAACTTCAATGAAGTACTGGTGGAAGGGCAGTTCATGCCGGGTGGTCGAATCTGGTATGGGGCTGGGCGACCCCAAGCTCAGCTACTCAACTGCTTTGTGGTACCCGCCGTGGATAGTCGTGAAGGATGGGGAAAGACCCTATCCGACACCATCATCGTATCCGGCACTGGCGGTGGAGTTGGCATTAACGCTAGTCCAGTTAGACCAAGAGGTTCAGAGATTAAGGGCACAGGAGGCTATGCCACGGGTTCCGTTAGTCTGATGCAGATGATCGACCGGGTCGGGGACGTGCTAAGGGGTGGCGGCGGTCGCCGCCTGGCGCTCATGCTCGCATTGAATATTAATCACCCGGACGTGAGCGAGTTCATTAACGTCAAGTTGAACCGGGAGGAGCTGACGAACGCGAACGTGTCGATCGTCCTTCCCACCGGGTATGGCGCGGATGAGCTGATTCGGGATGTCAAAGCTGGCAACGATATCGCGCCGATGCACCGGGGCACCCCCACCGGGGGGCCAGGCATGGACGCCGCTGAACTCTGGGAAACGATAGTCCATAACGCGTGGACGAGCGGGGAACCGGGCGTACTCAACGGGGCGCTCGCTAACGAGCAGAGCAACATCTTCTATCACAAGCCGCTCGTGTGCACGAACCCGTGCGGCGAGATCTGGTTGGAGGAATACGGGTCGTGCTGCCTCGGCGCACTCGTACTCTCGAGGTTCGTTAACGAGAGCGGTGACACGGATTGGGATGCGCTCGATCGTGTCGTTCGGATCGCCGTACGGTTCCTCGATAATGTCCTCACCGTGAACGACTACCCACTAACCGAGATCAGTGAGAATAGCCGGGAGGTTCGCCGGCTCGGTCTCGGTGTCATGGGGTTGCACACTTACCTCCTGAAGAAGGGCTTGAAATATTCAAGCAAGAGCGGACGCAACGAGGTGGACAATCTGTTCCAGTTCATCAAGAACACGGCGTACGACGAGTCTACTACGCTAGCCGCAGAGAAGGGGTCGTTCCCAGCGTACTCCCCGCAGCTACTCGATAGTGGATTCGCGAAGACCCTGAAGCGGGGGATCCGTAGTAAGATCAGGACGCACGGATTGCGCAACGCAGCACTACTCACGGTCGCTCCCACGGGAACGACCGGTATGGTTCACGGCGTCACCACGGGCATCGAGCCCGTCATGAGCGCCCGATACTTGCGTCGGTACAACACTGAGGAGGGACAGGACTCCGCCGTGGTCGAGGACTGGCACTCGATAGCGTACCCGGATCACATCGAGGATGCGTCGAACATGCACCCTGAGGCGCACTTCAAGATGCAGGAAGTCGTGCAAATGCACGTCGATAACGCCGTGTCGAAGACAATCAACCTACCGAAGGACTTCCCGAAGGAGGAGTTGAGCGACTTGTGGTTGAAATACCTGCCGGTCATTAAAGGATCGACGTTCTACCGGTGGGGCAGCCGGGACAACGAACCCATCCAGCCCCTGGGTCCAGCCGAGGTGGCCGAGGAGGTCGCGGATGATCTCGCCCCGTTCGACCCGTCGTGCCCTGATGGGTCGTGCGAGGTATGAGTTTCGGTAGCAACATTATGCCGAAGCGTTTCGGTCAAGGTAACCCCGCGAAACGTAAACGCCGGCTATGCAAGTGCTCGGATGCTCGGCGCGCGGCAGACGCCGAGGTTCAGCAGTGGACTGATTATTCCCGTAAATACCTCGGGTCTAGCTGCCCCAAGTGCGGAGAGAAGAAGCCCCGTGGCGCGGGGTAAGGGCGACACGATCGACGTTATGTTCAACTCGCCGGTCGAACAGCTCAGGCTGTTCGTCTTCGAGCTGAATGCGATGAACGTCACACCAGACACGTGGGATCTTAAGTGGTCTAAGCGATCCAAGCAGCTTCATGACGCCACGGTCACGTGCGTCAGGATCGTGGAGCAACGCTGGACGTGCTACTTTATAGCCCGGCCGGGGGAGGACTTTCCCCTCGCTAGCATCATCTGCAACGGGCAGCGTGAGCAGGCAACCTGGGCGTTGTACGCGCCGTAACGAAATAAATGGCCCCACCCTCATGTTGAGGGTGGGGCCGATTTTCGTCGTTCTATTTAATGGGATGGTACGCTCGTACCCATTTTTGGATTTCGTCACCTGGGCACGAAGTGGAGTAGCCATCCCGATGGCCGAGAAGTTCGACGCAAGCCCGCTCATCCATCCGCGCATACAACGCATGCTTCTGCGCTGTAGTTGGGCCACAGTCAGGGCCACCAATCAGGCTGATCGCCTCGTGCTCGTAATTCAATTGGCCGTCACCGTTCGCAGCGCTGCGCGCACCCGGGCCGCGGCCACAATACACATATCCGTGGGAACAAATTAATTCGGAATATGCGATGTCATTCCAACCGTAGCTATCCATATGGTAATTTTGGATTCCTTGGATATGCTTATTACACTTCGAGTGATCACCAGGCTGACACGTCACAGTCCAATGGGCCTTAACATACCCGTTACGGACGTTAGTCGAGTTCGCGCTCTTCGGATAACGAGCGCCCCACTTGGCCCGCGACACGTAACCGACGTACCCCCGGGCGGGGGCGGGAGGCTTCGCCCACGTTGACTTCAGTGGGATGGGTGTCTCAAGGGACTCCAGCTTCTTCCAGAAACCAACCCCAATCTCGGGGGCATGGTTCTCCTGCTTGCACATTGATACGAGCTGCCATGTCAGATCAAGCAGGTTCGACCCGTACGGGCCTTCAACGTTGATCTGCGCTCCCTTCCACACACCAAGGGCGCGGTAGTTGTTCCTGACCTTGACGCGACCGTCATCGACGACGAGACGTTTCGTCTCTAGTCGTTCGATCAGGTCAGCACGCGGGAGATACAGATCAGGGCGCTGACCAATGACCTCGTAGAAGCCATCCGTGTCAAGTATCTTCGTGTCAGCCAGCTCGGACTTAAGTTCCTCTGTTGTCGCATGCAAAGCGGGGTCCTTTCTAGTTACGCGCCATTAGGATCCTGTCGCGTTGATGATGATGGTTGCCGCCGCGAAGATGGCGGCCATTGCCCCCGCGGGCAGTGCCCACATCCACCGTTCGATCCGCCGGATGCGCCGCTCGTGGTCGGGGTTCGGTGTGGGCCGCAGCCGCAGCTCCTTCACGTCTTCTCGGATCTCTTCGACGATCTCCTTGACGGTGTACCCCACCTCAGGCGGACTCATGGACGCCTCTTTCCGCCGAGGTTGTTGTAGTGGTTTCGGCCAGCGAAGAATCTCCGAACCACGTCCATTCGATCCTCGCCGCCGCGATTCCTCTTGAGGGCTTTCGCCTTCATGAGGTTGCGGAGGACGGTCGGTAGGCTACCCGCGCCGTCCGCTGACCGTGTCAGACTGAAGCCCGGGCCGGTCATTCTCCCCGCTGGGGGTGGTGAGTAGCCCGTGGTGTCTCCACCCTGGTTCGGCTGGCCCCGGCTGATGCCGAAGGCGTCCGTCTGGTTGCGGCCCTCCTGCGCGAGCGCTTGTGTCTGCGACTTGCGGGAGACTTGGCTCGCGTATTTCTCCGCGAGCGGGCCATCCCCCGCTGGGTATCCTACCCCCGCAGGCATTATCCGAGTGCCTCAGAGGCAGCACGACTAGCTCGATCCGCGCGCCGCTTCTGACGTTGCTCTCCGAGGCGCCTCTTGCGCTTGCGATTTATGCGGTTCTTTTCCTTCTGGGCGGCGACGGTCGCTGCCGATCGCCTGATGCTTCCGTCCGGCCGGAGGCGACTCGGTCCAGGCTCTCCGGTACCGATGCCTTGCCGCGTGTTACCGACTAGTGCCGCGTTCTTGCGACGCAGCTTCTGGCGCGTGGCCGTGCTGCGTAGCCCCGACGCTGCCGCCCTGCGCTTGGCGTTCTTTCGGGCTCGTTGCCGGCGAGCCCCGGCCGCTCGCGGATCAATAGGGCCACTGCCCTGTGAGTATCCTACTCCCGCAGGCATTAGTATTTCTCCCCGAGCGGGACGTCCCGAGTTACGCGAGGCCGAGGTATGATTCCAATCATCGTCATTGTGTCTCCTAGAACGCTATGTGGACGTGGTCAGAATGACCACCGATTGCGCCGATGGACGTGGTACCTTTAGTACCACCCCAAGAGTCGTAGAACAGTTCGCGGGTCATCCCGCCGTACGTCTTGTTGGCCCACTTGGTGTAGGCCATCATGCTCGTCGGGTCACCGCTGATGTCGGCGGCCCGGTTTACCCTGCTCCCCGAGAACTTCTGGTAGTGGTTCGATGTCGGGGTGTGCACGTCCGGGTTGACCGGATCGTACACGTTGTTCTCGAGAACCGTGAGTCCGAACTTTTCTCGTGCGACCTTCATCGAATGTCGTATCGCCTTCTCCGGGTCCCCCAGTTGCCCGGCTGGTACATTGATTGGGTTGCGTTTACCTATCGCCCATCCAGTGTCCGTGTTCTCCGCCTGGGCGACGAGAGCCGCCGTGATGATGTCGCTACGCATCTTGCCCGTCCTCGAGAACTCGACGCTCGACTTCAGTAGCGCCGACACAATGTTATTCTGCCGGCTACCCGGCACATTGGGTCCATCAACAAGCACCTGCCCTTTGACTCTGACGCCCTTGCCGAGGCCCCCCGAGAGTAGGTTGGAGTAATGCTCCCTGGCCCTCGAGACCTCACTGTCGGGGTCTGCTGGCCGCTCGAACTTTCGGACGATGTTGCCGATGGCCGCCGCCCCGGTCAGCCCCGCTGACCCGGACTCCGCCATCTTGCGGTACGCGTAGTCGATACCCGCCCGGCTGTTGGCCCACGCGGCCCCCCTGTTCTTCGGGAGCGCGCCCCCCACGTGCAATTGGAACGGACCGAAGCTCGTCCCACCATCACCGACCGCGCCCGGCACGAGGCCGCCCTCACTGAGGGCGACCGCCATGCTCGCGGCGTAGTCAATGTTATGTTTGGCCGCGGACTGCTTCATCCACCCGACCATCTGCTCGTTATACGATATCGCCATTTACCCTCACGATCCGTCTCTGTTCCAGTCAATAATGATCTTCTTCTCCGTTGTCCCCCGGCGAGTCCGTTCCTCCTTCGCCAACTTTTTGGCTACCTCAGGACTCATGTTGCGGATTGGGATGCCCAACTGGGAGGAGAACTCCTTAGCGAACGTCTTCTCGAACAGGTACGTTGGTTTCGTCACGTCACCCTTGACCGCGGCCGTGATCAGCTTCGAGGGCGGTAGCTGCCGGAGCACGCGCTCAACGTACGAGGGGAAGCCGCCGCCAACGACCGTCGTGCTCTTACCCCCCGTTAGCACGCTTCTCTGCGTGATCTCCTCCACCAGGACCGTACCGAACGGGTTGCCTAGCTGCGCCGCTGCGGACAGACCCGCCCCTACGCCGCCCCCGCCCAGGCCGCTGATGCCGGCGATTGCCTCGCCGACCTCGGCTACCGTCTGGAACGGGTTGATCCCGTTCGTGGTGAGGATTGGCTGCCGGCCCGCTATCGTACCCAGACCGGGGATCGCGTTAACGAGCCCGGGTCGGAGATCGACGTGTCCGAGGAGGTAGGACGGCACCTCGCCGTCCGCTATGGTCTCCTCAATCCCAACCGCCGCCACGGCCCGCAACATTGTGGACTTCGCGGGGTGGTCGAACGGCATCCGTAGCGTTATCGACGTGATGGCCTTGTACCAACTGTAGAACGGCGCCGCCTGCCGGACATAGTGACGCTCGATCGCCCCGAGGTCGAAGTAGTTTCCCAGTCCCTCTAGGACCGAGTTGGAAACTTTCGCCTGGAGCTTCGGATCGTTCTCGAGCATCTGGATGTAGAGGCGATTGAAGTCAATCGTCTCGCCGCTCATCATGCCCGAGCGCCGGAGCACGTTCTTCGTGCGCGCCAGGCGCCCGACCAGGCCCGCCGCCTTGGCGGCCCCCCTCAGCTCCGCGTACATCGCGGCCTGACGGAGGCTCGTCTCTGTGATCGCCTGCGTAGCAGGGATAACCCCGAGACCGAGATCCTGGAACCGGATGAGGCGTCGCTTCTTCCCTATCCGCGTACCGGCCTGGTCCCGCTTGATCGAGGGAAGCTCAAACGTAACCCCCGCGATCCACTTCTCCGACAGCGGGTTCTGAGACGCTGACCGCACCGGGGTTTGCGTCCCGCCGAAGGTTCCTCGAGTACCGACCGAGGTCGGGAAGTACCCGTTCGCCATGATCGTGATGAGCTTCTCGTCCAGGCTGTGCCCGGACAGTCCGGCATCCCAGAGAGCGTCCATAGCCCTCGCCCCGCTAGGCTCCGGGGTTGGCTCTGATGGATCGGATGTACCGCGTTGACGCTTCTCGGGTAAGTTGGCGACCATCATGTCGATGTACCCGTTGAGGCCGTCCTTGCCCCCCCACTCTATCGCGTAGAGTAGGTGGTTGCCGAGCAGGTTGTTGACGAGGAACGCGGGGCGCGTGCCCAGCACTATCGACCGCCAGATCGTCAGCGGCTTTTTGGCAAGCACCGTCAGGACCGTTGCCTGACGCTTCGACTCGCGCGCCATTGCCACCACACTAGAGGTCGGGGCGATCGTCACCGTCTCATTTCCATCCTTACCCCGGACGATCCAGTTATCCCTGTTCGCCTGACCCTGGCCCGAGAAGTACGACTCGCTCAAGTCGAGCAGATCGTCAAGCTGAGCGTCATCGGGGTCCAGTTCCCCGTGCTTCCGTCGAGTATCCGCATCGCTCGTGTGCTTGAAGTTGGCGATGTAGTTCGCTCGCTCCTGGGTGCGCTTGTCCACGACCTCCCAGCCATCCTTGATCCGGCCGTTCAGCGCGTCGTTCAGACTGACCTGTTCCTGCTGCCCCTCAAGGTACTTCAGCATCTCCCGATGCTGCGTGAACCTCACCATGTTCATGTACGAATGCGTGAGGAGGCTCGGGTCCAGGGCTACCGCGCCCAGCAGGGCGCTGATGCCCTGGTTCAGGTGCTGCATACCTTCCTTGTTGAACTGTACGAACAGCTTATCCGGCAGGTAGAACGGTATGCCCCGGGCCACTAGCTGCCTCAGTTCAGGGATGCCAGCACCCAGCTCGCGGGCCTCGAAGACATCGGGACCGTACCTGGCGATCAGTTCCTCCAGCCCCGCGCGGGCCGCCGCGGGTAGGTTCTCGTCTAGCAGTGCCCCCGGGCCGTGAACCCAGTAGGACGGGTTGGCATCCCGCATGACCTTCTTCTCGACCTCTATGATCGCTCGCTCCGCGCTGTTCTGCTCTATGAACTTCTCGTGCAGGTCGGCCAGGGCGTCCATGCGCCCCGCCATCTCGTCGACCAATGTATGCTGGTCGTCGAGATCGAGCTTCGCGGCGTAGCGCTGGTCCAGCTCTAGAAAGTATTCGTATGTTTGAAGCTCTAAGTGCTTGTGCTTCGCCTCTAGGGCGTGGAGTTTGTTGTACTCAAGCTCCCATGCCCTCTGAGCTTTGATCTGCTCGCCAAGTCGCTTGTTGTACGGCCTGGCCTGATGCTCACCGCGCTTGACCGTGCCCTGCGCCTGCTCCTTTACCAGTTGTTCCGTGAGTTGCGTGACTAGATCATTGCGCCCGTCGGCTTTCGCCTTGGCGATCTCCATCTTGGTCTGTTCTCTGCCGAGCCTGATGTACGCCCCACGGATTTTCTGGGCCTTCAGGTCGACCTTGTTGGCGAGCGTCTTTTGTTCCTTGGTGAGCTTCGCGATCTCGGCGTCCGTACCGCCGTTGTCGAGTCGCTGCGTTACCCTCGCCTCTTCGATCAATAGGCTGTTGTACTCGTTATCCAGCTCGATGATCTTGCTGATCTCGTAGCGCGACGTGTTCTCTGCGATGGCCCCAAGTTGGTCGGCGTCGACCAGCTCGACCTTCGCTTGATTGAGGTTTTCCTCTGTGGCCCTCGCTTCCCTGCGGTACACCGGTAGATCATGTCCCATGGGATCGTTATCCAGCATCCTGTGTTTCGCAACTGCCGTGGTCGTCTGTGTTTGGCGCATCACTTCTTCTAGATGCGTGACTGTGGCGGTCTTACTCACTATGTTCGCGGCGACCGCTTCCGCCTCGAGCAGTGCCCTCTTGGTCTGCCCGAGTATCTCGTCCATGAGGCGAAGCTCTTCGGCCGCACGCGATCGGGCGCGGTAGATTTCCGACCTCTCATTGGTTAGACCTTTTTTATCAGCTTGCTTCTTTCGTCTACTCTCCTTCGCCGCGTCAATGAGTATTCGTGACTTCCCCCGGAGGGTTTCCTGGTAGGACCGCTTGGCTTCGATACCGATCTTACCGCCCGCGATGATCGCGCGCTCCGTGGTGAACGGGGTGAGCCAGGCCTCCGCGATACTCATGGTGCCGTTCTCGAGGCCGAGCTGACGATGGATGTGCGCGACCTCTTTAGCCTTCTCGATCATTATGCCGAAGCTCTTAGTGGACTTGCTGCCCTTCTGACCGGTTTTTCCAGCGTAGTAGTCCAGCACTATCGCTGTCACGTTGGGGTCGTCTAGATACGAGAGGAGGGGCGCGGCCAGATCCGTCGCGTTCTTGTCGCCCGTGATCTCCTGTCGCACGGCCGCCGCGTACTCCTCGGGCACAACGCCCTTCGCGACGATGCCGAACGCCGCCGCCTCCTCCGGGGTGGCGCGCGCTGTTGCCTGAGCCAGTTGGTAGGCGGCCACGGTCGCGGCCGCCTTCGCACGCTTCTCGCGCCGCTGTTCAATCTTGTTCCCGCGGCTGCCCTTGGCCTGCGACCGAGCATCGGCCCATTCCAGTTTCCCCTTGCCCTGCGCCTTGCTCGTGACTTTCTTAGCGACCGCATCCGCAGCCTCGCTCGTGAACGTCACTAACTTGGAGCGCGCGCGCTGCGCGCCACGGGACACGGGGTTTGTGCGCCCCGGGGCCGAGAACTGCGGCTGACCCGCGGGGTTGTCCACGTAGATGTCGTGCTTGCCGTCCGGGTTTCCGAGGTTCCGGAGGCGGATCGTGATGTCGCGCGGGTTGTCCTTGGCGAGCTGCCATGCCGCCCGCTTCGCCGTGTGCTCCGCGAGTTCCTCCGGCGTGATCGGACCCCGCTTCTTCGGTTGCCCGAACGTCAGGAATGGCTGCGGACCGACAATGTCGTAGATGTCGCTTCCATCTTTGATCTTCCGCTTGTACGCTACCTTGGCGGCCCGGCTGATCTGACCGCCCTTGCCGACAGCTCCGCCAATGCGTACCGCGGCACCAGCCCCACCGGATACTATTGAGATTGCGTCGAGGAGCGGTGACAGCGGCTCCTCCGACACGCGATCCCCGAACGTCTGGAAGTCCCCGTGTAGCAGGGGACCGTACAGGTTGGCGTACGACTCCGCGATCGCCTTGGTGGTGTCCAGTGGGTGCAGTGCCATGGCGACAAGCCCCTGGGGCAGGCCCACCACGATGTCGCGCGCCTGGGTGGCGGCGTTCGTGAAGACCCGGCCCACGTCGGTGCGCCGCTGCATAATTGCGAGCGGCGCGATGGGGGTGGGAAGGAAGGCGAAGACGGTCGGGATCTTCACGGGTAGCTTGTCCACCGTATTGTTCAGTACGAAGTTAAAGCTTCGCTCCACAAAGTTAGGACCATTGTCCTCCTCGAGCGTTGGTCGCCCAGACCGCCCCGACGATATCCGTCCCTCCCGCCCCGTTGCCCTTGACTCGACTCGCGCCATGTCCCCTCCTGTCTACTCGTTGTCGTCGGATGGGGGTATGATCTCCCCCATGTTGCTGACCTGGAAGCCCGCGTCCCTCAGAAACCACTCCTCAAATCGACCCCGGAGGAGCGCGTTACGCACGCCCCGCACAATCGGGTCACTCAGCCCCAGGTTTTGGGCCTGCAGAAAGTTGTCGATGGTGTTCGCCAGCTTTTTAGCCAAGTCATGGGGGTCCATACCCGCTACCCCGCCCTCTTGGTTTCCCTCGAGGAACCCCTCGAGACGACCAACCTCCTCGATAGCCCCTTTATAGATGGCCCCCGACGTGGTGCCCACCCTCTCGAATGTACCCAGCACCTCTTCCGCGTTCGCACCGCTAGCCTCGCTCATCCAAGCAATGTACTCCCGCTCGTTAGCTATCTGCTTATTGGTAAGTGTCGCTTGTAAGATCCCGCGAGACAGCTTATCCTCCTCCGAGGGTCCAGCGGTCGCCTGCCCCTCCGCGAAGTCGACCTGCTGCTGCTGAAGTCCAAGCTGGTCGCGCGCAAGATTCTGCGCGTTAGTCGCGATCGTGTTCTGGAACGTCTGCTGCTTCAAGGCATCGTTCCTGTCACGAATCGAGGTCCTCGTGTCGAACTCGAACTGCCCGCGCTGAGCCTGCAATCCAATCAACTCACGCCGCTGCTCACTAATGTTCTTATCCTCGATCATCTGCTGACGCTGACGCGTCTCCTTACCACCCAGCCTCGAGCTAGCGTCCAGGCTAGCGCGAAGATCGGAACTGATGATACCCTGCTGGGCGAGCGCCGACGTGGCCCCCGCCATGGCTTGCGACTCGCGCCGACCGGCCACTCCCTCTCGCCTCGCGTTCGCCTCCATCTGCTGTTTGAGCGTCGCTGTGTTCGATTCCTCGCGATCCTTGCTCAACCCCTCCATGAACGCGTTCATGCCCTTCTGACGCGTGGTGAGTTGCCGCAATCGTGACCCGCGCCGTGCGAGCGCCTGACTCACGTCCGCCGTCTCGAGCAACTCTAGGGGGTCAAATATCCTGGCCGTTGCTGCCGCGGCCTCGTCCTCGGCCGATAGTCCCTCGCCGGGCTCTACAGGCCCCCCAGGGATCCCCAGGTTGCCGTCTGCTGCGTCGAGATTTCCACTAGCAGGATCGCCAGCGGCGCCGCCTGGAGCGCCTGGAGCGCCTCCTGGAGCGCCTCCTGGGGTGGACCCAGGACGCCCACGCAGCCAATCCACGCTTTGGACCTCGGGTCCATAAGGCTTGTTCAATCCCTTACTTTCAGCGTTATTGTTGAACGCCGCAACGCCCCTCTTCCCTCGATTGATGTAACTCTTCTCGGCCCGTTGGAGAGCCCTTGGCGTCTTGACATCGTAGCCCAGAGCCGTGAGGAAATCCCGGCTCTGGACTTTCGTGAGACTAGTTAGATGCCGGCGACGATTGAGTCCATTATCGGGGCCCTGACCAGCCAGGGCGAATCGGGCAGCGGAACCCGGGGTCGCCAGGCGCTCCTCATACTCGGCATCGGAACCCGGGGCTTTACCCTTTTGGTTTTTGCGCTGCGCGGTGACGGACTTCGCGAGTATGCTCGAGTACTGGTTCCGCTTCCCGGCGGCCTGGCCGTACTTACTGGCCTTCGCACGCTTCCCGTGCTCTGCACTCCGCTCTCGGAGCACTTTCTTACGATTCCCTGTACGTTGCCACGTCGCACGAGCCACAGCCTCCCCCGAGGCCCGGTACCCCTCGATACTGGGCGTGGTGCGTTGTCCCAACCTGAGCAGCCGCTTCAGTTGATTGTCAGCGTCTACCTCTTCAAGCTCGCCCCGGTTGTACGCCTCGACAATCCGAGCCTCTTCTCCGCCCAGTGACGTTTTATACGCCATCTATTTCACCTTCTTCTTAAGTAGCTTGCGCTGGGCTGGTGTCAGCTTCGCGTTAAACTGTCTAAACTTCGCGGCGGCCTCAACATCACCCAACGGAATGGAACCCTTAAAGATCTTCGCCTTCCGCATCCTCTTAAGCCGCCTCTTCGCGAACCTGCCCGCCTTCTCGACATTATCCGGCTCTCGAACAGCCGTATCGGGCGCCGCTTCCGCCGGATCCGCCGGAGCCGGATCCTCCCCGTCGATCTCGGGAAGCTCCTCCACCGGGTCAATGAAGCTCTGGGCCGCCCACTTCCTGTCAAACGAGGCCTGCTTGTTCTGAATTAGGTTAAGATCAAACTGGTCTCCGAGCGCGGCGAGCTGGTATGTGTCGCCCGCTATCGTGTCATCGAATCTCCCCAGCAACATGTCCTTCTCGTCCGCCACGCCGGCGCGCGCCTGCTCGGCCCCACTACGGGCCAAACCACTGCCACCCAGGAAACCTCTCCCCGCGCTCCGACCCTCGAAGCTACTGAGGTGCGCTCCACCCCTGCGGAGGGTGTCCTGGTACGTGCCGAACTGCGCGTCCTGGTTCGGTTCCTTGTCAGTGTTCAGGCCGAAGTCACTGAGGTAACGGTTGCGCTTCGTGTCGAGTCTCTTCGTCGCGGTCCGATAGCTCGACTCGTACACGCTCTTGGTGTCTCGACCCGTTTGGTCGAGGCTGCCGAGAGGGTCGGTGTCGTCCTCCCCGTACGTGTCTATGAGGTCATCGTCGTTGTACTCCGGGGCCGTAGTTGACATGCTCCCCCCTTTCTATTAGTTGAGTCATGTTCAGCCATAAGTCCTCCCGTCTAAGGTTGCGAATGTCTATAGTTTTTGGCCGCAGGCTCTATCTCTAGCGGGACCTCACCGAGGAACTCGCAGACCATGAACGACTGGCTGACGGTGCCTGTCACGGTCGCATTACCCCCAAGGGTATGGTACATGTACACGCCCCACTCAGTCCCAGCCGTGAGGCGAGCGATAGTGGAGACCTGCTGACGAAGATTGACGTCCCCAACAGCAGTGTATGGGCCAGTCTGGGCGAGGTTTGGTTGCCCTGCCCCGTAGAACGCGGTGTCGTTGCACGCGAGTCCCATGTAACTGTCAACCGTGCCCGTGTTCGCCGTTATGTTAGCGGTCAGCGCCCAGACCCCGGTCACTAATACTTTCATGCCGTCCGCGCCATTGAAGGAGGACGATGCCGCGGTTCCTTCAACGCCACCGTAGTTCCACCCGCTATCCTTAGAGCCTCCGGTGTGAACGCCACACCAACAGGCCCTGGGTATGGGCTGGTTCTGCCACATGTGGTATTTGCCGCCTATGGCGCGCTTGCTTCCTCGAACAGTAACGCGACCTGATTCCCGCTCATCTGTGGAGACGAACCTAAGCCCCGGTCCCTCACGGAAATCTATGCGGGGCCTGGATGCCACGAGCACACCATTAACTTCGGTAGTAGTGAACGCGGAGAGCGGGTCGCTGCCCGCCCCCCCAATTACCCTAGTGTCAACGTCATCGTTTAGTCCCACTACTTCCTCCTCGCGTCATCGCCGACCGTCCGAAACCATAGCCCCATTTGACCTAGCGCAATCGTTCCAGCCTTATCGTTCTCCGCGTCGTAGAGTCGGAATCGAACGTACTGGTCGCGGACACTTCGCCCAGACCATCCCGAGATGTGCGGAAACATTACATCCCTGTTCTGCCACGTATCATCACTACTCGCAACAACATCATCGTACGCCGTACCGCCCGTAGTGTCCACGGGTGCGGCAGAAGCCGTCTGAGTTACTTCCCTAGCAGTGCTGACGTCCGCACCAATGTCGATCTCATCCTGCCGACCAGTGAACACGTCAAGGACGAGGTCATGCAAGTCCGCCTGGTACTCCAGTCGAAGACCCAACCAATTGACTAGACGCTGCGCATGATCCGTGATACTGATAGCACCTGACTCGTAATGGAACACCGGGTGCGACCGGGCACCAACCTGAGATGCCGCCCCGTCAGTCTCAACGTATCTCGTTGGTCCAGTGGGTTGACGTTCAAATTGTGCGCCGTCAATGTACACGACACTGTCGGCGGACGGGGTGTCGGACACAGTTAACCCAACGACCCCGAGTATGTCACCGGAGACAACGGTTATGTCGAACGACAGGTGCTGCCACGCGTTCGTTATCGTCATATCCGCTGCCACGGACCTAGTTCCAGACGCGCCAGCGTACCCGGACTGACCCCAGGTCAAGTCGTCTCCATCATAGCCAGACGGAATGTACAACCATACTCCACAGTAGTAAACACCCGCCGTGACCCCGACAGTGTTGGGGTCCGTGGTCGCAAGGTTGGCGTCATCCTTAAACGTGCAGAGGAGGCTGTTGGAGCCGAACTTCGCTGTTACGGCAGTGGACGTGCCGATAGTGTTCGTCCCGCCCTTCGTCCACCCCGTAGTGTCCGTCTCGAACCCCCCGTTCGGGAACAGGTTCTCAATGGTCGTGGACTGGAACGTCGCCCCGTCCCGGCGCGACCCATCCGTGAAACATGAATCCAAATTAATCATCTCCGGGTCACCAGCATTGTTCGTGCCGAACCCGTACATCGTACCGTCGATTTCAGTACTGCATCGAATATCCGAGTTGTACCATGTGCTCAACGCGCCCGTGTCCAAGTTAATAACGAACGTTCGAGCCGTAGGGTTAATGGACGCGCCACCAGTAGTGACAGGACGCATACGAGTAGTACGCAACTCCGTCATGCTGGCGAACAAGTGCCCCTTATTCTCCCAGATGTGGCATGGCCCGCGCGAGGCGGACTGTGAGTCAACCCCCGACGTGTCAATGTCAGCGACCCAGTCACCCCACAACTCCATGCCGACGCTCTCCTCGATCAGGTTGATCGGCGCGTTCGTACCATCGAACGCCCAGATACCCGTTTTGCCGATCCACGCGCAACCACCACGGAAAGCCGTGACAGCATTACTGTCCCACAGTCCATCATGGTGAATAGGGTCAGCCCTGAAATTGCCGGGGTGAGACCCAGTGATCGCCCACACGGAACCAGCTTTGAACACGAGCAGTGCGTTTGCGATCGGGTACATTGTGAGTATAGGCTCAGATTTCCCTCCGAGGTCACCGAGGTCGAACCAGTCTCCGTCCGGGCTCCAGTCGCAGTCGTTCCACACGTCGATGCTGCTGAACACTACCCTGGAAGTTAACTTACCACTATCCCAAAATATGGCACCGTCTAGGCTGTTCATAGGGTTGTTAGCGTACCATGATCGGCCAGCGTATACCGCGGTGAGGAATCCCATGAACGGGTCACTGTGCGTGACCCTGTCGGGCTTCATATCCACCCCGATGGGGTAAATTATGAACGGCTCATTGTCCATCGCTATAGCGGCGTTGGCTTGTAACGTTACGCTCTCATTGTGGATGGACGCAGCGTAACTGCCTATGTAGGCGAGATCGCGTCGACGGTAGAAAGCGTAAGTTGGGGTGGTAACCCCATAGAAACTATCTATTTGAAGGAACTTCGTTCCGCTGCCCGTGACCGTTGCGCTACCAGTCGTGGTTGTTATGCGTCCCTTGCCGTGGGTAGGGAAGAACGGTATGTGGCTATGCACCTGACCAGCCACACCAGACCAGGCCTGCAGTGCACACTGCTCAAGTTTAAGGTTAGTGTCATTGGATACCGACTTGATTATGCCGATGAATGCCCCGGTAGCGTTGTTAGACAAGGCTCCACCAACCACAGCTTCAGCAATGAAAGCCGTGCCGGAACCAACAACAGCTTTGTTGTCAGGGCCACTTACAGTGGTCGTAATTGTTCCCGTGATAGGTTTCGTGTTAGTAATGCTACCCAAAACACGGTACAGCCCATAGGGCGCCGTCTGTGTCGCCCCAACATCATCGTGCTTTTTATGCATGATGCTCCACATGAGTGTGCCGTTAGTGCCAGCACGCACCTCACTGAACGGGGAATTAGTAAGAGCATCCATAGTCGTGTCACTGACGCCAAGAGTAACCGCCCCCGCAGCAGTTATTGCCTGCATCTGCATATCGTCCGCGCCACTGTAATCTGTTGATGCGAGAAACGCGTGGCGGACACCGACGCTCGGGTTCGTCGTGGAACCAACAGCATCAGGCCGCTGGTCCGCGTACAAAGCGTTACCGTTCAACGTTGACCCGACACTAATCCAGCCATCGCGACGCCGAACAATCCCCTGCCGGTCGAGGAGGGCATTGTCCAGCGCTACTGCCTCATTTGCTTCCAAGGTGTCTGGGCTCTTACGAAAGTTAACGCCCCCAGACGGGGCGGGCAAAGGCAGGTAGTCGCGGGCCATGTGGCCTCCTATTCAGTCGGTAGTTGTCCCAGCCGCGGCTCTCGCCCAGCAGCCTCGACGCGGTACGAGTCATCATCCTCGACGACCTTATGTAGCAGCGCCTTCTCCATCATTTGTATGTCAGTCTCGTGAACTGCACGCATGGCTTGCGCCTCCTCGAACTTCTCCTCGAGAAGATAACCCTTGGCTACGAGGCCCGTGACGAGAAGATCATGCCACTCGGGTGGGAGGATGATCGTGCCCTCAGCCCCGGACGCGGCTAGCGCCGCCGGTTGCGATACGTAGCTGAGTCGCAGAGCCGTGCTGTTGCTCCGCCAAATCGTAATCGCGCCCCCGGGTAGACCCCCACTGACGCGGTAGTGCGTAGAAACGCCAGTAGCGTCGTCGCCACCAGCGATGACGACTCTTTCAAGGTATTCACGTTCGGTCTCCTCAATTAGCAAGAGGTCGTTCGCCGTGTCCCAGACCCCGAGCACTGCGAGGCAGTCCGCCGGAACGCTACCGACCCCGGAGCTGACCGACATTGCGATATTTCTCTTCTCGAGGAACGGCCAGGCGTACCGGTTTATGACGCGGAAGTACACAGCGTTAAGGAACGACACCATGTTAGCGTCGCTGACGTGCGAGAAGCCCCAAAGCTGGGCCTCATCGACGATCGCGTCTACGGTCGCCATCTAACCCTCCTCAGTTACGGCGGGAGAAAGCCCGCGGTTTATTTGGAACTGACGCTCCAGGTCGGAGTCGTCGATACTGGTACTGAAGACGTCAGCCTCCATGTCGCGGATGCCCTGCCTGAAGAGTCCGTCGAACGCCTGAGCGTCATCGTACTGCTTACTAATGAGGTACAGCTCGCGGATCAGTCCGTAAGACAGGACATCGTGGTGCCGGATAGGGATGAGGATGGTACCCTCCGCCCCCCCGCTGGCAAGTACCGCGTGATCCTGGTAGTACTGGACGTGGACAGACGCGCTGTCGCTCGGCCAGTTCGTAACCGCCCCGCCGGGTAGTCCACCCTCAACGCGGTAGTACAGGGCGCTCTGGCCCGACGTCACTGTTGCGCCCTCCGAGCCGTGCTCCGCAGTGCGAAGTGCGAACGCCTCTGGCGTCTCCTCCGTCAAGGAGAAGTTCGCCGCGCGGTTGGTGACGCTGATGATCGACCGCATGTCCGCGGGAACCGACCACGCGCCCGAGCTAACTGACACACTGGTCGCGACTTTCTCAAGAAACGGCCAAAGGTGCGTGGTCATGATCTTATCGTACGCCTTGTTAAGTAGGCTGATCTTTCGGACAGTTGAGAACCGGGTGAACCCGTACTCTTCCGCCTCTGTAACAATGGTATCTACGGCAGGCATGCCCGCTCCTAATAGTTGAAGTTGTCGAAGACGATGAAATCGGGATCGTAGCTCTCCTCAAGTAGATCCCGCTTCGCAACCTGCCAAGCCTCCTCGCCGAGCGACCGGAAGTGCTCACTCATGTTGATGTCCTTCTCCAGAAGGAACAGCTCGAACAGGTATCGGTAGCGCAGAAGCGCGTGGTGTCTCGCGGGCAGAAGGATAGTACTCTCCGCCCCTCCCGCAGCCAGGTCAGCCGCGCGACGAATGTAACGGCAGTGGAAGGTACCGTCCACCCCATTCCCGAGGCCCGGCCAGAGCCCCATCACCGTCGTGGAGTTTTCGGGGTCTTGCTGGTAGAAGTAGAAGCGAGCCTGAACGCTAGTCGCGGACAGGTCGGAGGAGCGCATCGACTCTATTTGCTGCAGGGGGGCATACTCGATTGGGTAGCGCGAACCCGCGGTCGCCACGTCAGTGTGCGCCGCGATGACCCGCAAAAAATTAGTAGGGCTAGTAGCCGTCTCGTCAGTATAATCGACCGTGCTGTCGAGCGCCTGCAGGTACGGCCACGCCTCGTAACTGTTGATGCGCTGGTACGCCTGGTTCAGCAGACTGATCTTGCGGGCTGATTCGAGGTGGGAGAACCCGTAATCGTCGGCCTCCGCGGTGATCACGTTAACTGTCGCCATCCTTCACCTTCTCTGTTGCGTCTGTATCGGGAACAAAAACTCGTGGGGCAGGATGCGACCCCGCGTGTCGATGCCACACCTCGACACGCTCCGCGGCATCATGCGCCTTCGCGATGCTCGCCTTCTCCATGCGGAGGCGCTCTCGCTCGTTGTGCGTGTTGATGTCGTCTCGCATGAACTCACCGTGTCGCAGAGTGTCCGATAGCTTCAGACGTTGCATCATCTCATCGGTCTCCGGAACACTGCCGCCGAACCCCAGGATGGGGCGAGCAGCCTCACCGTGCGGCATCATCATGAAAACTACCCAGTCGCCTTGCTCCTCGTTCTTACCGAACCGGAGGCGCTCGTCATAGTCCTTGACGGCGCGGTTGTTCCTCAGAATCGAAACGTCCTCGCGCATGGTCGCCGACGGTGGGATGTAGAACCCCGGCGCAGCGTCTAGTGATCGTCGCATACTGCTCCTCTCAGTTTGGGTATGAAAAAAGACGGGGGGCGAGGACTGAACCCCGCCCCCCGCTGAAACTACGGAACGACCGGTTTAGAAGCCGCTATCCGTGAATCCGTACTGAACGTACTGCGTGTTGCGTCGCTTCGCGCCCAACTGCAGGTACCGACGAAGAATGGCTTCCCACTCATCGTAACCGGAACGCCACTTGAGGACGTGCCCATCGTTGTCGGCCCAATGGAAGTCCTTGTTCGAGAACACGGCAAGGCCGGGCTCGTCAAGGTGGAAGATAGTTCCGTGGGGGGCCTGATAGTCCGCAATGAACGGCTTACCCTGGAACTCGAGCGACTTGAACCCGCCCTTGAGATCGAGAGGCTCCGTGTAGCGAACCTGGGACTGCAGGAGGTTGAAGAAGCGCCTCTGCATGCCGTGCGTAGTAATGCGCGACGTGGTCGAGCCACCAGCAATCCGCACCTTGTTCTCGGCCTGCATCAGGCTGTCGAGCGTCAGGTTCGCATTGTCATTGTCCCGCTGGTTATCCCAGTATTCCTTGCCCGTGGCACTCGCGTCAATACCACCAACAGTGTTGGCAGTCTGCGAAACGAGCTTCGCAAGACCGTCGATCTCGTAGACCGTGGTGCCCGATCGGGCATCCTTGCGGCTGACGAAGTGCGACGTGGTTGTCGTGATCGACGTGCTGACGACGATCGAGGGGGTAGCGATGGTGACATCAGTGATTGCTTCACCAGCGATGAGAGAATCCTCGTCCGCGGCAGTGCCGATATCGACGAGCATACCCACGTAGAGGTCGCCCTTTCGGAGGGCCTCATCCGTATTGAGTACGACCGTTGCCGAGCCGGATGTAGTGCCGCACGTGGCGATATATCCGAGGCCGTCGCCATAAGTCTGTCGGGCGACGTCCTTCTTCAGGTCGACCATGAGGCCTTCCATCTCGGACTTCAGTGATTCAAGGAACGAACCGGCTTGATTGTCGGTAAGCTCCATCGACGGGCCTGTAACTCGCAGACGACCGTACACGAACTTGAGCGTGTAGGTAGCCTGATCGTAATCCTGGTTGCCAGGATCCACCAACGCGCCGCCTTCAGGCGACGGGCCAACACCCGACGTACGGGTGATGCTCAGTGGAACCACGGCCTGCTTGCCGTACAAGTTCTGCTTCGAGTTCTCAATTCGCTGCAGCACGAGCACTTCGTCATTCAACTGTCGAATGACCGGGGGCAGGTACCAGTTCTTCAGGATATCGTCGAGGGTAGTAAGGGTGGCTCCAGCCATTACCTTAACTCCTTCAAATGTATCGGTTTATTATGGACTATTCGTTGTTCGCACTCTTATGGGCGTTCCAAAGCTCAATAGCCTTCTTATGCCCGGCATCAAGAGAGTCTGGAGGTTCGACCGGAATGTGACCCTCCCCGGCCCCGCCCGTCACTGCTGGGGGCTTGCCGGAGGTCTTCGCGTCCATCCAAGCGGTAATCGCCGACTGGTCGGACGCTTCTAGCTGGGCCGCCGAAGCGATCAGGTCAATGTTTGCACCGTCCCCGGAGCCAAGCGCGTACACGGTCTCAATCTTAGTGTCGTCCCAGCCCGGGTGTGCTGCCCGAACCTGAGCCTCCTCAGAGGCGAGCCGTTGGGACAAAGCCGCATGCTGCGACTCGTACTCCTGCTGCTCGCGCTCCTCAACGATATCGGCCCTCATCGTGGCGATCTCCGCACGGAGACCCTCCACATCGGGGTCGAGTATTTGGCCTAGCGACTGACCGGCCGTAGCCTCAGGGGCTGCTTCTTGCAGTTGAGCAGCAGCCTCCTCAGGTGATACGCCGAGCGCCTCACCGAGCTGGGCGTGAACGTCAGCGGCGAACGCTGCGTCATACTGGATGTTCTCGTAGAACTCCATCGCCTCCATTGCACTATCGAGGTCTCCCAGCCCCTCGTAGGCCTTCTTCGCCTCAGCCAACTCTTGAGTCTTCTGAGTGAACGTACCCTGAAACTCGCCGACTCGAGCGTTATACGCTGTTAGCGCCGCCTCGCGGTTCTTCTCAGGGATGAGCGCCAACACATCGTCAAAGCTCGGCACCGATCCGAGGTCTGGGACCTCGGGGGCTGCTGGGGACTCTGGCGTGACGCTTTCTGCACCTTGCGTCTCTGGCACCGCGGGCGCGGCCACTACGGGGGCGCTGTTAGCGTCCTTTTCCATTGAGGCTGCGAGTTCGCGGATCTGATCCGGTTCGATGCTAAAATCTGACAAAACTACTCCTTCAGTTTCGCGAGGGCCGGTACGGCTGGTTCGCGTGCGGTACCATCAATCGTAGCCTGTCGCTCCTCCAGCGCCGTATACGTGTCCTCCACGAACTTTGCTGTCTCCTCAGGAGAGGGAAGGGCGACCTGTTGCACATGCTCCTGGCGCGAGGTAGCGAAACCCTCGGCCAGGTTAATCTTGTCCGTCAAGACCCCGATCACCGTGATGAGCTGGGCGGGCTTCACCTCGCCCGCATCCAACGCCCCCGCCAGTCGATCAACTGCCGACTGGCGGAGCTGCTTAGCTCGTACGGTGAAGTCCCCGACCACAGTCTTAGACACCTCGAGAAGGGCGGGCGGGATGCCCTCGGCATCCCACTTCTTCTTCCAGCGTCGAACCGTGCTCTCAGGTATCGCCGTCTCACGGGCCGTTCTCTTAACGTTACCTTGACTGACCTGAAGGCTCAACATCACATCCGCCTGTTGAGCCTCACTGAACCTTGACTTACGTGGTTCGGCCATTACTTGTCAGTACTGTTGCTGACGGATGTCTTAGCGGGCTCACTCAGCTTCTTCTTCGCAAGCTTCACCTTTACCTCGGCCTCCTCCGCCTTAGCCTGTGCAATACGCTCCTCGTTAGGATCCAGCTCCGTCGAATTGCCGGTCGTCTCCGCGTCCGGCTTATCGACTGAATCAGTGACCCAGGTGCCTAGTGGCTCCTCCGACATCTCCTCGGGGGAGACAGTCACACCAGCGGACTCGAGCAGCTTCGCACTCGCAGTCGCACCCGCCGTACCCTTGATCTGGTACGTGACGCGCGGTGACTGCGGCTCTGGGCTCGGCGGCATTGCTGCGGCCTCTTGAGTCAACATGAAGTGAACGAGGTGTCGTTGCCGCACATCCGGCGGCTTATTGTCGAACGATGGGTTGATAATGAACTGTCGATGGATCTCCATCTCTAGTTGATGATTGTCCGCCGGGCCGGGCGCAAGCATTGCGCGCTCAACCAGGAACTGAACCTCCGCGTCACTAGTAATCAGATCGCCCGTCTCCGGGTTCTGCCCCGCCTCGATGGCGGCAATAGCCTGCTGCAACGCCTCGGGGTTCAGAATCTCCCCGCGGTTAAGCTTATCTATCTCCCGGTGGGCCTTGTCCTCATCCGCCCGGAAGCGCTTGCTCAGCGTACTCATGTCCGCAATATCCGCATGCTTCCACATGTCCTGCGGCCCCATGAGGCCCAACTGAGCTAGGGACTGTAGCCGCGCCATGCGACCCGCGCGCGTGCGCGGGAGACTGGAACCGGCCTCGACATAGATGTCGACCTGACCCTGCAGATCAGCCTGTCCGAAGCGCTCGATCTGCGAGCCGTTCGTTCCAGCGATCTTGATGAGCCGAGGCTCCTCGTAGAACTGCTGCGCGAACGCGAACATGATGCGTCCCATCCGGCCCAGCGCCAGCTCGTACCGCTCCTGCGTCGGGGCAATACGATCGGATGCCTGCTCCTGCAGGAGGTCTATGGCGACGGCGGCCTCCACGTTCGGTGGCACCGTGCCCATGTCCACCTCCTTGAGGGAGTACGCGTCCTCCAGCCGTGACTGGATCTCGCGCAACAGCTCGAACACGTAGTTCGGGAGCTGCGGGGGCTGCATCCATTCGGGCTTATTGCCCGCGATGGTATTGTACGTGAGCACCCCTCCCGGGGACATCTGCACCCGGCGGCGCGTGAGAGCACCAGCAGGGGAGAGAAGCATCGGGTTGAGCGTCAGGTTGCGCGAGGCCACAATCTGGCTCAGCGTCTTGTTCAGCTCCTTCTGGATCGGCCTCGCGATCGTCGCGTGACAGTCATCATAGAAGGAACCAGGGTGGAGCATCCCGGGAAACTTGACTACCGGGATCTCTCGAGTCTTTGTGAACGGCCAGGGGGCATCGAACAGCGGGGCGTCATGGCCCGGCATGAAGATGACGTAGCGGCCATCGGGGTTCTGCGCGGTCGGCGGAAAGTAGCCCGTAACGATTCGCTTACTCGTCTTGCCCGCGCCCTCGGTCCGCATCATGAAAGGGATGCTCGCGCTCTCCCCGCCCATCGTGCTATCGGGCGTGGGCGGCGTAGGCAGTTGGAACTTCGCCTGGATGTTCTCCGGCGACAGCCGGCTGACAACAAAGCAGTACTCCGCGTCAGAAAAATCTTCGTTCTTACAGTTCGGGTCAGGGATGACATCGAACGGACTAACGCTATCGACGAGCAACTCCCCGAGGGGAATGTCCTTCGTCTCCGGACCAGTTATCCCTTGCGCCTGCGCGTCCGGGTCCTGCTCAATCTGCGCGCGGTACACGTCCACCAACTCATCATCCAGGATCGGTTGCCCGTCCGGGTCGAGAGTAAAGGTGAACACCTTGCCCGCGAATGGGTCCCACTGGATGTGCAAGTACCCCTGTCCAGTGTTGATCGCGTTAAGCTGCGCCTCCTGGGTCTTGACCGTCAGTCCGAGAGACTGATACCAATACCGCGACAACTTCTCCGCAAGCTCGGCGGCACGCACGTCCCGCTCCTGGGCGGACCCGGGCGTGGCACCGAACTGCGGCTTAGATTTCTGTAACTTTGCAAGGAGGTTATGGGCCAACGGTGCCATCTGATTCGACGTCACACGTACCCTGTAGTTCGGTTTCTCATGATCTTCGGTCGGAAGCTTATCCAAGCTACCGGTGACCTTACTGTAATAACTGTACTGGTCACCGCCGAAGAACGCCTGATTGAGTCGCCACGATTGCTCAAGCTGCGAGCGATCGCGAATAAGTGCCTCAAAGTGCGCTGTCAACTGAGTGCCGGACTTCAGATTCGCTGCTGGTCCACGGCCTGCGGCAGGCCCCGCGCTTCCGGGGTCTGTAGCCATGGGCATCCTCCTAGTCTGTTGCTGGTTCGATGGTCATATCAGGAAAAAGACCAAGATCCTGCATGGCGGATGCCAAACCAGGGTCAGCCGTCTTCGAGTCGATCGCGAATGCCAAGTGCTCCGCCTCCTCGCCGAGAGCCATCTCGGGGGGATCGGATGTCACTGTGGGGTTCAGGATCTTATGCAGCGTATCAATCATCGCCTGCTGCGTGGCGCTCGATCGCTCGTACGACTCCACGAGCCGCTCAATCTCTGCCGTGAACTGCCCGGCCTGGCGCTCTAACTCCCGCTCAAAGCGGTCAGTCAGCTCCCTTGTCTCCGCTAGATTTTTTTCGCTTGCTACTCGTTGCAGCTCCGCCAGATTTTCCCTTGGTCTCACCGGCCAGCGCCCCAATAAGCTCTGGTGTAGAACCCGACGAATCTAGCGTAGCATCCTCTGAGTACCCTGGATACGCGGCCGATGCTCGCAGGAGAGACTGAGCGAGCAAGACGGCCGGCTCGGTATGTCGCTTCGTCGTGGCTAATTCCTCTTCGACCGCGCCGAGCGTCAAAACTAAAGTATTCACGTCCTCCGGGGTCGTCCATCCAAGCACCTTCGCTAGATCGTGGATGCACCCGCTGCACACGTACTTTCGTCCGCTCAAATGGGTTACCAAATCCATTGCTTCGTTCCCGTCGTTCGATGGTACGCCTCCAATACTCAGGTCGCGGAGCGTGTCCACAACGAAGGAACCCGGGTCGGGCGTCATCTCGCACACCAGACACAAGTTAGGTCGAATCATCTCGCGCGGATCAAGGACAATCATGTAACTACCGCCTCGTTAGCCATTCAGTGCCTCCTACCAGTCGTCTCCGAACTCTTCGTCAACCGCCGCTGCCGTCTGGCTGAACAGCTCCTCGTGCTCCGGCGTACCGATCTTGCCCCAATCCTCCTCCGAAGGAGTCAGGATGGGGCTGTTCCATGAACGGTCGCCGACCGCGTGAAGCGATCCAGCAGTCTGCAGCGCAATCTCCGTCGCGTCCAACAGGTCGTCTTCGTTATGCCGATTAGCATACTCGAAGTTGATCCACTCGTGCTGAAAGTCGCGATGACTCTCGAGCAGTGTCGCCTTTCCGATCTTGAACAGTGGCGACATCTGCATGATCCGGTCATTCTTCTTCCCCGCGTTGAGGATCGGAACGATCGGAGGCATCCCCGCCAGGCGCTGAGCCTGCTGGGACAGAACGGCCTGGAACGCGTTCGACTCGATGCCGATAAGCGTAGGCGCGAACTTCATGTGCCACTGATGGATGAGCTGGAGTTGATCAGCGAAATCTATCTTCGTCTTTATCGTCTCCAGCAGGTACACGCGTCCCGTATCGGCCACGCCGATGAGGGACATTGCAAAGTGGTCGGCAGCTTCCGTCGTACTGATCGCCGGGTCAATGCCGAGGTAGGTGGACATCCCCTTATAGCGCCGAGTGAGCGGGTGCCAGAGTTTATCGGCTTCCATCTCATCGAGCGTGTGGTACTGCAACCACTCACCGTGCAGGTCCAGCCCAACCATCGCGTCAAACGATGCCTTGAACTCCTGCTCGAAGTATAGCGGATGATACCACTTCTCGTAGCGCTTCCACTCCTCCGCAGAGAAGTGAGGGTTGTCTAGCGACCAGTACTCCACCGACCCCGTGTCGGGATCGTCCAAGCCATCGGCCCACCATTTCTCGTGGTACCAATTCTTGGAGTTGGGAGTAGTGGTCGTAATGAGCGACCCCTTCGTATCCGCCAAGGCCGGGTAAACCGTGAGAAACGCGTCCTCACTCGGTAGGAACGCCGCCTCGTCGAACCACAGAATGTGGAGGCCTGGGCCTCTCAAGTCATCCGGGTTCTCAGCGCTGCGGAACTCCATCACCGTGCCGTTAGAGAATTCGATGATTCGCTCAGTCTTATTGTACGTATAGTCCACGCCCTTGGTGAGCCCCGCCTGCTTAACGGCGGACAGGAACGTGAGTAGGGCCGGTCGCCCGGCCCTGAAAGTCTTCGTAATGCACCAGACCCAGAGAGGATCCGTGCTGCTCATGCCGCGCGCATCCGCCCACCACGCGGAAGGGTTCACACAATAATAGAGAACCTCCCAGGCCGCCGAGAGGGTCTTTCCTCCCCGGCGTCCCGCGACAAGGTGACGCGATCGCTGCGTCTTGTCGTCCCGAGACATCGCGTGAAACAAGGCCTGCCACGCGTGAGGCGTGTAGCCCTTCTCGCGCATCCAATGGAACTTCGCCGCTCCCGTACTGACGAAACTGGCGTACTGCTTCTTGTCCAGGGGATACCCCGAAGTGCGCTTGGCCCTCACAGCGTTCCCCCCTCAATTAGTTGGTTACAGGTGATTCGTCCCCCCGGGTTACGTCACCCAGCGCCGGGCCTTATCGAGACCAAGCAGTGCTGCCGGGATGAGTCCAACTATTACGCCCGACCACGGCTCCTGACTGATCGCCTCGCGAAACTCAGATGACGCGAGTGTGCCAACGCCGAGCGTGATCAGGGTAGCAGCAAAACTACGCGCCGCCCGAATCAACGAAACTTGTAGCTTAAGGCTCATACTTTCTCCTTGGGTCGATTACACGCCGGACACTTCAACCAGTACACTGGGTAGTGCTTTCCGCAGGGGCAATGGATCATTTTAGCATTCCGACGCCCTGGTCGATCAGCTTCGTCGCGGCACTATAGCTGACAGTCTTCGTTTCCCCGGTCTCGAGCGTCAAAAACTCTACCGGGTCATCCGGTCCCGAGATCGTAGTGATCCCCATACTCGGGGTGAGACTCCGGTCAGGCACGGCCAATCCGTACCGTCCCCCCTTGAAACGCAGAAGATTACTCACCGTATCCTTTCGATTGGGGTCGGGGGCGGAGCTGAGAGACGTAAAGCGCCCCTGCTCCACCCCCACGCCCGCAATAGCTATGAGGAGGTGGGACCGAAGCCCGCTCCCTCAGTGTTGTCGCCGTGCGTCGGATTGAGTTCGTAGAGCAACCAGCCGTCGATGTTGACTGAACCACCCTGCGTGACCTCTAGATCCACGCCCGCAGCACACTCAAAGAGCCAGCCACCCGGAGGGGCCATGCCTTCGATATGCTCCACGCCACCTTGGGCACCGATGTCGAACACGCCTGTGATGGCCGTACCACCGGTACCACTTTTGAATGTGATCGTCTCCGCCGCGTCAGCAGTGATGTAATACCCGATGACTCGGATGCGGAGGTTGGAGTCCGTGTTCGCGATGAGATCTGCGGTGCCCGCCTGGTTGACGACGACGCTGATCTGTCGCGCAATTTGATCGCCAATTAGGTTGCCCATGGACGTCCCTTCTAGTTGAGGCCTATTGCGAAGACATCAACGGAGAATGTCGAGAGGTCATCGGTACTCGCAACCTCGTCGAGGGCCGAAGTAGTCCCACCAGAACCGCCATACGCCTGCAGCTTCTTCGCCGATTTGTCCCATGCGACGCCCCAGAACTCGGTCGCCGAATCGCCCTGATCAACCGTGAGGCTGAGATGGTAGAGCGTCGAGAAGCCGAGGTCCGCCTCCGTGAACGCCTCACCAGCCGTAGGGTACGAGTTGTCGAACTCAACCACGCCGAGCCAATAGCCCACCGCACTGAACCCGTCGAAGCGTGCACTTACTGTCTTAGTCCAAGTCAATGCCATGTGTTACCGCCTACCTTCTGCTTTGATGTATGTAATCAGGTTGCTGATATTATCCGTGTCCACTTCGGGGAAATGCCCCGATGCGCCACCTGACTCAATCAAAATGATCTTGCTCGCTGACTTATCCCAGATTGGGGACAGGCCCGTGGTCGAAGTGACCGTGTCGTTCACGAGGGTGAGGTAGTAAATCTCGCTCAGTCCCGCGTTCGCTGCAGTAAACGACTCGCCCCCGACGGCGTACGCCGTATCCCATAGGGCCGAGCCAATCCAGTAGGCCAGGTCGCCCTGGACTCCCGATTTGATCTCGGTCAATGTCAATGCCAAAGTATGCCTCTCTTCTCTGCGCGCTCCAGCGCACCGCTCCTGCCCCACCCCAGCAGTTGACTTTATCCGCGTGCCAAGTTCGCCTCACATTGGCGATGGGGGTTCCGCCTCAGAGGGACACACGGCGCACCGGGCCGATTATTTGTCCCTCTACTATACTATCACCGGAAGTAGGGTAAAAATCCGGCCAAAACGGCAGTATTAACACAAACTTAACACTCTTGTGTGTCCAAACTAGCCCCAAACACGCCCCAAAAACCCCCAAAACGTCCGCCCAGTAAGGGATTTCGGACCAAAACGACCCATTTTGCCGGAACGGCGAGGATAACGCGCGGGACCCCAAGGGAGACCTGACACCCCTCCCCCCCAGCAT
>Ga0302123_10000228_pt1 | contig 45554 bp, 28 predicted proteins | sample CB21_321_MG_FD_203109 | JGI IMG/M metagenome (GOLD analysis project Ga0302123, IMG submission 203109) | Marine microbial communities from Western Arctic Ocean, Canada - CB21_32.1 | ecosystem: Environmental > Aquatic > Marine > Oceanic | place: Canada: Western Arctic Ocean | collected 2017-09-28 | reverse complement strand
GAGACTTCTCGTTGCCGCAAATGTTTTCCTTTCTGCGTGACATGCAAGGCTTGTAATTCAACAACCCAAATCGCGCAAGTTAACATTGTGTGAATATTTTCCCGGACACTATTCGGCACTGCCAGTGGCACACTGCCGCAGGGGTTGGGGCAGAGATATCCGATTGGTTTCCGTCGCCCCTTCTCCTACCGCCAAGACGTCGCGGACGGCAGTGGGTGAGACGCGTCGCGGCGTCGTTCGCGCTCGCGACTGACGAACGAGCGCAGAGAGTGCTTTACACCGCCGAGGATTCGCTTGTTGGTTGATTCAGCCAGACAATTGGCGTTACATCAGCCGGGACGTCCATCTGTAGGAGTCAACGTAACGGCGCGGCCGCGGAAGAGGGTCTGCAGGTCGCCTGCTGTCCACGTTTCAAGTCCCACGCTGGGGTCGGCTACCAGAATTCGACCGTTCTCGATGCCCAGCAACACAACCGAGTGTCGGACGCCTGGTTCCCAGCCCCAGCGTTTGTTGGTGTAGGACTTCGGAAACGGCTGAGACGGGTCAATCCCGACTGCGATGATCATCGGCTGATGGAGCTGGCTTTCCAGTTCGTCCCACTTGCACTCAAGCACCTTGACGCGGTGGCGATGCCCCCGGGTCTTGAGTGTCAGGCCACGGAACAGTCCCTGCCACGTTGTTCCATCGCGGGTCAGACACAGCTCTGCCATCTCCGACTCTTCAGTGGCGATGCCGTTCAAACGCAGCAAGGTCGCCGCTGCAGCAGGAGTGCATGTGTACGTGGACGACTGCCGGCAGACTCCGTTTCGGTCCCACCTGTTTTCGCAGACAGGCGGCTGCCCCAGCAGCGGATCGCATGACGACCACGCGGCCGTCAGGAAGACTGCCGAGCCGAACAGAACTCGCCGCGTTCTGGTCCCGTAGCCGTGAGTCCATGTGATGCCGGCTAGAAACGCCGCTGCCAGCGGAAACCAGTTGCACAGGACAACGATGTTCGAGAACGGCAACCACGCGGAGAGAATGGCGGTTTTCCAGACGAAGATCAGGTAAAGCAGCATCAACAATCCGGCCGCGAACCCGATTCGCGTCGTCGCGACCTTTGTCGTCGACCGTGTATAGCGGACCGTTGTCGCCAGTACGCACAGGCAGGCAATCGCCATGATGAGTAGCCCGGCATACAGGTCCGTCATGAAGAGCTCCGCCTCGTCGGGATTCCCAACCCAAATCGCCAGTGCGAGTCGCACAGCTTTTCTACGGTATAGGCGTTCCCAGCGTTGGACAAGCCGGAGGATTGCAGTCGCTGATTGACTGCGTCAGGGGCGAGGTCTAAATTGAGATCTGCGATTTTGCGCGTGATCGGTCGCGTTTCCTCCATCAATTCAGGCAGCCAATGCTTGCCAGACGAATTATCCCGTGCCTCGACGTGCATGCCGGACGCGTGGTGAAGGGTGTTAACTTCGTGAACCTTCAGGATGCGGGCGATCCTGTCGATATCGCGACTCGATACGAGTCCGAAGGTGCGGATGAGCTGGTCTTCCTCGATATTACGGCCAGTCACGAGGAACGGGATATCATCCTCGACGTTGTCGCCCGGACATCGGAAGTTGTCTTTATGCCGCTGACGGTCGGTGGTGGAATTCGCACAATGGACGATATCCGCCGGCTACTCAGTTCCGGCTGCGACAAAGTCTCGATCAATTCGGCGGCCGTAAACGACCCGGATCTGATTCGTGAATCGGCTCTGCGTTTCGGCAGCCAGTGCATTGTCGTGAACATCGATCCCAAACGAATCAAACAGGACGACGGCTCTGAGCTGTGGGATGTGCACATTAACGGTGGCCGGATTCCCACCGGACTTGAGGCAGTGGCCTGGGCAAAGCGCGTCGAGGAACTTGGGGCCGGTGAAATCGTCCTCACGTGCATGGACGCGGACGGCACGAAAGATGGATACGATATCGAGATTACTCGTGCTGTTGCCGAAGCCGTCAATATCCCGGTCGTGGCCAGCGGAGGAGCCGGTTCTCCCGAGCATCTGTATCAGGCGGTGACAACGGGTCAGGCCAGTGCAGCTCTGGCTGCCAGCATTTTTCATTATGGCGAATACACGATTCAGGACACCAAACAATACATGGCCGAACGCGGGGTCCCCGTCCGGCTGGTCAGTTGAGGCACGGAGCGTGTCGGTTGAACGCTGCATTCCAATCAGCAGGTTCCGCCTTCATCCTTCCGGCTGCATCCTTCAAGAGGCATCCTCATGGTGATGATTCACGAGTGGACGAAGTCGACGTTCGATCCGGCCAAGGCAATCGAGATCGACAAGATTTTTCGTGCGGCGATCGACCACGGTTGCTCCGATATTCACCTTCAGGTCAATCGTCCGCCGATCTTTCGCATCCGCGGCACGCTCGCGCCGTTGAAGATGCCACCGATCACCGAAGAGGGAATGATCAAGCTGACGTTTCCGATGATGGACCAGCGAAACCTGGACATCTTCCATCGAGACGGCGGGGCCGACTATTGCAAAGTCGTTGAACACAAGGAAGAACCGTGGCGGTTCCGTATCAACCTGCTGACGCAGCTCGGCAAAGTGGGAATGGTCGCGCGTAAAATCGAACGGGATATCCCGCCGTTCGAGAAGCTGTTTCTGCCGCCGATCATGGAGGATTTGTGCAAATACGATCAGGGCATGGTGCTACTTGCTGGTGTGACCGGGTCCGGGAAAAGTACGACGATTGCGTCGATGCTGGACTGGATCAATCACAATATGAACAAGCACATTCTGACGATCGAGGACCCGATCGAATTCGTGTACACGTCCGATCAATGCCTGATCAACCAGCGAGAGATTGGCCAGGACGTGGTCAACTTCAGTGTTGGAATGAAGCATGCCGTGCGTGAAGACCCGGACATCATGCTGGTGGGCGAAATGCGTGACAGAGAGACTTTTGAAACGGCCATTCACGCGGCTGAGACCGGGCACCTTGTCATGGGGACGATCCACGCAGCGAGTGCACCAGGCACGATCCCCCGTATCATCGACCTGTTCCCGGCCGACATGCACTCGGCAATCCGAGCGGCCATTGCGATGAGCATGAAGGCGATCGTCGGCCAGAAACTGCTCAAGACGATCCCCGACTGGCCGCCCCGCGTACCGATCATCGAGATCATGCTGTTTAACGCCGTTGTTCGCAAAATCGTTGGCAAGGGCGAGGACGAGAAACTGCACGGTGCCATTCGCATTGGTCGCGATGACGGAATGCAGTTGTTCAACGACAGCCTGTACTACTTCATCAACAAAGAATTGATCACTCGGGCGGCCGCGTTCGAGGTATCGCCGAATGTGGAAGAGCTGAAAATGCGTCTGAAGGGGATCGAAGTGCGGGCAGCATCGATTCTGTGATCAAGACAACTTCGCTCGAACCTCGACGTTCAGTCCAATCGTATGAGCCCCCCAATGCGACTTGTGTGCCTGACTGCTGTGTTGCTTTCGACGTGGACTGCAACGCTGCCCGCCCGGGCGGAAGATCAGGCTGGGCTGGATTACTTTGAGAAGAACGTTCGCCCGCTACTGGCCCGCCATTGCTACAAGTGCCATTCAGACAAGAAGGCAAAGAAAAAAGGCGGTCTGCTACTTGATCGCAAGGCGGGCTGGGTTTCCGGTGGCGACAGCGGACCGGCGATTGTTCCGGGAAAGCCGAATGACAGCCTGCTGATTCAATCTGTCCGGTACGAGTCGTTTGAGATGCCACCCGACGGCAAGCTTGCCGAGTCGGAGATCCGAATACTGGAAAAGTGGGTCCGCATGGGCGCTCCGGATCCGCGGTCTGATCCGGGAGTGAGCACGCAGCGGCAGATCGATCTCGACGAGGCGCGCCAGTTCTGGGTGTTTCAACCACCGCACAGCCACACGGCTCCTGAAGTCCTTGACGAAGACTGGTCGAAGTCGCCAATCGACCGGTTCATTCAGAAACGTCTGGAGCAGAAGAATGTGAAGCCGGTAGCCGACGCGAAAATTCGCACGCTTGCCCGGCGGATCCATTTCGATTTGACCGGTCTTCCCCCGGACAATGAAACCATAACGTCGCTGACTGGTCCCTCTGGGGAGGATCGGCACGCGGCGATCGGGGCACTGGTGGACCGGCTGCTGAAGTCGCCGCAATTCGGTGAGCACTGGGGACGCCACTGGCTCGATGTCGCTCGGTACGCCGACTCGAATGGCGGCGACATTAATCTGACGTACTTCAACGCGTGGCGATATCGCGACTACGTCGTCGACTCGTTCAATGATGACCGGCCCTTTGATGAATTCATTGTTCAACAGATCGCCGGAGACCTGCTGCCGGCCACGTCAGACGAGCAACGGGTTGAGCAGCTTACGGCCACAGGCTTTCTGATCGTGGGCCCGAAAATGCTCAGCGAGCGCAACAAAGAGAAGTTGCACATGGACGTGGTCGACGAACAGCTCGACACCATCGGTCGTGTGTTCCTTGGGATGACCTTTGGCTGTGCGAGGTGCCACGATCACAAGTTCGATCCAATTCTGGCGAGCGACTACTACGGGATGGCGGGAATTCTGCGGAGCACGGAAACGGTTTACGGCATCCGCATGGGCAACGTGAATGTCTCGGGCTGGCTGGAACAGCCGTTGCCGATGGACGCAGAACTGACAGCGCGCGTTGAGTCATTTGAGAAGCAGGACAAGGCACTCAGCAAACAGCTTGCTGATGCGAAGAAGCAACTCTCCGCGGCACAGAAAACGAGTCAGCCACAGCCCGACGAATTGCTGGGCATTGCCGTTGATGATGCTCAAGCCGAACTTGTCGGCGCGTGGAAGAAGTCAACGTACTCGCCCAACTTTGTCGGGGCCGGCTACATACACGACGACAAGAAGGACGTTGGAAAAAAGTCTGTGACGTTTCGGCCTGAGATTACGGATGCCGGCGAGTACGAAGTGCGAATTTCGTATCCTGGTGCGAACGGCCGGGCGGACAACGTGCCGGTGACCGTTTCGAGCGATGACGGGGAACAGTCGATCGTCGTCGACCAGTCCAGGCCGGCGGAACTGGGTGGGCTGTTCAAGTCACTCGGCCGATTTCGTTTTGAAGCGGGAAGCAAGGGCTTCGTTCGAATCTCGAATACCGCGACGAACGGATACGTGATTGTTGATGCGGCGCAATTTGTTCCCGTTGCCCTGCTGAAGGATGATCCGAAGGCCGTCAGGAAGTCGGGTGGCGTCAGCTCGAACCAGGCCAAAGTGCTGGCCGAACGGGTCAAGCGGCTTGAAGCAGAACAGAAGAAGCTGAAGACCGACTCGCCGAAGCGACCCATGGCCATGGCCGTGCGTGATTTCGAGAAAGTGTCCGACACCGAATTCCGGATTCGCGGGATCGCTGATCACAAAGGCGACGTCGTACCGCGTGGAGTGCTTACGGTCGCTCGCTTCGATGGACAGTCCGAGTTGAATCTGAAGCAAAGCGGTCGTGTCGAACTGGCACGTTGGATTGCCGATGCACGCAACCCGCTGACGGCCCGCGTCATTGTGAATCGAGTCTGGATGCACCTGATGGGCGAGGGGCTGGTTCGATCGGTGGATAACTTTGGCCGACTTGGTGATCGTCCCTCGCATCCCGAACTGCTGGACACGCTGGTCACGGACTTCATCGCCGACGGCTGGTCGATGAAACGACTGATCCGTCGCATTTGTCTGAGCCGTGTCTACGGACTGAGCAGTGAGTTTGATCAGGCCGCGTTCGATGCCGATCCCGAGAACCGCCTGTGGTGGAGGCAACGACCGCGACGCCTGCCGGCGGAGTCGATTCGCGACGCCATGCTGACCGTCAGTGGACAGCTCGATCCGACACGCGGTGGCTCAACAGTAGCGACGTTCGGAGAATCGGCTGTCGCAAACAACACGAATGAAACATCGGAAAACCGCCGGGAAGGAGCCTATCGCCGCAGCATTTATCTGCCCGTCGTGCGAAACGAACTGCCGCCGATACTGACGGTGTTTGACTTCGCGGATCCGGATGTTGTCACCGGCAAGCGAGCTGTCACAAACGTGCCAGCCCAGGCGCTGTTGATGCTCAATAGCCCGTTCGTGCGAAACTGCGCGAAAGCGACAGTGAATCAGCTTCAGGAACAATCCGGACTGGAAAACGACGAAGCCCGAATCGATTGGCTGTACAACCGGCTGCTGGGACGGAACGCGCGTCCGCCAGAGGTCGAGCGGGCGATGGACTATGTGCAGTCTCTGTCCGTCGAGGGACTCGAGTTCGCCGCATGGGTGAGCTTCACTCACTCTCTACTCGCATCCAGCGAGTTTCGGATCCTGAACTGAGGTCTGCCGGGAATCCGGATCCGAAAAAACACGCTTTGCATGCGCAATTTCGGTATCGCCACAAAGTAATACAATAGTATTATATCATGCGATGCCGATCATGATTGACGGCGAGCGGTTCCTGGAACTGCCGGGATTTTCAACGGATGGACGACAAGCAATCTCTCACGGAGCTTCAGGCCCGGATTCTGGAGTTTATACGCGACGAAATCCGTTCGTCGGGTCGGTCGCCGACCATGCGCGAGATTCAGGCCGCGTTCGGGTATCAGTCTCCCCACACGGCCCAGTTTCATGTGAACAAGCTGATTAAGGCCGGTCATCTGCGACGTGGCGAGGGACATCGGGCTCTGCAACTGGTCCGGCCATCGGGGTTGCGTCTGGTCGGCACAGTCGCGGCTGGTTCGCCGATTGAGGCCATCGAGGAGCGGGATGAACACATCGATCTCGCCGGGTTCGAGGACGACGGACATTTCGCTCTGAAGGTCCGCGGAGAATCGATGATCGAGGAATGCATCGCGGACGGCGATCACGTCGTGGTCCGCAAACAGACAACATGCACGGACGGCGAACTGGTTGTGGCCCGGATCGGTGAGGAAGCCACGTTGAAGCGGTTCTATCACGAACGGAAGCAAAGCCGCATCCGACTGCAGCCAGCGAACTCGACCATGAAACCAATCTTCTGCCGGGCTGAGGACGTGACGATTGAAGGAGTGGTCGTTGGTGTGATTCGGCTGATGGAACCTCGGAAGTGAGGAATGTTCCCTCTCCCCCTGCGGGGAGTCGGTGTCAATCAGGAGAACGGAACAAGTACAGCGCAGTTCCGGCCTACCCTCTCCTTCCAACGCTCCGCGTTGGAATGCCTCGTTGGACGCTCTGCGTCCCCGGTATGGGGTTACGGGACGCAGAGCGTCCCCAAGCGCGTTCCAACGCAGAGCGTTGGAACGAGAAGATTGTGATACCGAACTTCAATTCATCAGAGCCGGCTTCCGCCCTGCCGAAGCCGGCTCAACTTATCGAGTGACATCTGATGTTTACCGAACCTGTCAGCAATGTCTGCCGCGAGGCGATGATTCAGGAGCTGCGCACGGATCTGCGTCAGATGCAGCGAGGTCTGCGGCTGGAAGCTCGTGAAAAACACTCCGTCTCAACGGGCATCGCGTCACTGGATGACATCCTGCCTGATCGGGGCCTGTGTCCGGGGACACTCAGCGAATGGATTGCCTCAGAAGCCGGCAGTGGCGCCACAACGCTGGCCATGCAGGCCGCTGGACGAGTTCAAAACGCTGGGCCGCTGATTATTGTCGACTCGAGACTGTCGTTTTATGCGCCGGCTTTTCGCGCGGTCGGAGTCTGCACAAATAAAACCATTCTGATCCGCCCGAAGTCACGGGCCGATGTTTTGTGGGCACTGGAGCAGTCGCTGCGCTGTCCGGGCATTGGAGCGGTGCTGTGTCCAATCGATCGACTGAAGACGCAGGAGTTCCGGCGTCTGCAACTGGCGGCTGAAGCCGGAACGGCCGTGGGAATTCTGATTCGTCCGCCCACAGCCACAAGACAGCCGGGCTGGGCGGATGTGCGGCTGCTGGTGCGGCCAGCTCCGTCACCGCCGCAATCGTTTCATCGTCGCATGGAGGTGCGGTGCGTTTATGCAAAGGGAGGCATGGCCGATCAGTCTGTCGAACTGGAAATGTGCGATGAAACGGGTGCTCTGCGTCTGGCTGCCGGACTTTCCGATTCAGCGGCTGCGCTGCGAACAGCCGGAGTTCAGGACCCCTCTCCCTAACCCTCTCCCCCCAAAAGGGGAGAGGGGACTGCTTTCTTCGGGAGGGCGAGGCTCCTGCCGAGCCGGCTTAGCGGGAGCTTCGCCCTCCCAGGATTCAGAGATTCAACCCACCGTCCTCTACACAGAAGCCGGCAAGCGTGGGGCTTGCGTGATCATGGCGTCTCCGGATGCAACCGCGTTTGGCATTCGTCCAGGTATGCCACTGGCAGAAGCTCAGGCGTTGCTGGAATCCGCCGCGTTCGTGCCACACGATCCCGCCGCCGATTCCGAGGCTTTACAGACACTGGCGCAGGTGTGTCATCGTTTCAGTCCGTTTGTCGGCATCGAGCGGTCCTGCGACACGGACTGTCTGCTGATTGACATGACTGGCGGCTCGCATCTGTTTGGCGGGGAATCCGGTCTGGCCCGCCAGGTCGTCATCGATCTGGCTGAGCTGGATTACCGGACTCATGTCGCAGCGGCTGGCACAATCGGAGCCGCGTGGGCCATCGCGCGTTACGGACACCGGGCCGGTTCCCACCGCCGACTGCCTTCTTTGCCCGTCGAGGCCCTGCGTATTCCGGATGACATCGTGTCCCGCCTGCAGTCGTTCGATCTGAGAACGCTGGGCCAGTTGCAGGCGCTGCCGCGGGAATCGCTGCCGTCACGTTTCGGAGCACTCCTGCTTCAGCGGCTCGATCAGATGTTCGGCCAGTGTGACGAGCTGCTCGATCCGGTGCCGTGTGCCGATCCGGTATTCGCTGAATGGATTCTGGAACATCCCACCTGTCGTTCGGAGGCAGTTCTGCACATCTGCGCCGAACTGCTGCCCGAAGTACTCAGCACGGTCCAGTCGCGTGGTGAGGGCATTCTGCGATTGGTGCTGACTGTTTCCAGCGAGTCCGCGGACCCGGTCTCGCTGGAACTGGGCCTGATTCAACCGGCTGATTCGGCGGCGCATCTGATGAGCCTGTTTCAGTTGAAGCTGGAAGCTCACACGCTACCGAACTGGATGCACACGATTCGTCTGGAAGCGACAGTCACCGCACCGTTACGTATCCGGCAACGCGGCCTGTTCGCTCACGAGGAACCAGCGGACGATGGCAGCATCCGCCGCCTGATCGACCGGCTGAGTGCGCGGCTGGGGCGCAATGCCGTCGTGAAACCAAAGCTGTTGCCGGAAGCCGTTCCCGAACAGGCCGTCGAGTTCGAGCCGCTGGCAGACACGGACTCCAAACGCCGCCAGGCAGACAGTCCTGTAATGAGCAACCGGGCTTTTACTTCAGCTCGACCGTTGAAGCTGCTTTCGCCACCCGAATCAATCCGCGTGATATCCATCGCCCCCGACGGTCCACCGGTTCGGTTTTACTGGGACCATCATGAGTACCAGGTAGCTCAGCACACCGAGCCCGAACGCATCGCCACAGCCTGGTGGCAGGAGACGGGTTCTGTCCGGCGTGATTACTTCCAGGTGGAAGTCAGCAGCGGAGCCCGGTTCTGGCTGTTCCGTAACGATGCCGGCAACTGGTTTCTCCACGGCGTGTTTGAGTGAAAACCGGTCATCGAACTGCCCTCACTCCTCTTAATCTTAATCCTACTCAAAATCTTAATCCCCGTCCGTCAGTCCTGAATCGCTCCTGACCAGTCCTTACTTCGCGAATTCGGCCGAACGACAATGTGACCAGCATGAAACGTCAACAAAGCGAGACGCGCAAAGATCCGAATTCGGACACGGACGTATCCGGGATCAGGTACGCCTGCCTCTCAATCTACGGCTGATCGATGAATACGCACTGCCGGAAGCGACTGTTCCTGAGAATTATCGAGCCGAAGATCGGTATTCCAATCGTCGTGGTTCTTGCAGCGATCAGTGCAACGCTCGTCTATCGGGAGTCGCGTCTTAATGGCCTCCCCGACATTGGTGAGCCATTTGATGCCAACCGGTTCGGAACTGTTGACATTCCCATCGAGGACAATGCATTCGTCGACTACAACAGGGCTTCGCCGACGGAAACACCGGATGGTGTCGACGAGGTCATCAAGCTGGGATGGCCGACTGCGACTCCCGCAATCCGCAAGTGGCTCGACGACAATCAGGTAGCCCTGCAGCTAATGAACGTGGGCTCGAAAAAGTCGAGCGCTCTCATCGCTCAACCGCGAGATCAGTCGTATTTGACAATGATCGACGTCGGAAAACACCGCGCCATGTCCTGGCTGGTTCGACTCCAGGCAGCAAAGTGCTCTGAATCAGGAGATGTCGCCACCGCGCTCGACTGGTACCTGGTGGCCTTGCGACACAGTCGCCATATCGGGATGAATGCGGGCGTGATCAATCGCACCGTCGGCGCTTCACTTCACGCAGTCGTCTGTCCGGATGTGCTCCGATGGTCGACCGATCCGCGAGTCAACTCGGAACTGCTGCAACGAGCATTCGACCAAGTGCAGTCAGCGTACGAATTGACCCAACCACGAGCGGTTACGCTGAGATGCGAGTATTTCGGCACGTTGAACGAGATTAACGACGAAGAACTGTTCACAGCGTTGAATGACTTTCACTCTCCGGATTCGAGCCGTTGGCTCTCACTGTTTCTTGAAAATGAGCCAGAGGTGACCCAGCGTCTGATAAAGCTGACATTCGCCAACTGGTTGGCGCAAATCGATCTCCCAAAGAGCCTTCAGTCACGCCGGCGAGCTGGCAACCTGAGACTCTTTGACAAACGTCCCGGCACGTCTGTCCCGAGTGTCGTCGATTCCGCCGACATTGAATCGAGGTATCGACAGTCACCGATCGCTGACGAGTGGCTGGGTGGCGAACCTCGGCATGACATCACAGTTGACCGCGAACAGTGTCATCAGACGCAGCTTGTCGTGGCGCTCGCAGCTCAACTGTACTTCCGCGAGAACGGTCGATATCCGAGTGAACGGTTAGAATTCGCAGGCATTGTCGAGGATTGGCCGCTCGACCAGTTTGCTGGTTCCGGTGCCTTGATGAATTACCGGCTGGATGCCGGACGGGAGAGGCCGTCGTGTGGAGTGTGGGGTCGAATGGGGTCGACGACGGCGGAAATGTAGATGCTCACTGGGGCGACCTCCGGTTCGACCTCGGCGTTAGAATCCGAAGATGCGATGCGCATTAATGCGGGCAGGTGATCGGGAATGGGCGGACCGATGACCTACTCGACTTCGGCCGTTGCATAGACGGCGGGTTGGGGGATCGCAGTGCGCGTAACCGAATCGCCGAAAGACGCCTGCACTACGTCACCCGTGGGAATCGGACCACTCCGGTCGACCAGATCACGGGCTTTCAGGACTTCGCCGTGAACGACGTCGAAGTCCGGGATGTTTGCGTCCCATTCCAGTAGCGTGGACACGCCGCCGGTTAACTCGTGCGACCGGCGATACAGTTCCCAGACGCGGTCAATCACAAAGTTGTCGTGTGTGTCGATGATGTGTGTGCCACAGTGCGTGTGGCCGGCCAGATGGAACTGCACGATGCGTTCATGTGGCAAGGACTCGATGAATTCGACCGGGTCCAGATCGTGATTGAAGCAACTGACATACACGTTGTTCACGTCCAGCAGCAAACCGCAGTCTGCTTCCTCGGCGAGTCGGGCGACGAATTCCCATTCGCTCATCGTCGAGTCAGCGAAAGTCACGTAGCTGCTCGGGTTTTCCAGGACCAGACGACGTTCCAGGAAGTCCTGCACCGTGCGGACTCGCTCCACCGTATGTCGCAACGATTCCTCGTTGTACGGAAGCGGTAACAAATCGTGGCCGTTGATCCCGTTGACTCCGGTCCAGCAGATGTGGTCCGAGATCCAGACGGCTTTCGTCCATTCGGCCAGCGCTTTCAACTTCGCGAGGTATTCGAAGTTGAGCGGGTCTGTCGACCCGATCGATAGCGACACGCCATGCATGACAATCGAGTACCGCTCGGCGATCTGCTCCAGGACATGACGCGGTCGGCCCTGCGAGTCCATGTAGTTTTCAGAGATGACCTCGAACCAGTCGACGTCCGGCTGCTGTTTGAGAATGTGCGCGTAGTGTGGCGTCCGGAGACCGACTCCAAAGCCGAGGTTGGGATATCCCAGTCGCGATTCAGTCATGTCGTTTCCATTACTCGGTGGCGGCTGCGATTGCTTCGGCAACGGTCATCGTTCCCTCATACAACGCCCGGCCGATGATGATTCCGTTGAGATTCGGTGTCTCCTGCGATGCGGCGACGAGTTTGCGAACATCATCGAGTGTCGTGACGCCGCCGGACGCGATCACCGAAAACCCGAGACGGGCCAGTTCCTGCATGTCAGCAATCGTCTGGTCATCGATCCCCTGCATCATGCCGTCGTTGGCAATGTTCGTATAAATCAAAGCCGCCAGATCGAGGTCTGCGTATTGTCTGGCCAGATCGATGGCCGAGGTCTCTGAAACGTCCAGCCAGCCCTCGGTCGCCACCATCGAGTCGCGAGCGTCAATGCCCAGCACCAGTCGGCCCGGGAACTTTCCCGCCATCTCACTGAACCATGCTGGATCCTTAAGCGCCTTTGTCCCGACGATGACACGCGTTACGCCGACTTCGTCCAGCATCTGGCGAATCGCGGCCTCGTCTCTTACGCCGCCACCAAGTTCGCAGGCAACGCCGACAGTGTCTGTGATCTGCCGCACAACATCATGATTGACCGGCCGGCCTTCTTTGGCACCGTCGAGGTCGACCAGATGCAGCCACTCGGCGCCGTCCGCCGCCCAGCGGCGAGCCATTTCGGTCGGATCGTCGCTGAATACAGTTTCCTGCGCGTAGTCGCCCTGACGAAGCCGCACGCACTGGCCACCTCGAAGATCAATGGCTGGAAGAATCTGCATGTCGTGTCCCGGTTGTTCGATTCAGAAGAGAGGGCGGAGAGTATTGCCTGACGCGAAATTTTCCGACTGAGCCCGTAATCGCGTCTGAGCCAACCGTGCGAATCTCAAGCGTCTCGGTCGATCGAATCGTATTAAGAGAGTGGCGATCGGTCAGACCGGAAAAATCGATACGGTCAACGTGATGAGCCCCAATCCTCCAACTTCTCACGTGTGGAGGAATTGAAAGGGTGCCGTGTTGCCGAATGGCTGATTACGGTGGGTCGTGACATGTTGCGGCCCAGAGTTGCGGGCTAATTCAGTGTCGCGGGTCAACTCTGATTCAAATCGACCAGGCAGCACCTCGCACGACGGGAGCTCCGGATGCAGGTTTCGGTGCGTGATCTGATGGCGTCTCAGCCAGCTACGATCCAGCAGCACACCTCACTCGCCGAGGCGACACGGACGATCCTCCAGCGGGCTCTGCCCGAAGTTTATGTCATTGACGATTCCGGTCGGCTGCTCGGTACGGTTTCCGATTACGAGCTGCTCAAAGCCAGCCTCATGAAGTCCGATCCGGCACAGCCGGTCACACGTATCATGAGTCGCAACCTGCTGGTGCTGCGTCCGGATACACCGTTCGAGGAAATCGCCGGGCTGTTTCGCGAAAGCTGCCACGCGCGTCTTCCGGTCGTCGAAAATGGCCATGTTGTCGGTCAGTTATGCCGGCGCGATGTGCTGCGGACGCTTCTGGTACTCGAAGAGTTTGCTCGGGATGACCGCGAAAATGCTGATGCCGTTGCTCATCTTCGCGTGGAAGGCGCTGAAACTGTCAGCCCGCCCAACGCACATCTTGCAACTGAGCCGACGGCTGTGTCAGAGATCGCCGCAGCACGCACCTGATCCCCGCGATCAGGAAATGGAATTGAGCCCACCCGGCTGCTCGAATAGATTGACGGGAGACTTTCTCAATTCGTGGATCAGTGCGGGACCATTATGTTGTCTGGGAGACTTTCAGCCGGCTGGACTACTGTCTGCGTGGTCGCTCTGTTAATCGTGTGCGGCTCGGACCGAGAATCCGCCGCGCAGACCTCGACCTCCAAACTCGACCGACTCCAGCAGCAGCGCCGCACCTCGACGAAGAAGTTTCACACGGAACTCGGCAAAATATCGGCCTGGTGCGCGGAGCGATCACTTAAGGATGCTGCCATCGCCATCCGTCGCTGGCAGGTGCCGGTCAATCAACGGACGCTGCAAACAACGACATTGCCCGCGACGGTTCAGCCGGTCGTATCTCTGGATCTTCCAACCGATGAACGACACTGGCAGATTCAACTCCGCACGCATCGCCAGAAGCACGCTCACGAGCTGTACCTGCTGTCACGACGAGCGCTGAAGGATGAACCGGCATTCTCGTGGGAACTCATTCGCGAGGTAGCGTACTACGACCCGGATCACGAGCACGCGCGACGATTGCTGGGTTTCGAACGCCTGCAGGATGACTGGCTCAGTCCGTTCGAGGCGTTTCAGAGAAAACGAAATCAGGTCTGGCACGACCGGTTCGGATGGCTGCCATCGACTCACGTGGCGCGATATGAAAACGGCGACCGATATTCCCGCGGACGCTGGTATTCGGCCGAGCGCGATGCGGCACTGCATCAGGACTTTCGTAAAGCATGGGAAGTCAACACCGATCACTATCTGGTGAAGACCAACGTCAGTCTTGAGCAGGGCGTCAAACTGGCCGTCATGCTGGAGGGATTTCACGACTACTTTCGCAGCGCTTTTCCGGCGTTCTTCAATTCACCAGAGCAGCTCACGCGTGCTTTTGCCGGGACGAGGAAGAAGAAGCGAAATCCATACGTTGTGCATTTCTATCGCTCTCAGCAGGAGTACGTGAATCGACTGAAGGCAAAGAACCCGCAGATCGCTATCACAAACGGTATCTACATGCCGGACGAACGCGTCGCCCATTTTTTTAGCGCCGACGGCGTGGATATTCAGTCAACGCTGTACCACGAAGCGACTCACCAGGTGTTGTACGAGCTGTATCCAGTCGCACGCCGAATTGCTGATCACGAGCACTTCTGGATCATCGAAGGCTTTGCGTGTTACATGGAATCGTTCCGCAAGACAAAAGACGGCATCACGATCGGCGATCCTACTTACGTTCGCTTCGACGCCGCGCAGTACCGCCTGGTCGAGGACAACTACTACGTGCCGTTGGCCACTTTTGCGGCCTTGGGAAAGCGCCCGTTTCAGACGCACCGCAAAATCGCGATGAACTACAGCCAGGCATCGGGATTGACTCACTTCTTTCTGCACTATCAGAACGGCCAGTATCGCAACGCACTGATCAGTCATCTGTCAGCGCTGTACCACCCCGTCGGTGCGGGCGTGCGAGTATTCGGACTCGATCAGTTGACTAACACGCCCGCGACCCAGCTCGATGAGCAATACCGCGCGTACATGGCGTCGCTGAAACTGCAGCGCGGTGTACGGCCTGGACCGAAACCAGCTGCAGAAGCCGCCGAGTAGGGAATCAAGAGATCAATGAAGCTGTCTGCTCACTGGGACCAGCGCTACGCCGACGGCAACACGCCCTGGGACAGTCGACTCGCGTCAAAGGAGCTGGCGCGTGTTCTTGACGACACCGGCCTCCATCCTTGCCGGGCGCTTGAACTGGGATGTGGCACGGGCACCAACGCCGTCTGGCTTGCGACGCGAGGATTCGATGTGACCGCCGTTGATTGTTCCGAACTGGCATTGAAGAAGGCTCAACAGCAGGCCGAGTCCGCGGGCGTAGAACTCAATCTGATCTGCCAGGACGTGTGCCGTCTGGAACTGACCAGCGAACCGTTTCCATTCGTCTTCGACCGAGGCTGCTACCACTGCGCCCGACGAGACAATCGCCAGGGTATCGTGCGCGTGCTTAAGAACGTGACGGCTCCAGGCTCGAAGTATCTGCTGCTGACAGGCAACGCGAACGAGCAACGTGATCATGGTCCGCCGGGACTGCATGAGCACGAAATACGCGAGGAACTCGGCGTGCTGTTCGACGTAGACTTCATTCGCGAATTTCACTTCGAGGACCCCGGCGGAGTGCAGGGGCCATTGGGCTGGAGCTGCCTGTTGACTCGCAGACATTCGTGAGGGGTCTCTGCAGCGGGCAAGTGGCCGATCAACCTTCGCCGCGTTGGTTGTATGCCTGATTCCGGCATCACTCCTGCCGCACGATGATCCGTTGATCCACGTCGACGCCCGGTTGAACGATCCGGCCTTTGCCAAACGGCAGCACAACTTCCACATCGCAGCTCGTGACAGTGCCGAGACCAAAGTGACACACGGCTTCGGTTCCGGTGCAGTATCCCTGTGTGATGTCGATCTCGTCATGACCGAGTAACGCCGACGCGTTGCCCACCTTGCCCGCATGATAGACACGGATTCTGGATCCGATGCCCATGCGGTTGATCGTCTTGCCTTCGACCGCGACCTGTAACCAGTGGTTTTTCGGCGACGTCCGATTGAGCAACAGCACTGACGGTGCCTGCGGAAACCAACTGGCCAGGAAGACATCCATCCGTCCGTCCCGGTCGTAGTCGGCAACCGCTCCCGCAGGAAAGTGCGCATCCGATTTCTGATAAGGAATTGTCCCGAAATAACTTCCCATTTTCGTGAGCCGACGGCGCTAGCCGCGGGCCAACCGGCGCCGAAGTGTCACAAGGCCCGAGGCTAGCGCCTACGGCTCACAGGCGTGTTGATTTCGGGAAGTTATTTCGAGACTGTTCCTAAGGCGGACGACTGAACCACACAGCGGCATCCCGACCGCCAAGGCAAGGTTGCGGCACACAAACGGCATTCGTTCGCCGCCCGCCGGATATGTGTTGGCAATAAAGATGTCGGACAGGCCGTCGGCGTCGAAGTCCGCGATCGCGACGTGATACTGCTCAATGTAGCTTGAATCGCAAGAATCCAGTTTCCTGCCGATCGTCTGAATTCCTTCGAATCGAGCTACCGATCTCGTGCGAGTGTGACAGTCAGTTCGTGTGCAGATTGCTCGACGTTTCCAGCCGCATCTTCAGCAAAAGCTCTCAGCGTCAATGGGCCAGGAGTGACATTTGTCAGCTTCACTTCCCACTGGTGGAAGTTGTAGTCGACGTCGGTCGCTTCCGTTCCATTTACAACAACACGTGTGGTTCTGACATTGTCAGTCGTCGTGCCACGGACGATTAGCGTGTCACCCTTAAGCCTCACGACTGTGCCTGCTGGTGGGTCGGTCACAACGGTTGCCGGCGGCAGATCGTCAATCGGATCCAGTAGTCTGGGAAAGTCCACGTCCGTCATCACACGAGCCCGCACGTTCGATCCAGTGAATCCGTCGATTTCCTGATACTGACCATCTCGCATCAACTCTGGGAAATCGACGCTGACGACTTTCGTCGTCTTACCTTTCTCCGGGTAGTCGTGGAAGAAAAAGGCGACACCTTTCTGTAAGCGTTCCCGTGCCATTCCGGGAGACATGTTCACAATGTTGTTCTGCGATTTTGCGTCGTTGAAGACCAGGTTGCGGAAATGAGCCTCGACACCAGGGTGAGGAGTAGTCTGACTGACACAGATCAACTGTGTGCGCGTGTGGATATTCTCCAGTGTGAGATTGTCGTGCGTGTAGGAACCATGCTGCACGCCACCACGACCATGACCGTCGGCGCGTCCTGAGAATCCGATGGCCCGCGTACGGATACCGGTTAATAAGACGTTGCGATAAACGTGGTAATCATGCTCGGCGCGGTAGATACCGTAGGCCGCGTAGTTGATTCTGACATTTTCGATCAGCATCTTCGGCACCTGCGGACGCAGGCCATACCACACATTCCAGATCGAAAGGTTCTTCAGGATGTGAGGATGCTGCTTGTCGGGTGAGACCAGGTCGGTGCCGGCAATCACGATCCCGTACAGCCCTTCCGTGTGGGTTTCGTTGTTCTCAAAGCGATAAAACGGGATCGTGCGAATGTCGACGTTTTTCTCTTTGCCGTCGGGCATCATGACCGACAGGGTGCTGTCGAAGTTGCTGCGTTTCTGGCTGTCATAGCGAAATCCATATCGGTTGTTTTCACAGGCCGAGTTGCGAGTAAACGTGTTTCGCCCATTGGCCCACCAGAAAGCGGCGCCATCGTTCGGGTCGAAAGAGAGCACCTGTTCGGGCAGTGCTTTACCACCGTAGGCCTGAACGCCCAGGTTGCGGTCGAGCACGTTGTAGACCTCGGTGCCGTCTTCCAGGAAGAAGCCGTGACCGACTGATTGATAGCCCACACAATCACGCACGACGAGGTGATTGGTTCCATGGATCGTGATCCAGCGGTTGTGTGAATCGACAATTGCCGCACCACGCACACTGCTGCCGCGCATCGTGTTGCCGACCAGATGAAAGTGGATCGAGTAGCGGCCCAGTACGCCCTCTTTGCCGAGGTGGGCGAAGCGTGCGTAACTGATTCCGCCGCGGCTGAAGGCGTGATACATCGTGTGACCGCGTACGCCGTCGGGATCGGCACTCTCGATGACGACGTTTCGAGACAGGTTTGCGACTTCACTGCGGTAGTCACCACTACCGTAGTGTTCGTGTTCCAGCGGCCGATCCAGTGTGAGTGTGCGGCCTTCGATGCCTTTGATCTGACGCGATTCCGTCGAGACCGCCTTCGGGTTGTCGCGCGGCACTCCATGGTCATAGATGGTGCGATGTGTTCCCGTAACGATGACTTCGTCGCCGACTCGCCAGCCAGTGACGTCTTCCGAAAGCAAGACGGTTGAGTCTCCCGGGCTGACTTTCGTACCAAGATCGACCCAGGTACGACTCATCGGTGTTCCGTGAAAGTCCATTCGCGCCGAACAGCACGCGATTGCGGGTGCGTCGTTCCTGTCCATGCCCTCGAAGAAGTGCAGACGAATCCGCGCCGTGTGCTCTGCCGGTATCGGATTATCAATGGTCCCCACTTCGAGCACGGGCATGTGACCGTCGGGAGCCGCGGTCGGCTCACCAGCCGCGTTCACGTCGTGAAAGTCGCAGGCAAACCCGCTTTCCGAACAGTCATTGCTGTTCTGCACTTTGAGCACGCCGACATTCAGCAGCGTGTTGCAGTCCCGAGAGAAACTCAGTGTCCCGACCACCTGCACCAGACGAATCCGAGCTTCGCTGCTCACGTCGTAAACGACGCGCGTGTCGCGAGCAATCAGTACACGATCACCGTCTTTTGGCAGTCTCGCTGGTTGCCAGGTCTTTGCCTCTGACCAGCTTCCGCTGGTGACTGAGCGAATCGTGAAGGCAATCTGTTTGTGGTGGTGTTTGTCATGTGGCTTTGAATCAGCGGCGAGCACCATGCCGTTGAGAGCGATCAGACTGACCAGTGTCGAGAGTGCTGGATTCCTCATGGCACAATCCTTGAGTGTCAATGATTCCGCGGGCCGCATGGCGTACCGTTTGCCGGTAGCGGTCGAGTCATATCGACGATTGCTGATATGTGCCAGCGCGAGGGCACTTGAGATCTGAAGTGCGCATCCAGCGAACAAAGGTCCGTGGCGCAGGCAAATGATGATGCCCACATGCGGTGTCATTTTTTCCGCACGTGAAGAATGATGGGCCACGTGGCCTGGCCGCCTTCTTGCTTGCTGCGCAGATGGAAGACTCGCGTTTGTTCCGGGACCCAGTCCGCGGCCGTCAGGAAGAACTGCCGTTCTGTCTGGCCTTCGACGATCAGCAGCCCACTCAGGCCGACGTTGTCGACGATAACCCCGTGCGGCAGATTGTGCGCAATCGCTTCAAAGCCGACGCGCCCGTTGAAGTCTTTGTTGCGCTGGATATGCACACGCGCGGTGATCGTCTCTCCCGGAGCAATGGTCAGCTCCAGCGGATTGGCCTGACCAAACGCTGGCTTTGCAATTTCGATCTGCGTGCTCGCGGTGGCAAGCTGCCTGTCGTCGGGTCCGATCGCAACGAGGATCTTTGAGGCGTCAGCCAGTTTGATCTCGCCGAGATTATTGACGTCCTTCTTGATTTCCTTGTCATTGATGACGGCGGTCGCGATGACCTTGGAGAACTTTGCATTTTCTGCAGTGGGTTTCTCTGCATCGGGCAACGCATTGATGGTTCCGTAGGCAATGTCCTGACCGGATTCGATGATCAGCGGGCTCGACACCTGGAAGCCCGGCGGCAGTCCGTCGATGTGGACGTGAATCTTACCCTCGAAGCCGTCTTTCCGATCCGCGATCACCTTGAATTCCTTGCCGTTGCCGGCGTTGATCGCCGGGTTGGCTCCGTCGAGCCGCACACTGAAGTCCGGCTGCTGCGGGCGCGCGGTCAATTCGTAACTGAACTTCTCGCCGTGGAAACTGCGCACGTCCGAAACTCGGATCAAATATTCGCCATCCGTCGGCGCCGTGAACGTCAGTCGTGAGTCTTTGCCAAGCTGCCGACGCGAGTCGTCGTCGTTCTCGTAATTGATCGTGAAGGTGGGAAGACCGTTCGAGATCAGCTTTCTTCCGGGCGAGTGCGCTTCCACGATGTAACACGTTTCGTGCAGTGGGTGAGACATCGCAGTCGTGTCAAAGTAAAGGCGGCGGCTTCCGGTCTGCGGATAGAACTGAAACCCCGAGTCCGGACCGCGCGGCCAGAGCCATAACCGGACGACCTCGCCATTGAGATACAGATACTGATTCAAGTCCATCTCTTCCCAGTTGTGAACACGGCAATCGCGCGTGTCTGAGTTGATGCCGCGGAACTGGATGTACGAATCCCTGACCGCCTGTAACAGCACGCGCGGAACAGGATGCCCTTCGCTGTTCAGGATCTCGATCTTCGAATCGAGAGGCGACTTGCTGCGGGCAGCGTTCGTTTCGAACACCCAGACTTCACCGGCTTTGGCAGCGAAGCGGAACAGGTCGGAATCGGACTCAGCGCCCTGCGCGGTCGCGTGAATGGCACCTTTAACCTTTGCCGGCAACTGGATCGTGGCGGCGGACTCAGGCGAATCGTTCGGCTCAGTTTCGTGAATCTCCTGCCACGGCCGATCTCCGGACGCCGTCACAGTTGCAACGGCCGTTTCCGCGGAACTCGTCTCCGGTTTGATCCCATCCAGGGTGTAGCGTTCGATGCTGCCATCCGATCGGCCGACGACGAATGCGGCACTCTTCGGAATCATCGCCAGTGCCGACGTGACGTCGGATTGTTTTGCAAGCCCGGCGAACTGTGTGTAGGTCTGTGTTTCCCAGACCTTCATGCTCTGGTCGTCGGCGATAGATACCAGCTTCGATCCGTCCGAGGAAAATCCAAGCTGGATGACGGCTCCCTCATGTGCGATTCGGGCGAACAGCAGCGGATTGATCTGCGGCTTGCTGCGGCTCACCACCTTCCACACGCGGATCCGGTTATCGAGCCCTCCCGCGACGATGTGTTTCCCATCCGGCGAAAATCGCACGACGTACTGTTCTTTCAGCGGTTGTCCAAGCGTGTCGAGTCGAATGCCTTGCTCAACATGCCAGAGCTTAATCGTCTGGTCAGCGCTTGCGCTCGCGAGAATTGTCCCGTCCGGATGAAACGCGAGGTCGAAGATCGCGCCGTTGTGCCCTTCAAACGTGCGGACCTGCTTTCCCGATGCAGCGTCCCACAGCACGATCTTGCGGTCGTAACTGGCCGTCGCCAGTAACGAACCGTCCGGACTCAACGCTGCCGCGTACATCGTGTCGCGGTGCCCCTCGAAAGTTCGGACCAGACGATTCTGCTTTGCTTCCCAGACCTGAGCGCGACCATACAGCCCGGTGATCCCCGAAGCGGTTACCAGGAAGTTGCCGTCCGCCGAGAACTGGACCGAGTTAACTTTGCCTGGAAAGTCCGTCAGCTCACTGATCAGCTTGAGTGACTTTGCGTCACGAATCTCAACCCGTGAGAAGCGGGCCACCGCGAGCCGCTTTCCATCGGGGGAAACCGCGACAGACGCGATCGGCTTCTTGAGACCCGCAGGCGCGGCGATCTTCGGAACGATCAACGAACGCCGTAACGGCTCTTCGCCGTCCGGTCCTTTGGCACCGCCTTCGACCCACGCCGTCAGAATCGCGATCTGCTCCTTGCTCAACCGCTCGTCTTTATCCGGCGGCATGACAGGCTTCGCCTGCCCGCTCACAAGCAGCAGCAGTCGGCTGGACTTCGGCTCACCCGGCTGCACGGCCGATCCATGCTTGCCGCCCTTGAGCAGATCAGCGAACGATTCCAGCGACAGCTTGCCCTCGCGATCGTCCGCGTTGTGACAACCGACGCAGTGCTTCTGCAGAATCGGAGCGACCTGTTTCGACCAATCCGGTGTGGGTTCATCCGCCGCCAGTGCGACGCGGCCAGTAACCGCCACGGCCAGTGCCAACACGATTTGACGTTGTAATTTCATGTCAAAATATCCCGGCTACCAGCGGAGTGTCTGGAATCAGTCAATGACGAATGTGCGAAGGGCCCTGGCATGCAATAGTCCAATGGTCGACGGAGTCCACGGTTTCTTCGCCGATCACAACAGCCGACAGAGAATAGCCGTCGACAATCCACAAGCACAGTTTCCCGGACGTCGGAGCATTCATCCGTGGGAGCGTACTACGGCCCATCGTCGGAAATGCAGTAGAGGTGCGACCTCGTCCGCAGGAACGCTCGCTTACCTGCAAAGACCGGGCAGGAGCTGTAGCCCTCACAGCGGTTGCGGGCCACTTCTTCAAAGTCGCCATCCGCTTTCATGACTGACGTCTCGCCGTTGTCGCAGCCGACGAAGACGAGTCCTCCGGCGGCAGTCACGCTTGCGTAGACACGCCCTTTTTTAAATTCCATTCGACGACGTTCAATCAGCTTTCCGGTCGCCGCATCAGTCACTTCAAAGATACCGCTTTCCGTGACGCTGAAAATCTGACCGTCATGCAGTACCGGCGATGCGAAGCTGCGCTGTCGGGTTCCGCCGCCTTCCCATAGCACTTCGACTTCGACCGGTTCCGCCGCCTCGTCCGGCAGTCGAAACGCTCGGAATCCATCAGGGTCCATGGCATAGACGATGTTGCCGGCCACGATCGGTGAGTTGTTACCCAGCCGGAAGAGTTTTGACGCGAGTTCCACACCGTCATTCGCGCGAATGATCGAGCCTCCCGGGCTGACAATGACCCGCGTGTCGCCAATCGTGGTTGCAACAGGAGTTCCCCATCGCGCCGGGAGTTTCGTTCTCCAGACTTCCTCACCGGTCTTCGCATCAAGAGCCACCATGTCGTGAATGTGAACGATGACGAGTCCGTCGACCAGAACGGGCGACGCACTGTGTCCGAATCCGGACTGCGGTACTTCGATGTGCGTCATCCAAAGTCGCTCACCCTCGACGGTATGCGCGGCCAGAACACCCGTGCCGAAAAGGGCCACGACAATGTGGCCATCGGTGACAGGTGTGGCGGCCGAGTTGCCAGACGCTCCACGCCGCGGCGGTGGATAGCGCAGTAGCTCCTTACGTCGGGACTCCAGCGAGACGGCCTGTTCCTTGAGTTCCTCAATTCTCGCTTTGTTTCCCTCGGGATCAGCCTTTCTGAGTTCGCCGAACTCCCTGTGAAGTTGCTTCCGCTGCTCTTCCAGCACTTTCGCCTGCACGTAGGACGCCTCGATTTCCGCGACCTTCTCTGGCGGAAACACATCCGACCACTGGTGTGACTTCTGCCACAGGATCTCCCCGTCCGACACGTTCAGGCACAGCAATTCGGCGGGATCCGAGCACACGAAGACGCGGCCCGCGGAAACAACAGGAGACGAGTGACTGCGACCCGGCAGCTCTGTTTTCCAGACGACGTTTTCTTGATCAGACCACGTTTTCGGGGGATCCGCATCGGCGTAGTACCCCGTGCCATCAGTTCGCCAGCCGGACGCATCACCACCGCAGGCCGGGACCGACAGTGAAATCAGCAAAACCAATTGAAAGGCCGCACCCACCTGACCTGTATGGGACATCGAGTCTCTCCCCTGAGGCATATCTTCCGATATTCGTTGACAGTGTCGGACGCTGGTCATATCAAAACGCCTTGATCAGTGCAGCCAGCTCAGAGTAGCGGGCTACTCGCCCCGGCAAATGTCCGAGGATGCGACTCTCGGAATCAGTCGACCGTCGAACGACAGGGACATTGAGGTCAATCATGCAATCTGGAATCCCGGTATCCGAGAGAAGTTGCGGTCATCGCTGGATGGCGGTCGCCTACATCGCGACCGGACTGCTGATTCTGCCGTGCCTGATACTTCGCATGCGATCAACGCCGGCCGAGTCTGCCGTGACGACAAGTCCCACCGCGCAGACAGCTTCGCCACAGATTGGATCGTTGCCAGTTGATGCCGGCCAGACCGTTCTGCAACCGGGAATTGTCCCCCGCGTCGACACGCAGCCCGTGAATTCGTCCTCGGAAGCGCAGGTTGTCACAAGTTCGGACGTGTTGCCTGAGTCTCGTGAACCGGCGACGATTTCGGCACCGTCTACGAATGGATCAACGGTCACGTTTTCGACAACCACGGCCAGTCGATCAAATCCAGCGCCGTCGGAGCTGATCGAAGCACCGGATGCCCTGTCCGAATCTGAGTTCCTGGCCAGCCTGCAGAAGACCGCGGTCGAATTCGATCTTTATACAGGTGCAGACAAAAGGCGTGACCGCAGCAGGGACTACGGCAAAGAAGTCAGTCAGACTCGTAAGGCGGCTCTGGCAACCATTCAGGACCTGCACCTACGCCTTGCACGACCCGCTCGGCTGAATTCCGGAAGCAAGGCGCTGCTGGATGCCGTGCCCGGGGCCACGGAAGAGATCAAGGCTGATCAAGACCGGCTTCGTGCCCGACTGAAGGAGGAACTGGCGCAGGCCCGGCAATACACACCACTTCGAAGCTGGTTGACCCAGCGGCCGGACCTGGCCGGACTCCCCATTTCGATGGGCGATTCCTGCCGGATTCCCGACTACCAGGCACGGGAGCTGGATCGTGTATCGCAGTCATTTCTGAAGATGCGATTGGCTCGAGCACGGGCGATCCGCACATCCAGAAGGTCGCCAACCGCGGATGAGTTGAACGCAGAGTTTGAGCAATGGGTGGAGGCGGACCCGGAATCATTTCAACAGACGTTGCAATTAAAGCACGGATTCCCGGCGGCAGTTCCCGGTCTGGTGCAGATCATGCAGGGCGAATCTGAAACGGTCCGTCTGCTTGCCGTGCAGACGCTGTCCACTGTCAGTGACCCGGTGGCATCCAACGCGATCGCCGGACGCGCCATCTTCGATCCCTCTCCGGCTGTGCGATCGGCTTCCGTCGAAGCTCTGAAAGAGCGGGAACCGGCAGAGTTTCGTTCGGTTCTACTCCACGGGCTGAACTACGTCTGGCCGCCGGCCGCTCAACACGCCGCCGAAGCACTGGTGGCGGTGAATGACCAGGAAGCCCGATCGGACCTGCTGGCCCTGTCCGCCAAACCCGATCCCCGAGCTCCGCGAAAGACCGAAGCGGGAGGCTGGTCTGTCCACGAACTCTCAAGCGTCAATCATTTGCGGAATTGCCTGCTCTGTCACGCTCCGGAGGTGGAAAGCGGAGCCCGTCCGACCGGCAATACACCCAGCCCCGGTGAGCCGTTGCCTGTTGCGTATTACTCGACTGGCCTGGCCCCAGTCCGAGCGGACGTGACATATCTGCGGCAGGATTTCTCAGTCATTCAGGAAGTCGAGAATTCCGCACCATGGCCAACGAAGCAGCGATTTGACTACTTCGTGAGCAAACGGCATCTGCCGCCCAGTGAGGTGCGTGAGCTACGGGGCCGTTACGCGAGCCAGGACTACCCCCAGCGCCGGTCCGTGCTGTTTGCTTTGCAGCGACTGGACGCACAGCGCGAACAGCGTGTGATCACCGCTCGCGATTGAAACGCCGCTACTCGACTTTGCTAACACCACGTGAGGTTAGTCATGCGTTATCGCAGAGATGCCGTTGCGCGCAGCCCTGATCATCGATGGATGGTGATTGCCTACATCGTGGCTGGCCTGTATTTCCTGGTACTTCTACCGTTGCGGATGTACGGCGCGCACAACGAATCACGGCGAGACCATACGCCACATGTCACGCAGTCGAATGTGGCGCACGTTGTCGACTTGCAAATGAAGGTGACGCAGCCAGCGGAATTATCCGAGTTCGAGTGCGTAACAAGTCTGCAGCACACGGCGTTCGAGGTCGATCTGTACTCAAATGTGCTGACCGGCGTTGATCATCATGACGACTATATTGGCCAGATACAGCAGTATCGAAACGGGACGGTAGTCCAGAAACACCAACGGCAGGAAAGTCACTGGTCGAAGGATGAAGTCTCTCCTGTGCCACTGGACCGCTGGCTGAAGCATCGACCTGACCTGGCCGGCCTGCCAATCAGCATGGGCGATTCGTGTCGATTGACAGCGGTCGCCACACAGAATCTCAGGCATGTTTCTCAACAGTTTGGACGTCTTCGAAGTCAACCGTCATTGGGATGCTTCTGCGCCCCGGAATTGGGGAGCACGGAAGCTGCTTTCGATCGACGTGTCGAAGCGGATCGGTCGAAGTTTCTCGCGCAGCTTAGGAACAGCTTCCGAGATTCGAGTGCGATTCCTGGCCTCGTGCAGATCATGCAGGGTTGTGGCGTGTCGGCACGACTGGCGATCGTAGAATGGCTGGCCGATCTTCGAACGTCGACAGCATCGGCAGCACTCGCCGGGCGTGCTGTTTTTGATCCGGCACCGGACGTACGCAGCGCTTCCATTGCGGCCCTGTTGGATCGGGATCCAAGCGAATTCCGATCAGTTCTGATGACCGGTTTGCGCTACGTGTGGGCTCCCGCAGCACAGCATGCAGCCGTCGTACTGGTAGCTGTCAACGATCAGGACGCACGAACGGAGTTGCTCAATCTGGCCTACGCGCCAAATCCTCAATTGCCGCACCGAGACCTTGATGGAAACTGGTTCGTTCACCAACTGACCCGGGTCAACCACCTCAGAAACTGCTTGCTCTGCCATGCTCCTTCGGTCGACGGCATTGGATTTCGCGCGGCTGAAAACAGGCTCGACGCTGCTGTCCCGATTCCCGGTCGACGCATCATCGTATACTCCGGACGCAACTCGTCGGCTGAATCGGTCCGGGCCGACATCACGTACTTGCGCCAGGATTTCTCCGTACGTCATGAAATGGAGGAGCCGGCTCCCTGGCCAGAACACCAGCGTTTCGACTACTTCGTCCGAACCAATCGTATCTCGGAAGTGGATGCTCGCTACCTGCAACGGCGGTACCGCAGTCATGACTATCCACAGCGCCGTTCCGTGCTGTTTGCCTTGCAGCAACTCGAGGCGCAGCATTGGACTAACGTGATTGCATCTTCCGACTGATCGTCGCGCTCACACCGCCCCGCGTGACACGACGTTGCCGCGCTCGGCGATGCACTGATCGATTGCAGCGTGCTCTTCTTCGGAAAGCTGCCAACTCATCGCAGCGGCGGATTCGCGGATTTGATCGGGCCGTTTGGCTCCGCACAGCGCACTCGTGATTCCCGGCTGCTGCAGCGTCCAGTTGATGACCATTTCGATGAGTGGCCGACCGATGTCGGATGCCACGCGGCGCAGGCTGTCCAGAAAGTCCTGGTTCTTTTGCCACTCTTCTCCGTGAAACATCGGATACTTCTTGCGTCCATCTTTGTCGTCGAACTGTCGGTCGCGTGGCAACTTTCCGGCCAGCAGTCCTTTCAGCAATGGCCAATACACCGCGACCGAGACATCATTCTCAATGCACCACGGAAGTTGCGATTCCTCGATCTCACGCTGCAACATGTTGTAGTGCGGCTGACTGGCAGTCAGCGGGCAGACGGCATGAAACTCAGCATGCTGTTCGACGGATCCGTTCGACAGACCTGCGGCGAGCACCTCGCCCGTATCAATCAGATCGGCGATCGCTCCGGCAGATTCTGCCACCGGCACATTCGGGTCCGGGGCGTGCAGGTAATACAGCTCGACGCGATCCGTTCCCAGCCGTTGCAGGCTCTCGATGCATTCCCGCTTGAGCGTCTCCGGACGTCCATCGTGAGTGATGCTGCCGTTCTCCCAATGCAGCCCGCCTTTGGTCGCAATCACGGTCTCGTCCCGCTGATTGCCCAGGACACGGCCAATCATCTGCTCGCTCTCACCTTCGTAGCCGTAGCAATAAGCCGTGTCGAAGAAGTTGATGCCCGCGTCGAAGGCCGCCCGAATCGTGGCCTCGCTATCCTCGACCGTCACGTCGAGGCTTGTGATGCCGGTAATCGGCCAGCAGCCCAGGGCAACCGGAGAGATCTCCAGGGATGTGTGTGCCAGTTTACGTCGGCTCATTCGATGCAGCTCTTTAAGCGTGGGCTTGTTGTTCGACGACAGTTACTCAGTCATCCGATGACGGTCGACGTCGTCGATCCTTCTTCTCGGACGACTGCTTCTTGTCACGCAGACGCCGTTCGACCGACCCGCGCGTGCGTCGTGTCGGCCTCCGCAGCTTTGGTGCCGTGGCCACATCGAGCAACAGCATCCGCAGTTTTTCCAGGCAGTCGGCAACATTGCGTCCCTGATCCCGGTATCGCTGGCTATGCATGACCAGCTCGCCACCCTTCGTCATGCGACGCCGATACTTCTCAACGAACCGGGCACAGACGTCCGCAGGCAGGCCCTTCGACGTCGATGGCGTCCACCGAAGCGTGACCTTCGTATTCAACTTGTTCACGTTCTGACCACCCGGTCCACCACTGCGTGCGAACGAGAAGTCAAATTCGCTGATCGGTATCACAATACGATCATTGACATTGAGCATGCTTTGATCCATCTCCGTGCGACTGCTCACCGACCTACGACAGGATGTCCTGGATGGGTGCTCCGTGATCGATGTCCAGCCGCTTGCGGCCCGGCACTTCCAGGCGTCGACCATCCAGCCCCATCAGATGCAGCACCGTTGCGTGCATGTCGGTGATGTAGTGCCCAGGATCGATCGCGTGAAAACCGAGTTCATCCGTCGCTCCGTGAACATGCCCACGTTTGACGCCGGCCCCGGCAAAGAACACCGAGAATCCATGCGGGTGATGGTCGCGACCGTCGGTGCCACCGCTGCGTTCTTCGACGGCAGGAGTCCGCCCGAATTCCGTGCAGAAGACAACCAGCACGTCGTCGTAAAGACCGCGTCGTTTCAGGTCCTTCAATAACCCGGCCACTGGCTTGTCGATCTTCGCCGTCTGAGCCGCGTGGTTTTTCTTCAGTGACCGGTGCGAGTCCCAGACTCCGTAAGGGCTGGGATAAACCTGCACGAAGCGGACACCGCGTTCAACCAGACGCCGCGCGGCCAGCATTCGTTCGCCTGCCACTTTTGTATTGGAATTGTCGAGACCGTAGAGCTGTTGGACTTCCTTCGTTTCGCTGCTCAGGTTGACGGCTTCCGGGACGGCCATCTGCATGCGGTAGGCCAGTTCGTACGAGCGAATCCGAGCACGGACAGCGTCGTCTTCCGGATACTCAACGGCAGCCAGGCGGTTCAACTGGCCAGCAAGCTCAAACTCGTTGCGCTGTTCGTCCGGCAGAATGTCTGGACTCCGGCGTCCATACGGCAGCGGGTTCTTTGGATCGACCGCGAGTGGAATGCCGCCGTACTTCGGTCCCAGGTAGTAAGAACCGAACGACGATCGTGTGTCCGCGCGTGTCGGGCCGCCGAGTACCAGGAACTGCGGCAGGTTCTCGTTGAGCGAACCGAGTCCATATGTCACCCACGCCCCGACACTCGGCTGCGTTTCATCGAGTTTGTGACGGCCGGTGTGAATCTGGTTCTCTGCCGCGTGATCGTTATCCGTCGTCCACATGTTCCGCACGAACGCCAGATCATCGACACAGCTCCCGATATGCGGCAGCCAGTCGCTGACTTCGATGCCGCTTTCGCCTCGTTTCTTCCAGCCGACCTGCAGGGGAAAGATCTTCGAGTATTTGTCGCGGACCTTTTCGATCACCGCTCGCGATCGTTTGTCATGCAGAGGCGATTCCAGCGGATTGGGAAACGGCGTCTCCTGAAACGTCATGCCAGCGTATTTGTTGAGCGCCGGTTTTGGATCGAACGTCTCAAGCTGGCTATAGCCTCCGGACAGAAAGACCCAGATCACGCTCTTCGCCTTCGGCGCAAACGCGGGTTGACCGAGTGGCTGACCTGAGTCCGCCGGCCCGGCATCGCGAGAGATGCCGTCACGCTGCAGCATCGCGCCCAGCGCCAGCCCGGTGAATCCCATACCGACGTCAGACAGGAAGTCTCGTCGATGCCCACCACCAGCAGGGTCCAGAGTTGCTGACATTGCCTTGCCCTCTTAACTGCCAGAGTAGCTCACTGAAAAAAAGTTCGTCACGTGGCTTCAGAATCCGAGCCAGCCATCCCTCAACAATCACGGTATGAAGAATCGTTGCCGCAACGACATACCGATTCCTGGGTTTGGGATCAGCAACAGCAGTGCGGCCCACCCTGGCCTGATGGATCAACTGAGTTGGTGCACCATAGGGCGAACTTACAGAAACTGGAGTCTGCAGGACAGCAGGCGCGGGTTTACTTCAGTGTTCTCAGATTCCAGACGCGTAGTGAACCATCCGTGCTACCGCTGACTATCTGGTAGCGCGATGTCCCGAAGGTGATTGTCGTGACTTCTGTCGTATGTGCCTGCCATGAATTGTCGGCAGGAATGCCGGCAGACGCCGATCGAGTCACTGCCGGATTTCTAAATCCACCTTCACTGTCACCGCCGAGCAGCAGTTCGTCTTCGTTCAGACCTTCCGGGCTGACGGCCTTCCGTTTGGCGAGACTGGATTTCAGCCACATAAGAATTCGGCCCGATCGTGTTCCGGCGACCAGCCGGTCTCCGTTGTCCGAAACTGCCAGAGCCGTCACCAGTTCGGGAGCAAGTAGCGTTGCCGTCAATGGCAACTGACGATCCTGAAGTGAATACAGGTGGATATTCTGTCCCAGCACGACGGCGAGTACTGTGGTGGTCGATCCTATTTCCAGCATGACTGGAGCGACTTGCGAAGTCTGTTCACGCAGAGACGCATGCCGGGAATTGACGAGGACGGGTGTGACACCACCGGGATCGGCTGACACACGTGCAATGCGCGTTCGCGGGTTCTGGACTGGATTGTGAGTGACACAGAGTGAGTGCGGGTCCGTGGCCTTTCGCCGCCCTCTGCGAAGGGCAAACTGAAGGACCGGCGAACGATCCCATTCGCTGGCCGGAAACCCCGAGTAGACCGCATCAGCAGCGTTCAGGTCCGCGACCCTTGTATCGACGCCGGTCGCCCATGCGGCAAAACGACCGTCGCTGGAAGCCGTAAACGACGTAACAACTTGCGTGGTTCGCGTTGGCTGTAGTGGTGTCGTCGTCTGGTGTTTCTGGAGTGCTTCAGAAATCGACGGGATCACGTAAATGTCACCCCCCGCAGTTGCCGCCGCGATCCCGTCCGGCTGCGAGTTGGTTGCAAAACTGTCGAGTCCGACGATGGGATCCGACACATGCGACGTGGACACGGCGACGTACTTGGCGTCCAGCCAGCGCCAGAGGTCAAGTCTTCCCTGCAGGTATCCCGAAGCCGCCACGAGAATCTGACCTCCGGATGCACCGGTCACGACCGACGACACAACCGGGGATGGAGACTTTCCGAGTAATTCGACCGACTCCGGGGTTGTATCGATCGGAATCACCTTTGCTGCAGTTGTGTTTGATGACCGACGTAGCAGACCTTGAGCGACGGTCCGACAGCGTTGCAGCACTTCCGAAGCAAGTTCCGGCGGCAGACTTTGAAGTATGACATCATTCCCCGCTGCAATCGCCAGCCAGCGACCGTCACGTGTCCCCGCCACCGACACCTGTTGCGAGTTCTTCAGACGAGCCGTCAGATCGGCGCGCGTCGTTGATGTCCATTCGGTGGCATCCGCTTCGGCTGACGATGCAGAATTTGTCCACGTGACCTCATTGGATCCCGACTGATCGACACCGGAAAGATCGACAATTAACCGACCAGTAGCCTTAGACGCTGCGTAGATCGAAAGACCACCGTCTTGCGAGACTTTGACAATTCCAGCCTCACCGAGAAACGTCGCTGCTCGCAATTCCCCGCTCCGTTCAGCAAGCAGTCGAAAGACCTGGCGAGGTGATGATGCCGTGAACACGTGGTCCAGGTCGTCTTCGGATACGAACACCTGACTCGCACTGTGACTCATGGCCCAACGCGGATTCTCGTCGAGGTCTCCGATGTTGATGGGTGCGCTGTCGCGTCTGGAGATCAAGTCCACGACAACGGCCTGGAGATCGTCACCGCGTTTGGCCACAAGAACGGCTTCGGAATCTTCTCGATGAAAAGACGCATTCAGAATCTCATAGTCGGAGACGGGGTGAATCCGACTTTGAATTGTCGTTTCAATGTCGTCCGTTGCCGTCTGTGATCCCGAATTGGATAGCAGCACTGAGCTGTGGACATGCACGAGTCCCACACAATTCTGCCCCGCGATTCCCAGCAGCCAGCGATCGTCTGAAGGGACGTGCCCGAAGTCACCGAAGAGCACGCCTTCGTTGGGCGGTGTGTTTGATGGATCGTTCGGCTTGTGCAGAACGGCAAGCGCCCGTCCGGGCTGACCGTCAGGAAGCAGGAATGGAATCGTCGCCGACGCCTGGCCTGTTCTGCCGTCCAGAAATCGCAGTTCTGTACCGTTGAACTGGACAAGCACTGTGTCGTCAGGCGAGAAAGCCAGCAGGTCGGTGTTTGGCACTTCGGCCGAAAACAATCGCGCTGGCAAAGTCGGCTCGGTATCGAACACGGTGACTCGATCGACGGTCTGCTCGCCAACAGTGCCGTGCGGTCTACGTATCAGCAGGAGTCGTCCGCTGGACGACCAGAGAAGACCAGGCTCGTTACGAAGCCCCCTGGAACCGAGCGACCGCGGACCGAGTCCAGGCCTTTCAGGACCGCCGTCTACGGCAGCAGGTTCAAGTACCGTCTCCGCGATTGGCACAAGAGGCTTCACTCTTAGAACGAGTGGAGCGGGAATCTCAAATCGGGCAACGCCATTCATGCCGGGCGATGCGGGCACTCCCTGGACCTGAACCGTCTGGATTGCCAGTCGGTCACTGTTCTGGAGCGGCATCGTGTCGACGTCTACCCTGGTGTGGATTGTCTCGCGAGGCAAATCGGCAACGCTGCCTACAACAATTGCACCAGGCAGGTCGCTTTGGATTGCCGCCAGAAACTCTCCGTCCGGATCGACGCCGAGCCACTTCTCACAGCCAGCGGATGCACACGTAAACCGTTGCAGGGTTGTTGAACCATGATCCCAGCGGATGAAGTCCACCTCATCTCGCAGCAGACACGCAGCCTCGCCGTCTGGAGTGAGGAACGCGTCCGTGACCGCGGCACAACTCGGCTCAGGTAGTGTCAAGCTGCTGGTCGATGCAGACCCATCACTTTCCAGGTCTCGGGACCGACTCCAGACGGTGAATTCCGGGGCTCGGTTGTAGCGCTGAGACAACAATCCAATCCGCAGCGACTCGTCCGTAAACACGGCGTCGAACTGCTTCACATAGTCCAGATCGAGATGTGACAGGTCTCCAATCCGCTCCATTTGTTTTTCGGTGTCGATGTCGTGGACTTCAATGGTGATCGGAAGCGACCGGAAGCCACTGGCACGATTTTCGGAGGAGGACACTCCCATCCCCAGGAGACAAATCTGGCCGCGGCCATTACGAACCCACGAGCCAAATACGTTCTCTCTCGCCGCGCTGTAACGGACGCCCCACTTCCGCTCACGCAGGCTGAAGATGGCAGCTTCATCCTCTGAAAAGACCGCCAGCCGGTCGTCAACCGGTGAATAATCGCAGCGAGTAATCTGGCCGGACAGGACTGGAGCGCCCTGAATCAGATCGATGTCTGAGTCCCAGTCATCGGGTCGCCAGATTCCGAGGAGCCCGGACTTGTCGACAAAGGTCAGATGACTGCCATCCCGCGCGAAACGCGCCCATTGAATACCGCGCTTGATCGTCCTCGTTTCGGAGCCGCCAACGCGATGAATCTGCAGTTCATCGGCAAGGACGACTGCGACGATCTTGCCGCCCGGCGATATCGCGACACGCAGAATTCGCGTGTCCGCATCACCGACAGCGATCGTGCTCCAACTGGCGGGTAGTGACGGTGTGTCTGCCGCATCACTGGCAGACGTGTCTGTCTCCGACTCGACCGTGGTCAGCGTCGCATCGGCGACGTCCTCTTCCGGACGATTGACCGCAGAGACAATCAGGAAAATCAGGCCGAACATGACGATGGTCAATCCAGCTCCACCGCCAGCGGCGGTCAACATCACGCGTCGCCTGTGAGCCTCTTCTTCCGCGCGCCGTTCGTCTCCTTTCGAAAGCCTGGCAGGGGCCTTTCGATCAACTTCTTCTGGTTCATCGTCAGGCAGATCCTGCTCGTCCTCATACTTGCGCATCTTTCTCGACAGCGAAGTTTCCCGGTCAAATCCGGTTTCCTGGACCGGTTCCAGTGCGTCGAGCAATCGTTGCAGTCGATCGTCAATGTCCTCTTCCGAGCCCTTTGCTTCCGTCTTCGCTTTACGACGTGCTTTGGGACCGGGTCGCTTTTCCTTGCGAACGCGTTTCGCCGGCCGGTCCGACTCTTCGACTGTTCCGTCTGCACTTGAAGACGACGGTCCTGGCACGGGTCCCAGATTACCTGGGGCATCCAACTCGATCTCGTCAGGTAGTTGCGGATCGAGGACTGCATCGTCGGTCGGCGGATCGGGAGCTGGCGAAGACGGATCGGCGTCGCCGAGCTGTTGCCTCAATTCGACGTCGTAGGCGGTTTTGCGATCTGAATCAGCAAGAACCTCGAAGGCCTCACCAAGCTCATTCTCCAGCCGGTGAATCGCTTCGTGATCGTGGTAGTTCTGCCACTTCAACAGCATGCCGTGGCGTTCCACGGCTGCCTGACCGATCTTCTTTTTGTCGCCGCAGAACTGCTCGACACCCAGGAGCTGATAGACGTCGGGTTGCGTGACCTCCGCCGGAAGGCCAAGGACAAGCTGGTAGATGCTGCTCGGTTCCGAGCTCATGCTTCAACTCCCCCGCTATCGCATTCAGTCGGACGCCAGTCGGAACCCGATGCCCTGCTGTCGGAGATCTCGAGTCGCCAATTGAGTAAAACTGATCAGCCCGAAAATCGTACAGGAATCTCCGTAGCTGCCACCTCGGACGCTGGCGACATTGCCGGAAACGTCAGCCACCCATTCACGGACATTTCCGGCTGCGTTCAACATTCCGTACGGACTCGCTCCACCGGGAAACGCATCGACTGCTGCCGGCTGAGCATTGCCACCCTCCGCGCAGCAGCAGCGCGACGCATCGAATGTGCTTCCCCAGGGATAGAGCCGGGTGTCCGTGCCACGCGCCGCTTTCTCCCACTCGTCACCGGTGGGCAGACGCATTCCCGCCCAACGAGCGAATTCACTGGCGTCATCAAAACTGACACTCTGCACTGGCAGCCGGCACCACGGGTCTGAATCAGGAAGCTGGCCGCTCATCACCCACGCCGGCCAGTCCTCCGGTTGCTGGTGTCCGGTCTGCCGAACGAACTCAAGGTACTGCCCGTTCGTGACGCAGGTGCTTGAGACTCGAAACGGAGGCAGCATGACGGAACCGGTTCCGGTCCCCACCAGCTTTTGCCGATCAACTGGTCCCAGATTGAACTGGCTGGCCAGCGGAGCCACCTGAGATTCACTCAGCCCTTTCACGAACGATCCCGGGGGAATCGTTATCAGGCCGCTTTCAAGTTCATTGCGTATTGGAGTGAGGCCAGGCTCGTTTGCGCGTTCACGCATGGCTGAGGCCGCCGGACGCGCAACTTCGCGACGGGCCGACGTCGGTGGCATATCGCTCTCAACGACTCGGAAGCCGATGTCGCCATCGTGGTGATTGGGTTCGGTTCCAATACCCACGAATGCCGCACCGTAAACGCGGCAACTGTATTCGTATGAGCCTCCCCGAATTTCAGGCTGGTCGGTCCCTCCCGTCCACTCGCAAACGTTGCCACACATCTGTGCCAGCCCCAACGGGCTGATGCCTGTTGGGAAGCTGTCAACAGGCACGGTCGAGCCTGCCCCTGCCTCGGAGCACTGGCAGCAAGCGCTGTCAAAATCATCGCCCCAGGGGTACAGATTCCCGTCAGTACCGCGAGCCGCTTTCTCCCATTCAGCCGGAACGGGGAGTCTGGTCCCGCTCCATCTGCAGAAAGCGGCCGCGTCGTCATGTGTCACATGCACGACCGGGTGACGATCCTGACCGGCAGGAAACCGATTGCTGCTCCAGTGCTCGGGGGCGGAGTGACCCGTGGCATCGACGAATTGCTGATACTGGCTGTTGGTCACGGGATATCGCGACATCCGAAAAACGCCGGTTCGGTTTTCGATCAACGGATTGTCCCGCAGCCAGCGTTGACGTGTCTCATCGGCATTCCCGATCGCCAGACCATCGAGCATCAGACTGACCTGTGTCGCCGAACAGCCAGCCATGAACGATCCAGCGGGTACTTCGATCCACTCAAACGAAACCGAACCACTCTCCATCGGTCGATCCGGTGGAGTCTTCGGCCTGACAGCCGAAGGCGGTGACGGAGCACTGATCGGAACGGCTCCCGCACTTCCTCGCTCGTCGAGCGTTGCCTCGATGGCAGGCTCCATATCTCCGGGTTGCTGAGACTTGAGTAATTGACCGAGGGCTCGAACCAGCTCCGCTGGCTCCTGAAAGCGGTCTTCGGCGTTTCGAGCCAGCATTCGTTGCAGTACTGCCGTGACATGGCTCGACACATTCGGCAGGTAGGTTTCAATCGGCGTCCAGTGACCCTGATCGTGCAGACGCAGCACGTCCAGCACACTCTTTCCCTGAAACGCACTGTGTCCGGTCAACAGGAAGTAAAGCGTGCAACCCAGGGAGTAAATATCCGCGCGGATGTCAGCCTCACTCGCATTCTGAATCTGCTCGGGGGCCATGTACGCCGGCGTGCCCAGGATCGCATTGGAACCTGTCAGACTCATGTGCTGACTGGACTCGTCTTCCATCACGTCGCGGATTCGCGCCAGGCCCATGTCAAGCAGTTTGACAACCCGGTCGCGCGTGACCATCAGGTTGGCAGGCTTGATGTCGCGGTGAACGAGCCCATTGCGATGAGCAACGTCGAGTCCCTTTGCGGCATAGCGCAACGTTCGGATCGCCTGATTCACGGAAAGCGGTCCGCGGGTTTTCACATAGTCCGACAGATCGACGCCATCGATCAATTCCATAGTCAGATACCAGCCCTCATCCGAATTTCCGGCGTCAAACGTCGTCACGATGTTTTCGTGCAGCAGTTTTCCAGCAATGCGGATCTCACGCAGGAATCGATCATACGCGGTGGGATCGGAGGCTCGTTCCTGCTTGAGCAGCTTCAGTGCAACAGGCCGACGCATAACCATGTGAGTGGCGCGATAGACGATCCCCATTCCACCCTGGCCGAGTGGCTCTTCCAGGCGGTAGCGGTCAATGAAGAATGACTCCCGCTTATTGGCATCGAGTTCCTCGATGTGCCACCTGGTGAGATAACGGCGTTTCATCGCTCGGGTCAGGAGAGCCGTCGATGACGCATCCTCGCCGGTATCTTTGCGGCATTTCTCAAACTGCCGGTCAGAAATCAGGTCACGGTCCTGAGCGCGGTGCAGAACGGAATCAGGGTCCTTGCAGGAAAAAGGCAGCGATGTTTCGCCGTCAGGCATCAATACATCTCAACTGGCAAGGAGCAATGAACCCGCACAGGATTTATGCCGACCATGTTATTGAATTCCGGCACTGTTGCCCCCATCCCCACCGCCGAACGCCATGGGAGCATCTTCATCAAACGGAACCCACCCGACATCCAGGTCCTTATTCCACGCCGCTTCCCGCAACTGACGATATGCCTCAAAGCCCGTCGGTCGGACAAACGCGAAAAGGAATTCCGACGACCCCCGAATATCTCCCAGCATACCGCCCAGCTTGGAGTAACCCGACGAAAGCTGTGAAACCGGTTCTCCAGCATTGCGACGTTCGAGCATCAGTGTCGGGCTACCCAGTTGGACGGAGAGCAGTTGAGTCATGTTCTCGTCGATCCTGTAGTAATGCTCATCGACGTCTTTCGCTTTCCACACACGGGCCACTTTCTGCTCATAACACTCAAGGATGTGCGATTCCTTTTGTGTCTCGCGCAGCAGTGGTATCCGGAAATTCACAGGCGTGGAGTTTGCCAGTGCCTCCTGCCGTTTCTCCTCGGCCTCCTTGTTGAGTTCACGTACTTCCCGCTGCGCCTGTTTAATCCGCTGGCGAACATCGGGAAGTCCCCGTCTCGCATCGTCGGCTGCCTCTCGATCGGATTCTGTCTGAGTTTGCAGTTCCGTAAGTCGGTCCTGCAGACCTTCGACTGCTTCCTCAGGAGTTCGCGGCGCCGACTGCTGTTGCTGCTGCAGTTCGCGTAATCGGTCCTCCGCCTGTTGAAGGTCGCGCATGGACGCGTCGAGGTCGCGCTGAATCCGACGCAGTCGAGCCGCCTGGGCCTTCAACACCGCAAGCTTCCACAACAGCCAGGCACACAGCAGTGCGAGTAAGGCAAGCATGCCCGCAAACAACACCCAGATCCCGCGATTGGCAGCCAGACTGCTGTCCCGGTTTGCGTTGTCCGCTTCCAGTTCCGCTGTCAGCGTCTCGACTTCCTGTTTGATTGAGGCGTCACGTTCACGCAACGCTTCGACGTTGGCCAGCAGTTCCGGCTGGGCTGCCTCGGCGTTTGTCGCTTCCTCGACAAGGTCCTCCGCCGCATCGTTTTCCGATTGCAGCTCATCTTGCAGATTCGCAAGCTGCTGTTCGTACTCCTGGTTCTTCTTCTCCAGGTTCGCACGACGTTGTGCCAACTGCTCTCGATTCAGAACGCCCTGTTCCAGTTCTTCAGTTTCTGTCGACAGTTTCTCGACGGTGACTCGTAGCGACGACACTTCAGCCTGCAGTCGACCGAACTCCCCTGCCAGTTGCTGTCGCTGCGGTTGTAACTGCGCGATCTGAGCCTTCGTTTCCCCAATGACCTGCTTCGCATCTTGCGACGTCTGCTCCGCAAGTTGCTGTCTCTTGCGGGCTTCCGCTACACGGGCGGTCGCCTGCTGCTCGCGTGCCTGGTCTGCCGCGATCTGTTGCTGAAGTTCCGATTGACGCTGCTCGAGCCCCGCGATCTCGGTCGTAAGCTCTGCTCGCCGTGTCGCGAGTTGCTGAAGTTCCTCACGTGCCTGCGCAATCTGATCCAGCAGTTCCTGGACGTCCTCGCCGCTGGTGACTTCATTCAAACTCGTGACCATTAACAGCACGAGAATGAATGTCAGCGCACCAACAGTGCAGGCCAAAATGTCCAGGAACGAGAAGTTAAAGATCTCAACATCTTTGGCACGACGTCGCGCCATGGTCACTTCCAATCAATTCACTACGGAGAACTCACGTCGTCTCCTGTCCAAAAACAAAGTTCCATTCACGATCGGCCGGTTCCCAGCCAAGTCCGGCCTTGGACTCTTGAGCCGTGTCGCGTGCAGCGCGAAATGTGTCGTAGCCGTTAGGACGCACCCACAGGACCAGGCAACGTTGCTTTTTATCCTTTGCGATTGACCTCACCAGCTTGCCGTAGGCGGAATGGGAACTGCCGATCTGCGCTTGCGGCACACGCTCCTTCTGCGGGTGAATGATCAGCGCATCGGCAACGCACTCAACATGCGTCGGAGTGCGCTTCGCCCCGCCGGGGCCCATGATGGCACGCGGAGTCACCTGGCTCGCTGACGACCGCTCGGCGTCTCGAATCCCGCGGCGAGACTCGTTCTTACGAGACTGCATGCGGCCAAGTTCCTGCTCCGCTTCCTTCAAGTCGCCCTCGGCCTGTACTCGATCGTCGCTGGCTTCGTTGGCGTCCTGTTCCGCGGCCGTCACCTGTTCCTGAAGTCCGGCGACTCCGGCATCGGACGCCACTCGCTGTTCAACATTCTTCAATGCCTCTTCCAGTTCGCGACATTCCCTGTCCGCCTCGTCCTTGCGTGCTCGCGCATCCGCCGTCTCCTTCCGAAGTTGATCAGGCGACTTGCCTCCGACTGCGGCGCGACGTTTCAGCCAGCTCAACAGCAGCACGACGGTCACGACGGAAACCACTGCCAGAACCCACCAGGGCGGCGACGTCAGATTGTCGAGCTTCTCGAGGTCTGCCATCGCGGCCTGTCGATCACGAGCTCTCTGCAGTTCCTGTTCGGAATCTGCAATGGAACTTTCCAGCTTTGACTGTTCCTCATTGAGTACTTTGACTTCGTCAATAATGGCCTGCAGTCGCGCCTTTTCCTCACGCGCTCCGGCCGTTTCGGACTTAAGCGTCGCGACCTGCGACAGCAGTCGCTGCTGCTGTTGCTGCGCCGCGAGGGCCGCCTCGTATTCGGCAGTCAGGGCCGCGTCCTTCTTCCGCAACTCGTCCAGCCGCGCCACAAGTTGCTGCTGCTGCGCTTCCAGCTTCGTCTGTTCACTCAACAGCACGTCGCGCTGCCGAGTCATTCGCTCGATATCGGCTTCAATCCGTTGCAATCGATCCTGTTCCGTCTTCTGCTGACGTGCCAGTTCGCGTGCGACGGTTTCTGACTTCTGAGCATCCGTCTCTGTAGACTTCGCTTGAGCCTCGGCGCGATCCGCCGCCTGCCGTCGTTCGACGGCCTTCCACGACAACTCAGCCACGACCGTCGACAGAGTTGTCTGCCGCTGCTCCAGGGTCGCAACCTGAGCCGACTCGATTTCGATTTCCGCTGTCAGCCTGGCCAGTTCTTCTTCAAGCTGCCGTTTGACGTGAGACTCATCAAACGAGCTCGAGATATTGAGCAGCATGATCGTCAGGATGAACGTCAGCGCTCCGATGGTGCAGGCCAGGATATCGAGAAACGAAAAGTTGAAGATCTCGACGTCTTCAGCTTTGCGTCTCGACATGATCACGTCCGCCAGTCTGACACGGAAATCAGGAGATTCAGAAAGAGCCGTTCAGATCGCTGCTGCCTTCCTCAGTCGGCAGCATCGCCCGATTCGGAGATGTGTGAATCGACAATCCGCAGTTCACGCGGTTTCTTCAGCTCGTCGATTGCAGGCACGAGGGCACTCAGTGCCGTCTGGATATTCCCCAGGACTGCCTGGAACGGTTCCAGGGTCGACAATCCGTTCAAGGCAGTCGCCAGCGACTCCAGAGATTGTCGCGTTTCAGTCAGTTGCTGAGTCTGTTGTTCCAGTACTGCGACGAGCCGGTCGCTGGCCGTCGTGTCGCCTTGAGCGGTCTGACTCAGCAGTCCATCCTCTGCTACCGTCGCCACCTGGGAGGAACCGTCAAACGATTCGGCGAGTTGCCGCAGTCCACGTTCCAGTCGCTGACTCAGTTCGGAGAACCTGGCACCCTGCTGACTGTTTGAATCAGCGAACATTTCGCGAAACACCTCGCCGAGTTCCTGCATGGACCGGGACTGCTGGTCACCGAAGGCTGTTTCGAGCCGTGAGAATGCCTGGTCCTGCTGTTGATGCATACCACCCAACGCGCTTTCCAGAATCTCCGCCTGACGCTCAAGACTCTCGTGCTGAGCTTCGGTGAACGCCTCATTCAAATCGGCGACAAGCTTGTCGTCGCCAATGGACAGTTTGTTAAGCAGGTTTTCAACACAATAATCCTCAATGTCAGACAGCACTGTGTCTTCTTCCCTGCGCATCGCCGTTGCGGAAAACATCACAATGATGCTGTAGACCAAAGCCAGCAAAGTCGTTTCGAAGGCCACAGCGAGGCCGCCCGTCACGGGAGCCAGACCGGCTTTGATCTGTTCCACGTCGCTGGCCGACTGCACAAGTTCGCCGAAGCCGCCAATCGACGAGCTGATCCCCTGAACCGTGCCAATGAAACCCAGAACGGGAATTGACCAGATAAAAATGCGGACCGCGGCATAGGACGAGTCAACAGCCCCCGCATCCATTTCCGCCTGGTACTCCAGCAGGTCTGCGATTTCCCCGGAGTTACCTGATGCGCGGACCTGACGCAGCGCCCGGCGGATTCGTGTCACCAGTAACAGGTTCTGCCGTGCCGGCGGCATCGAGTTGATCTCGCGCAAGGTCGATTGCACTTCGCGCGTTGTAATTAGCTGGTATGTCTCGGTCGGCAGTAACTCCAATTCAAAGGATTGCCGTTCCCGTCTGGCTTCTTTGACCTTGAGCCCCAGAATCGCCAGCGACCAGAAAAAGAAGAGGGACGTTGAAAACGGAATGGCCGGGCTGCGCCAGAAAAACAGAGACACGCTGTCGGTGTCGCTGAGTGCAAATCGCAGCACTGCGAACAGGACAACCGTCACACCAAGGCCGATAGCCCCGCTTAACACCAGGCTTACGCTGGTTCCCCGGGTCACGGCACCACCCGTACCGTCCGGCTCAGCGGACTGAACCGGATTGCTCTGCCCGCCGGGAGCCATGACTTCCGGACGACTCAACTGCCCCGGAGCATTCGGGCCGGCCTCGTCGTTGTCGGTATTCTCGGCGTGGGTCTGTTCATCGTCGGCCATGCGGGTCTCACTTCGCAGGATGCAGATTCACTGTTCAACTCGTGCAACAGGACGCTTACAGAATGTCCAGATTGATGACCTCTTCTCGGCAGGCTTCAACTTCGGCCTGACTCAACAGCCCGTCGGCTTCCAGCTCTGCGTTCACGACGGTATCCGTCCCTGGCAGGCTGGCGGAAAGACGCACACGTCCATCCCGATCGTAGCCCAGTTCCAGGTCGACCGGCGCTCGCAGCGCGAGTCCCGCCGGAAGCGGCCCCATCCGACACTTGCCCAGCACTTCACACGCTTCACGCATGTCGTTGTCGCCCTCAGACACGGTCACGCGCAGATTCGTCATACCTTCCCGGGATGTATAGAACGTCTGACGATTCGATGTTGGCAGTTTGGTATTCCGCGGGATCATCACGACATTGACTTTGTTACCCGACTTGCGGGCGTAGACTCCAATTCCATGCGAGTTGACCAGTTGGAGTTCCTCAAGTTCGAGTTCACCCTCGACGCAGTCATCGTCATCGTCGTCGTCATCGGCGTGTGCGAATTCGACGTTTGCCCCTTCAATGTCGATTTTCTCACGATCTTCGGACCGTGTTGATTCGTCATTGGTCGTTCCCGCTTGTGCCGTGTCGTTGCTCGCTCCGGCGACGGCAATTCGCGGGCCACCTGCTTCGAGCACTCCGGCATAGATCGCCGCTCCCATAGCCACGGCCTGTTCCTGATCGGCCGCAACGATCGGTTCGTTGCCGGACAGAGTCTGCACCATCTTCCGAACCATCGGCATTTTGGTGGACCCGCCAATCAGCACGACGCCTTCCACCTTCGACCAGTCAACACCCGCTTCCTGAATGCACGCCGACAGAGTCAGCTCCGTCCGTCGCAGAAGATGTCGAGTGACCTTTTCAAATCGTTCTCGTGTGATCTCCGAATTGTGGACTTTGCCGGCATGGCTGACACTGACCGTTGTCCGTTGCAGCGATGTGAGTCGACGTTTGCAGTCACGGCAGTTTGCAAACAGTGACTGAAAGGAAATGCTGTCCTCGCGAGGGTCCGCCCCGCATTCCTTGACGAATTCGTCTGCAATGTCATTGACGAGTGCTTCGTCCCAATCCTGTCCGCCAAGCTTACGGTTCCCTCCAGTCGCCAGCTCGTGAATCTGCCGGTTGCCAACCCGCATGACGGTCACATCAAATGTGCCACCCCCGAGATCGTACACGGCGTAGATCTTCTCCGAGTCAGATTCATGGAGTCGACAGGCAAGCAGCGCCGCGCTTGGTTCATTCAGCGTTGCAACAACGTTGATTCCAGCAATCTGCCCGGCGTGCTCGGTCGCCGTCCGACGTTTCTCATTGAAGAAGGCCGGTACGGTAATTACCGCGTCCGTAATCTCACCGATACTGGGTTCCGCGATCGTCTTAAGCTTCTTCACGATCAGCGCCGAGACGGCTTCTGGTGTCCAGGTCTTCTTACCAATCTCGATCTCGTGCGGTTCACCGATCCACCGTTTCACGCACTGCACAACCTGCCGCGGATACACGTGAGCGTTGCAGAGTGCATTTTCGCCGACGATAACGTCGTCACCATCAAAAAACACAACAGACGGTATCACCGGGCGCTGGTCTTCCGGGTTCAGCACCACCCGCGAATCCCCGTGCGTGTCAATGTAAGCCAGCGCCGAGTATGTTGTGCCGAGGTCGATACCGACGGTTCGGTACTTACGCTTCACAGGTGCTCCTCAAATGCGACGTCGTGCTCGGGATTCGTCGTAGTTCCATGGAAAGTACACGGACGCCGGACCGTTGGTGCGATTACACGCAAGACCAGTGTGAAAAGCAAGAGACAGCGCTGAACGCATTATCGGCACCTGGACAACTGAGAGAAACGAACTGTGGCGGGTTCTGAAAAGTCCATTTATTCGATTGTGCTGCGGCTGCCGGAGACGGTCACAAAACCGAATTGCTATGAGCTTCTCGGGCTCGAACGCTTCACGGGTGACCAGGCCTTGATCCAGAAGGCCGAGACCGACCGCTTCACTCACATTCTGAGGTTTCAGAACTACTCAGATTACGGGGCGATCGTTCGACTCGAAAACGAGATTGCCGCGGCCGGTGACATCCTGAAAGACCCGGAGCAGAAGGCCGAATACGACGAATTCCTGCGCACGAATCAAGGCATCACTTCTGTCACGACGCCGGCTTCCGATGAGCAGGCAACCGACCCGTCAGCCAGTGATGGCCAGACCTACGGAATTGCAAGCCCCACAGGCGAACCTCAGGCACGCCGTCGCCGAAAGCGAACTCGTAAGAAAGTCGCGCGTCCGAGCCATCCCGACAAACGCCCCGAGCGACCTCGTCCCACGTCGCCGGCACACGTAACCGGCAATGCCATCGCGGCACCCCAGGTCACTCAGTCCACTGCCCCGCCACAACCTTCACCGTGGCCCGCGCGATTTGCATCGTGGCGTGCAGGCACAGGCCGAGTTCTGAACACGATTCGTCTATCGACAGGAATGGCCGCGGCGCGCGTCGGGAGCAAAGTCGCACCGTTGGCAGAAAAGTTGACGTCTCGTGACGAGGAAGCGGCTCCCGCCAAAGAGGAGGTCGATGCAGAAGAGTTTGATGCAGAGATGGATGCGGCCCGCGAGGCGGGGCCGTCTGAAGGCGTCGTTAACTTCCTGAACGCTCTGGGGAGTCCCGAGAACTTCTGGCTCAGCGCGATTCTTTACGTGCCAGCCGCATTCATCGTGTCACTTTGTGTCGCCGTGTTGTTGCACACTTCGTACCCCGCCACCTGGATGGGACTGCCCCACTGGGCAACGCCGTTAAGGATAATTCAGGTGACTTGTTTGAGTTGAAGGTACGCCTTTCGTTGTGCGGCGGTGGCCTTGAGCAGTATCGGTTGCGTGGCCGACGGTTTGTCTTTTTTGTTGGCTTTGT
>Ga0302123_10000225_pt1 | contig 45796 bp, 31 predicted proteins | sample CB21_321_MG_FD_203109 | JGI IMG/M metagenome (GOLD analysis project Ga0302123, IMG submission 203109) | Marine microbial communities from Western Arctic Ocean, Canada - CB21_32.1 | ecosystem: Environmental > Aquatic > Marine > Oceanic | place: Canada: Western Arctic Ocean | collected 2017-09-28 | reverse complement strand
GGGACGAGACGGTCAAGGTGTGGGACGTGGCGACGGGGCAGGAGTCGCACACGCTCAAAGGACACACCGGCTATGTCACGAGCGTGGCGTTCAGCCCGGACGGGCAGCGGCTGGCCTCGGCGAGTGGGGACCAGACGGTCAAGGTGTGGGACGCGGCCACGGGGCAGGAGTCGCTCACGCTGAAAGGACACACCGGCTATGTCACGAGCGTGGCGTTCAGCCCGGACGGGCAGCGGCTGGCCTCGGCGAGTCATGACAAAACGGTCAAGGTGTGGGACGCGGCCACGGGGCAGGAGTTGCTCACGCTGAAAGGACACACCGACTGGGTCAATAGCGTGGCGTTCAGCCCGGACGGGCAGCGGCTGGCCTCGGCGAGTGATGACGGGACGGTCAAGGTGTGGGACGTGGCGACGGGGCAGGAGTCGCACACGCTGAAAGGACACACCGACGATGTCAACAGCGTGGCGTTCAGCCCGGACGGGCAGCGGCTGGCCTCGGCGAGTGATGACGGGACGGTCAAGGTGTGGGACGTGGCCACGGGGCAGGAGTCGCTCACGCTGACAGGACACACCGGGCGGGTCTATAGCGTGGCGTTCAGCCCGGACGGGCAGCGGCTGGCCTCGGCGAGTTCTGACCGGACCGTCAAGCTGTGGGACGCGGCCACGGGGCAGGAGTCGCTCACGCTGACAGGACACACCAGCTATGTCACGAGCGTGGCGTTCAGCCCGGACGGGCAGCGGCTGGCCTTGGCGAGTGAGGACGGGACGGTCAAGGTGTGGGACGCACGGCCGCGGACGCCGGAACTGCGGGCGCAGTCTCAGGCTCGGGGACTGCTGACGGTGCATCGGGACCGTGTGAAATCGCTGGAAGAACTTCAAGCGGAGATCCGCTCCGACCAGACGATCAACGAGATGGTCCGCAAGCAGGCACTCGACTGGTCGGAGCTGTTCTGGAAAAACCGACAGCCGGGCGCGGAGTAACGGTCAGGCCCGACAATTCCGTTTGGGTCAAGTTCGCTCGCGCAGCAGCCCGGCCGCTGCTGACAGGCTCTTGAGTTTCTCGAACGACTCGTCGAGCGGGATGCCGTGATCCTTGCCTGGTGAGAAGCCGCAGTCGGGACTCAGCGTGAAGCGATCCGCCGCGACGTGTTCGAGTGCCTTGTCGACTCGCTCGACGATCTGTTCGGGCTGGTCGATCTGCGGAAATCGGACATCCACGCAGCCCAGTCCGATCCGGAATTCCTCCGTTACCACGCCGTCCAGCCGCCATCGACGATCAGGTTCTGCCCCGTGATGTAACTGCCAGCGTCGCTGGCCAGCAGCAGGGCCGCTCCCTTTAACTCGTGAGGCGAACCCATTCGGCCGCTCGGGGTTTTCGTGCACAGCCGGTCGACCATCTCGGCAGGGGCTTTTTCGGAGGGAAACGGTCCGGGGCTGAGGCAATTGACGCGCACCTTGTCCTTCGCCCAGTACACGGCCAGATGCCGCGTCATGTGAATGAGTCCGCCTTTCAGCGTGTGGTAATGCACTGGGCTGGCCGTGCAGACGCCTTCATAGGCGTCCGGATAGGAGCCGACGACTCCGTACATTGAACCCAGAATGACGACGCTTCCGGGAACGCCTCTCTCCACGACGTGGTCACGCAGACGTCGCGCCAGCAGGAAGTAGCCGGTTGCGTTTGCAAGCTGCTGGTTGAAGTGCTCGGCGGTGACGTTCGTCAGATCGTGAGCGTCTCCGGCGTGGCCGTTGTTGATCAGGATGTCGATCTGTCCCGCGACCGCGACTGCGGCATCGAAGCCGCTATGCACTGACCGTTCATCGGTCTGATCGAGTTCGACGCCGTGGTGCGCGGCTCCATCGGTCGTGGGAAGTTCGCCCGCCACTCCACGAGCCCGCTCGCCATCACGACTGCCGACGACGACCGAGGCTCCCGCTTCGGCCAACGCCCGTGCAAATGCTCCGCCTAGAAACCCGGATGCTCCGGTCACCAGAGCAACTCGGCCGGTCAGGTCGAAGAGCTGCTGAATTGTCGGTTCCGTAGAAGCAGTGTCCGTCATAGCTCGATCCATTTCTGTTCTTTGACCGACTGCAGAGCGGCCAGGTTAACTCGCAATGTCTGCAGTCCATCGGCAAGCGGGCAAGGAGGTGCACCTGCTCCATGCAGCAGGTCAAGGAACATATTCGCCTGGCGCACAAACAGGTCATCACGTTCCAGACTGAAGGCCGCTTCGGTCAGCCATTGCGTGCCGGGTTCCGTGCAGGAAAGCCAGCGATTGCGGTGTGCCTCGTAGCGAATGCTGCCGCGTTCACAAACGACCGTTAAGTTTGTCTCATTCGGCGCCTGATGCTGATTCAGACTGAATGAGCCCATGACGTCGCCGTGTCGTGTGATGACGTGCACGGTGTCTTCGACGTCAACGCCTTCAAGCACGCAGTGATCGGCGTCTACGACCAGCCGCGTGACAGGACCGACAAGCCACTCGGCCGCATTGATCGGATGTGTCAACGCGTCCTGAATCGCTCCACCACCGGTTTCGTGCCGCGTGTAGTAGATGTCTCGATACGCGGGCCGGTACAGCGGGAAATGCTGCCCCGATGTCAGCACGATTTCGACCGGCCGGCCAAAGCGACCGGAATCGATCGCCTCTTTCATCTCGACGATTGCCGGATGGACTCGAGTGACGTACGCGATCGCAGCGACCAGGTTGTTTGATTCGACGACGGATGCCAGAGCATCGACGTTGTCCAATGATGTGCTGAGCGGTTTTTCGATCAGCAGATTGACTCCGCGTTCCGCCAGTTCCCTGGCCATGGGGATATGCAGATTGGCCGGAGTGCAGATGACGGCGCCGTCGAATTCGTCTTTCAGTGCCTCGTCAAAGGACGCGTATGAAGACGTCAACGGGTATGCGGCGGAAACGCGTTCGCGGACGGCGTCACTGAGTTCGCACAAAGAGACTTCGGCTCGCTGTGTGTTCAGGAAACAACGCACGTGACGTTCGCCGATTGAACCGCCACCGATCACAAGAATCCGTTTCATGCCGCAGCACTCCTGTCGTCAACTTTCAAAATGGAGGGCGACATGATAACCCACGTCTCTCGGTCTGCCCCTCTGGGCAACGCCGTTAAGGATTTTCAGAGCCTCGTTCCCGGGCAGAGCCCGGGAACGAGAATCCTTAACGGCGTTGCCCTCTGGCGGCAGATCCCGCTCGTCGCGACGTTCACCCGATCGCAGATTGTGATCTCGGATTCGAAATCTGCGACCTCGATTTCTCCCAATCAAAGGTAGATCCAATGATGAAAGCCACACGAGTCCTGCCTGGTTTGTTGCTTGCGTTTTCCCTGGCCTCAGTTGTTCAGGCCGCGGACGGAGTCTGGACCGATGCGAAAGACGAAACACTGCCGCCGGACTTCGAGATTCAGGGCGAGTACACCGGAAAATCGGGCGATCAGGAACTCGGAGCTCAGATCATTGCACTGGGCAAGGGAGCGTTTCAGGCCGTGATGTATCCTGGCGGTCTGCCTGGAAATGGCTGGGACGGCAAGAACCGGATTCTGATGGACGGAATGCTGGCAGAAGATGGCACGGCTGCGTTCAAGCCGACGGAAGGCGACAGGCGGTACCTGGACAAGGACCCGAAAAAGTTTGCGGCCGTTGACGACTTCCCGCCCGCCGGACAGGCGGCGTACACAGGCACCGTTTCAGAGGGCGCGCTGGCTGGCAAGACTGCCGACGGCAAGCCGTTTGAACTGAAGCGTGTCGAACGCAAAAGTCCGACGATGGGTGCCGACGCTCCTGAAGGAGCCGTCGTGCTGTTCAATGGAGACAGCAAGGACGCTTGGACGGGTGGTCGTGTTGATGAGGCGACAAAGCTGCTGAACACCGACGGCAAGGACATTCTGACCACCGCGAAGTTCATGGACTACACGATGCACCTGGAGTTTATGCTGCCCTATCGCCCGGACGCTCGCGGCCAGGGTCGCGGCAACAGCGGGTTTTACCAGGTGGACCACTACGAAATGCAGATCCTCGATTCGTTCGGGCTGATGGGAAAGAACAACGAGTGCGGAGGGATTTACACGAAGGCCGAATCGATTGTGAATGGCTGCCTGCCGCCACTGCAGTGGCAGACGTACGACGTCGTGTTCACGAATGCCACGGCGGACAAAGACGGCAAAAAACTGTCAAACGCCAGGCTTACTGCGAAGTTGAACGGCATTGTGATTCACGATGACCTTGAGATCACTGGCAAGACCGGTGGCTCACGGAATGCCCCCGAGGCCACTCCTGGACCAATCAAACTGCAGGGACACGGTAATCCGTTGCAGTTTCGCAATGTCTGGATCGTACCGAAGCCAGCCGAATAGATCGGCAACTCTGGATGTGTTCACGAAGCCCGGCTTTTGGGGAAAGCCGGGCTTCTGGCTTGCAATGTCCCCAGTCACCACGCGACTGTCTGGCCAGACTTTTCCGGTTCCCCGGGACACACCGGCGTAAACGATTCTTCACACGCCGACAGGTCCTTCAGGACGACGATTAACGGAACGACGTGGGTGATATTATCGTGTGGCGTTCAGGAGGTTTTTTCGGATGGCACTGGTGAGAATGAACATCGCTCAGTCGGCTGGATTACTGCGAGCGTTGCTTGTGGTAACCGTGCTGTCGGGTGCGGCGCTGACCGAGGCCGTGGCCCAGGATTCGGCACCCGGCACATCGCCATCACCCGTTGCCGCGGACGAACCCTCAGGAATTCCGACCCACCCGATTCAGATATTCGAACAGATGGGCTACTGGGTCGCTCCGTTTCTGGCTGCTTCGATTATTGCCGTCTGGTTTGCGATCGAGCGTGTGGTGGTGCTCCGTCAATCCCGCGTCATTCCGGCCGATTTCGTGAAGACGTTTCTGGACAGTGTCAAAGCAGGACGCCTGGATGCCGGCACAGCGTTGAAACTGTGCGAGAAGAATGACAGTTCGATCGCATCGGTCTTCGCACATGGAGTCCGCAAGTGGGGACGTCCCAGTGTTGAGGTCGAGCAGGCGATTATCGACGGAGGCGAACGTCAGGTCGGCCAGCTTCGACGTCATCTGCGCGTGCTCAACGGGGTCGCAACCGTGACGCCGCTGCTGGGCTTGCTCGGCACTGTTGTCGGCATGATCCAGGCTTTTAATGACATCGCCAGTGCAGGAGCGATGGGCAACGCCGATCAGCTCGCAACGGGCATCGCCATGGCACTGCTCACGACCGCGTTCGGACTCGCCATCGCGATCCCGTCACTGATTATGTACATGTATCTGTGCGGTCGTGTTGAAGTGATCGTCATGGAAATGGACGAGCTGGCCCAGAATGTCGTGCATCTGGTCTGTGCCGAATCGCAACAGGCTCGCGCCGTCGCCAGCCCTCCGAAACGTCCGCGCCCGGCGGCAGAACCCGTCGATGTGCCGCGGACAGCTCCGGAAGCCGTCACAACCTGATTTCCTGACGGACCGGACCGACAGTGTCGTATCGCGCAAGTTTTGAAGTTGCACACTTCAGTCCCGAAGGGACGTGGGCAAATAGCCCGGGGTTTCAACCCCGGGAAAATCAGCCATTTCTGAACCACAGCCCCGGAGGGGCGACGGCAATTCCGTGTCGGTCTCGGCCGTCGCCCCTCCGGGGCTCATTGAAGCTCTCCCCGCTTGTTTCCCGGGGTTGAAACCCCGGGCTACTCGCCTTTGCCCCTCCGGGGCAGCAAAACTGTGCAACTTCAAAACTCGCAGGCGTGATCCTGTGGAACCTGCCGTGCGTTCTCCGGACATTGCCGTTGCGCGGCGTGATCAAGTTACAATCGCCGCGTGTGATGTTCGCTCGCAACCCACTGAGCAACCCAAATGCGGTGTCCGGATCAGGCCCAACTGCAGAGCTTTCTCAACGAGACACTAACCGAACTCGACGTGTCGGCGGTCGCGGCTCATGTTGATCGGTGTGATGTCTGCCAGGCGACGCTCGATGCGCTTTCAACCGGTGGAGTTCTGCCTGATGACGGATCGTCCGACGGATCAATGGCAGCGTCGCTCGATACTGACGAGCAGAACGCTGTGCTGGCGTTGATCGATGAGTTGCGCGAGCTGCCGGACGATACTCAGGTTTCGGCCCACCTGGCTTCGGGGTCTTCATCAGTTGCCGACTCCAGCATCGAACTACCAGGCAGGCTTGGTAATTACGAGTTGCTGAAAGTTGTCGGTGAAGGTGCGACCGGGCGGCTGTATCGAGCGCTTGATCTGCAGCTTGATCGAATCGTCGCCGTCAAGACGCTGAAGTCCGAGCTGGCTGCAATCTCGTCGGCACGCGCGCGATTCGAACGTGAAGCTCGGGCATGTGCCGCTTTGTCTCATGACCACATCATCGCCGTGCATCAGGTCGATCCTGGAGAAGATGGTGAGCCGCCCTATCTCGTCATGGAATTCATCGCCGGCGGCTCGCTGCAGGAGCGAATTGGAGGGGACAAGGCTTCGACCATACGGCAGTTTGTTGAGTGGATTCGTCAGGCCGCGACGGCTCTGCAGGCGGCTCATGATGCCGGAATCGTGCATCGCGACGTAAAGCCATCAAACCTTTTGATCGATGACGCGACAGACCGACTGCGCGTCGCTGACTTCGGGCTGGCGCGGCTGGTGGAATCGGAAGAACTCCTGACCGCAGAGGGCATGATTGCCGGGACGCCGGCCTACATGAGTCCCGAGCAGATCATCAATCCAACTCAAGTTACAGGCCTGACGGACATCTACAGTCTGGGCGTTGTGCTTTACGAAGCCCTGTCTGGCGAATTGCCCTTTCGGGGGACCATGCGGATGGTCCTGAATCAGGTGCTGCACGAGGATCCGATTCCACCGGGACGACTGAATGATCGAATCCCTCTCGATCTGGAGAACGTCTGCCTGAAAGCCATGTCGCGCGAACGGCCGCTGCGCTATCAGACGGCCGACGCGTTCGCAGACGATCTTCAGCGCTGGCTCGATGACCGCCCCGTGCTGGCACGGCCCATTGGTCCGTTGCGGAAATACTGGCGATGGACGCGAAAGAACCCTCGCCTGGCTGTTGGCACGGCCATTGTGATCGCTGTGCTCGCGGCCGGAGCGATCGACTGGCGCAGGTTTGTCGGATCAGCAGCCGCGACTCTTCGTCAAACCGAACACCTGAAGGTGGTCGCTGAGAAACAGACGCTGGCTGCCGATCAGCAACAGGTCGCGATGCTCGCAATGGCAGATCGCCTGCTGTACGACGTCCATAACGACCTGGTCGCGAATCTCCAGACACTCAACGCGCGTGCGACTTTGCTCACCGTGACCGTCGAGGGACTGAAGAGTATTCCCGAATCGTCCGCCCATCGTGATGCCGCGGCGTTGGCCATCATGGCTGCCCAGAACCAATTGGGACGAACGTATCTGCAACTGGCCCTCGATGGCGATGCCACGCGGTGTCTGCAGGACACGGAGCGTCTGGCGCGCGACTTCATGCTTGCCGGAACGGAACGAATTCGGTCGCGGGCGGCGTTGGTTGAAGCCCTGCTGAGTCTGTCTGAACTGGATGCCCGAGTGACTGCAACCAAAACTGATGACAAGGGCAGAACTGACGTCCTCATTCGGGCTCAGGGTCGTTGTGAAGAAGCCGTGGCTCTCAGTGAAGAAGACCTTCTTGGCGCGGCACAGTCGCACGTGGGAGCGTCCGAGCGTTCAGCGTGGCTTCAGGCTGCTCGCCGGCATTGCACTGCCCGACAACGGCTCGGAGATATTCTGGAACGGCTCGATCAGGCCAACACTGCGGGGACCGAGTACCTCGCAGCTCTGGCAATTCTCAGCGGAATGGAAGCAACGTTTGGCGACGACATGTTCCTGCAGCGGGACATCGGCGTGCTGCATCTCAAGCTGGCGACCCTGGCGGTCGCTTCGCAGCGTGATCCACTCGAATACTTCCGCCGCGCCCATTCGCGGTTTCAGACCATTCACACAAAGTCGCCAACGGAGCAGGCCCGGGACGACCTGATATTCACCTGCGAGAACCTTGTGAGCAGCCTTCTGGGGCATGAGGACTATCGTGAGGCGGCTCGCATTGCGCGCGAGGAATGTGATCTGCGGGCTCAACTCGCCAGCGAGTCTCCACATGAAGACTGGTTCCGCCGTCAATACGGTGAGTGCGCGTTGCGACTCGGCACGATTGAAGGACACCTCGGCCAATGGAACGCAGCTGGCGAGGCCATAAATGCCGCGATGCAACAGTTCGAGACACTGCTGCAGAACGACCCACAATTACTGCTGGACCGAGTGCTCCAGGCTGAGGCCAGACTGATGCAGGCGGCTCGTGACCTGGCCCTCGAAACTTCCGGTGGCACTGACCGAGCCGACAAGCTTGAGAAACTTATGACTACACTGACATCGCTAACCGAGCAAGCGTCTGACGACGAGCTACGTCAACGTCTTAGCCGACTGCAGCAACAGTGTCGCGAGTTGCAACAAAGCCTTGAGGAATGACGCAATCTGCTGCAGACTCATTCTAGATATCGTCAGCGACACGTCGACGACAGAAAAGCAACAAGTCGCAACTGTCTACATATAATGAGGTTACGGATATCGACGGAAACTCGTTCGCGGATGTGGCCCGGGAATTGCTCTACGCAGCGTCACGCTACACCCAATTCACGTCTCGCTGGGCGGGCCCTTGCTGCGAGAGTCTTTGCAAACCTTCTGACTGATGGATCAAACAGAAGCAATCGCCCGCCTTTAGCGAAACACGTCGTCGCGACAAGGCCGCTCAATCATGCTTCTGAGTATCTCAGTCAACCGGCTCTTCTCTTCCCAATCATCCCGTCGCCGTCGCAATCGTCGCGCTGCTACCGCTCAGGTCGAGCTGGCCGAGCCGCGACGCTGTCTGTCCGCGACCGCCATTGCTGACCCTGGAATTGACGAAGCAATCGAAGCCGAGTTTGTGGGTTTCGACGCCGTTTGGTTCGACGACGCGGACTATGCGTACGCCGACCTCGACTACGACTGGTATCCCGACTTCGACGACGCCCAGTTCAACTTCTCTGGCGACGACAATTCCGACTGGGTTGTTTCGGACTGGACCGAGTTCGAGGGATGGTACGAATACGACACTTGGGAATTCGACACGTGGACTGACGCCGAGTGGATCGACGACGGCTGGTTCTCACTGGAAGAGGACGGATTCGATGTCGACGACACCTGGTACGATTTTGACGTGGTCTCATACGACTGGAGCGATGATTCGTTTGGTTTCGACACCCAGTGGTTGTGGTATGAAGACTCTGCCTGGTCGGCTGACGATGAATTCTGGTCGTTTGGTGACGACGCTCTCGTGCCCGACGAAGACCTGGAATACTCGTTCGGCAATGACGCGCTGATCCCGGTTGAGGACCTCGCCCTGTTCGACGTGTTTGAGACCTACGAGTACGAATATGTCGACGTCTTCCCCGACGCACACGCGATGGACGAGGGCATCTTTTTCGACGTTGGCGACGGATTCACGTACGAATTGTTCTTCGTGGACGACCTGGCGGTTGAAGACATCCTGCTTGCAGATGATCTCTCAACTGCGGATGGCGCGGCATTCGATATCGACTTGTTTGACGACGAGTTCGGCAGTGGCCAGGTCATCATCGAGCAAGTCGTCTTCGAGGACGAGTTTGTCTTTGTTGAGGTCACGACGTTCGGAGACAACACGTTCTTCGACGATGGATTCGTCGAAGTTGCCGCCTTCGAGGATGACACGTTCTTCGACGATGTGTTTGTCGGTTTCGCCACGTTCGAAGATGTGGCGTTCTCCGAGGTTGCATTTGTCGAGGTCGGTGGATTTGAAGATGACGTGTTTATCGAGGAGACGTTTGCCGAGTTATTTGGCCAGTCGTTCGACATCGAAGGCACAGACTCAGGATCCGGTGACCAAATCGCTGAATTTGGCGACAACATCAGCGAGCTGTTCTTTGATACGTTTACCATCGACACCAAGCCCGTTGACGAGTTTTCCGACGATTTCGCGGTCGACCCGACCCCGAGTGACAACTCACCTGGCAGCGAGATTCCAACCGGTGGCTTGAAGGGCGGCTCCGGCGGTCTGGCGGAATTCACGACTGTGGACGACGCTAAATCCGTTGGAGGAAATGACCTGTTCGCATTGAATGGCTCCGTCAACGTTGCGTCCGTCAGCTTTGCAGGACCTGGGATCAGTGAGACAGGTGACAGCACGGCTGATACGCCCGACGTCGGGCTGAATGGTCGATCCGGCCGTCCGGCATCGGATGTCGAATCGTCAGCCAGAGAGTCTGGAAGGCAGGCCTTCGAGTCCAACCGGGAAACGGGTTCACTGGACGCTTTGTCTCGCCGTCAACGTGATTCAGGCCGGGGGGACCGTGATCAGCCAACTCGCCGGTCCGTCGACACTGTGCTGGCCCATCGACTTCGCTCACACGCTCAAGAGCGGCACGTCGCCGCTGCGGACGAAAATACACAGCCGGGCAGGACAAGCTCGGAACGCACGATGCCACTCGTGTCACAATCGCCTCAACGGGCGCAGCAATTGCTGACACAGCAGTCGTCCGATGAGGTCGTGGCCCAACAGCGGTCTGCCCGGTCCCGATTCGATTTCCGAATGAGTCGTGCTGCAGCGCAGGCTTCGCGACTGACGACGCAACCACGATCAGAGAGTCAGGACGTGTCTTACGATGCGACGTTGCTTGCGTTTGAACACCCGGCGATGTCCATGCAGCTTGATGGACTGTCGATGCCGACGCACGACCAGGATCGTGATGGCGTGTCTGAAATCCACGAAGGTCAGCCGGGCTATGCCCAAATGGTATCGGCCGCCGGCACGATCGCGATCACCGGTGCGGCGGGAGTGCATTTCACTCAGCGACGCGGCTGGAGCATGCTGCTGCGATTCGTCAGAGCTCTCCTGGGTCGTATCTGATAAGCGAGTCGGGTGACGTCGACCCTGTCACGTAATCTTCAGATACTTCAGGATGTCGTCGTACAACCCGCCCTGGTTGGAGTACAGCGCGTAGTTACGGGCGGATGCGAACCACTCTTTCGTCGATGGACGGACAGACTTCGCGGCGGACAGCAGGTCCTTCGTCACGATGGGCTGCGGCACACCGGTCTTCATCGCCGCCTGCAGTTTCAGCTCGATCGTCTGGTCCACGACGGCCTTCATGTCAGCGCCCGAGAAGTCTCGCGACTTCTTTGCCACGTGATCGTGATCCACGTCCTGTGTTGGCTTCCCGCTGAGTAGCAGTCGCAGGATGTCGCCCCGTGCCGGGTGATCCGGTGGCGGTACGAAGATGATCCGGTCGAAACGCCCGGGTCGTCGGAATGCCGAGTCCAGATGCCACGGAGCATTCGTTGCCGCCAGAATCAGGACTCCGTCATTCGACGATTTCGCTCCATCCAGCTCCGACAGGAATTGATTGATCAGATGTCGGCCGGCACTGGTTTTCATGTCCGAGCGGGCCGCACCCAGAGCGTCGACTTCGTCGAAAAACAACACGCAGGGTTTGTGAGCACGCGCATACTCGAACAGTTCGTGCAGCTTCTTTTCGCTGTTGCCGATCCACATATCGAGGACATCATTGATGCCAATGCTCAGGAATCCGGCGTTGATCTCTCCCGCGGTCGCACGTGCCAGATGAGTCTTCCCGCAGCCCGGTGGACCATACATCAGAATGCCGCCGCCAATTTGCTTGCCATAGGCTTCGAACATCTCGCGATGCTCCAGCGGATAGATGATCTTCATCCGAATCTCTTCCTTGAGCGCATCCATTCCACCCACATCCTGGAAGCTGATCTTCGGTTTCTCGAAGCCGTCAATCGCGGCCGGTTCCGAATCGTCATCGCCCTCCCAGGTCGCCCGGACACGGCCATCAATGACTTCGTTCTGCTCATCCGCGTCGACACCCAAGCGACTGGCGAACTCGTCATCACGAACGGACGAATCCTCAGTGACTGCGGCCTTGTACTCAGTCACTGCGAAATCAACGTCTCCCTTTTGAAACAGCAGTTTCGCGTGCAGCAGATAGGCCGCGGCTGGCGTTTCCCGCTGGCTCACCAGCTCTTCGATGATCACCAGCGAGTGCGAGTACTTGCCCTGCTGAAAGAACGCATTCGCCAGCCCGATCTTCAGATCGGAGTTGTCCCGATCGCGCGACAGCCCCTCGCGATATTCGGCTTCGGCTTCGTCAGCACGACCGAACTGCAGCAGCATTCCAGCCAGGTGCATCCGCAAAGGCGTATTTTCGGGCGAGTGCTGCAGCGCATCGCGCAGTGATTTGATGGTGTCGTCCGGATTCACTCGTGTCTCCAGCAGCGTAAACGATGGCTCGCTGTGGCGAGCAGTCGTCTGGACATCAGAACTCGATGACTCATGGCGCGCCAACACAAGCCGGTTCGATCTCAATCAAGGCGATGACATGACCGAGCGACTGCACGTCGGCAATGGCTCCGCGAAGGGCGTGATCAAGAGAAGTTGCGTTACGATCAAAGTGGATAAAACTGGTGTCTGCCTCAGATTCGACACTCGCGTCACCACAGCGTCCATAGAGCGCGTCGATCGCGTCGAGATCATCCAGACAACCGTTGAGCCGGAACGTAAACGAAAAGGACTGCATGGAAACGACCTCTAATGCTCGCATCGATTGACCGCGCGACGAATTCGCCGGGCGTGGTTCTGTGGACTGGCTGGAGTCGAGTGGACGTGAAACCGATGCCCCTCGCGCGTTCGCAAGGGACAATATAGCGTACCGTGAATATGAGCCCGCGGCCCTGCCTTTTGATACGTCCAGCCCATACTCGTCGCATCTTCCAATGCGTCGCGGATGTGCTTGTTGGGATGGGCGACCATCTCAGTAATTCACTGGCTGAGACGCACGCAGGTACGCGAACAGGTCACGAATCTTCTGTTCCGACAGTTTCTTCAAAGCTCCTTCAGGCATCACGGACTGCGGCAGGCGCTTCATGATCTCGATTTCATCTCGTCGGAAAATCAGGTTTTGACCGTCCACTCCACGCAGCACCACGACCTGACCGTCCTGGTCTGCGAGGAATCCGTTCACGACGCGACCATCCGCAGTGACGACCAGGTAGTTCTCGAATCCCTCGCGAATCTCAAGGCTGGGGTTGATCACGTTGACCAGAATTCTCTCAACATTGTCCCTTTTGAACGACGTCAGATCCGGCCCGATCCGCCCTCCTTCTTCGAACAGTCGGTGGCATTTGCCGCAGTTCTCTCGGTAAGCCACTTTGCCTTTCTTCGGGTTACCCGAACCGGAGTTCAACAAAGTAAGCAGACGCTGCAACTCACTACGCATTTCTTCTGTGGAAGCGCCGGCAACGGTGCCCCAGTGCTTCTCGACGAGTCCCTGAATCCGTTCGTCCTGGTGCAGAAGAATCTTGCGTAGAGCTGTCGGTGACACGTCTGTGGGTTTGAGCTTTCCGGAGTCGACCGCTTCCAGAAGTTCGGCGGCCCACACGCTGCGACTGGCCAGCAGTGTCTCGGCCACAAGACGCGCTTCTGACGGAACACCAGTGAGTTTTTCGACGACCGCCTGTCCGACCCGCAGATCATCAAACGCCTGCAATGCTGTCAGTGCAGCCGACACCAACTCGGCGTCCTTTTCATTTCCCACAACCTGCAGCAGAACGGGGATGAACTCCGAGCGTCGGATTTCCCCGAAGATTCGCACGAATTCGAGCCGCTCTTCTCGGCTACCCTTTGACTCGCCGACTGACTTCAGCGCTGTCTTCGTTGCCGCAGCATCGCCCTGTCGCAGGCGCAACGCCGCGGATCCGCCGCCCGATTCTGTCAGCGCACTCACGAGTTCATCCGGAATATTGGCGAGCGAGCGACCTTTGTAGGCATCCTCGAAGCCCTTCAGTAGCAGGTCGGTTTCAACTTTGCTCGGAGCAGTTGTTAACAGCTTCGCAGCGGCGATCAGTTCTTCACGTGAACCGGCCAGGGCGTATCGCTTCATCAGTCGTTCGACGAGATGTTGCTTTGCAATTGGACGCTGCCACATCTCCTTGTCCGAGAACAATGTTTCGAGAATCACATTTCGGCCCTCCCCCGTTGCTTTGGCTTCGATCGCCCACCACAGCAGCAGCGGCTGGTGAATGTCTCCAGCATCTTCGTCGTAATTCAAGAGGGCGCGGATGATGGGCAGTGCATCCTTCGGCGGCAGTCGACGAGCCGATGACGCGAGCTGTTTACGGGCCACGATATACGGTTCTTCCGCAGCCATCGCGGCCAGAGCCGCCGCCATGGGGCCAGACACGGCGTAGTGGTCGCACAAGAGGCGGACAGTCCACGCCCGCACGAACGGGTCGGCATGTCCGAGGAGTTCGATGCACAGTTTGTCGGTAAATCCACCGCTGGCATGCAGAGCCCAAAGTGATTCAAGGGCGAACTGGCCGCCGGCATTTTTCGTCTGCTCGATCAGTGCCGGGACGAGCGACCGGTCCACACGATCACCCAGCACTCGAATGATTGTCTGGCGATGACTTTTGTTGGAGTGCTCAAGCAGTCCGATCAGGTCCTGGCTTGAGTGCTCGGAATAGTCGATCGCGCCCGGTGAAACAAAGTCCTTCGGCATCAGCCGATAGACGCGTCCGCTGGTGCGATCGACCCGCCCGGCGTAGTGACTGCTGTGATCGATGCGTTGTTCATACAGATCAGCCACGTAAATGCAGCCGTCGGGACCAGCCTTAATGTCGACCGGTCGAAACCACTGGTCGTTCGTCTTGACGACACGACTGATGTCTTTCGTCTCGAACGATGACTGAAACGGCGTGAAGTCGCTCATCACAACCTGTCCCTGCAACGGCTCAACACCGAACAGTCGCCCACGGTACTCGTCGGGCAGCACATTGCCTTCGTAAATGATGAAGTTGTGCGTGAAGCGAGGCACGCTGTGGTGTTTCATGTTCGCGAAGTAGCCGAAGGCATAGGGATTCGACAGAGACCCGTGTTTGCCAAATCCCTTCCGGTAGTAGCCTCCCTGCACGTAATGGAAGCCGCGTGTGTTTCCCCCGTTGTGCCCCGAATAAACACGGCCCTTCTCGTCGATCTCGACTCCAAAAGTGTTTCCGCCGCCTTCAGCAAAGACTTCGTAGCGTTTTAATTCGGGGTGATACCGCCAGATCAGTTGCCCCATCGATCGGACAGGTTTGTCCTTCGAGCCGTAGCGTTTCACGTTGCCTGTCACCGTGCTTCCCTGACCGGCGTACAACCATCCGTCCGGGCCAAACCGCAGACTGTTGATGACCGAGTGCGAGTCTTCCAGGCCAAATCCTTCCAGCAGGACTTCCGGGTCACCATCAGGCACGTCGTCGCCGTCTTTGTCTGGATAAAACAGCAGATATGGAGGATTGGTCACAAACGCGCCACCGCGCCCGACAGCAACGGACGTCGCGATGTTCAGGCCGTCGACGAACACTGTGTGTTTGTCGAGAGAACCGTCGCCGTTGGTGTCTTCGTGAATGCTGATCCGATCGCGTCCCTTCGCGCCATTTGGCGGCGGTTCGGGCACCTTGTCGTACACCGAACGAAGAAACACGTCGCGGCTGAGCATTTTCACGCCAGCAACGTCCGGGTATTGGCGATACTCCAGCACCCACAGTCGACCGCGTTCGTCCCACGTCATGAACAGCGGCTGAGCAATGTCCGGCTCGCCCAGGACCAGCTCGAACTTCAGGTCATCCGGCGTCTCGAAGTTCTGTTCGGCCTGCTGCGGTGTCAGTTTGTCGTTGTCCCCCTTGCGTCGCGACACGTACGTCTCGACGTTGTCGACCTGATCGACTTTGGCATACAGGCCAACCTTCGATCCGTCTGACGGCGGCTTCGCAGGATCGATTCCAAAGCTCAGCGGATTGGCCTTAGCAAACTCCTGGTCGTCACCGGGCTTGTATTGCCACTGACCGTCCATCCGGATCGCCTGCTTCGCATTCTCATTCAGTAGAACCGGGGGAGCGACGTTGAAGTTGGGACGCGGGTCGTTCTGATGAACGCGAATCGCAACGGTGTTGAATCCACCGAAGCGGACCAGATCACCATTGATTGAGTATCGTCCTTTTTCTCCCAGCCCGCTGCGGAACTTCGGCGGAAACGTGCCGGTGGCTCCCACGTTGGTCCCGTTGACGTAGGTCGCGCGGGCATCGTCGAGAGACTCAACAAACAGCCTCAACTTCGCGCCCTTCCAGTCGGCCGGCACTTGAATCAGACAGCGATACCATGAGTACCCGCCAATCGGAGCCAGCGCGCCACCAGGCATCTTGCGCCAGACGTCCGGCACCGTGACGTTGTGCGTCTTCTGCGTCGTTTCCTGAGCGGTCACATACCTGCTAACGGTCGCGGTCGCGGTCAGCACCGCCAGCGGCAGGAGCACCGTACTGACAGCGCAGCGACAGCGGGTCACGAGGGTAAAGTGAAACATGGGCGGGTTCTCAGTGGCGGGATGGCAGGACTGTTCGAGCGACATTCTGACAGGAGACCGAAATCGTAACGCGATCGTCCAGCCGGAAAAACGACGCAGTCCCTCAGACGCGCCACAATTCGATTCGCAACCCGTGTTACTTCCGTGCGATTCAGAGATACGCGACGGGGAGAGCCGTTGACATGCTCATGCCTGTCATCGGGCAGCGCGTGCGGGCTTGCTCGCGGGCAACACGTAGTGTTCCAGCACCTGTCCGACGTCCCACACAATCGCGTCGCGATCACCGTCGGAGACTGTCACGAGCCGCGTTCCGTCAGCCACAAACTCAAGAAAGCTGATCCCGCCGCGCTGACGGGTGCGGATCAGAGCACGCGTTTGACGGGTCGTCAGATCTATGAAACACAATCGACCATCATCGCTTTTTGTCACCAGTAGTTTCCCGTCCGGAGACACAGCCAGATTCGACAAATGACCGGTGCGCAATGCCGGATCCCAGGCAGCCAGCTGTTCCCCTGACTTCCAGTTCCAGATCCGGACCTTCGATCCTCGACACGACGAATCTGCGGCGACGAGACGGTCACCTGGCAGAAACGCCAGATCACTGGTGATCCCCTCGACGGTCGACAGTTCGCGAATCAGACTTCCGTCGTCCGCATTTACGAGTTGAACTTCGTTGTAGCCAAGCGCCAGCACCTTACCGTTGCGAGACATCACCGCAGCACTTGCAGGCCTCCCGTACTTCCAGATGTGGCCGGTTTCAGGAGTCCACACAACTGCGCGCGAGCCATCGCCAATCACCACAAGTTTCTGACCGTCCGGCGAATAGAACATCCACTGAGGCTCAGACACGTCCTCAGTCTTGAGGCGGCTCGAGCGGGGTTCCGACCTGCTGTTCGCCTTGAGCGGAAGATCGAGCAGCACAATTGGCTCATCTTCCCACACACTCCATGCAATCTGTCGAGAATCAGGCCGGACGGCGATGGACTCGACGAACGCCTGTTTTGTCGCCAGACGTCGAATCACCTGGCCGGTTTCGAGATCCCAGAGCAGGACGTTGTCAGCGTAGTCTGTGATGACCAGCGTACGGCCGTCGGGAAAGGCCGCCAGGCACCAGATCGAGTTATCCTCTGCGCCGACGTGAATTCTCGCGACGGCCCCGGGAGGCAACTCGTCCTCAGCAACAGCCGTGCATGCGAACGTCAACAGCAGCGTCAATGCACCGGCAAACAGCCGTCTGACGGAGAGAGTCTTAGCGGGCATCAATGTCTCCCGGACCAGTGCGTGGAACGGAGAAAGTTATGATCGGTTGGGCCAGGAAATACAGAGGCAATTCAGACTCACTCGCAGACGGCGGATCACCGTCACTTGTGTCATCCATTCCCAATCAGGAGTTTGGGAACGAGCACGCACGGGACGCGAAACGCCGCGGGCGTTTCATCGCAGAGCGTTGGAGCGAACGCGCGGTCGTTTGCCGAGATGCCGACAAAGCCTGACTCTGCAATGCGCATTTCGCACCGCGTTCGGCGCATCTTGCGGAGCGAGATGGCTACTTTGGCTCCGCCGCCTCCTCGTCATCAACGAAGTGATGTCCGCCCTGTACAAGACGACGCGTCAGGTAGACCTCGCCCACCAGGATTATCAGAAACACCAGCAGCAACAGGTGCCATAGTTCGACACGGGCGGTGTCGCTCTTCAGGGCCTCGAACAACTCTGCGGGCGTCTCGATGCGACGTAGACGATCCTCTTCGGTCAGTTCCGCCCAGCGTTCGTCCGTCAACGGAGTCAGGTCGGATTCGCTGCGGTCGAAATCGACGACGAAGAACTCCGGACGCAGGTCGCCCTTGCGCAGGCGATAGACGCCCGGCAGCCACGTGTCATCGACTCGAATCATGGGCCGCAACTCGTCCCCGGCCGGCTGAACAGACATCTCTTCGTCGTCGGGGTTGATACAGACCCAGTTCTCGACAGGGTCGCCCTGTGTGACCGGAAACAGCAGTGGCGTTCCGACATCGACATTCCGCGCGATTCGGCCAGATGCAAGTTGAAAGATCAACTCGTGCAGAAACGCGACGTAGTCCGGTTTGGCAGGCAGCGTTGTCCAATCCGCGTCGAGCGTTGATGTCAGCAGCGCCACCCGTCCGCGTCCGAATTGTCGTGACACGATGAAGGCATCGCCGATTGTGAATCGGGCTGCCGCAGTAGCCGGAGCACGTTCGCGTACCGGCTCTTCGGCAACAACCGCGTCCTTGTCCAGTTCGACCTCGGGTTCAGGTTCCGGTGGAAGTTCTGGATTCAGCTCGACTCGGTACCAGTTGGAGTAACGGGCGTCCAGGAACCCGTCATCGCCGCCCGTCTGAAAACGACTGATCCAGGGAAGCTGCAGGCTTTCACTCTGGATCAGAACGGGCGGCGCGTCTTCGTCGTCGGGAGCTGTTTCCAGCGAACCGAGCCATGCCGGCAACAGGCCGCGTCCGCGGTTGAACAAGCGGTCGTTGTAAAACTGCGTATCGGTCTGATCGCCGACGGTTACAGCCAGTCCACCGCCGCCGTCCACGAACTCGGCCAGAGCATCGGCCTGGTCATCCGTCAGCCGAGCCACATTCGCCAGCACGATGACCTGAGCGTCGCCGATACTGTCTCGCGTCAGGCCAGTCCAGGGGATTGTGCGAGCTGCGACCCAGGGAGTCGGATTTCCTGGAGCCGTCAGCGCGGACGTGGCGAAAAATGTCTCGGCGCGAGTCACGTCAGCATGCGGTTTCCCATCGACGAGCAGCACTGGCAACGCGTCCGTAATGGAGAGTGCTGCTTCTGCCCGGTCATCACCCGGCAGACTGTCGGAATCCATGTAGACGCTGATGAGGTGAGATCCTGGCGTGCGAAAGCGATGCTCGAACTCAACCGTCGCCTGACCGTCCGGCTCGACACGCACCGACAGAGTCTTATCAGCGAGTCTCTGACCGTCGATGTCCAGGTACACCTTTCGATTGGCGGTTGCTCGGCCCCCCGTGTTTCGGACGCGGGTCCGAATGCGGACCGGAAAGTCCACGACCGTCAGCTCACGAGAAAGCTGCAGTCCGTCAATGGAGTCGTTCGCCGGCTTTGCCTGCTGCTTTTGTGCGCTGACAACCCATACGTCGGCGGGGATGGTCGACTGCTCACGCAGTTCCTTGAGCTGCAGTTGAAAATGCTCATCCGCGTCGAGCCACGGGCGAGCCTGCGCATCGGTGACAACCACCACATGTCGGGAGACATTGCTGCCAGTATTGACCAGTTGCAGTCCGCGGATGATGGCCTCATTCAGACGGGAGGTACCCGACGGCTGTGGCAGTTCGTCGAGTGCGTTACGGATCAGGTTCCGGTCACGCGTCAGACCAGGAACCGGACTCGTTACGTGACCGCGCGCGTCCAGCAGCCCGATCGTATCGCCTGCTGTCAGATCGCTGACCAGATCCTTGGCCCAGCCAACCTCAGCCTGCCGCGGCGTCTTCGCCTTGCCCCGCCAGTCGGTGCTGTATGAGCTGTCAATAATGAGCGCGACGTCGCACGCCGGCTTCTGAGAAAAACCACTGGCGACTGGTCCCGACATCCACGGTCGCGAAAGAGCGATCGCGATCAATGCGATCATGCCCATTCGCAACAGCATCAGCAGCAGTTCTTCGAGTCGGACTCGTCGTCGGGCATTGCGACCCAGCTCCAGGAACTGCATCGCGCCCCATTGGACGACGTCGTACTTCTTCCGGCTGAGCAGATGCGCGATGAACGGCAGCGACACTCCGGCCAGACCGGCCAGCATCCAGGGATTGATGAAGTCGAACGACATGGGCAAAGTCAGTCACATCCACAGTTGAACCCGAGCCTTGAACCTCGCAGGATAACGTTTCGAACCCGTCTGCGATTCCACATCACGCCCGAGATTCTTATGACCGAGGCATCCACCCGCGTTCTCGCGATCCACGCGCATCCGGACGACATTGAATTTCAGTGTGCAGGCACGCTGGCAATACTCAAACAAAAAGGATGCCACATCACTGTCGTGACCATGACGCCCGGTGATTGCGGCAGCGCGCAGGTCGGTTCGGCTGAGATCTCCGCGACTCGCCGCGAGGAATCCCGCCGCGCTGCCGAACTGCTGGACGCGGATTGCGAGTGTCTGGAATTCCGCGATCTGAGTATCTGCTTCGACAACCCGTCTCGTCGGCGTGTGTGTGAAGCGTTGCGTCGTATCCGGCCGGACATCGTGCTGACCGCTCCGCCGGTCGACTACATGGCCGATCACGAGATCACCAGCCGACTGGTCCGCGACGCGTGCTTCAACGCCTCGATCCCAAATTACGACACGCGCTCAGTCAACGCCGCTCCGGCACTCGGACACATTCCTCACCTGTACTATGTCGATCCCGTCGAAGGGTCCGACTGGTTCGGCAACTCAGTCGAGCCCGAGTTCATCATCGACATCAGCGAGACTTTCGCTCTGAAGCAGCAGATGCTCGCCTGTCACGCGAGCCAGCGCGACTGGCTGCTCCGACAGCACGGCATCGACGAATACCTCAACAGCAACGAACGCTGGAGTCGTCAGCGAGGTGCGGAAATCAAAGCGGAATTCGGAGAGGCGTTCCGTCAGCACAAGGGACACCCTTACCCGCATGACAACCGTTTGCTGTCTGAGTTGGCATCGACAGATTGACCATCCCGCACACCGTGAGTCACCAGAAAGCCACCGCATGCAGCGCGTCCCTGCCGAACCGTTGAACTATGAATTCAGCCGTCACAACGAACCTCGTGCTCGCATCGAGCCGGGTGAGAGCATCATCATCGAAGCCGAAGACGCCCTGTCCGGCCAGATACGCTCGAACAATGATCGTCGTGACAAGTCAAAAATGCCGTACAGCAACCCGGTGACTGGTCCGATTCATGTCGCGGGTGCCGAGCCAGGCGATTCGCTCGCCGTTCGCATTGACAGCATCGAACCACGCGATGGTCAGGCCGCGACCTATACCGGTGCTCCAAAACAACTCTGTGAATGGCTGGGCACGGACGTTCCGCCTGGAGCACACGTGTGCCCGATTAAAGACGGGCTGATCTACTGGAGTGACGAGATCACCATTCCCTGCGCACCAATGCTGGGCTGCATCGGTACGGCACCGGACTGGGGTGTGCCAACCACGGCGCCAGCCGGACCGCACGGGGGGAATATGGACCTCGTCGAAGTCTGCCCCGGAAACACGGTCTTTCTGCCAGTGTACGTTCCCGGGGCATTCCTCTATCTGGGAGACGCGCACGCAGCGATGGGGCACGGCGAATTATCCGCCACCGGACTCGAAATGGCCTCGGTCTCGACGATCACTGTCGATCTGGTCAAAGGCGAGACGCTCGCCGGTCCACGCATCGAAACGCCAACAGAAATCATGACCGTGGCGACCGGCTGTCCCATGGAGCGGTCGATCGCCGAAGCGTACGCCCGGCTGATCCTGTGGATGGAACAGGACTACGGCTGGGATCGCTGGAAAGCCTACGACATCCTCACACACGTCGGGCGGATTTCCGTGGGCTACTACGGAATCGGTACGGTCGGCACGAAAATCGATAAACGATTCCTTGGACAGCCCACATAACCCATGGGGAAGCCGTCATACGACGACCGACGACGCGGCGCAGGCGGCCGTTTGCCTCCAATCAGGGAGACTGTGGATCGACGACTGGTACAGCGATCAATCCGTAACGGACACCGCCGTTGAAATCGATCGGGTGCCCGGTCATCAGATGTGCTGCGTCGAGTTCCTGCAGAAGTTTGAAGCGAGGGTTGCCCCACCGCAGCCGTTCGTCTCCGGCGGCCAGCATCACCAGCATTGTGATGCGTCCATCCTTGAGATCGATGAACCTGTACCAGTTGAGCGTCACGCGGTGTTCCCACAATCGGCCGTCCGTTCAATTGTGAGACACTTTTGTCCCGCTCTCACAGCGACCGTGCCGCCAATGTTCAAGACTCATTCATCAGCGACGCGGTCCGCGTTGGAAGGCTCAATGATTGTTGGGGAGGCAGAATCGCCGTAGCTGATCCTACACAGCGGCAGAGACTTGCTCAACGCCTCGACGCCGGTCACGGTGACTTTGGTTCCCGTGACGTCAAGCTCTGCCAGGTTTCGAATCTCCTCCAGGTGCTCCAACGCTCGGTCATCGATCGCAGCATTGTCCTTTAGACTGAGCACCTTCAATTTCGAGAACCGGTCCAGATTCTTCACCGAGTCGTTTACGAGATTGTTGTGATACAGAATGAGATTTTCGAGGTTGGGTAGGGCAGGCAGTCGTTGCAAAGTCGGATCAGCAAACTCCATTCGTAGAAATCCCAGTATTCGCAATTGTGTAAATGCACTCAGCCGTTGTATCCCTTTTGAATCGCTAGCAAGTGTTGCGGTGTGATTCAGCACCAATTCGTTCAGGCCCGGTATTTCAGCCAGCGTCGCGATCGCGTCCCATGTGAGGGACTGTCCATCGTCAATCCGAAGTGTTTCGAGGTTCTTCAGTTCTTTGAGTGAGTCGAGAACATTCACATACTTCCGGACGACTAATTCGAGTTTCTTGAGTTGCGTCAGACTCGACAGGACCACGATCTCGTCATTAGTGGAACCACTCACATGCAGACCAGTCAACGCTGGCAATGAACGGAGGTATGCGAGTCCATGATCGCTAAATTGATTCCGGTTAATCGTTAGTCTGGTCAATCGAGGAAACCGTTGGAGGTGCTTGAGAGACTCATCGCTAAGCCCTGCACCTTCGAGAGAGAACTGACTGAGCCACGGCAAATCTGTGATCTGCTGAAATCGATCGTCGCCAATGCCTGTTTCCGCCAAGTTCAGCATTTCAAGTCTCTTTAACCCACTGAGTGGTATTTTCGGCGGCAAGCTCTTCTGCTGGTAGAGGCTCAGATGTACGATCCAGAGATGCTCCGCCGGCAACTTATCGTCTCGCGACACATTGATTCTGCGGCGATCGGAGCACTCGATGTGGAGCTCACCACCTTGGGCAAGCACCCATTCCGCCACCCTGCGGTCTGGGTCGATTCGTGTGACTGCTGGCTGCGCGGCTGGTTGTTGCTTATTCGGCTTGATCGTTCCGCCGTCCCAGGTGATTTCGCGGTGGGGCAAAGCCTGGTGGAGTTCGTCGATCCCTTTTTGAGTGAATCCTGTTTCAGACAGCACAATCGCGCCTTGATCTGGCAATGATCTTAGATCGTCCACGGCCGCATCGGTGACGCTAGTGTTTCTCAAGCTGACAAGTCCCGTTAGGTTTTTGAAGAGCTTGAAATATTGTAAGCCGAGGTCAGTGATTTCGGTTTCGGACAGGGTGAGTCCATGGAGTTGTGGGCAGATGGCAGCGAGTCGTTCCAGGCCGCGATTCGAGAGGCTCATATTGAACAAGGCCAGATTCGTTAGTCGTGGGAATGCTCTCAAGTGCTCAACCACGGCGTCGCTGAAGCCCGGTCCACCGATTGTGAGATTCTGAAGATTGGCCAGCTCTTTAAGATGTACGATGCCGTCGTCAGAACAATCTGTGTTTGAGAGATCCGTTCCGGTGAGCCGGGTGATTCGCCCAAGGCTCTTGAGCCCCTCATTCGAGATTCGAGTGAACGACAGATGAAGAAAGTTCAACCTCGGCAACTGCTGCAGGTGGAGTATCCCCGAATCTGAAATCTTCGTGCTGGCCAGGTCGAGGTGGGCCAGATTCTTAAGCGAAACCAAAGTCGCCAGACCCTTATTGGAAATCACCGTGTACGCTACATCCAACCGCTGCAGATTCGCGAGATCGCGCAGATGCGCCAGGCCGTTATCTGTGATTTCGGTTCTTTCCAGGTTGAGCCTCTCAAGGCTGACTAACGGCCTGAGACGAGCAAGGTCATCGTCCTGAATCGATCGGCAGTCACCAAGATCAATGCCGGTAACCAGGAACGGTGTTTCAGGTAACTTGTGGCCGGACGCAATCGTCACAGTCTCGCCATCGATCTCGATTTCAAGGCTCCCACCACGTTCCAAAGCCCACGTCGCCGCCAGCCCCTGCCCCAATGGCGCTGTTGTCCTGGTAGACACGAGCTGTTTCTGGTCACGCGTAATGGAAACAACCACATCCTGGTTGCGGGTCAGCGTGAACTCGTTCTTGTCGATCGCAAAACCGTCGGCGTTGGCGCCCGTGATTTCGATCTTGTAGTTGCCCGAGAAGTAAGAGGTGGCACCGTCCTGCTGCTCTACTCGAAAGCCATCGATGACTTCCCCGTTGAGTTTGATCGAGACTTCGATGATCGGATCGGCGGAGACAATCTTGATTGTGCCCCTGTCTGTCTGGACGAAGATGACAATCGCGGTCGCGACGACTGCTGCGAATGCGACTCCCCACCGAGCCCAGGCCGTTGCGCGTGGCGGAGTTGAGGTCGCGGAACGCTGGAATGAGTCGTCCGCAGGTCTCGCTGGCGGATCGAGTCGCTCAAGGATGCTGATCAGGTCCGCTTCGACATCGTCCATGCGGGAGTAACGGTCTTCGACCCGTGACTCGATCATTTTCAGGCAGAGGCTCTCGAGTTCCGGATCAACATCCACGTTCAGTTCCGAAGGAGCGGGCGGTGCCCTGACGAGTTTCTCGGCGAGAACTTCGAGCGTGCTGCCTTCGTAAGGAAGCCGTCTGGTCAGCAGGCGGTAGAGGATGACTCCCAGACTGTAAACGTCGCTGGCCGGGCCCACTTCATCGTGTCGGGCCGCAGCCTGTTCAGGTGACATGTAGGCCGGAGAACCGATGATGACGTTCTCCCGCGTGACCTCAGCGTCGTCCGAGCCAATAGCCAGCTGGGCCAGACCGAAGTCAGTGATGACCGGCTCGCCCGACGGATCAATCATGATATTCGCGGGTTTGAGATCGCGGTGGACGACTCCGTGTCGATGGGCTTCCGCAAGGGCGCGGGAGAGTTTGAGAATCAGATTCGCGATTCCGCAGGGCTCGAGCTGTTGGCCGGACTCCAGTAGCTCACCGAGCGTCTGACCTTCGATCCAGGCCATCGAGATGAAGTGGGTGCCGTCAGACTCACCCAGGTCATAGACCGGGCAGATTCCCGGGTGTCGAAGCTGAGCGGCCGCTCGCGCTTCGCGGTAGAAACGCGACAGCGCGACCTCATTCGCGAGTGCCTGCGCCTGCGGTACTTTCAGAGCCACGGCGCGATTGAGCTGCCTGTCGTCGGCCAGATACACGCTGCCCATCGCGCCTTGCCCCAGCAGTCGACCAATCCGGTAGCGTCCATCGGCCAGTTCCGGGAAGGGTTTTCCGGGAGTTTCCGCGGCAGCCTCCGTCTTGTCTGATGTGGAGTGTTGCAGCGAGACATTGACGGTCCTCTCACCGGCACTGGCAACTTCGCTGGTGTCCGCCACTTCGAAGGGCCGAGATCCGATTCCGGCGGCGAGGCAGATGTCTGAAATGGTTTTGGAGTACTCTGGCAGTTCTTCCTGGTACGTGTTGATCGTCGGCTGTTCTCCCGCCGAGAGCCGCAGTTCGAGTTCCACCGGGAGCAGGACGCGTAGAAGTTCGTCGCGGTCGGCCTCTGGAATCTCGTTTACGAAGTCACGAATTGACGGTCGATCGTCGGACGACCACTCTGCTTCGAACCGGTCGCAAAGCAGGTCCATCCGTCGTTCCCGCGACAATTTCGGTTCCGGTTGTGGCTGATTCATGCGTTGCCCCGCGAGCGCTGTTCAATCGAGTGTGGTGCTGCCGTGCGGCCCGTTCGCGTATCTGTGCCAGCTGGACAATGGCCCTGAAACAAGCGACGTCTGGAGCGCGACGATGCATCGTTGCACTCCAGACCTCTCGCATGCTTAAGAAATCGTAGCCGTGAGTCCGGCCTCACCCGACATGAGATTCACGCTCTGCTTTCCGACAGCCGCTGTCGGCAAACACGAGAAAAATCGAAATACGGTTAAGAGGACCTACTCTTCCTCCGGATTCCCACTCCAGGCGTCACGGACCAGATTAAGTTTGCGTTCGACTTTGCGCTCCGTGCAGTTCATTTGCTCGGCAGCCTCGCGGTTGCGGTATCCCATCAGCCTCAGCACAGCGAACGGTCGGAGGTCATCCGGAAGCAACTCGATCATCTCCTTACAGACGAGATCCAGTTCCTGTGTCGGAAGAACGTCAGCAAGTTCTTCAAGTCTCGGTCCAGACTCGTCGCCAGATCCACCGCCGACGTTCCTGACCCGCCCACCACCCCGCTTGAGAGCGTTTTCACGCTCCCGTTGCCCATAGACTTTGCGTTTCGTGATCACGGTCAGCAGTTTCAAGAGTCCGTTGCGTTCCAGGTTCAGCTCAAAGTTTCCAGCCGTGATCCCCTGCCAGAAACTGATCATCGCGCTTTGTGCAGCGTCCTCAGCACCCTGTGCTGCGATCGGAGACGATCCCAGTGTGCTGCGTGCAATTCCCACCAGTTGAGGAAAGTAACGCTGACACAGAGGCCTAAGAGCCGCCGGTTCACCGGCTCGCAGGTCGTTGATGAAAGACGTGATGGAACCTTCGGCGGACTCAGACACAGGTGTTCTCCAGTGCGATAGTCCATCACTTTGAGCGAATCAGGTGCGTTGATGCAAACGACTCGATAGCGCCGCCGAAGCAGGATCGTTCTTCTAGCGTTCCGCCTCCGCCGGCATTCAGGGGGTCTGTGGAGCGGCGACTGGTTCCGCAATTAATCCGTAACGGACGCTGCCATCGAAATCGATCGGGTGCCCGGCCATCAGATGTGCTGCGTCGGGTTCCTGGAGCAGTTTGAAGCGAGGGTTGCCCCACCGCAGCCGTTCGTCTCCAGTGGCCAGCATGACCAGCTTTGAAATGCGTCCATTCTTGAGACCGATGAATCCATACCAGTTGAGCGTTACACGGCGTTCCCACAATCGGCCGTCCGTTCTCGTGCCGACTGCATCCTGTCGACCTCCCATATTCGAGTGATCTTCAATCCCAATTCGCAGAGTCGATGGGTCGGCGGACTCAACGCGTTGACCGCGGAATTCCCACCAGCGAGCTTTGTTCGTACTACCCGGTACGCCTCCCGAGGGGATCGACGTCTAACTGTCCGAGAAATGCGCGGCTCACCAGGACTCGACTCAATTCGTCGGAGATACGAAACTCGCTTCCGCTCCCATTTCGACTGGCGCGAACAAGCTCAACCTGAGCGCCGACTCCGACTTCGAGTCGAGCTTCCATGTAGTGTTCCTGGCGAATCGTATCGGCTACGCATGACCAATCCGAAACCGAAGAAGAAGACATCCGCACGCCACGCGGATTCAGCGCGCATCGCGCGATGCATGACGCAGCCGGAGAACATGAAGACGAAGGATTATGTCTGCGGCGTCGAGCGACTGAATGGCAATGACGCGTGGGCCGTGTTCAAGGCCTGCGCTGCCGGGAATATGCCAAAGATCCAGAAGCTTCTGGAAAAAGAACCGCGACTTGTGAACTCGCAGTTCTGGTATCAGTTGCCCATTCACTTTGCCGTGCGGGATGGCAATGCGGAACTGGTCAAGTTGCTGCTTGATCACGGGGCCGACGCGGGGCAGTCGACATTCACTTACAACTCCTGGCCGAAACTGCTGAAGATCGCGGAGGAACGCGGGTACCGGGATGTCAAAGCACTGCTCGTGCGGCGATTGAAGAAGGACTTCCATTATTCACCGGACTTTGAGTTGCTGAAGGATGCCATCATTTCACGCAGCTCGCGCAAAGTCGGAGCCGTGCTGCGGAAGCATCCACATCTGGTCACGGCCAGCGATGCCCTTGGGAATAATGCGCTGCACTGGAGTGTGATCACACGTCAGCTGAAACTGATCGAGAAGTTCGTTGACCTCGGCACACCGCTGGAAGCTCAGCGAGCCAATGGACAGACTCCGCTGCTTGTCGCGACGTCGGGTGGCTACGACTACTGGCATCGTGATGCGTGGCGCCCCGGGCATCCGTCGTTGCGCGATGCCGCGGTCATGGTCGGCTGCCTGCTCACCAAAGGTGCGAAGTACACGATCTCGACAGCGGCGGCGGCGGCGGTTGGTGATCAGGAACGGGTCGAAGAAATCCTCGCAAAGGATCCAGAGCAGGCTGTCCGCATCAACCAGGCACGAATCAGCCCGTTGTCATATGCCGCCGGCGAAGGGCATACGAATGTCGTTCGTCTGCTGCTTGAGCACGGCGCGAATCCCAACATTGCGGAAGAAGGGGCTCCGGATGGTTTCGCGCTCTTCAGTGCGTGTCGTGGCAATCATCTGGAAACGGCGGGACTTCTGCTGGAACACGGAGCCAATCCGAATGCCGGCGCCGATTCATCCGGCTGCTGCCTGACTATCTGCGAAGCCTATCACGGCACGCGCGCCGAACCGCTGCAGAGTCTGCTGAGAGCGTACGGCGCGTTCACACCTCCCTATGACATGGATGACAGCGAACTGAAGCAGGCCCTTCGCGACAATCATCCCGCAATAAATCACGAAGAGTTCCTCGGCAACGTGATGTCGAAGTGTGACGAAGAGCTGCTCGAACTCTATCTGGCGTTCGACCCACTCATGCCGAAGAAGATGGGATTCTGGGGCGACGTGGTCGATGCTGGTTTCACAAAGCTGATTCACAAACTGCTGGATCACGGTCTCGACGTTAACCGGCGCGACTGGGTGGGTCGCACATTTCTGCATGGCTGTAGTGAGAGCTTCGACACAACCATCGCCGCCGTGCTCCTGGATGCTGGTGCTGACATTAATGCCAGGGACGTTGAGTTTCGCGAAACACCGCTGGCTGCCGCAATTCGCGCCGATTCATCGTGCCTGGATGAGGACCGGTCAGAGCTTGAGGAGAATCGGATGCGGATGGTTCGCTTTCTTCTGAATCGAGGCGCCGCGACGAACTTGCCCGATGACGAAACCTGGGCGACACCATTTGCCCAGGCAAGGAAACGCGGACTTGTCGAAATCGAGGAACTCCTTCTGAAGCACGGAGCCGCCTCAGGTGGCGAGTAAGCTCGATTTGGCGTTCAGGAAGTTGAGCCCGACCGTATCAGCTCGAACAGCGGCGCGAACCACGAGTCGTAGCGTTTGAGCTTCGCGCCTTCGATCGTGATCTCCAACACGATTGGTTCTGTTTGGCCGGGAAGGATCCACGCGCCACCGCGCAGTTGGCAGTCGTCGATGATCATGCCCTCGATCTTTTCCGCCGAGAAACCAGACGGCGAGCTGGTTGTCGACCAGTCTCGATCGGATTCAATGGCCAGCACGAGTTGCGACCGGCTTCCGGCGAACCAGACTTTGCCCTGCGGCATCGAGTAGTCGCCTGGCCACGAGACCTTCACGTCCGCGTACAGCACGGTGATTGGATCGTCACCGGCTGAGGCCGTGAGCAATGCTCTTGCAGCAGATCCGGAAACACGCGTGGACGCAGCCGCACCTGCAAGGCGTGTATTCAACAGGTCGACGTATTGGCGGTCGAGATTCGCACGCTCCTTCGCGATGTCGCGACCAAAGTACGCGGCGGTTTCCAGCACAACATCGTCCGGATGCACGTCAAATGGCGGGACGCATACGGCCAGACGACACAGGTCACTCATGTAGATTCCCAGCGTTTCACTGTCCGGATCGATGTCCGGTGGATCGAAGAAATGCGGTGGCCGATTCTCCAGATCGACCAGCATTCCCTCGGCGGCGGAAGCACCGATGCGCTCTACCAGAGCCAGTTTGTCGAAGTGCTCTCGCAGCTCGCGGACCGGGCGACCCTTGACCGTGCAAACCAGGGCGGCAAGTGATTCGAGCGCCGATGCGTTCTCCTGCTGCTGACGGTCCAGCGAACCGGATGCGGCTTCGTCCGCGGCAACGTCGAGCCGGAAACCAAGACGAGTCTCAACGCCCTCACTCCATTCCGCCACACGCTCCGCTTTCCGTCCATGCACGAAGTCACGGAAGAACTTTTCCAGGCGATGTGCAATATCCTGCCTCTGTTCCGGATCCAGTAGCGAATGCGCATCAACCAGTGGCTCGGCCGTTCGATGAGTCGACAGGCACCGATACAGAAAAACCCGGTCGTATTCATTCCGCAGCGTCAACGCCCCGACTTCGCGCAGAGCATGCGCGAGGTTCTCGCGAGAGATCGGAAAGCGGCTCATCAGATTGGTCAACTCGCTGCCGTACACCCAATTCGAATCGCGGTGTCTGAAGTCGCCCCCGTAGACACTCGCGACTTCGAAACCGACCACACGCACCAGATCACCCAGCATGGAGATGGCCTGCTGGTCGACCAGCTTCTGTCCGATCGCCTTGGCTCCACGTTTGCCGATTTCGGTGAGAGCCCACGTGATGCCCAGCGTCAGCGGATTCGCACCGGATGCCATGCGGCCTACGTAAAGTGCCTTCGATGCGTACCCGAGATACGGTTCCGCGGCCGTGTAGATTCCGTACGCCTTGACGGCCTTCTGCACATAGCCATGCAGAGTGGCGAAGCTGGCGTCCTTCAGATCAAACGGCAGCCGCTCCAACGTGATCAACAGGTGCAGACACACGCGACTGCCGGCTCGTAGCAAATCGTCGACGCTGGTCTCCAGCAGTGGATTCCCGGCATCCGGCCGATAGACCTTCGCGACGCGAGTCACAAGGTCCAGCACATCGTCGCGAATGAGCTTCGAATCCAACTGACCGTCAGGCTGGTAATAGCCTTCCTGCAACTTCTCGTAGAGCCGCTTCGCTTCGGCGTCGAGCAATTCAATCACTCGCTGGTCACAATCCGTCAGTTCGGCGGTCTCCAGCGAAGGAGTCGCTGCGACGCCATCAACGGCCGCTTCAGCACCCGGGTATTCGAGCCATTCCTGAAACGCGACCAGTCGATTGGACAGCCCCATCTCGCGTTCGTTGATCGCCTGTGCCTGTACTTCGAGTTGCGATTCAATCGTCTTCCGCAATTCAACAAGTTCGGCTCGTTCGACATCCAGTTGGTCGCGTTCGTTCTGAATCGCGTCTACAGCGGGAGTCGGGATGGGGCGAGCAAAGTACAGTCCCACAAGCATCACGATGCCGCTAATTGCTGTAATTCCCGGTGAACTGACTGCACCAGCCTGTGACCACCCGAGCACGATACCGCCGATGGCAATCAACCCGGCAAATATCACAACAACGCTTCGCAGAATCGCACGGTTCCGGCTCAATTGACTCTCCAGATGTCGTCATGCACGTCGTTCTGCTGAGCTGCAGCGCAGCAATGTGCGTCCGAGATGCAGAATAGGGCGATGCGTTCCAATCCACGAGACCGGACAACCTCTTTGGATCTGGAAACCGGGGATCATGTGATTCCCAGCCGCTTATCCAATCGAAAACAACTCGCCCTTTGATGTTGAGCGAGCGTGGCAGTAGGTTGTGCGGACGACATTGATTAGGCCGTTCATGTTCGAGTTCAAGATGGAAGCTTCCACAATGAAACAACTCGCTTGGATTTCTCTCTACGGGCTGACTCTGCTGCTGTTGCCAGCGGGTCTGACACTTTCTGCGATGGCTCAGGACGGTGACGACAAGCCGACCGTCAAGAAGCCGGCCAGTCACACGGTCAAGGCCGAGCCGCTGCGTATTGAGCTGAAACTGACCGGAACATTTGAAAGTTCACGCACCGTTGAATTGTCGCTGCGGCCAAAGGCATGGAGCAAACTGGAAGTCAAACAGGCGGTGGCGCATGGCAAGGCGGTCAAGAAGGGTAATCAGCTTGTCGAACTGGATCTTGAGGATCTGGAACGAGCGATCAAATCGGCCGAGCAGACTCTGGCGATCGGAAAGCTCGGGCTGGAGGAGGCACTGGTAGCCCTCGACGCGCAACGCAAAACCACACCCATCGAGCTCACTGCAGCCGAGCGAAGTGCGAAGAACGCAAACGACGACCTGGATTACTTTCTTAAGATCGAACGAGCCCAGTCGATCAAGTCGGCCGAAAGAGCACTGAAGAGTTCTCAGTACGCACTCGAATACACGACAGAAGAACTCAATCAGTTGCGGCAGATGTACAAGGCCGACGACCTGACTGAAGAGACCGAGGAGATCATCCTCACACGTGCGGAACGATCCGTCGAGTCTGCTCAGTTCTCACTGGAATCGGCGAAGCTGCGAACTGCGAGAACGCTCAAAACTATCTTGCCCCGCCGCGAACTTGAGCTCGTCGACTCCACCAGACGCGAGTCGTTCAATCTGGCAAAGACAGTCACCACTGTGGCTGCGGGATTGAAGAAAGCAGAGATCGGTGTGCAAAAGCAGATGATCGAACACGCTATGGCGGAAGAGAATCTTGCTGAACTGAAGGACGACCATCAGACGCTGTCCAATATTCATTCACCTATTGACGGTTACGTGTACTTCGGCCGAGTGCAGAACGGAAAGTGGAGCGGTAAGGGAACGCTCGAAGCATCGCTGCAGCCAGGCGGGGCGATCACTCCGAAGCAGATCTTCATGACGATTGTGTCGCGGGATGTCGCCCGTGTCAGGACATCGGTCAGCGAAAAGGACCTCTATCAGGTTCAGGCAGGAGTCAGGGGCAAGGGGAAAGCAACTGCGTTTCCCGATGCGAAGTTCAAACTCAAAGTCGACTCTGTCGGACGAATTCCCTCAGCACCCGGGCTATTCGACTGTGTCATCGAACTTCTTGACGATCCCGTCAACTCGGTCGCGGCTGGTATGGGCTGCGAACTTTCGCTGGTGACCTATGAGCAGCCGAAGGCTCTGTGTGTCCCTGCTGCGTCCGTCTTTTCTGACGACGGCGAAGATGAGCAGTATGTCTACGTCATTGATGGAGAGACGCCCGCCCGACGGACAATCACAACAGGACGCAGTTCCGGCGGACGGATCGAGATCATCAAGGGTCTGAAGGCCGGCGATGAAATCCTCGTCAAGAAACCCGAGGGGGATTGACATGCGTAGTCTGCTGTTCGTTTTGCTGTGTGCCTGTGGTCTGACACACATTGGCGTCGCCGCCGACGAGTCATCGGAAGGCAAATCTGGCGCCGCCACGACTCCGCGTGTCGAGTCCATTCCTGCGGCCGATCCAGAAGTGCTGGAATCGTCCATCAATCGCGGCCTCGATTTTCTAGTCGGTTATCAGAACCCGGACGGTTCGTGGGGTAGCGCGACCCGCACCAAGGGGCTCAATATTTATGCACCGGTTCCCGGTGCGCATCACGCCTTTCGCACGGCCACGACGGCGATGTGCATCACGGCTCTGATCGAATCGGGCAGCGAAACACCGGAAGTCAAGCAGTCGCTGAACAAAGCCGAGCAGTGGTTGCTGACATACTTGCCGCGACTTCGTCGCGCGAATCCCACGGCGATCTACAACGTCTGGGGACATGCCTATTCGATTCAGGCACTCGTCCGCATGCACCGTCGCTACGACGACCCTGCACTGCGGGCGAGAATTGTCGAACTCATCGAGCTGCAATTCGACTTGCTGAATCGCTACGAATCAGTGGATGGTGGCTGGGGCTATTATGATTTCCGGCTGGGGACGAAGAAGCCGGCGAGCAGTTCAATCAGCTTCGTTAACGCCACAGTACTGGTTGCCTTTCACGACGCAGCATCGATCGGCGTCAGTCCGCCTGAAAAGAACGTTGACAAAGCGATTGCCGCACTGATCCGGCAGCGGAAGCCCGACTTCTCGTATCTCTACGGTGAATACCTGAAGGATCGTCCGATGCGCGGGATCAATCGGCCCGGCGGTAGTCTCGGCCGTTCTCAGGCCTGCAACATCGCACTACGCGTCTGGGGTGACGCGAAGATTACCGACGAAGTTCTGGACACATGGCTGCACCGGTTATTCGCCCGCAATGGCTGGCTGAGTATCGGTCGTAAGCGGCCAATTCCACACGAGTCCTGGTTTCAGGTGGCCGGATACTTTTACTACTACGGTCACTACTACGCGGCCCTGTGTATCGAAGAGCTGCCCACAGAACAGCGCGGCCTGTTTAAGGCGCACATGGTCCAGACGATTGTCCCCAAACAGGAAAAAGACGGTTCGTGGTGGGACTACCCTCTATACGACTATCACCAGCCCTACGGAACGGCCTTCGCGCTCATGACCCTCGTCCGCTGCCGGGAATGACCGGCGGCAGAATCATCGACGACACGCTCCATTGCTGGACACGTTCCGTTGCCCGCACCGGTAAGCCCGATGGCCTGTCTCAGTTGGTCAGGCTTTCTCGGACAGGCAGGATTGAATCGAGCCGAGTGGTTTCGAGTACTTCCTGAAGATGCGCATTCGGATGGTAGAGCTGCACATTGATGCCGCTCTGATGTACGGCCGCGAGGATCCCAAGGATCCAGCTGGAGACGAGTTCCACTTCCATCAGATCAACGGCGAGCAACTGACACGGAGAGCACTTGAGCAATTCAAGCAGACTGTCTCGGACGTCGGTTGCAACATCCGGATCCGCCAGATGTTTCCCGTCAAAGCCAATGACAGTCAGCTTGCCTGTCTTGTACAGATGGAAGAACGGCAAACTGTTGACGTGCTGACCGTACATGCCTGGCCCCGAGACATAAGAATCAGTTTTCCATTCGGAGTGTCGCGATTCGACAATCGTGACAGCGCGTCCGAGCGTTGGCGTACCCTACGCCCATGCGGCAGAACCCGCAACGAGTCAGTCGTGGCCGTCGTCAGAAGTGGTGTGGTGCGCATGTCTCCATCTATTCACCCAACCATCATCGAGAGTCACGATTCTTTGACGACCAGCGTTCTGGCTCGTTTGTCGTGCCATGTCTGGTTGGTCTTCGACCACAGCATCAACAGGCAGCCCAACAGGCCGAAAGTAGCGGACGGTAAGAACGCCATTGTCCTCTGACCGGCCTGTTCAATCCCCACGCCGACGAGTGAGTCCTGATCGACCACGCGCAGGCGAAGCAGTTTCTTGCCGACCGTTGCATGCCAGTCGCTCGCCAGCATGAACGGGCAATAGAACAGATACGCCAGGCAACTGAGGACGGCGATGTCGCTCCTCATATCAACGAACTGCTGGTGAGCCGGACCTGGTCCGGGGTTCTGTAATCGCCGGGCAACAAGCTCGTCGAAACCGAATGCGAACCACGAGATCGTCGCCAGAACCAACCACAGCAATACCAGATCGATGCCTGTCGCCAGCATACGTTCGGTGAAGGTCGCGAGAGACGGTGGTGCTGCGGGCTGAACCGAAAGCAGTGGCGAACCATTCCGGGGGATTGCCTGGCCTGCGTCATACCGACTAAGCCACTCCGCGCCCTGCTTCTCCGTCCTTTGCCACTCGTCGTCAGGGATCTCGAACTCGATTTGCTGGAGCCGAGCCGTGTCGGAACTCGCAAAATTCCCGATCACCGGATGGAAGTTTTGCCAGCGTTGTGACGCCTCTTTTCCAGGCTGCAGGTCTTGCGCAATCCCGTCCGGACATTTGCGGTAAAAATTACACGTAACCAGCCGCGTGCCAGGTTGAAGACTGAAGACGTCGGCGATCCTTGCGGGAAACTTAAGGACGGCGACACAGTCGAGTTCGTCGGTATAGGCGGCAACAAGAACATTGGGCTCGACTCTCAGGATCAGAGCGGCCCGTGCGTCGCCTCGATCGATGTGTCCTGCGATCGCATCGAACGTCCCCTTGACCCGGGACGTACCTTCGTCCTCGTCCCGTTCATTCCAGGCGTCTCGTCGAGCACCGCGCAACTCCGGCTCGATCTGCACCAGCATCCTTCGATTCAGTGGCAGACGTCCCGGATGAGTGGCCGCCGTGAATTGCCCCACTTGCTGCCTGTAGAAGGAAAAGTCTTCAAACAGCGTCTCTCTGCCGACCAGCTCCCAGCCCGCCAGCTTCTCGGCGTCCTGACGGGCTACGACGATCTGACTTCCGCCCTCCTTGAACAGCAGATCGTCATTGGGATCATACTTCTGGCGCATGAGTATCTGTGGCAATCCACCAGAGTCGACATTGATACGCACGACGCTCCGATGCTGCCTGTTCAACTGACGGCAGTAACGCACGAATGCCGGGTTCAATACCAGGGGGAACTCGTCGTCCGTCGGCATGTTTTCTCCGCTCGAAACCCAAGAGTCTAACTTCGTGTCTGCGATCGAACCTGGAAAGGCGTTTGGATATCGCCCTCTGGAAACCGTCCAGAAACAGACGCAACTCAGGTCTCGGTTTGATCCAGACGACTTACGACTTCCCGTGATATTTTACCAACTGAAAAAGAGACACTGGCGAATTCACGGAAGGTGCTGTCTCGGTTGAAGCGTCGGAGCAACCGGCCCTCGCATGAAGACGTGCATGCCTGCTTCGACCGCTCGATTGCCCTCAGTCGGCGGGCGGACTTCCCGAATATTCGCCCGGGTGTTGATACGGTCTTTTCACAGACGACCCACCTGGACCGCTGGCATCAGGGCAGTGTGGAGTTCGTGTTCGGCAGCGACGCGTTCTTCAACGGGCTGCTAAACCGGCCGAATCGAGCAAACAGCGGCGGAAGGACCAGCAGGTTCAGCAGCGTTGATGTCACCAGGCCGCCGAGGATCACGAATGCCATCGGGTATTCGATTTCCTGCCCCGGCCTGTTGCCCGTGACCACCAATGGAACCAGCGCGAGGCCGGTTGTCAGGGCCGTCATTAGAATCGGGGAAAGCCGTTCCGCGGCGCCTCGGACGACCAGTTCCGGACCGAACGGAACGCCTTCTTCATTCTGCAGATGGCGGTAGTGATCGATCAGCATGATCCCGTTGCGTGCGGCGACTCCCAGGACGGTCACGAAACCGATCAGCGATCCCAGTGACAGCACACCACCACACAGAAACGCTCCGGCGATGCCGCCCACCAGTGCGAAAGGCAACGTCAGGAAGATCAGCAGCACCAGGCGCATGGAACCGAAGTCTGATTGCAGCAACAGCAGGATGCCCAGCAGCGAGAAGACGGTCAGGCCGAGCAGCCGCTGACGGGATGCCTTCGCTTCGGCGTACTCGCCGAGGAATTCCGGGTGATAACCTGTTTCAAACGTCACATCCGTGAGGACGCGCCGCTCGATTTCCTGAGCCACACTGCCAAGGTCTCGCCCGGATACGTTGCAGACGACATCCAGTTTGCGAGACGTGCCGATACGCTGAATCGCGTTGGCGGCCGGCTGGATCGAGATGTCGGCGACGGCCCCCAGCGGAACCTGTCCCCCCGAGGGCGTGTCGATCATCAGGTCACGCAGTACATCGACATCTCGTCGCACGGATTCCGATCCCCACACGACAACTCGAAAGATCTTCTGTTCTTCAAAGATCTCCCCCACCTGCGTGCCACGAATGAGAGTCGTAGTCGCGCGGCGGACGTCGCCCGGTGACAGACCGAACTGAGCGGCCGATTCCGGCTTCAGGTCGATCACGATCTGTGGAATCAGTACCTGCGGCTCCACTTTCAGATTGGTCACACCATCGACGTCACCCATGACGGCGGCGACGTCCTCCGCCCTCGCACGCAGCTCTTCCAGATTCGGCCCGTAAATGCGGACGACGATCGCGCCGCTGGCTCCTGTCAGTACCTCTTTGATCCGTTCGGTGAGATACGTCAGCAGGTCTCGATACAGACCCGGATAGCCATCCACCGCTTCCTGCACTTTGGCAACGGTTGCGTCGTAGTCGACGTCGGTGTCGATGCTGATCCACAGTTCGGTGAAGTTCGGTCCGTAGACCTCGTCGGCGACTTCCGCCCGCCCAATGTGTGAACCGAAGTTGTTGACGCCCTCGATGCCTCGCAGCTCTTTGCTCGCGGCAATCGTGATGCGATTCATCGCTTCGACACCGATCCCGGGCTTCTCGACCCAGTGCATCAGGAAGTCGGTCTCCTTAAACTTCGGCATCAGCTCTTCACCGAGCTGCGGTACAGAGACGCCCGCTCCGACAAACACAAGCAGTACAAAGCCCACGATCGCCTTCGGCCGCCGAATCAGTGGCGGCAGAATTCTCAAATACCAGCGTTTCAGCACGGCCGCCAGAGGCGCGTCGCGTCTCTGGCGATTTGCCGATCCTGGTAGAAGCATCAGCGACAGGGCGGGAGTAATCGTCAGGGCCGTCACCAGCGATGCGAGAATCGCCAGGATGTAAGACGCTGCCAGAGGTCTGAAGAACGAACCGGCCAGACCTTCGAGGAAGAAGACCGGAACCAGTGTCAGCACGACGATCAGTGTCGCGTACACGACGGCGCTGCGCACTTCGAGCGACGCATCCAGCACGACTCGAAACGCCGACTTCGGATTTCCGGCCTCATGATTCAGTCGCAGACGACGCAGAATGTTTTCGACGTCGATAATCGCATCGTCGACAACTTCACCCAGCGCGATGATCAGACCGGCAAGCACCATGGTGTTGACCGTTCCGCCGCGGTAGTAAAGCACCAGCACGGCAGACACGAGCGACAGGGGTATGGCCAGCGAACTGATCACAGCGGCCCGCCAGTCGAACAGGAACAACGCGAGCACGACGATCACCAGAACACAACCGATGATCAGGGCGTGCGACAGGTTCTCGATAGCTCGTTCGATGAACGTGGCCGGTCGGAAGATCTTCGTGTCGACATCGACGTCAGGCAGAGCCGGCGCAAGCTGCTCCATTGCGGCTTCGACACCGCGCGTGACTTCCAGCGTGTTGGCCCACGGCTGCTTTTCGACGATCAGTAGAATGCCGGGTACGTCATTGATGATGGCGTCGCCAATTGGTGGCGGCGATCCGATTTTCACGTCAGCAACGTCGCCCAAAAGCAGCGGTGCTCCGTTGCGGTGCACCACCACCGTATTCATCAGGTCTTCCGGATTCTGCACGGCAGACGTGTGCCGGATGGCCAGACGCTGATTCGGAGTATCAATGAAGCCGCCGGAAACCGGTTCGACGGAGTTGCCGACGGCCAGCATGACAGTGTTGAGTGTGATGCCATGGGCCCGCAGCCGATCTGGATCGACGAGTACCTGAAACTGTTTGTCGTAATCGCCCCAGATCGCGACGTTGGCGACACCCGAAATGGCCATCAACCGAGGACGGATCGTCCACTTCGACAGAACAGTCAGCTCCATCTGCGACAGTTTTTCGGACGACAACCCGATCTTCATCGCCCGGCTGAGCGACGACAGTGGCGGCAGAATCACAGGCGGATTGACGACGCGAGGCAGCCGCGCGGCAGTCTGCGAGAGTCGCTCATTGACGAGATTTCGAGCCGTGATCAGGTCGGACCCGCGCTGAAAGTAAAGCTGGACGGACGAGAGTCCCAGCACAGACTTCGAACGCACGTGATCCAGAAACGGAATGCCGTTGAGCGAATTCTCAATGGGCACCGTGACCAGGCTCTCCACTTCTTCAGTGGACAGCCCCGGCGCTTCGGTCTGAATCTCCACCCGCGGCGGTGCGAACTCGGGAAACACATCGAGTGGCACATCATCCGCCGTGCGGATGCCGACCACGATCAAAGCGATCGCCGCCGCGACGACCAGCGTCCGGAAGCGAAGAGCTGTCGAGATGAGCCAGTTCATTTACCAGCTCCGAATTCTGTACCGAACAGCTCGGCCGCGCCGTCAACGACGACGGACGTGCCGACTTCGGGGCCTCGACTGAGGACGGACAGTTTGTCTGTGGTGAAGTGAACTTCGACCCGATGCCGTTCAAACGTTTGCTCAGCCGAATTGACGTAGACCCACGCGACGCCGTGGATGTCTCTCAGGATTGCAGCTCTCGGGACGACGAGCGATTCCGTTTCGCCCCGCAGTGTTAACACCACCTCCACTCGTTCGCCGGGTCGAAAGCGGCCTTCGGTATTGGGCAGTTCGTAAAACAGGTCGACAGTTGCCGCCAGCGGATCAGCACTCGGCGGGGCTTCTTCGACCGGATTGACGTCGACACCGATCGCGGAGTTGCCAAGGTCATTGACGATCGCGCTACTTTCCGTCGCGACCTGGTCCCGCAGTCCCGGATAGACGGGAACGCGAACCCACATGGTGTCGAGACTGACGACTTCAAACAGCGGCACGGCCGCACTGACCGTCTGCTCGACAGACGACGACACGATTCGCAGGATTCCATCGCGTGGTGCCAGGACGGGCAAATCGATGACGGCACGGGGCTCCGCTTCCAACGACAGCATGTCGAGCTGTTGCTTGCGAGCCATCGCGGCTGCTCGTGACTGTCGGGCAATGTCGAGTCGGGCGATGGCATCGTCCACATCCCGGCGGCTTCCGGCCCTGTCCGACAGCAGTTGTTGGGCTCGGTCCAGAGCGATCTGAGCCGCTTCGATTTGAGCGTCGGCCTGCTTCACATCGCCATCAGCGGTGACCTGCGCCGAAATCAGCAGCACCTTCGCATTGGCGATGACAACTCGTTCGACTGCCGTCGGAACTTCGCGCTCGGGCGAGAGGAGCGGCCGTAACCGAAAAACAATCTGCCCCTTGGTCACCTTCTGGCCAGCGAGCAGATTCGCGTCTTCAGGCAGATTCGCGTCTTCAGTTGGATTGAGAAGCAACCCGGTGACGGGAGCCGTCACGACAACACGCGCGCCGTCGGGAATGGCAATCTCGCCGCCGACCGTGCGTTTTCTGGAAAAGGCTTCCAGCTCAACCGGTACCGTGCTGATCTGCAGCCGCTGTTCGGCTTTTGCAGTCAGTACGATGCGGTAAATGTCGCCTTCATTCGGATGCTCGATCTTCGCCGGTGCTGTCTTCGCGGACGGAGCCGCTTTCTGCGGTCCGCACCCGGGAAGACACCACAGGACCAGCAGGAGGGTCCAGAGTCGAGCGGCCAGAATCGGGAGTTTATTGGGTCGTCGCATGCCATCCCTTTGTCCGCGAAGAACCGTAGGTCGAATCTGACGGATGCCGGACTGGACGCACCGCATCAGCCGTGTCCGACTCGACTTCAGACGCGTGATACAAAACACTCAAAGTCCGGAACTGCACGCTCTGGACACTCTCAATCCCCGGCTCTGGAAGCCTGCCGCTCGCATCCGGACTCGTCTGGATCTTCTTCCCTACGCCGCGTTCCAGTTCAGCGAGCGCTCGCCGCACGTCGGCTTCAAGCTGCAGTTCACGCATGCGCGAATCCAGATACTGGCTGGTTGTCTGCAGCACGAGAAAATACGGCGCTCCGCCGTTTTCGTAGTTCCGTCGTGCGAGCCCCTCTGCCAGTTGCAGCGTCGGAAGAATCTCGGTCCGCAGGAGATGCAGATTCTGCTGAGCCTGTTCAAGCTGCGTGTGAGCCGTGCTGACCTCGAGCGTGACACGATCACGGACCGTCACGTACTGCCGCGCCGCCTGCTGCCATTGAGCATCCGCGATCGCGATGCCGCCCCGATTACGATTGAACACCGGGATGGTGAACCGCAGGCCAGGTCCCGACTCAAAACCTTTATTCCCCGAACCATTCGCATCGTAGACGGCATCAAGATTCATGAACTGCTTCTGAGCGAGCCCGACCCGTTCGCCAGCCGCCTCAATTGAAATCTCCGCCGCACGCAGATCTGGTCGCATTGTCAGCGCGGCATCGAGAAGCGAGTCGAGAGAGTCCAGTGGTGCGGCGGACAGGTCCGCATCTCGACTCGCGACGGCCAGCAGTTCGGAATTCTGGATGTGTGATTCTGGACTTCCCCGCTGCCCGATCAGCGTCAGCAATTGTTGGCGGGCAATTCTCACATCCTGACTGGCACGTCCCGCCAGGGCTTGAGCCTGCAGGGCGTCGATTCGCACCGCCGTCGCTTCCAGCTCGCTGATGTCACCGGCATCAAGGCGTTTCTGAGCGAGTTCCGCAATCTGCCGCCTGAGCGACTCCGCTTGCCGGGCCGCCTCTGCCTGTCCCTGAGCGAGCAACAGACTCGCATGCGCAACACGTACGTCACGAATGACATCGAGTCCATTCTGCACCAGAATCTGGCTGACTCGATCAAGGTCCAGCTCAGCCGCCCGAACTCGTATCGGCTGCAGCCACAAAACGTCAACAGCCTGAAAAGCCGTGAACTCCAACTGCTTGGGGCCGAGCGGAAAGAAGATCGAGAACTGAGGGTCGCTGATCAGTCCGGCATCGAGTAACTGGGCCTGAGTTAGTCCAAGTGCGGCCAGCATCTCCTGAAACGCCGCATTATTCCAAAGTGCAACCTGCACGGATTCCGTTTCGGACAGTCCGTCGTCCAGCACCACCCCGGGAGGCAATCCGGGCTGTGTGGCAGACGTCGTCTCAATGACTGAAACACCGAATCGACCGACGAGCTCGTTCGAGACATCATCGACGCGATGCTCAACAGCCGCCGTCTGGCACCCACTCAACAGCGCAGTGATCAAGACGAGTCGAGTCAATCCAGACCGACCCGGAGTGCATTGTCTGAAATGTTGATCCCCGCATTCCATTGCCGTGAGTCTTCCGCCGTTGTTCACTTTGCAATTTGCAATTCCGACTATCCCTCGGAGCAAAGACATTGACAGGCACACACGATGTCTTGAGTCAGTTCGCCCCTGCCCATCAACAGGCTGCTATGGCATGGGCACGCCGTTGATCAGAATCTGGCCGTTAATCTCAGCGCCATTCTGTGTGGCAGAATTGAAGTCAGTGGCCGCGCTCACGCCATTGTCCTGACCGGTGCTCAACAGTTCGATGAAGCCGGCAGTGCCAGAGGACGATGCACTGCCGGTAGCGAGAAAGTCAAAGCCCGTCGACGTCGCCCCAGACAACGAGATGACGTTGCCACCAAACGTCACCTCAGTCGCGAATGGATTGCCACTGCCGGTTTCAAGATTGATACCGGTCTGCATGGTCCCGACTGATCCGGTGATGTTGTTGTTGGTGACAACATTCTGGCCGCCAATACCCGTTCCAGTCAGGCCGGAATTCAGATCAATGGCAACCCAGTTATTGCTCGTGCTCTGCAGCAGATTGCCGTTGATAGTGATGTCGTCACTGTCCGCGACACGAATGCCGGCAACTGTCGCAGTGATGTCGATGAAGTTCAGGAAGATGTCCGCCGAATCCTGAATGTTCACGCCCACACCCGTTGTTGTAATTGTTCCGCCAGCCCCAGGGTCCGTACCCAGGCCGACGATCCGGAATACATCATTGCTCGCGAAGTCACCGGAATTGATAATTTCGATTCCGCTGGTTGTTGCGTTAAGCGCCGAGACACTCTGCAGTGTGATGGACATGTTGGTCAGGTTTCGCAGAGAAACGGCAGTGGCATTGGTCGAACCAATCGTCCCGCTTTCGATACGCAGCGTGTCGCCATTTGATCCGTTCAAGGCCGACAGAGCCGTTCGGTTTGTGGCGTTGACGGTCAGCGTCCGGAAAGTGACCGTGTTCGAATTGCTCAGAAGATTGACTGTTGCGGCCGGTGTACCCGTTGCCGTCATCAGGAAACTGTCATCGATGTCTACGTCGTCAAACGTGACAGCTCCGTCGGACTGTTGGATACGGATCGTCTCCGTCGTTGATGCCAGCGAGTTGGAGAGGTTCAGAGCGTTCGAGAAGCTCACCGGACCGCCGTTCTGGAACAGGTCGATGGCTCGAGCTGAGTAGTTCGTGATTAGAATATTGCCCACTCCCACCGTCGCGGCACCACCACCAATGCGGAAGGCGGCGTCCGCCGTTGTGTCGATCGTGGTGGTTCCCGTGAACGCGAACGTCGATCCGCTGTCGTTGTTAGCCAGCTCAATGCCGTGATCTGACGTATTTGCAACGCTCAGATTGTCGAACGTAAAGGCCGCGTCGGATGTGCTGGTGCGTATGGCAACACCGTCAACAGCTCCGTCGATGCTCACATCCTGAACCAGTACCGTGCCATCGACGACGTTTCCGGACAGGCCGTCACCCAGCGCCGAACGAATGTCGACGTTCTTGACTTCCACATTGCTGGCGACCTGAATTGCGGCGTTTGTCGCTGGCGAATTCTGGATGATCGGGGTTGCCGTCAGATTGTTGCCGCGAGGTAGTGCCAAAGTCCCGAATTCGGCCGTGTTCACTGTAATACTGGCTCCATCTCCCAGGAGCCGAGTGTCGGCCGGCAATTGGATGCCCTGACCGTCAAACACGCTGCCAGCGTGGGCCAGGATGATGTCTTCGGTCGAACTCGCGGCAGCAGCAGCGGCTGCGTCGGCCAGACTTGTGAACGGGTTTTCGAACGATCCGTTTTCGATGCCCGTTCCGGACGCTGTGGAACGGGTGTGGATGATGTTCAGCATATTGCCGGTCGTGGCACTCGAGGCGAACAGTGGGTCGAGTTGACTGCGTTCCTGCAGAACGACGTTGTAGTTGCGTCGCGGAGCTTCGGCGAGACGATGCTTGATGTTCTGACCAAAGTAACCGCGAGGTACGCCGCCAATTTCCCAGGTCATGCGGAACATGAGAGACGTGTCAGTAACGTCGTCGTGCGTGACCCCGAGACTGGCCGTCCAACCTGCTCCCAGGTCCTCTTCGACGCGATCGCTCACTCCGGTCAGTTCCGGCACGTTCGTTTCGGCTTCGAAGTGGTAGATGCCGGCGTAGAGCCGGGATTCCTTCCAGGCTGTGGTCAGAATTCCGCCGACCTCCGCATCGAAACCTTGGTAGGCCACTTCATCGAATCGGAAACGAGAGAACGACAATTGCTGAGCAAAAAACACCGGAGTACTCGACGTATTGGAGAAGCCGGCTGCCTGAACCTCTTCACCGATCGGTGTGTAAATGTGGAGCCGTGCTGTCGCCCATTCATTTTGAATCTGACCTCCGATGGTGATCTGCTCGAAGCGATTGGTCTCCGTCCAGTCGTTGTCGTACCAGAGATTGCCGTCGACGATTGTATTCATCCGCTTCGAGAAGTAGCGAATTCCCGCACCCAGATTGGCAACACGTCGTTCGGGCCCGAAACCAAAGCGGGCGTCGACGTACGTGACGATTTCGTCGCCGCCGATTTGGCGGTTGCCAATCGGTCGGAAGTGCTCGACTGTGACGAGCCATTCCGGGCTGACGTAAGTCTCGCCGCCCTGAATTCCAAACTGCAGCGGAGCCTCGTACCCGAACCAGTCGTCCTCTTCACCACGCGTTCCCGGAAACTCACCGGTCAGGTCTGGGACGGGAGATATTTCGTCCTGTGCAAAACCAGAACTCGGCACAAGCACGGTCGCCAGTACCACGCAGATGCTTAGGAACGGTCTCACGAACAGCCGAACGCCCCTTTGCGCACGAATCTCCACGGCGATGGAAGACTGAGCAGCGATTGGACTCCCTTGGATCATGCGTGCCCCAGTCGAGCGTGCCCCAGTCGAGCGTGCCCCAGTCGAGCGTGCCCCAGTCGAGCGTGCCCCAGTCGAGCGTGCCCCAGTCGAGCGTGCCCC